>JAESGE010000021.1_pt1 | contig 350738 bp, 352 predicted proteins | sample 9269601 | NCBI WGS metagenome assembly JAESGE01 (sample SAMN14515569, study PRJNA621662) | algae metagenome | isolation source: Tolypothrix brevis GSE-NOS-MK-07-07A and co-occurring heterotrophs from wet... | place: USA: Grand Staircase Escalante National Monument, Utah | collected 2006-04-16
TTCTCATTCTCGAAATGCTCGTCTTCTATAGAAGATTTGGCGCATGACGCGACCTTGAAATCCGGCCCCGGAAATCTCCGAGGCCGGTATGGTATCAAATGCGATATGTTGACGCTTCAGCGCTGAAAAAGCTGTCCGCGTTCCCGGCTTTCGGGGCGGTCGATCTGGAACCAGTCGACGATCCTGTCGATTGCGATCCTCATTTCTCCATCGCGGAGCTGGACGCACAGTTGGTCCTCGGCCATGCCAAGCGGGGTGCCGATGTAGATTCGGTTATTTCCGGTTTCGTCGACGGTATCAATTGCAAAACGCATGAACACCCTCCCCATAAAAGAATCGAAATTTCGCAATGGCTCAGGGTGTATGAACGCCTGCTTGAGCGAAACTGACGTGTCTTGATGATTCGGCCCCAGGCGCCGCGCCGGATCCGAATCGAGCCCGTTGCCGTGCTTGAAGCATGAAGGAAGGAAGCGCTATGTTTGTCATATCGAAACTGTTCTGGATGGCGGCACAGCCGCTGTCGCTTGCCTTCCTGCTTGCGACGATCGCCTTCGCAGCGCTGCTGTTTCACGGGCGCAGGACGGCGATCGGCGCACTGGTTGCCAGTCTGCTCATTCTGTTTCTGACGCTCTATACGACCCTTGGCTCGTATGTCCTCCAGGGACTTGAGGCACGCTTTGCGCGCCCGACGGCTGATCCCGCATCGCTTTCCTGCATGATCGTGCTTGGCGGAGCCTTCGAGACTGAAGTGACGACTGCCCGCGGCGGGATCGAGTTCAACCAAGCGGCCGAGCGTTTCATTGAGGCGCTGCGTCTTGCCGACCGTTTTCCCCAGTCGAAGATCTTCGTATCCGGTGGCGACGGCTCGCTCAGCGGCAGCTACGAAGGCGATGCCGTGGCATCCGAGCGCTTCTTTGCCACATTCGGCGTTTCGGCTGACCGTCTGATCGGCGAACGCGCCTCGCGCACCACGTTCGAGAATGTCGAAAACAGCGGTACGATCCTCGACCGGAGCGGATTGACCAATTGCCTGTTGATCACGTCGGCGTTTCACATGCCGCGCTCCATGGGCCTTTTTCGCAAGGCAGCCATTGATGTCGTGCCCTGGCCCGTCGATTTCCGCACCAGCGGCACCGTGAGCCTGGGTCTCGACTTCACGCAGCCGACGCTGAATGCCCAGCAGATGGCGACTGCCACGCGGGAATGGATCGGTCTGCTCGCCTATTTTGTCCTGGGCCGGACAAGCGCGCTGTACCCCGCGCCCTAGCGCTAGGGCGCAGGAGATCCGGTCGGGCAGTTACTTTTTGGAGATGGTCAGGAATTTCGTGCCGCGGACCCGCACCGTCATTTCGCAAGGGTCGGTGCCTTCCTCGCGCTCGCAATATTTGGGGTGCATTTTGAGCACGAAGACCATGTTGCCGAAGCGCTTGATGAAGTCATAGCTATACATCTGCGCAGTGGCGATCATGAAATATCCACCCTCCTTGACCTGGAGGTAGTAGTTGAACGGGCAACCCTCGTCGGAGCAATCCGGTCCGCGTGTGCCGTCGCACAGGATCTCGCTGCTGTTGGTCACGGCGTCGATCAGTCCGTCATTGTTGATGTCGATCCGATCGATGAAGTCGGCGCCGTATTGCACCAGCTTGCAGCGTTTGCCGTAATGCTCCTTCTCGTAGATCTCCGGATCGCTGAGAAGCTCCTGCTGCGCATGGGCGATCGGTGCTGCAAGGCCGAGCAGCAGGGCAAGTAACAGGCGAATAAAGGGCGTCAAGGCTGAACCTCCGGGATGCAGCGGCCAAACAACAGGAGGCGCCAATCTAGCGCAGGCGGCTTGCGTCACCCTTAACGGCGTGATTCAAATCCAGCCAGCCCAAGAGGAAAACGAGACATGTCGCTGCTATCGTATCTGGACTATGCCGGCATCGCGCTGTTTGCAGCCACGGGTGCGCTGGCCGCGTCGCGCAAGCAGCTCGACATGATCGGCTTCCTGTTTTTCGCCGTCATCACCGGCCTTGGTGGCGGCACGGTGCGCGACATCGTGCTCGGTCGCGTGCCGGTCTTCTGGGTGCTCAATCCGGACTACATCATTGTCTGCTGCGCCATCGGTGTGCTGGTCTTCTTTACCGCGCATCTGGTGGAATCCCGTTACAAGCTGCTGATCTGGCTGGATGCAATCGGCCTGTCGGCCTATTGTGTCATGGGTGCGGCGAAAGGCTTGGCTGCCACGGGCTCGCCAACGATCGCGATCGTTACGGGAACGTTGACGGCAAGCTTCGGCGGCGTGTTGCGCGATCTTCTCGCCAATGAGCCATCGGTTTTGCTGCGGCCGGAAATATACATCACGGCTGCCCTTGTCGGCGCTGCCGTCTTCACCTTGGCCAATGAAATCGGTGTGCCGCTCTATGTAGCATCGATGATTGGCGCTCTTGCGGCGTTCGTGGTTCGCGGCGGCGCGCTCTATTTCGGCTGGACCTTCCCGACCTACAGACATAAACCGGGACGGCATCCGGATGAGGTGATGTGAAGCTCAGCCCTGTTTGGCGCGCAGGCGGATGATCACGTCGACATGCGCGATTTCCATGCCTTCGGGTGCTTCCGGCAGGTTGTCGATCGTCAGGTTGTTGACCGGGATGTCGAGAACCTTGTTTTCCCCCTCCACGAAGAAGTGGTGGTGGTCGGAAACATTGGTGTCGAAATAGGTCTTTGCGCTTTCGACCGCGAGAACCCGGATCAGTCCGGCCTCGGTAAACTGGTGCAGCGTGTTGTAGACGGTTGCCAAGGACACTGGAAAATCAGCAGCAAGAGCTTCCTCATGCAGTTCTTCGACAGTGAGATGACGATCGCCCTTGGCGAACAGAAGATTGGCCAGCGCGATGCGTTGACGCGTCGGGCGCAGGCCCGATCGACGCAATTTCAGTTCGATGCCAGTCTGGCACATTGCCATCGTCAAAGAACGACCTCCGGTTCGGCGCGAGCAATGTGCATCGCATGAACTTCGGATATAGCTTTAAAATCAGGGCGTTTCAATAGTTGGGGTGGGTACAAGCAGGGGGGCAGGCGGGCAGGCCTCCTTTTTTCGCCGAAATGGGTCTGGTGGTGCGTTATTGCTTCCTGTATCGACCGTGAGTGAAATAGGATCATCGTCCGGCCCAAATGCCGGTTCCAAATGCCGGCGATCACTGACCCGAGATTGCGGGGCTTCATTTTGCCTCTCTCTTGCTCTATTGGGTCCGGACATCTGTAGCCGAGGGGGGAAGAAGAAGAAAAATGGTAACGAGACAGTCTAGCTATAATTACGAAGAAATCCTCTCCTGCGGCCGTGGCGAATTGTTTGGCCCGGGCAACGCCCAACTGCCTTTGCCGCCGATGTTGATGGTACATCGCATCACCGACATTTCCGAAACCGGCGGTACCTTCGACAAGGGTTATATCCGCGCGGAATATGACGTTCGTCCCGATGACTGGTATTTTCCCTGCCATTTCCAGGGCAATCCGATCATGCCGGGCTGCCTTGGACTCGACGGTATGTGGCAGTTGACCGGCTTCTTTCTCGGCTGGCTCGGAGAGCCGGGTCGCGGCATGGCGCTCTCCACCGGCGAAGTGAAATTCAAGGGCATGGTTCGCCCGGACACGAAGCTGCTCGAATACGGCATCGACTTCAAGCGCGTCATGCGCGGCCGCCTGGTGCTGGGCACTGCGGACGGATGGTTGAAGGCCGATGGAGAAACCATATATCAGGCATCCGACCTTCGTGTAGGTCTGTCGAAGGACAAGGTTGCCGAATAGGCGTCTGTCCCCCACCATAATTACTAGAAGGTCTGAGAGATGAGACGGGTTGTAGTAACGGGTCTTGGCATCGTGTCTTCGATTGGCGCTGACGCTGCAGAAGTCACCGCATCGCTGCGCAATGCCAAGTCGGGCATTAGCTTTTCGCCGGATTTTGCCGAGCACGGCTTCAAATGCCAGGTATGGGGCAAGCCCGATATGGATCCGACCGATCTGGTCGATCGTCGCGCCATGCGCTTCCTGTCGCAGGGCGGTGCCTGGAACCATGTCGCGATGAAGCAGGCTCTGGCCGATTCCGGTCTTGAGGAAAAGGACTACGCCGCCAACGAGCGGACTGGCATCATCATGGGCTCGGGTGGCCCGTCGACGCGACAGATTGTCGAGGCAGCCGATATCACCCGCCAGAACAAGAGCCCGAAGCGCATCGGCCCGTTCGCCGTGCCGAAGGCGATGTCCTCGACCGCCTCGGCCACGCTGGCCACCTGGTTCAAGATCCACGGCGTCAACTATTCGATCTCGTCGGCCTGCTCGACCTCGGCCCATTGCATCGGCAATGCCGCGGAGATGATCCAGTGGGGCAAGCAGGACATCATGTTCGCCGGCGGCCACGAAGATCTCGACTGGTCCATGTCGAACCTTTTCGACGCCATGGGCGCCATGTCGTCGAAATACAACGACGTGCCGTCGACCGCATCACGGGCTTATGACGTCTCGCGCGACGGCTTCGTCATCGCCGGCGGTGCAGGCGTTCTGGTCCTTGAAGAACTGGAACATGCAAAGGCGCGCGGCGCAAAGATTTATGCCGAAATCACCGGATACGGTGCGACTTCCGACGGCTACGATATGGTTGCCCCGTCGGGCGAGGGCGCCATGCGCTGCATGCGCCAGGCCCTGTCCACGGTGAAGGGCGAAGTCGATTACATCAACACCCACGGCACATCGACCCCGGTGGGTGACTCGAAGGAAATCGGCGCGATCCGCGAAGTTTTCGGCGACAAGATCCCGCACATCCAGTCGACCAAGTCGTTGACCGGTCACTCCCTGGGTGCAGCCGGCGTGCAGGAATCGATCTACGGCCTGCTGATGATGCAGGAACGTTTCATCGGCGAAAGCGCCCATATTACCGAGCTTGATCCCGAGTTCGACGGCGTGCCGATCGTGCGCAAGCGCATCGATGACGCCAAGATCGATACGGTCCTGTCGAACTCCTTCGGTTTTGGCGGTACGAACGCCACGCTGGTCTTCCAGCGTCACAACGGATGACCAACATGCTGGGATCAATGCAGGGCAAACGCGGCCTGATCATGGGCGTTGCCAACAACCACTCGATCGCTTGGGGTATCTCCAAGGCGCTTGCATCCGCCGGCGCCGAACTTGCCTTCACCTATCAGGGTGATGCGCTTGGCAAGCGCGTCAGGCCGTTGGCTGCAGAACTGGGCTCGGACCTCGTCCTGCCTTGCGACGTCGAGGATCTGGCCTCGCTTGATAGCGTTATCGACGCCTTGCGCGAGCGCTGGGGCAAGATCGACTTCATCGTTCATGCCATCGGTTTTTCCGACAAGAACGAGCTGAAGGGCCTCTATGCCGACACGTCCCGGGACAACTTCACCAAGACCATGGTGATCTCGTGTTTCTCGTTCACCGAGATTGCCAAGCGTGCAGCCAGCCTCATGGCTGAAGGCGGCTCGATGCTGACGCTGACCTATGGTGGTTCCGTCCGGGTCATGCCGAACTACAATGTCATGGGCGTCGCCAAGGCGGCCCTTGAAGCATCCGTTCGTTATCTCGCGGCCGACTATGGTCCACGCGGTATTCGCGTCAATGCGATCTCCGCAGGTCCTATCCGTACCCTTGCCGGTGCCGGCATTGCGGACGCACGCGCTATGTTGTCGTGGCAGCAGAAGAATTCCCCGCTCCGCCGCAGCGTCACGATCGAGGATGTCGGAAGCTCGGCGCTCTATCTGCTTTCCGATATGTCGCGCGGCGTGACCGGTGAAATCCACTATGTGGATGCGGGCTATAACGTCACATCCATGCCGGCACTGGATGTGCTTGCCAGTGCGGACAGCGAATAACGCATAAAAAGCCTGGCGCGTCTCGTGTCGCGCCAGGCATTCAGTCGGAGGGTCCGCCAGCCGATGGGAGATCGACTACTCCGAGTGAGATTCATCCGAGTGATCGATCGCGCCGATCAACATTGCTATGCTCACGGCATGCATGAGATTGCTGGCATTCAGCTTGATCCGCGCCGAAGTGAGCGCCACATCGATTTCCGCGCGCGACAGCACAAGGCTTGTTCCGGTGTCGCCGGGCTTCTTGCCTTCCGCAATCAGCGTCAGACACTGTATTTCACGATCTGTGAGCATCGGTGAAATCAACCGATCCCCGATCGCCACATGGGTATCGGTCATCATTTTCTTTACGCCGGGAAGGTGAAGCAACAAAAGACGGAAGGGCTCACCCGCACGTCAACACTGCGCCCTTATAAACAAACCGGACACAAAGTATTTATCCCGGCACGCCAAAGTCTTACCTTTGGGTGCAGGTGGAGATTACGTCACATCTTTTGATCGGGATTGAAGATCTATTTCGCGGTATAATCATCGAATTGTCAAGGCTTCCAGCCTATGCCGATTTTCTTTCGCGCACTTCGGTGGGGGTGTGGCCGAACCACCGGGTCACCGAACGGGTAAAGGCGCTGGGTGCCGAATAGCCGAGCCGGTAGCAGATTTCGGAGATGGGCAATTCGCTTTCCGTGAGCAGATTGAAGCTCACGTCGCGGCGGATACTGTCACGGAGGTCGTTCATGCTGGTGCCGTGCTGGGCAAGTCGCCTCTGGAACGTACGCTCCGACAGCCCGAAATAGGGAGCGATATCGGAAAGTGGATAGTCTCCGTCGCAGACATGCAGGAGCAGATAGTGACGCACCTGATCGAGGAAGTCGCCATCCATATTCAGAGTGGCGGGCCGCGCCGACCGGCACTGCATGTCCATCAGCTCGTGCAGGCGCTTGTCTCCCGCCGGATTGGCCGTTTCCAGAAAACTGCCAGGAAACCGGATACAGTTCATCCGTTGGCCGAAGGTGACCTTTCGCGTGAGAAGCTCCCGAAACGGCTGGATGTTTCGTGGCCTGGGCCTTTCAAGTTCGATTTCGATCTGATCGGTCACAGACGCCGCCAGATCGCGTGCGCGTTGCATGACAAGCCCGACCGACATATCGACATACTGATCGCGTTTCACCACAATCGGCGCGAATGTCCAGGATAGCAGGGCGCCGCGTTCATCCATCGACAGGCGAGAATAACTGGTATGGGTAACGTACTGGATATGCGCATCCAGGAACCGCACGAAATCGAGACCCGTCGGTGCAGACATCAAACCATAGCCGAAAGCGCCGGTCGAGCCCGGCTCATAGGCACGTACGCTGGCAAGACCGAATGCCTCGTCATCCGACAGCAGCGCACACGCTTCCAGAAGCCTGCACAGACGATCGAGACTGATGCGGGCGGTCATGCTCTGGAAACAGTCTGGATTGATGTCCAGCGCCTTGCAAATCGGCACGATATCGATGCCGTAGCTCTGGGCGTGAACCACCACGGCTGAGGCAAGGCCTGCAACCGTGGTCAGTTCATCGGTCAGATTTTTTTGCGGCATTTTGAAGCCTGGCGCCGAAGGGAAAGAACTTGGCGTCCAAAGCTAAGAGAGGATGGCACACGAGTCGAGTGGCCCAATCACGGAAGATATCAATCTCCCGTGATTACATGCGAAAATATGGATTAGCGTTTCGCCCAGAGGATCTTGAAGCGCGAATTCCGGCAGGTTTCGCCATGCTGCTTGAAGTTCGCCGCCAGGATGGGCTCGTAGGGCAGGCCGCGATTTGCCACCATCAGCAGCTCACCGCCGTTGCGCAGTGCCTCTGCCGCGGCCTTGATCATCGCCTCGCCAATGGAAGGCTCGGCGGCATGCCCTTCGTGGAATGGCGGGTTCATGATCACCAGATCGTATTTTTCCTTTGCCGGCTCGCTGCCCAGATCCTGCCAGAAGAAACGGGTCGTCAGCTTCGGGCAATTGCTCGCAAGATTCTTGCGGGCATGCTCCAGAGCGTCGTGGCTCGCCTCGAAGAGGTCGATCCGGTTGGTGCGCGGTGATGTTTCGGCCAGCATGACGGAGAGATAACCCCAGCCCGCACCAAAGTCCGCGGCATTGCCGTCGAAGTTGGTTGGCAGGCGGCTTGCGAGCAGTTCCGAACCATCGTCGACATGCGCGTGCGAAAACAGACCCACCTTGGTCTCGAAGCGGCCGTCGACGATCACCGGCTTGGCCTGCAGTTTCGCGATCGCGGAAGAGGGGTCCTGGGGAACGGTAAACCAGACGGCGATGCCATGATATTTCGGCATGGACTGAGGCTCGAAGCCCAGCCGATCGAGTTGCTTGCGCAAGGGTTGCACGCCATCCTCCTTGGCGCCGGCGATCACGACCAACCCACCGGCCTTGACGCGCGTCAGCGCTTCGGCAACCCGGTCTTCATTGATGCCCTTGTGCTTGTCGCACAAGATCAGGGCACCGTCGAAATCTTCGCCCTCGACCACAGGTACGGGACCATGGTGCGCTGCTTCCAGTCGACGGAACTCGGGACGGAACCCCTGAACGACCGTCAGCTCTGATGCGAAGCCTTCAGGCTTGGCAAAGCCGGCTTCGGCGCCGAGGAAGAGATAGCGTGTGCCTTCGCCCGGCAACGCGACGGTTTCCGTGACAAAGGGATGGAACAGGGTCTTCAGCGTATCGCGGCTCATCTCGAGGCCCCTCTAGAGCAGTTCAGGGAAGGGCGTCGGGCCTCTTCGGTTGAAGACTGCATCAAACAATTGGATAACAAAAAAGGCGCGGAAATTCTTCCGCGCCTCTGGATCAGTTGGCAGCGCGCTTATTCAGCGGCTTCGCCACCTTCGTTCTTCTTTTCGACGACTTCCTTGCCGGTCGTCTGGTCGACGGCCTTCATGGAGAGGCGAACCTTGCCGCGTTCGTCGAAGCCCATCAGCTTGACCCAGACCTTGTCGCCTTCCTTGACGACGTCCGAGGTCTTGGCAACGCGCTCAGAGGCGAGCTGCGAGATGTGCACGAGACCGTCACGCGAACCGAAGAAGTTGACGAACGCGCCGAAGTCGGCGGTCTTCACAACGGTCCCTTCGTAGACGACGCCGACTTCCGGCTCGGCCACGATGGAATGGATCCACTTGCGGGCTGCTTCGATTTCCTTGCCGGAGGCAGAGGCGATCTTCACGGTGCCGTCGTCTTCGATGTTGATCTTGGCGCCGGTCTTTTCGACGATTTCGCGGATGACCTTGCCGCCCGAACCGATGACTTCACGGATCTTGTCGACCGGGATGTTCATCACTTCGATGCGCGGTGCGAATTCGCCGAGCTGCGAACGGCCTTCGGTGATGGCGTTGGCCATCTCGCCGAGGATGTGCTTGCGACCGCCCTGAGCCTGCTCCAGAGCAACCTTCATGATCTCTTCGGTGATACCGGCGATCTTGATGTCCATCTGCAGCGAGGTGATGCCGTCGGCAGTACCAGCAACCTTGAAGTCCATGTCGCCGAGGTGATCTTCGTCACCCAGGATGTCGGAGAGAACCGCAAAGCGCTCACCTTCGAGGATCAGGCCCATGGCAATACCGGCAACCGGCTTGGCCAGCGGAACGCCGGCGTCCATCAGTGCGAGCGAGGTGCCGCAGACGGTTGCCATCGAGGAGGAGCCGTTCGACTCGGTGATCTCGGAGACGACGCGCAGCGTGTAGGGGAACTGCTCCGGCGAAGGCAGCATCGGGCGGATAGCGCGCCAAGCGAGCTTGCCATGGCCGATTTCGCGGCGACCCGGGGAGCCCATGCGGCCGGTTTCGCCAACCGAGTAGGGCGGGAAGTTGTAATGCAGAAGGAAGCGTTCCTTGTACATGCCGGTCAGCGAGTCGACATACTGTTCGTCTTCGCCGGTGCCGAGTGTCGCGACAACGATCGCCTGGGTCTCGCCGCGGGTGAACAGCGCCGAACCGTGGGTGCGCGGCAGGATGCCGACTTCCGAGACGATAGCGCGAACGGTCGACAGGTCACGGCCGTCGATGCGGCTCTTGGTGTCGAGGATGTTCCAGCGAACGATCTTCGCCTGCAGGTGCTTGAATGTCGCGCCGATCACTTCAGCGGTGTACTTCGGCTCTGCGCCCTCAGGGAAGAAATGTGCCTTGACCTTCGCCTTGACGGCGTCGACGGCTGCGTAGCGTTCAGCCTTCTGCGTGTTCTTGTAGGCGGTGCGCAGCTCGGCTTCGAAATGCTTGAGCATTTCGGCTTCGAGCTCGGAATGGTCTTCCGGCTGGAAATCGCGCGGTTCCTTGGCGGCCACTTCAGCGAGCTTGATGATCGCGTCGATAACCGGCTGGAAACCCTTGTGGCCGAACATGACGGCGCCGAGCATGATCTCTTCGTTGAGTTCCTTGGCTTCCGATTCAACCATCAGGACGGCGTCCTGAGTACCGGCAACGACGAGGTCGAGAACCGACTCGTCCATCTCGTCGAGATGCGGGTTGAGAACGTATTCGCCGTTGATGTAACCGACGCGTGCGCCGCCAACCGGGCCCATGAACGGAACGCCGGACAGTGTCAGCGCTGCAGAAGCGGCAACCATCGACAGGACGTCCGGGTCGTTTTCAAGATCGTGCTGGACGACGGTGACGACGACCTGGGTGTCGTTCTTGTAGCCTTCCGGGAACAGCGGGCGGATCGGACGGTCGATCAGGCGGGAAACCAGCGTTTCCTTTTCCGACGGACGGCCTTCGCGCTTGAAATAGCCGCCCGGGATCTTGCCGGCGGCATAGGTCTTTTCCTGGTAGTTGACGGTCAGCGGGAAGAAGTCCTGGCCCGGCTTCGGCGACTTGGCCGAAACGACGGTAGCGAGAACGACGGTTTCGCCGTAGGTGGCCAGAACGGCACCGTCAGCCTGACGGGCGATCTTGCCGGTTTCGAGCTTCAGCGGGCGGCCTGCCCACTCGATTTCAACGCTGTGAGTATCAAACATCTCTTGTCCTTCATCCGCGGAGTGCCCTTGCACTAAAAGACGAGCGCTCCAGAAGGAACCAACGTCTCCGCGGAAATTCTGACACATCACGGGCAAGACAGCGGGAGGCTTTCGGCTGTCGCGAACGGATCTCTTTCCGATCGCTCAGTCCATCTGACGCCAGTTTCTGGCGAAAGCATCCGGCAATCCTGCCCCATGACAGGTCATCGGTTGGTATTTGCAGCACCGGTCATCCGGACTGCCTTTCATGCGCTTCGATCACGATGGTATCATGTCGAAGTCCAGGGACCTGTGTCCCAAAAGAGGCCGGCGGACCTTCTTGCGAAGATCCGCCGGAAACTGTTTTAGCGGCGGATGCCCAGAGCAGTGATGATCTTGCTGTAGCGGGCTTCATCCTTGTTCTTGACATAGTCAAGAAGCGAACGGCGCGTCGAAACCATCGTCAGGAGGCCACGGCGGGAGTGGTTGTCCTTCTTGTGACCCTTGAAGTGTTCCGTCAGGTTGTTGATCCGCTCGGTCAGGATCGCAACCTGGACTTCCGGAGAACCGGTATCGCCTTCGTTGATCGCGTATTCCTTGATGAGGGCAGCCTTGCGTTCTGCAGTAATCGACATCGTAAATCCTTTCTAGAATTTATGAGAAATAGGTCGCCAAAGGCCGAGATGTCGTTCAGCAATGGCCATGAATGCAGGCGCATCAGCGCCAGCTGGTGCCGCCTATACTCCATTCCCCCTGGAAAGGGAAGAGCGGACGTTTTCCGGTAAGTTCAGTTGAACACCCGCCGCGGATGAAACTCGCCGCCGGCAATCTCGCCGATTGCAATCAGCTTGCTTCCCGAAAGCGCGACGGCCTCCGGTTCGGCAACGGGAGCGTCGCGGCCACGCACGATGATCGGATTGCCCATGCGCAGGCGATGGGCCTGATCCTCGGTGATGCGGATCTGCGGCAAGGCGGAAAGTGCCTCGCTGGTATCGACGATGAAAGCATCGAGTGCCTCGAGCCGGGCATCGCGATCCTCGATGGCTTCAAGTGCCACGAGCTCGGCAAGCGGCACCATCGTCTCTTCGGCAAACGGTGCGACAAACGAGCGGCGCAGGCTCGAGATATGGCCATAGCAGCCCAGGTCGCGTCCGAGATCCCGGGCGATCGACCGCACATAAGTGCCCTTGCCGCACTCCACTTCGAAATGCGCCTTGTCGGCTTCCACGTTCAGCAGGGTCAGGCGAAAAACTTCCACCTCGCGTGATGGGATTTCGACGGTCTCGCCTTCGCGGGCAAGGTCATAAGCCCGTTCGCCGGCGATCTTGATGGCGGAAAACTGCGGCGGGATCTGGTTGATCACACCGGTATAGTTCGGCAGCAAGGCCCGGATGTCGTCTTCGCTCGGCCGCTTGTCGGAGGTCTGCGTGGCCTCGCCTTCAAGGTCGTCCGTCGAACGTTCCTCGCCCCAGGTCACGGTGAATTCGTAGATCTTACGGCCGTCCATAACATAGGGAACGGTCTTGGTCGCATCGCCAAGCGCGATCGGCAGCATGCCGGAGGCGAGCGGATCGAGCGTACCGGCATGGCCGGCCTTCTGGGCGTTGAACAACCACTTGATCTTGCCGACGGCTTCGGTCGAGCCGAAATCCACCGGCTTGTCGAGAATGAGCCAGCCCGAAATCGGGCGGCCCTTGGGCTTTCTGGGTTTGGACATTGTCTCTTATTCTTGTTCGTCGTCTGCGCTGTTGGCGGCGAGGTCACGCTGGACTTCCGGCGAGCGCAGCAGGGCATCGATCTTCTGGTAATTGTCGAAGCTGGTGTCGTCGCGGAAACGCACTTCGGGCATGTGCTTCAACTGGCGAAGCTGGCTGCCGATCCGCCCGCGGATGTATTTGGCATGGCGGTTGAGCGCCTCGATGATTGCCGTGTGGTCGCTGACCCCGAGCGGGGCCACAAACGCAGTCGCCACCCTCAGGTCGGTCGACATGCGCACTTCCGAAATGGAAATCACCGTCCGTTCGATGAGGTCGTCGCGGACATCGCCACGCTGCAGGACCTGGGTAATGGCGGCGCGCACCTGCTCGCCGACGCGCAGCATGCGCTGCGTGGGAGCTGAAGAGTTTGCTTTGCTCATGGTCGTTTGCCTTTTCGCATTCAATGGGGTCCGAAGGTCCGGTTTTCCCAGTCGCAATGCTTCAGTTGGGAGAAGATAAAATCGGCAGCAAAAGCTGTCGCAGACCAATGTCTGCATTCAAATAAAGCGAGCGCCGGAAATCCGGCGCCCGTTCTCTATTCCTGTCCGCAGGCTCTGGATCAGAGCGTACGGGTGATATGCTCCACGCGGAAGCACTCGATCGTGTCGCCGGCACGGATGTCTTCGTAGTTCTCGAAGGCCATACCGCATTCCTGGCCCATCGGCACTTCGGCAACTTCGTCCTTGAAGCGCTTGAGCGTCTTGAGCTTGCCTTCGTGGATGACGACGTTGTCGCGCACCAGTCGAACGCCTGCACCACGCTCCACCTTGCCTTCGATGACGCGGCAACCCGCGACCTTGCCGGTCTTGGTGATGTTGAACACTTCCAGAATTTCGGCATTGCCGAGGAAAGTTTCGCGGCGTTCCGGAGACAAGAGGCCCGACATCGCTGCCTTCACGTCATCCACCAGATCGTAGATGATGTTGTAGTAGCGGATTTCGGAGCCGGCACGCTCGGCGGCGATCCGGGCCTGGGCATTCGCACGAACGTTGAAGCCGATGATGGCCGCATTCGACGCTTCGGCAAGCGCGATGTCGGACTCGGTGATACCACCGGCCCCCGAATGCACGATCCGTGCCCGGACTTCGTCCGTGCCCAGCTTGTCGAGTGCGCCGATAATGGCTTCGATCGAGCCCTGCACGTCGCCCTTGATAACCAGCGGGAATTCCTTGTAGCCGGTGTTTTGCAGCTGGGTCATCATCTGTTCCAGCGAACCGCGCTGGCCGGACTGGCGAGCAGCGGCCTTGTCGCGGGCCAGACGCTGACGATACTCGGAAATCTCGCGAGCACGTGCTTCGTTTTCGACCACGGCAAACTTGTCACCGGCAGCAGGCGTTCCCGACAGGCCGAGAACCTCGACCGGCATGGCAGGCCCTGCTTCCTTGACATGCGCGCCCTGGTCGTTGACCAGCGCACGAACGCGGCCCCACTGATCGCCGGCCACGATGATCTGGCCCGGGCGAAGCGTGCCCTTCTGGACCAGGACCGTTGCCACCGAACCGCGACCACGGTCGAGCTGGGCTTCGATGACCGTACCTTCGGCAGTCCGGCTCGGATCGGCCTTCAGGTCGAGGATTTCGGCCTGCAGAAGCACGGCTTCGAGCAGTTTGTCGAGGTTGAGCTTGTTCTTCGCCGAAACTTCGACGTCGAGCACTTCACCACCCATGGATTCGACGAACACTTCGTGTTGCAGAAGCTGCTGGCGGACCTTGTCCGGGTTGGCTTCGTGCTTGTCGATCTTGTTGATCGCCACGATGATCGGCACGCCGGCCGCTTTGGCGTGGTTGATCGACTCGATCGTCTGCGGCATCACGCTGTCGTCGGCCGCAACCACGAGAATGGCAATGTCGGTCGCCTGTGCGCCACGGGCACGCATTGCGGTAAACGCGGCGTGACCGGGTGTGTCGATGAAGGTGATCTTCTGGCCGTTCTGTTCGACCTGATAGGCACCGATATGCTGGGTGATGCCACCGGCTTCGCCCGATACGACCGAGGTCTTGCGGATGGCGTCGAGCAGCGAGGTCTTGCCGTGGTCGACGTGACCCATGATGGTGACGACCGGCGGACGGGAGACCATTTCGCCTGCATCGTCCTTGACGTTGAAGATGCCTTCTTCGACGTCGGATTCCGATACGCGCTTGACGGTGTGGCCGAATTCCGTGGCAATCAGTTCAGCAAGGTCGGCGTCGATAACGTCGCCCGGCTTCATCATCTGGCCTTCCTTCATCAGGTACTTGATGACATCGACGGCGCGTTCGGACATGCGCTGCGACAGTTCCTGGATGGTGATGGTTTCCGGCAGGACCACTTCGCGCATGACCTTTTCGCGCGTTTCCTGCATCTGGCTGCGGCGGAACTTTTCCTGGCGGCGACGCATGGCAGACAGCGAACGGCCACGGGCATTGCCGTCGTCGTCGGTGCCGACAGTGGTCACGGTCAGCTTGCCGCGGCGACGGTCTTCCTCGGCCTTCGGACGGGCAGGGACCTTGGCCGGAGCCGGAGCCACAACCTTGCCGCGACCTGGAATGACGCGCGCCGGAGCACGATCTTCTTCTTCGTCGGAAGCCTTGCGACCACGTACGAAGCCGGCAGGCGCCGGGGCCGCCGGACGCGTTTCACCGGCAGGACGTGCAGTGCCGGCCGGTTGGGCAACAGCGGCTGGCGCCACCTCGACAGGTGCTTCAGCCTGCGGCTCGGGCTGCGGTTCAGCGGCCCGGCGGGCCGCTTCTTCCGCGGCGATGCGTGCGGCTTCTTCGGCTTCGCGCTGACGGCGAACCTCGTCTTCGGCACGACGCTTGGCGTCTTCGATATCACGGGCCTGCGCTTCAATCAGTGCGCGGCGACGTGCTTCCATCTCGCCGGCCGACAGATCGTGCAACACGGCGCCGCGCGGACGTTCCGGCTGGCGGTTCTGCTGCTGCGGACGTTCCGGCTGACGGTTGTTGTTCTGCTGCTGTGCCGGGCGGTGCTGCTGCGGAGCCGGCTGCTGCGCGCGCGGAGCGGGTGTCGGCGCGGGTGCGGGCGCAGGTGCTGCCGGACGCGGCGGTTGCGCGACGGCCACCGGAGCGACTGGCTCAGGCGCACGAATGGGGGTGATTGGCGGCTTTTCGTCCTGCGGGCGTGTAGGGCGTCGCTTCACAGTCTCGACGACGACCGACTTCGTGCGGCCGCGCCCCATGTCCTGGCGTACGGTGCCCTGGCTCATCCCCGATGGTTTCAGGGTGAGCGTCTTCTTCACGCCGATGGTCTTGTCGTCATTGTTGTCGGTCATTCCGTTCCCGTTCCTTCGAGCGAGGCCGGATGCCGAGCATCAGACCACGCCGTTCACATACTGTCCTAAACCACGGAGGTCGGCCTTGGCCGATGACCGCGTCATTGTGGTCTCGGGCCAGTGCTCAACCTGCGCGGCTCAAGGCCACGGTAGGTTTCGAGCAGAGTTGCGCGTTTCACTACACCTTCACCCGCCTGCCCTGCAAGCGCGCAAGCATGGATAAACGCATTCTGGCCCATCAGTTCGTCCATTTCGTTCCCGGATAAAAGCTGGAACGAAGGGATCTCCGCATCAGTTTCCATTCCGAGATGCCGGGCCTTTCGAGCCTGGTCAATCTTGCGAATGCCGTCCGCTGCAGCGTCCTTGGAATGGAACACCGCAAGGGCTTCCCCGCTGCGAACAGCGAGTTCGACCTTGGCAGACCCGATGATGAACTGCCCCGCCTTGCGGGCCAGGTTCATCATTCCGGTCAGTTGACTGGCAAGCAGCCTGTCAACCCGTTCGCCAAGGGCGGGATCCGCCTTAACGTCTTTCTTCAGCGCCCTGGCGAAGAGTTTCTTCGCCACAGCCTTTTCGACAGCCTCACGGCTTGGTGTGACCCAGCAGCCCCGACCGGGAAGCGTGCGCTTCAGGTCGGGAACGATCGAGCCGTCCGGCCCGGCAACGAAGCGAAGCAACGTTTCCGGGGAACCACTCTCACGCGTAACGATGCACATGCGTCCATTCACGTCGCTCAAGTCGAAGTCATCTTCGTCCTGCACCGTGTCCGGAGACTGGGCGGTCATCACGCTTCCTGCTCGGCTTCCGCCTCGCCTTCCACATCTGCTTCGGCTTCAACAGCCAAATCGTCTTCGGTGATCCATCCGGCGGAAAGTCGCGCCTGGACGATCATGTTTTCGGCTTCTGCACGCGAAACTTCGAACTTCGAGAACAGGCCCTCGAACTTCTTGGTTTCGCCATTCTTGCGTTCGCTCCAACCCACCAGGTCGTCAGCGGCGCAGCCTGCAAAGTCTTCGATCGTCTTGATGCCGTCTTCGCCGAGCGCGACCATCATCTGCGATGTCATGCCGTTGATCTGGCGCAATTCGTCGGCAACGCCGAGCTCGCGGCGCTTGGCATCTCTCTCGGCTTCGATCTTTTCCAGATATTCGCGAGCGCGGGTCTGGATTTCTTCGGCGGTATCGTCATCGAAACCATCGATCGAGGCAATTTCGTCCAACTCGACGTAAGCCAGTTCCTCGACGGCTGCGAAGCCTTCCGAGGCCAGCACCTGACCAACCATTTCGTCGACGTCGAGCGCGTCCATGAACAGGTTGGTGCGGACGTTGAATTCCTTTTGGCGGCGTTCCGATTCCTCGGCTTCCGTCATGATGTCGATGTCCCAGCCGGTGAGCTGCGAGGCAAGGCGCACGTTCTGGCCGCGACGGCCGATGGCGAGCGACAGCTGCTCGTCTGGCACCACGACTTCGATGCGCTCGGCGTCCTCGTCGAGAACGACCTTGGCGACTTCCGCCGGCTGCAAGGCGTTGACGATGAACGAAGCCGGATCCTGGCTCCACGGGATGATATCGATCTTTTCACCCTGCAATTCGCCGACGACGGCCTGAACACGGCTACCGCGCATACCGACGCAGGCGCCGACAGGATCGATCGAACTATCGTTCGAGATGACGGCGATCTTGGCGCGCGAACCGGGATCACGGGCCACCGACTTGATCTGGATGATGCCGTCGTAGATTTCAGGGACTTCCATGGTGAACAGCTTCACCATGAACTGCGGATGGGTACGCGACAGGAAGATCTGCGGGCCGCGCTGTTCGCGGCGCACGTCGTAGACATAGGCGCGCACGCGGTCGCCGTAACGGAAAGCTTCGCGCGGGATCATCTCGTCACGACGGATGATGCCTTCGCCGCGGCCGAGATCGACGATCACGTTGCCGTATTCGACGCGCTTGACGGTGCCGTTGACGATTTCGCCCATGCGGTCCTTGAATTCGTCATACTGGCGGTCACGTTCGGCTTCGCGCACCTTCTGCACGATGACCTGCTTGGCCGACTGCGCGGCAATACGGCCAAAGTCCATCGGCGGCAGCGGATCGGCAATGTAGTCGCCCAGCTTGGCATCGACATTGCGGTCGCGCGCCAGTTCCAGAGCGATCTGCGTTGCGTAGTCCTCGACCTTCTCGACGACTTCCAGCAGGCGCTGCAGGCGAATTTCGCCGGTCTTCGAGTTGATGTCGGCGCGGATGTTGGTCTCGGTGCCGTAACGCGAACGGGCAGCCTTCTGGATCGCGTCGGCCATGGCGGCGAGCACGATTTCGCGGTCGATCACCTTTTCGCGGGCAACGGCATCTGCGATCTGCAGGAGCTCGAGCCGGTTAGCACTGACTGCCATGTCTTAGGTCTCCGTCTTCATGCCTGGGCGTCTGCCACAAGGCTATCTGTCAAACGTTATGCGTCTTCGCTGTCGTCTTCGTCGTTCTGGTTGGCGGCTTGCGCCTTGGCCAACTTGTCCGCGCGAAGCGCGTCACGGATCAGGTCATCGGTCAGAATCAGCTTGGCTTCGGCCAAGGTGCTGAACGGGATCGTCAGCCGCGGCTCTTCGCCATAAGCCAGCTGATCACGTTCTAAGGTAAAGCCATCTGCATCCACGGCAACGATCTTGCCGCGGAAGCGCTTGCGATTGTCGACAAGGATCGAAGTCTCGCATTTCACCAGATTGCCCTGCCAGCGGACAAAGTCCGACTTGCGTACCATCGGCCGGTCAATCCCTGGGGAGGAGACTTCCAGATGATATTCCCGGTCAACCGGGTCCTCGACGTCGAGCACCGGCGAGATCGCCATGGATGCGGCTTCGCAATCCTCGACGGTCATTGTCCCGTCGCTGCGTTCAGCCATGACTTGCAGCGTAAGCCCATTCTGGTTCATCATGCGAACGCGAACAAGTTTGAAATCCATCGCCACGAGCACAGGCTCGATGATCTCTGCGATCCGACGGTCAAGGCCCGTCTCAATGATAATCCGTGCTTCGCCTGCTTCAGGCTGCGGCATGTTATCGGACAATCGTCATACTCCCGATTGGATACGATCGCCAATAAAAAAGAGCGGGTCCTTGCGGTCCCACTCTCCATCGGTCGATCAAGAATTTGAATGCCGTATACGCTGCCTTGCCCCCAAATGCAAGCTTTTCACTTCAACTTCAAAACAAACTTGCCTTTCACGCCTTGACCGTTGCAAGGTGGAGGCGGCTGGCGTGCTTCGCCAATTCCGTTCCTGGACAAGCCAATCGACGAGTAAGCTCTGTGCCCGACAGCCGATCTCCGCTATCTCCGCTTGCAAACGAGTTCTATCGACGCATCTGGTTCGCCAGCATGGCGTCCAATCTTGGTGGCCTCATTCAAGGTGTCGGCGCGGCCTGGATGATGGCGTCCATCTCCAGTTCCGAAAACATGGTGGCGCTGGTCCAGGCGTCCAACACCGGACCGATCATGCTGTTCTCGCTGATCGCTGGCGCCATTGCCGACAGTTTCGATCGTCGGCGCGTGATGATCGCCTCGCAGATCTTTATGGTGACGATCTCGGCGCTTCTCGCCGTGTTTGCCTATCTCGATCTGATCACGCCCTGGGCGCTTCTCGCCTTTACCTTCCTGATCGGCTGTGGCACGGCACTCAACAATCCGTCCTGGCAGGCCTCGGTCGGCGATATGGTGCCGCGCGCCGATCTGCCGGCAGCTGTCTCACTCAACAGCATGGGCTTCAACATCACCCGAAGCGTCGGCCCCGCCATTGGCGGTCTGATCGTGGCCGCAGCCGGTGCGGCGGCGGCTTTTGCCGTCAACACACTGAGCTATTTCGCCATTCTGTATGCGCTGTTCCGTTGGAAACCGAATTTTCCGCAGAGCACGCTGCCGCGTGAGCAATTGGGCCCGGCGATCTCCGCCGGTCTTCGTTACGTTGCCATGTCGCCCAATCTCGGTAAGGTTCTGTTTCGCGGCTTTGTCTTCGGCCTGACCGCAACCTCCATCCTATCGCTTTTGCCGATCGTCGCCCGCGACCAGTTGGCCGGAGGACCGCTGGTCTATGGCGGTCTTCTGGGTGCCTTCGGCATCGGCGCGATCCTCGGCGCTCTCTACAATCAGCGCCTGCGCGACATCCTGTCCAGCGAGGCTATCGTGCGCGCCTCCTTTGCCGGCTTTGCGCTGGCGACGGTTGTCACCGGGGTAAGCGACTCGATCTGGCTGGCTGGCGCCGCATTGATGGTCGCCGGCGCTTGCTGGGTCTTGGCGTTGTCGCTGTTCAATACGGTGGTGCAGCTTTCAACCCCGCGCTGGGTCGTCGGTCGGGCGCTGTCGCTGTACCAGACGGCCACCTTCGGCGGCATGGCGACAGGAAGCTGGTTGTGGGGCAGTATCGCTGAAAGCTACGGTTCCGGCCATGCGCTCGTTGCTTCTGGCGCGCTGATGATGGTCGGTGTCGCGATCGGGTTCTTTCTGCCGATGCCGGCTTTCTCGGCCCTTGATCTTGATCCCCTCAACCGCTTCAACGAGCCGGCGCTCAAGCTGGACATAAGGCCGCGGAGCGGGCCGATCGTCATCCAGATCGATTTCGAGATCGACGACGTCGATATGCCGGAATTTCTCCGCATCATGGTCGAGCGCCGTCGCATCCGCCTGCGCGATGGCGCCCGCAACTGGACGCTGATGCGCGATCTTGAAAAGCCGGAGATCTGGACGGAAACCTATCACGTCCCGACCTGGGTCGATTACGTTCGCCACAACCAGCGCCGCACCAAAGCCGACGCGGAGATCACCGATCGTCTGATCGAATTGCATCGCGGGCCGACCAAGCCGCATGTGCACCGGATGATCGAGCGACAGGCGATCCCGCCGGAGGATGATGTGTTCCACCAGTCACATCTGGACCCTCACTGACCACGAGTATCAGCGCAGTTTCGCTTTCAGGCTGGCGCTCGGATAGCAGGTCGGCTTCAGGCCGTTTTTTGCCTGCCATTCACCGAGAGATCGCCGTGTCTTGAAACCAGGCAGCCCGTCCACCTTGCCGACATCATAACCTTGCGCCACCAGTGCTTTCTGCATGGCCAGGACATCCGAGCGCAGCATCTTCCCGACATCGCCCCAAGACGCCTTGAAAGAACCGGATCCGCTGCCGATCCTGTCGGCCAGATTGCCGATGAACAGTGCGTAGAGGTCCGAATTGTTGTATTCCTTGATGACGTAAAAATTCGGCGTCACCAGGAATTCAGGGCCGAAGGTACCGGCCGGAACCAACATCATCGCGGATTGGCTCATCTCGCTTGATGGGAAAGCCTTACCGGAAATGCGGGCGAGGCCTTCCGCCGACCAAGTCGTGACAGGCTGTGCTCGGTCCGGCCCTTCCTGGGCGCAGGAGACGCCATCGGGAATGCTGATCTCGAAGCCCCAGTCGCGGCCGCGCTGCCAGCCGCTCTTGACCAGGTAATTGGCGATCGAGGCGAGCGTGTCCGGCACCGAATTCCAGATGTCGCGTTTCCCGTCGCCATCGAAATCGACGGCATATTTCAGGAAACTCGTCGGCATGAACTGCGGCTGGCCCAGCGCCCCGGCCCAGGAGCCGCGCATCTGCTGCGCCGTCACGTCGCCGCCCTCGATCATGTGCAGCGCCGAGATCATCTCGCGCCGGAACATGTCCCTGCGCGTCGACATGAAGGCCTTGGTGGCCAGCACTTCCAGCGCCGGATAGGGCATCTTCGCCTTGCCGAAACCGGATTCCCGACCCCAGATGGCGACAAGGATCGAACCGGGGACGCCATAGGTCGCCTCGACCTTGCGCAGCGTGCCGCCGTGCTGCGATGCGAGCGACCGCCCGGTCGCGGCCAGTCCCTGCAGTCTTTTCTCGGAGAAATAGGACGCCGGAGACGAAAATTCTGCCTGGCTTTGGCTCTGTTCCTTCGGCGGCGCAGTACCCGGCGGCACGAGATCCGGCAGTTCCCAGTTGAGCGACAGGCCAGACACTGCCGTGTCGAAAGCTGGCTTGGAAATACCCGACGCCTTGGCTTCGGTCCACAGGTCGGTCGCGATCCACCGCTGGAATTGCGCTTCGACATTGGCGCGTGACGGCGCAGCCTGGGCCGTCGGCTGGCCGAACCCGAACACGATCGATAGCGCCAATGCCACCGCCGGCAGCGCACGATGTGAAAGGAGGTGGTGCGTTTGGCCCATGATGTTTCTCCCGTAGGTGACCGTCAGATCACCGTGCGTGCTCGGAGCGCTGCAGACAGCGTGCCCTCATCGAGATAGTCAAGTTCGCCGCCGACAGGTACGCCATGCGCCAGCCGGGTGATCTTCACGTCCATCCCGACCAGATGATCGGTGATATAGTGGGCGGTTGTTTGTCCTTCGACGGTCGCGTTCACCGCGATGATGACTTCGCGAACGCCGCCTTTGGCCACGCGTTCGATCAGCCCCTTGATGTTGAGATCATCGGGTCCGACGCCATCCAGCGGCGACAGCGTGCCGCCGAGAACGTGATAGGCGGCGTTCATCGCGCCTGCTCGCTCCAGCGCCCAAAGGTCGGAAACGTCCTCGACGACGATGATCATCGACTGGTCGCGTCGATCGTCTGTGCACACCGTGCAGGGATCGATCGTATCGACATTGCCGCAGCACGAGCAGATCTTCACCTTGTCATAGGCTTCGCCCATGGCATGTCCGAGCGGACCGAGAAGCTGGTCCTTCTTCTTGATCAGATGCAGTGCCGCGCGCCGGGCCGAACGCGGCCCGAGCCCCGGCACCTTCGCCAGAAGCTGGATGAGTTTTTCGATTTCGGGGCCGGTGACTCGCTTTGCCATGCGGCGTTTCTAGCCCATAACATCGGCAAACGGAATCGATGAACATGGGTCATGGATGAAAATACGCGCCGTATGCCGGGGTAACCCGGAAGTTCTGTCGGGCAAGAAATACAAGACCGGCATCAACAAGACCGCGGTCAGCGGACCGATGATGGTCGATGCCGAGGGCCTTGTCGGCGACAGCATCTGCAATCGCAAGCATCATGGTGGCGTCGATCAGGCGATCTATCTGGAAGGCAGCCTCGATCTCGCCTGGTGGGCGGAAGAACTTGGACGTGATCTGCCACCAGGCACCTTTGGCGAAAACCTGATCGTCGAGGGCCTGGACAATCGAACGCTGGCAGTCGGTGACCGCTTTGCCATTGGCGATGTGCTGCTGGAAGTGACGTCGCCACGCATGCCCTGTGCCACGTTTGCAGCCCGCATGGGCGAGCCCACATTGGTCAAGCGATACGCGCGCGCGGCGCGTGCTGGTGCATATTGCAGGGTCCTGCAGGGCGGCATGATCGAAGCGGGTCAGGACGTGGATTTTACCGCTTATCACGGCGTTCGGGTCACATTGCCGGAAATGATGGCCACCTTTGGCAAGCTCCTGTCTCTGCAAGACCGTCAGCGCTATCTTGCTGCTCCGGTGAACGACAGGTGGACGCGGGAACTATAGAACGCGCTGCCCCGATCGATGTCGACGATAGTCGTATCCCGCGCAACTTTACCCGACTGCCTGGCGCAGTCATCATGCTGCCGGACCACTGCGGGGGACAATATGCAGGAAAAGCGGATCGAATTGCTCTGCGCCGATGGCGTGCGGCTTGCTGGCGACTGGTGGCTGCCACCGTCTGGCGTCGCGGCCGCAACAGTGGTGATCAATGCCGCCACCGGCGTGCTGGCGCGCTACTACCACCACTATGCCCGCTTCCTGGCAAGGCAAGGATTTGCGGTCCTGACCTATGACTATCGCGGCATCGGTCAGTCGCGACCGGCCGATCTGCGCCGTGTCGCCTACACATGGCGTGAGTGGGGCGAGCAGGACTTCGACACAGCGTTGCGGCATGTCCTGGATCGCGATGAAACGGGTCGCCTATTGGTGGTTGGCCATAGTATAGGCGGATTTCTACCCGGCTACGCGTCTGCGACGGGCCGAATTTCCGGCCTGCTTTCCGTTGGCGGACAGTTTGGCTATTGGGGCGACTACCAGCTGCGCATGCGCTTGCCACTGGCGATCAAGTGGCATCTCGCCATGCCGGCGATCACCACGGTACTCGGTTATTTTCCCGGGAAGCGGCTGGGTTGGCTGGAGGACCTGCCCAAGGGCGTGGCGCTCGGTTGGGGCCTGCAGCAGGGCAGGGCGGAGCAAGGGCTGCCGCCTGAAAAGGTCACCCGGATGCGCGCGGGTTTTGCCGCGTTCACGGCACCGATTCTGGCCGTGGCCATGTCGGACGATGCGATTGCAACGCCGAAGGCCATCAACAGGGCCACGGGCTATTACAGCGCAGCCCCGGTCACGAAAGTACTTCTGTCACCACGGGATCTTGGCTTTGACACGGTAGGCCATTTCAATCTTTTCCATGCCCGTCACGAACACGGCTTCTGGAAAAGCAGTCTCGACTGGCTGCGCGACGGGCGCAACCCATGGCCGCAGCGGATCTATCTTTAGCAGACCCGCCGAGGCATGCTTTGGCTCAGAACGGGAACTTCATGCCCGGCGGCAGCGGGATGCCGGCCGTGATCGAAGCCATCTTTTCCTGGGCCTGAACCTCGCCCTTGTCCTTGGCATCCTTGTGAGCGGCGACGATCAGGTCTTCGAGGATTTCGGAATCCTCTTCCTTGAACAGCGACGGGTCGATCTTGATGCTCTTCATCTCGCCCTTGCCGTTCAGCACGATGGTCACCAGGCCACCACCGGATTTTCCCTCGATTTCAAGCGCGGCGATTTCCGCCTGCGTCTTTTCCATCTTGGACTGCATTTCCTTGACCTTGCCCATCATGCCCATGATGTCGCGCATCGTCATCTCCTTGGATTGTTGTTTTTTCACCGGGCCTAATCTGTGTGCCCGTGCAACAGTAACGCTCTAGAACTCGATATCGTCGCCAGGCAGGATATCGCCTTCCTCGGTTTCGAGGATCGCCGGCGGCGGACGCAATTCTTCGTCTTCCTCGACACTGCCCGCCTTGATCCGAACGTCGGTGATCTTGGCGCCCGGAAAGCGCGCAAGGATGGCCGCTACGTCAGGATCCTGCCGCGCATCGCGCAGCCGCGTCTCGCGCGTCGTATTCTCCAGTTCGACCAGAGTAGGCGCGCCTTCTTCGCGGCTCAGAATGACCATCCAGCGGATTTCGGTCCATTCCTCCAGCCGCTTCTGCAGGTCGCCGACCAGTGTCTTCGGCGCGTCGGGCGGCAGATTGATTTCCAGCCGGCCCGGTTCCAGTCGCACAAGCCGGACGAAGCCACGCATCAACGCCTTCAGGCGCGGGTCGCGGTTCTTGCTGCAAAGCTCGGCAATGTCTTCCAGCGACTTGACCTGCACCTTGGGTGTCGGCGCTTCCTGCGGCTTCGGCTGCACCCGCTCCATGGCGGCTGGCAGCGAGTCACCGGCAGGCACGCTCTGCAGATGGGCAACAGGTTGGCTGGATGCAATCCGCGGCGCACTGTCGGTTGAAGGCTGGGCGACCGCCTGGACCCGCATCGCCATCGAGGCGCCACCACCGCCGCCGCCATTCGGGCGTGGCGCAGAGGGTCCGCGCTCGGCCGGTTGGCCATCGGACAGTTCGAGCAGGCGACGGGCTGCATCTTCCGGTGATGGCAGATGCGCTGCATGTGCCAGGCGGATGATGACCATTTCGGCAGCACCCGCCGGACGCGATGAACCTTCCGCTTCGGGAATGCCCTTCAGCAGCATCTGCCACATGCGCGAAAGCGTCGTCACGGCCACGCTTTCGGCGAGCGATGCGCCGCGCACACGCTCGACTTCGCTCAGCGAAGCATCCTGTGCGGCTGATGGGATATATTTGAGCCGGGTCACCAGATGGGTGAAGTCGGCCAGATCCGTCAGCACTACGGTCGGGTTGGCACCCGCCTCATACTGACCGCCGAACTCTTCCAAAGCGGCTGCGACATCGCCGCGCACAACGTGTTCGAACAGGTCGACGATGCGGGCGCGATCGGCAAGTCCGAGCATCGAGCGCACCGCGTCGGCATGCACGACCCCGCTGCCATGGGCAATGGCCTGGTCGAGCAGCGAAAGACCGTCGCGCGCCGAACCTTCGGCAGCCCGTGCGATCATCGCCAGCGCGTCCTCGTCAGCCTGGATGCCCTCTTTCGACGCGATGGTCGAGAACAGCCCCACCAGATCGCTGGCACTGATCCGGCGCAAGTCAAAGCGCTGGCAGCGCGACAGGACGGTAATCGGCACCTTGCGGATTTCTGTCGTGGCAAAGATGAACTTCACATGCTCGGGTGGCTCTTCGAGCGTCTTCAACAGCCCGTTGAAGGCTGCCGTCGACAGCATGTGCACTTCGTCGATGATGTAGACTTTGTAGCGCGCCGAAACCGGGCGGTAGCGTACCTGCTCGATTATCTCGCGGATATCGTCGATACCGGTATGCGAGGCGGCGTCCATCTCGATCACGTCGACATGCCGGCCTTCCATGATTGCCTGGCAATGCTCGCCGGGAATGCGAAGGTCGATGGTCGGCTTATCGATCTCGGGTGTCTTGTAGTTCAGCGCACGCGCCAGAATACGGGCGGTGGTCGTCTTGCCGACCCCGCGCACGCCGGTCAGCATATAGGCCTGGGCAATGCGGCCGGTCTCGAACGCATTGGTCAGGGTGCGAACCATCGGCTCCTGGCCGACCATCAGGTCCGAGAAATCCTTGGGGCGATATTTGCGGGCAAGCACGCGGTACCCGCCGGGGGCGGTCTTGGCCTCTGCAGTGGGCTCCAAATCGCTCATCGCGTTGCCAGCTTCCCTTTGCCGCCCGGATCCGGGCATGGCGCGGCCCATGGTTTTGCATCACGGGCCGGAAATGAAGATGAGGTGGGAGGCTGGCACGATGACCCGTGCCGCGCTCGTTAGGGCTGCTTCCTTCCGGATCTGACCCGGTTGGCGAGTGGCTCGTCCACCACCAACCTCCCGAGGTGACATATCGGCAATAACGACGGCAAATGCAAGCCAAGCCCGTAAAAAACTGCTACAGCTTGGAAAAACAACAGCGGAGAAACACCTTGGAGCCATTCCTTCTCGATGAGCGTCTCGCGCGCGACAGCCAATCCATCCTGAAGCTGGGGCTTTGTGATCTCAGGCTTGCCCATGACAGCCGCTGGCCATGGATGATCCTTGTCCCACAAAGACCGGGCATGAGCGAGATTTTCGACCTGACGCCGCTCGATCAGGCCATGCTCACATTCGAGCAGGTGACAGTGGCTGCTGCGTTGAAGAAGGTGACCGGTGCAACCAAGATCAACACAGCCGCAATCGGCAACGTCGTGCGCCAGCTCCACGTACATGTCGTCGCCCGCTTCGAGGACGATCCGAATTGGCCGGGCCCGATATGGGGGCATGGAGCGGCCGTTCCTCACTCCGACGAAACATTCAATACGCTCAAGACCCGGATGCTCGAAGCGCTGCAATGACAAAACGATCCATTTTTGATACGTCCGCCCCCCATCCTGAGGCCAGTTCGCTCACCGCCTTCTCCGGCAATGGTCTTGATCGCAATGCCGAGCACCGCACGGAAGCAAGTCTGGCTGAAGCGCTGGCCGTTGAAGGCACGCACCTTCTGGCCTTTGCCGGCAACCGCCTGATATTCAAGCACGAGGGCCAGATCCTCGATCCGCTCTTTGCGCCCTACGAACTGGCCGGCCTTGAGCCAGATCTCGACAACGCCGTGTTGCTGGGCCACAAGCCGAATGGAGAGCCGCGCATCGCCGTGCCGGTGAATGCCGGCGAAGAACAGCTGGCTATGAATTACAAGGCGCTGACCGCGCGCGAACTGTTCCGTGAAGCGGGTGTGGATGAAGAACTCGTCGGCGAGGCAGCCCAGGGTTTCAGCCTGCTGCACTGGAATGGCGAGAACCGCTTCTGTGGCAGTTGCGGGCAAGCGATGGAATCGCGCATCGGCGGCTACAAGCGTGAATGTCTAGCCTGTGGCCGCGTCGCCTTTCCGCGCACGGATCCGGTCGTCATCATGATGACCATTGATGAACTGAATGACCGCTGTCTCCTCGGCCGCGGCGCGCATTTCCCGGAAGGCATGTATTCCTGTCTGGCCGGCTTTCTCGAGCCTGCGGAAACCATTGAGAATGCCGTGCGTCGGGAGACACTTGAGGAATCGGGCATCACCATCGGCAGGGTTCGCTACCATGCCACCCAGCCTTGGCCGATGCCGCACCAATTGATGATCGGCTGTTATGCCGAGGCCCTGTCGCTTGATGTGACGCGCGACGAGGCCGAACTGGTGGATTGTCGTTGGTTCACGCGCGAGGAGGTACAGTCGATGATCGACCTGACGAACGAAGCGGTGAAGGCACCGGTGAGGGGCACCATTGCCCATCGACTGATGAGCGATTGGCTGGACTGGGCGCGCTGAGCGCCCGGTCTTCCGCCGGCCTTACAGCTTGCCGCGCATCGCATGCGCCTTGTAGACGCCGAGAATGCGAACCTTTTCCGAGAAGAACCGCAGTTCTTCGAGAGCCCGCTTTACCGCTGCGTCGTCAGGATGCCCTTCGATATCGGCATAGAACTGGGTGGCAATGAACTTGCCGCCGATTTGGTAGCTTTCCAGCTTCGTCATGTTGACGCCATTGGTGGCAAAACCGCCCATCGCCTTGTAGAGAGCCGCCGGCAGGTTACGGACATTGAACACGAAGGTGGTGATGAAGAGTTCATCGTCGCTTTTGCGCTTCGGCTCGTGTTCATCGCGCGACAAGACGACAAAACGTGTGACGTTGTTGTCGGAATCCTCGACATTCTCCGCGATGATATCAAGACCATAGAGTGAGGATGCCAGCTGCGGCGCGAGCGCCGCCATGCTGCGGTCGCCTTGCTGCGACACCTGCTTGGCGGCGCCGGCCGTATCGCCGGCGACGACGGCCTTCCAGCCATGGCTGCGGATGATCTTGCGGCACTGGCCCAGCGCATGGATATGGCTGTGCACGGTGCGGATCTCGTCGAGCTTCACCCCCGGCAGCACCATCAGCTGGAAGCGGATCGGCATGAAATATTCGCCGATGATATGCAGTCGCGACAGCGGCAGCAGGTAGTGGATATCTGCGACGCGCCCCGCCAGCGTGTTCTCGATCGGGATCATCGCCAGATCGACTTCGCCGGTTTCCAGCGCCACGAATGCATCCTCGAAGGTCGGGCAGGGCAGTGGCTCCATCGCTGGAAACATGTCCCGGCAGGCCATGTCGGAATTGGCGCCAAAGTCGCCCTGGAAGGAAATCTTGTTGGTCGGGGCCAAGGGTATGCGTCCTTAACTGGAGTGAGCCGAAAGAATGCGGCGGGCTTTTTCGAGGTCGGCCGGCGTGTCTACGCCGAGCGGAATGGTTTTGACGATCTCAACATCGATGCGCATCCCGGCTTCGAGGGCTCTGAGTTGCTCAAGCGACTCGCGTTTTTCCAGTGTCGAGGGTGGTAGCGAGACAAACCGTTCCAGAGCGCGCCGGCGATAGGCGTAGAGGCCGATATGATGGTAGAGCGGCCCTGCACCATGCGGCGCCGTGGCACGGGTGAAATACAGGGCCCGCAGTCGCGTGTCGCTCAGCGGCGACCCAACCACCTTCACCACGTTGGGATTGGTCTTTTCGGCCTCGTCCTCGATTTCCACAGTCAGCGTTGCAATATCGACGGCCTGGTTGTCGAGCGGCCGCAGTGCGGCCCGGATGGTCTGCGGATCGATGGTCGGCAGGTCGCCCTGCACGTTGATGACGATCTCGGCTTTGCCCTCGGGATCGATCGTGTTCAAGGCTTCAAAGATCCGGTCCGAGCCGGATTGATGATCGACCCGCGTCATCACGACCTCGAAACCGGCGGCGACAACCGCATCGAATGTGCGCTGGTCGTCGACCGCGACGATGATTCGTCCGACATCGGCCTCCTGCGCCCGCTTGGCCACCTGAACGATCATCGGCAGGCCGCAAATGTCCGCCAAAGGCTTACCGGGAAGGCGGGTAGAGGCCATGCGGGCGGGAATTAGCACCACGGTTTTCCCGCTATCGTCTTTATTCATGCCTAACCCCTTCAAATCACCGCGCAGAAGTGTCAATAAGTCCCAGTTGCGGGACCATAATCGTGTTGCATGTGTTATGCAAAAGACATAGGTTCCGCGCGATTTCAAGATCGCTCGGTTGCTGATCGGCCGGCTGCATGGGGAGCTTTGCAGATGAATTCTTACGTGAATATGGGCGTGGGTGCCTTTCTGGGCACCGTCTTCGTCCTGATGTCTGTGTCCATCGCCTCGGAAGGGATTTTCCATTCGGAACATCCTGAGAAGGAAGGCTTTGCCATTGTGGCTGAAGCTGCTGAAGGCGAAGCTGCGCCGGAAGCCGCAGCGGCTGTGCCGATCGCGGTTCTGCTGGCCAGCGCCGATGCAACGGCTGGCGAAGGCGTCTTCAAGAAATGCGCGAGCTGTCACACCGATACCAAGGGCGGCGCCAACAAGGTTGGCCCGAATCTCTTTGGCCTCGTCGACCGTCCGATCGCAACGCATGAAGGCTTCAGCTATTCGGCTGCCATGAAGGATTTCTCCAAGGGTGGTACCGAACTCTGGACCTGGGATCACCTGAACGCCTTCCTGACCGCGCCGAAAAAGCATATCCCGGGCACCGCCATGGGCTTTGCCGGCATCAAGAAGGATGACGAGCGCGCCAACCTGATCCTGTATCTGCATACCATGGCAGATGCTCCGGTCGCTTTGCCGGCGCCGCCGGCGACCAACTGATCATTCAGATCGTGCAAATTTCTATGCCCGGCCGTTGTGCCGGGCATTTTCGTTTGTCCCGACAACGAACATGCTTCAGAGCAGAAAAAGAGCCCAGAGCGAGACGCTGATCACGCCGATCGCCGTCGATTGGGTGATGATAGAGGCTGCAAGTCCCTGACCCACGCCAAAGCGGCTGGCGATCAGCCAGGCGTTGATCCCGGTCGGAACGGATGATGTGAGCACGAGCGCGGCGGTCCATTGTGGACTGAGGCCGAGCAGCGTCGATGCCAGCCAGACGGTTGCAGGCATGACGATCAGCTTGATCACGGTGATGACGCTTGCGATCCGCACATTGCCCGCCATGCCGTATTTGGTCAGCGTCATGCCGAGCGAGATCAAAGCCGCAGGTGCTGCCATCCCGGCCACCTGACCGACGATGCCGTCCAGCATCAGCGGCATCTTGAGCCCGATGATCTGCAGCACCAGCCCCGCCATAAGGCCGATGATCAGCGGGTTGCGGATGAGATTGGCGCCAACCTGGCGCGACACGGCCAAAACGCCTTCCGAAGGCTTGCCCGTGGTTTTCTGCTCCGCACGTTCCATTGCCACCGTGCCGGCGATCATCATCAGCGGCAGATGCACGGCCAGCAGGATCGACATGGCGACAATTCCATCGGGACCGACCGTGCGATCGACCAGCGGAAGACCGATGAACACGTTGTTGGCGAAGGCGCCGGAAAGGCCGGCCAGAACGCCGATGCGCTGATCGCGACCGAAAAACCGCGTTGCAATAATATGACCCAGCGTCCAGGCGACGGCAACGCCGGCAAAATAGGCAATCCACAACCGGAATGGCGAGGCGCCATGGAAATCGGCATTGGCGATGGTGCGGAACATCAGCATCGGCACCGCCACTCTGAACACGAAGTCGCCCAGCCCGTCTCCGATGTCTGCCTTGAGGATTTTCAGCCTTACCAGCGACCAGCCGAACAGGATAAGAATGAAGATAGGCAGGACGTCTTGGGCAACGGATGACATGAAATTGGCGACTCACAGGAAAAAGACAGGCTCTTTCTTAGACCCTGAAACCGCCGGCGACCAGCCTCGGAAGGTGTTGCTTGGAACGACAAAAAGCAGGCAATGCCTGCTTTTACGCCCGGTCGAGCCGGGACCTGTATCCGCGCCGCCAGTACATCCGTGGTCGGCTTGGCCAGGTTGTGGAACCTGTCATGGTTCTTCGGAGCGGCGCTGGGGAGCTATGCCGTCCGCACACGCATCCACTAGCCCGCCAAGGTAACAGCCGCATGACAACGAAGGTTTTCGCCGCCCCCTTTCAAACCCGGCAAAAAAGGCTATGACCGTCTTGCCTAGTTAACGGAGCCCAAGACCATTATGAGCCGATTCGACGTCCTCACTGTCGGTAACGCAATCGTCGACATCATTTCCCGCTGCGATGATCGCTTTCTCATCGACAACGAGATCACCAAGGGTGCGATGAACCTGATTGATGCCGACCGTGCCGAGCGGCTTTACAGTCTGATGGGTCCCGCCGTCGAAGCGTCCGGCGGCAGCGCCGGCAACACCGCAGCCGGTATAGCCAATTTTGGTGGCAAGGCGGCATATTTTGGCAAGGTAGCGGAAGATCAGCTCGGCGAGATCTTCACCCATGACATCCGCGCCCAGGGCGTGCATTTCGAGACAAAGCCGCGCGGTACCCAGCCTCCGACCGCGCGCAGCATGATCTTCGTCACCGAAGACGGCGAGCGTTCGATGAACACCTATCTCGGCGCCTGCATCGAGCTTGGCCCGGAAGACGTCGAGCCCGAGGTCGTTGCCCAGTCCAAGGTCACCTATTTCGAAGGCTACCTCTGGGATCCACCGCGCGCCAAGCAGGCGATCCTCGAATGCGCCCGCATTGCCCATGAGAATGGGCGCGAAATGTCGATGACATTGTCCGATAGCTTCTGCGTCGGCCGTTACCGCGAGGAATTCCTTGATCTGATGCGTTCCGGCACGGTCGATATCGTTTTTGCCAATGAGCAGGAAGCGCTGTCGCTCTACGAAACGGATGATTTCGCCGTTGCACTCGACAGGATTGCCGCCGACTGCAAGCTTGCGGCTGTCACCATGGGCGAAAATGGCGCCGTCGTGGTCAAGGGCGACCAACGTATCCGCGTTCCGGCCACGCTCGTAACCAATCTTCTGGATACCACCGGTGCCGGCGATCTTTTTGCCTCAGGTTTCCTGTTCGGCTACACCAATGACCGGTCGCTTGAGGATTGCGCCCATCTGGGCTGTTATGCGGCTGGCGTTGTCATCCAGCAGATCGGCCCGCGTCCGATGAGCTCGCTGGACAAGGGTGCGCGCGCCGCAGGCCTGCTTTAAGGCAGGCCTTATTTGAAGGCTTCGCCGGGATAGGCGCCCCATATTTCCGCCTGCGCCACCCAGCCGGCAACGCCCTTGGTTTCGGCCTTGCACCAGTTGCCGTTGCATTCTTCGATCTTGAGCACGACGCCGGGCTCGAGTTTCGCGATGACGGCGGCTGATGACATGGAATCGCGCCGCATCATCACATAGACATTGTCGCCGTTGGCGCGCATCCACGGTGCGGCGACGGCGGTACGTTCGCCCGAAAGCAGCGTCTGGTTGACCCAGCCTTCGGTCCCGTCGGCGTCGCGGATCTGTCGCCAGTTTTCGTATTCGCGGATGATTTCGACCGGCAGCCCCGATTTGAGATAACGCCAGGAGACGGCGTAGTCCGTGCTCGGGCCGATCCGCAGGTTGACCTTTTCCGCCTTCAGGCTGACAAAGCGAGGCAGGGGAAGTCCGCTCGACCCCTTGGTCGTCGCCTGGGCAAGCGCGCTCTCCGACGCGGCCAGCGTCGAGAAGAGCAGGATACAGGATGCAAAACTGATTCGGAGCGCGTTCTGGTTCATACTGGATCCGACTATGCGATGATTGAAGGGCATTCCGCGACCCCTGAACCTGTTCCGGCAGGTATTGCGACAAATCCGGAACGGCGAGCGAGTTTTGTTTGTCTTCGCCGGTGGGTTTGCTAGAAATTGCTCTTTGGGGGAGTATCCCCCGTCTTGGTTAACGAGTTCTGAACAAGGCATTGATCCGTCCCATGACGAACAGGAAAAGACCCAAGGTCTATATTACCCGGAAATTGCCTGACGCTGTGGAAACGCGCATGCGCGAACTGTTCGACGCGGAACTCAATATAGATGATGCACCGCGCAGCCGCGATGAGCTGATTGCCGCGATGAAAAGCGCCGACGTCCTGGTGCCGACCGTCACCGATCGCATTGATGCGGCTCTGATCGACGAAGCCGGCCCGCAACTCAAGCTGATCGCCAGTTTCTCCAACGGCACGGATCATATCGATATCGATGCGGCGGCCCGAAAGGGCATCACCGTCACCAACACGCCGAATGTCCTGACCGAAGACACGGCCGACATGACCATGGCGCTGATCCTTGCCGTGCCGCGCCGCCTGGTCCAGGGCGCTCGCGTCTTGATGGACAGGCCGGGCGACTGGGCCGGTTGGTCGCCGACCTGGATGCTCGGACGCCGGATCTCGGGCAAGCGCATCGGTATCATTGGCATGGGACGCATCGGCACGGCCGTCGCCCGCCGCGCCAAGGCCTTTGGCCTGTCGATCCACTATCACAACCGCAAGCGCGTCAGCCCGCAGACCGAGGACGAACTGGAAGCGACCTACTGGGACAGCCTCGACCAGATGCTGGCAAGGGTCGATATCGTTTCGGTCAACTGCCCGTCGACACCGGCCACCTTCCATCTGCTGTCCGCGCGTCGTCTGGCGCTGCTGCAGCCGACGAGCTACATCGTCAACACGGCGCGTGGCGATATTATCGATGAGGACGCGCTGATCCAGTGCCTGAAGACCGGCAAGATCGCCGGCGCCGGCCTGGACGTTTTCGAAAACGAGCCTGCCGTCAATCCGAAACTGGTCAAGCTCGCCAATGAAGGCAAGGTCGTGCTTCTGCCGCATACCGGATCGGCGACGATCGAGGGCCGGATCGACATGGGCGACAAGGTGATCATCAACATACGCACCTATTTCGATGGTCACCGCCCGCCGAACAGGGTTCTGCCCAATCGTCCCTGAACGTTCAGGCCAACCGTTTGCACATTTCAATCGAGGTCGTCCGGGTGAAGCCCGGATGGCTGTTTTCGGCCGTCCTTACGAACCCCCACGCGGCAAAGCGCCGGTGATTGCTCGTGAGTTCGATACGGGTTTCGAGCCGCAGCATGTCGCGCCCGAGCTTCCTTGCGATCGTTTCGGCCTCGGTCAGCAGCCGGTAGCCGACTCCGTGACCTTGCATATCGGCGGCCACAGCAAGTTTGCCGACATAGAGTGCCCTGGCCTCCGGCTTGACGAACGCACAGCCGACCAGTCTGCCGTCGAGGAGCGCGGCCAGTCCGATCTCGTCCAGCGCCTTCTGCTTCAGTCCCTCCACGTTCAACCGACGCGCCGAAGACGGCGGATCGATCACGCCATCCATATAGGCGAACGATCCGATAATCAGGTCGAGCAGCGCTTCGTAGTCGCGATATTCGGTTTCGCCGATCCACCGAATTTCGCCGCTGCCGTCTGCGCTCGCGTTCCCGTTCAAGGACGCGGCTCCCGGCGGCGATAGCGGATCGTGTCGAATTTCGCCGACAGCGCATCGTAGAGCAAAAGGCGCCCGACCAGAGGCTCTCCGACGCCTGTCACCAGCTTGATCGCCTCCATGGCCATCAGCGTGCCGATGACGCCGGTCAGGGCACCGATGATGCCGGCTTCGGCACAGGCCGGAACGAGGCCTTCGGGCGGGGCCTCGGGAAACAGATCGCGGTAGCGGGGGTTCTGCCGCCCTTCGGCATCTGCCAGATGTGGAGCCAGTACCGTGACCGATCCATCGAAACGGCCGACTGCCCCCGTCACCAACGGAATGGCGCGCATCTCGGCCGCGTCCGCTGCCGCATAACGCGTCGCAAAATTGTCCGATCCGTCGATCAGCAGGTCGAAGCGTCCCAGATGGTCGCGGGCGAAGTGAGCGTCGAAGCGCGCTTCGTGTTGCACCACCCGGCAATGCGGATTGAGCCGGGCGATGGCACGCGCAGCACTTTCGGTTTTCTTCTCCCCGATGGTACCGGTGTCGTGGATCACCTGTCGCTGCAGGTTCGAGAGGGAAACCCCGTCATCATCGACAATCCCGATCGTGCCAACGCCGGCGGCCGCGAGATACTGCAGCACGGGCGCACCCAGCCCGCCGGCACCGATCACCAGAACGCGGGCGGATTTCAGCAATTGCTGTCCATGGCCGCCGATTTCCGGCAGCAGGATATGGCGATGATAACGGGACAGTTCGTCGGGCAGCAGTGGATCCATCAACCGATCATGCCATGTGAAAGAGGGGTGGGGAAGGGCGGTCAGGCATCCAGGCTGCCGTCCCGCACCGTGATGATATCGGCACGTTCGCCCAATGCTGCAAACATCGAACGATCCGTCCCTGTCATGAACGCCTGTCCGCCCAGCGCATCGATCCGGTCGAACAGGGCCGCCCGCCGACCCTCGTCCAGATGGGCGGCGATCTCGTCGAGCAGCAGAACCGGAGCAAAGCCGGTCATCGTTCCGACCAGTCTCGCATGCGCGAGCACCAGTCCGATCAGAAGAGCCTTCTGCTCTCCGGTCGAGCAGCGTTCCGCGTTCATGTCTTTCTCGATATGGCGTATCTGCAGGTCGACGCGATGCGGACCGTCCAGTGTCCGTCCGGCTGCCGCATCCCGGTGGCGTGAGGATGCCAGCATCTGGATGTAGCGATCCTCCAGCTCGTAAGCCGGCCTGTCCGCCTCGTCGTCCATGAAGCCGCTGAGCGCGAGATGGGCCGAGGGAAATCTCGATGTCTGCCGATCCCCTTCGATCAAGCCGGCCAACAATCCGAGCATCTCGCGTCGGGCAGCCGCCATGGCGACGCCGAGTGCTGCCATCTGCTGTTCGATGCCCGACAGCCAGGAGGGATCGAACCGGCCATCGGATAGAAGCTTGTTGCGGCTGCGCATCGCCCGTTCGAAATCGCTCGCGCGACGTCCATGCGCCGGATCCAGCGAAAGCACCAGCCGGTCGAGAAAACGTCGCCGGTCGGCGGATGGCCCGGTGAACAGCCCGTCCATGGCAGGCGTCAGCCACAGCACGCGCAGGTGGTCGGTGAGTTCGTCAACCGATTTGACCGGAGTTGCATTGATCCGCAGGCGACGAACGAGCGCCTCGTCTTCGCCGCCGCCCTCAGTGCCTGTCCCGATCTCAACATCGCCTGCCATTCCTTCGATCTCGGCAAAGATCGAGAAACCCGCTGGCGCGCCGACCCGGGCGATATCGGAAAGCACGGCCCGCCTCAGCCCGCGTCCGGGCGATAGAAACGACACAGCCTCCATCAGATTGGTTTTGCCGGCCCCGTTTTCGCCGACCAGCACGACATGACGACCGCGGAGGCTCAGGGAAGCCTGCGCATAGTTGCGGAAGTCGGTCAGCTTGAGTCGTTCTATATGGGTCTTCTGGATCATCGGCCGGATTCGCTGTTGCCCTGAGCTAGGACGATCCAGACGGGATGGCAAGGGAGCCGTCATGGTTTATCTTGCGCATCAAGGATCTGCGACGTCATGTGCCTTGGGCAAGTTCTGGTTTTGCAATAGTGTGATCGGTCTTGAAGGCGAGGAGCCCTCCGCCATGCAGCCGGAACCTGACGAATTGACGCCTGAAGAAGCCCGCCGCGATCATTGGGAGATGCTGCGCTTTCTGGCGATCAACGCGGCCTTTGGCGCAGTGCTTGGCCTTGTCACCGCGGGTGCGATCCTCTGGCTCGATCTGGGAGGCGTGGGCACGTCACTGGGACGCGCCAGTCACCCCATCCTGCCGGTCTTGATGATGATCATACCGTTCGCGCTCACCTTTGCAGCGGCCGCAACAGCGTCAGCCGTGATGCTGATGCCCTACAAGAAAAAGAAGCAAAGATGAGATCCGCGGTTTGACGCTCCGCCATTCTTTCTGCATGAAGCCCTGGGTATAAACAGTCAGCGGAGATGGCCATGAGCGAACAGGACGACCGCGTAATTCGGCTGGAGGAAATGCTGGCCTATCAGGCTCGGGTGATTGAAGATCTGTCCGATCAGATTGCCGAACAATGGAAGGTGGTCGAGCAGACCCGAGCCAAGCTTGAACGGTTATCGGAGCGATTCTCAAACCTAGAAGAACAATCGCTCGACGCCCCGGCCATTACCAAGCCACCACATTATTGAGGTTTGACTGCTGTTCGAGCGACACCAGCGGTAAGGCATAAAAAGCGGGCCGAAAAGGATCCGGCCCGCCTGAAAACATACGCGATCAACAGATGATCAGTCGCTGAGCGTGTCGAAGAAATCCTTCATCCGGGCAAAGAAGCCTGTCGATTCCGGATTGTTTTCCTTCGACGACAACTGCTCGAATTCCTGCAGCAATTCGCGCTGGCGCTTGGACAGCTTCTGCGGGGTCTCGATCTGGATCTGGATATAGAGATCACCCGTCTGCGTCGAGCGCAGCACCGGCATGCCCTTGCCCTTGAGCCGGAACTGCTTGCCGGGTTGCGTGCCTTCCGGCACGGTCACCCGCGACTTGGTCCCATCCAGCGTCGCGACGTCGAACGTGCCGCCAAGCGCTGCCGTCGTCATCGAGATCGGCACCGAGCAATAGAGATCGGCCCCGTCGCGCTGGAAGAATTCATGCGGCCTCACCGACAGGAATATGTAGAGGTCGCCTGACGGGCCACCTCTGAGGCCGGCTTCGCCTTCGCCTTGCAGGCGAATGCGCGTACCGTCTTCGATGCCCGACGGAATGTTGACCGACAGCGAACGCTCTTCCGTCACGCGGCCCTGGCCGTTGCACTTGCCGCACGGGTCGGAAATGGTCTGGCCGCGTCCGTGACAGGTCGGGCAGGTGCGCTCGATCGAGAAGAAGCCCTGCGCCGCACGAATGCGGCCGGAACCCTGACAGGTTGCGCAGGTCGTCGGCTTGGTGCCGGGCTTGGCGCCACTGCCGGTGCAGACTTCGCAGGTGATCGAAGTCGGAACCCGGATCTGCGCGGTCTTGCCGGTAAATGCCTCTTCCAGCGAGATTTCCATATTGTAGCGCAGGTCCGCACCGCGCTCGCGCCCGTTTGTGGAGCGGGCTCGTCCGCCGCGGGCACCACCCATCATCTCGCCGAAGATGTCTTCGAAAATATCCGAGAAACCGCCGCCGCCGGCAAAGCCTCCGCCGCCTCCACCACCGCCGCCATTTTCGAATGCGGCATGGCCGAACCGATCATAGGCCGCGCGCTTCTGGGGATCCTTCAAGGTCTCGTAGGCCTCGTTGATCTCCTTGAACTTGCGCTCGGCGTCCTTGTCTTCAGGGTTCTTGTCGGGATGATAAACCATCGCAAGTTTGCGGAAGGCGCTTTTCAGCTCCTTCTCGTCTGCGGTTCGGCCGACCCCGAGGGTCTCGTAGAAATCTGCTTTTGCCATGATATTACAGAGCTCTCAAAGCTTTATCCACGCTGGTGTGGCTGCCAGTTTTCTGGCCTGCCTGCTTGTCGCAAGCCAGCATGTCTTTCCGGAAATCGGATGAAGCGGAAGCGGCGTCTTCCAGCAGGGCCTTGCGCGGTTCGCCCTTGCTGGCGAGCCCGTCGGATGCCGATACTGCGACGAAGGCCAGGGAATGTGCCGCCATCTCACAGGACGAAACCTCACCCCCGTTTTCGCGTCTCTCCAGGGCTGCCTCGATGATCCGTCCGAGTTCATTGCCGATGCGAAACAGGTTTTTGCTGTCGCTTGCAGATATGGCTTTTGCCACACTCACTTCGGCAGCGCTCACCTGACGATGAACGGCACTGAGCTGAGCCTTTTCCTGCGCCTGCACAACACTCGACGCGGCGATCAAAGAAAATGCGGCTGGCCCGAGGGCCAGCCACCTTGGAGAAAAACGCCGTGTCGAGGCCCGCATTAGGCGGACTTCTTCGCGTCTTCGTCCTTCACTTCTTCATAATCGGCATCAACGATATCGCTATCCGGGCCATTGTCGGCATTGCCGGCGCCACCTTCAGCCTGCTGGGCTTCATAGATGGCCTGGCCAAGCTTCATGGACACTTCCATGAGGGTCTGCGTCTTTGCCTGGATGTCGTCTGCCGATGGTTCAGAGACTTCGAGTGCGCCCTTCAGGGCAGCAATCGCATCCTCGATCGCCTTGCGATCGGTCTCGGAAACCTTGTCGCCAAACTCGCTGACCGACTTTTCGGTCGAGTGGATCAGGCTTTCGGCGCCGTTCTTGGCTTCGACGACGGCACGACGCTGCTTGTCCGCTTCGGCATTCGCCTCGGCATCCTTGACCATCTTTTCGATGTCGGCGTCAGACAGACCACCAGAAGCCTGGATGCGGATCTGCTGTTCCTTGCCGGTGCCCTTGTCCTTGGCCGAAACCTGCACGATACCGTTGGCATCGATGTCGAAGGTCACTTCGATCTGCGGAACGCCACGCGGTGCCGGCGGCAGGCCGACGAGGTCGAACTGGCCGAGCAGCTTGTTGTCCTGGGCCATTTCGCGCTCGCCCTGCGATACGCGGATGGTCACGGCAGACTGGCTGTCTTCGGCGGTCGAGAAGGTCTGGCTCTTCTTCGTCGGGATCGTCGTGTTGCGGTCGATCAGTCGGGTGAAGACACCACCGAGCGTTTCGATGCCGAGCGACAGCGGGGTTACGTCGAGCAGCAGGACGTCCTTGACGTCGCCCTGCAGAACGCCGGCCTGGATCGCGGCGCCCATGGCGACCACTTCATCCGGGTTGACGCCCTTGTGCGGCTCCTTGCCGAACAGCTGCTTGACGATTTCCTGGACCTTCGGCATGCGGCTCATGCCGCCGACGAGAACCACTTCCTCGATTTCGGCAGCCGTGACGCCGGCATCCTTGAGGGCTGCCTTGCACGGGGCAACAGTGCGCTGGATCAGGTCGTCGACCAGGTTTTCGAACTTGGCGCGGGTCAGCTTCATCGTCAGGTGCTTCGGGCCGGAAGCATCCGCCGTGATGAACGGCAGGTTGATTTCGGTCTGCTGCGAAGAGGACAGTTCGATCTTTGCCTTTTCAGCGGCTTCCTTCAGGCGCTGCAGGGCCAGCTTGTCGCCCTTCAGGTCGATGCCCTGGTCCTTCTTGAACTCGGCTGCAAGATATTCGACGAGACGCATGTCGAAGTCTTCACCACCGAGGAAGGTATCGCCATTGGTCGACTTCACTTCGAAGACACCGTCGCCGATTTCGAGAACCGAGATATCGAAGGTACCACCACCCAGGTCATAGACGGCGATCGTCTTGCCTTCGCGCTTGTCCATGCCATAGGCAAGGGCAGCTGCGGTCGGCTCGTTGATGATGCGCAGCACTTCGAGACCCGCGATGCGGCCTGCATCCTTGGTGGCCTGACGCTGCGCGTCGTTAAAATAAGCAGGAACGGTGATGACGGCCTTTTCGACCTTCTCGCCGAGATAGGCTTCTGCCGTTTCCTTCATCTTCTGCAGGATCATGGCGGAGATCTGCGAAGGCGAATAACCCTTGCCCTGAGCTTCGACCCAGGCGTCGCCATTGTCACCCTTGATGATCGGGAACGGGACAAGATGCTTGTCCTTCTCAACCGTTGGGTCTTCGTAGCGGCGGCCGATCAGGCGCTTGACGGCAAAGAGGGTATTGGTCGGATTGGTGACAGCCTGACGCTTGGCCGGCTGGCCGACAAGGCGTTCACCATCGTCGGAAAATGCCACCATCGACGGCGTGGTGCGTGCGCCTTCGGAATTTTCGATGACCTTCGCATCCTTGCCGTCCATGACGGAGACGCAGGAGTTGGTCGTTCCAAGGTCGATACCGATTACTTTAGCCATATTATTCTCTCCTTGAAGCAGGCTGTCGGAACCCCAATCAGGCATTCCTTGACAGCCCCTCGACGTGGACGGTCTGTGTTGTTCGCAGCCACGCTGCGGTTATGTCGCGTATATAAGAAGCAGTTTTTCGGACTGCAAGGCTGGATTTCCGCTGTAATCCAGTAAAAAGAACAGATTGGCGCGATCCTCTCCACCAGAAATGGGATGGCGATCCCGCTTTGCCAAACAGATTTTTTAGAGAAGCGGGCTTGCGCCTGGCATGCCGGGCGATAACGGCGCTTGCGGCCGCGTTTTCTGCCCGCTCCGATATCGAATTTACTGGCCCAGAATGAGGTCCAGCAGCGTGGTGCGCCGCGGCGCTCCGCCCTGAGGCGGGGTGGGCCCGACATCGCCTGGCGGGACCGGCGGACCGGGCGCATCGTTCATCGGGGGCAAGCTGCCTTGCGGCGGCGACTGTGCCTCCGGTTGCGCAGGATACCGTTCCTCGCCGCCGCCCGTGAACACGTCTGAAATGATCGTACCGATCGTCTTGTCGTCCTGTTGCGGCGCAGGCTCGTAATAGTCGCCGCCCGGCAGAGGCGCCGGAGACAGCCCCTGATGGGCGGCAGTCATGAAGTCATGCCAGGCCACGGCCGGAAGACCGCCGCCGGTGACTTTTTTCATCGACTGGCCATCGTCATTGCCGAACCAGACGCCGGTGGTCAGGTTGCTGGTATAGCCGACGAACAGCGCATCGCGGAAAGACTGCGTCGTGCCGCTCTTGCCGGCCGCCTCCCAGCCCTTCAGGCGGGCCTTGCGGCCGGTGCCGTTGTTGATGACGCCCATCATCATCTTGTTCATCGACGACACGACGCCGTCACTCAGCACGCGCGGCGGCTCGAGATAGTTGTTCTCGTAGATCACCGTGCCGTCGGTCTTCAGGATCCGCCGGATCACATGCGGCGTCGCCTTGTAGCCGCCGTTCATGAACGGGGCATAGGCAGCCGTCAGTTCGAGCAGCGAAACTTCCGACGTGCCGAGCGCGATCGAGGCATTGTTCTGCAGGTCTGAATCGATCCCCATCCGGTGCGCGAGCTTGATCACCTGGTCGGGCCCGACCTCCATTACCATCTGCGCCGCAATCGTATTCAGCGAATCCTCCATCGCCTGGGTCAGCGTGACAGGCCCGCGAAACTTCTGGTCGTAGTTTTCCGGCGTCCAGGCGCCGATCCGGATCGGTGCGTCGTTGCGGATCGAATCCGGCCGCAGGCCGATTTCCATGGCGGCCGCGTAGACGAAGGGCTTGAATGCCGAGCCCGGCTGACGCTTGGCCTTGACCGCCCGGTTGAACTGGCTTTCGGCATAGTCGCGTCCGCCGACCAGTGCCCGGATCGCGCCGGTGCCATCGATCGAGACCAGGGCCGCCTGGGACGCGTTGAGCTTGGCACCATCGGCTGCCAGTGTCTCGGTGAGCGCCGCCTCGGCCTTTTTCTCCAGCGTCATGTCGATGGTCGTCTCGACCACCAGATCCTCGGTCACCGTGCCGATCAGGCCCGTGACTTCGTCCTTGACCATGTCGGCGACATACTGCCCGGCGCCGCTCCAGTAGCGCTTCGCCCGTGTCGGCGATTGCGACATCGCCGTCTTGATCTCGTCGTCGGTAATATAGCCCTCTTCGCGCATCGCCCCGAGCACGACCTGGGCGCGCGCCTCCGCAGCTTCTGGATCGCGTGCCGGCGAGAGCCTGGACGGCGCCTTCAACAATCCGGCGAGAAGTGCTGCCTCGCCAAGGTTCACGTCACGGGCCGACTTGTTGAAATAGCGCCTTGCCGCCGCCTCCACCCCATAGGCATTCGAACCGAAATAGACCCGGTTCAGGTACATGGCGAGGATCTGGTCCTTGGTGAATTTCTGCTCCAGCCAGAAGGACAGGAGCACTTCCTGAACCTTGCGCTCGATCGTGCGCTCCGGCGACAGGAACAGGTTCTTGGCCAGCTGCTGGGTCAGCGTCGAGCCACCCTGCAGACTGCCGCTTCCGGTCAGGTTGTTGACCACGGCGCGCGCCAGGCCGAACGGATCCACGCCGAAATGCGAGTAGAAGCGCCTGTCCTCGATCGCCATGACCGCCTGCGGGATATAGGGCGACATTTCCTCCAGCGGCAGCGCCTCGCCGCCGGTCGCGCCGCGATTGGCGATGACGGTTCCCTCGACCGAAACGATCTTCATGTTCGGCGGCCGTTCGGGAATAGACCAGCTGCTCGCACTGGGCATCTGCATCCCGTAATAGAAGATGAGCCCACCGACGGCGATCCCGCCCCAGATCGACAGAACGAAGCACCAGTAGATCAGCTTGCCAATGCCAAATCCGCTTCTGGGCGCGGGCTTCGCCTTGCGGCCACGCGCGGACGGTTTCGTCTTCGTCTTCGCCTGGGATTTGGCGCCCTTGGTTCCCGTCTTCGCCTGACCACTTCGCCCGCCGAGCCGATCGTTGGCATCAAGGCGAAAATCCTCCTCCTCTCGATCTTCCTCGAAAGTCGGTTCGACGCGGTCGCGGGATTTGCCTCTGGTCGCCATCGAGGACGGTCTGCTCCGGATAGGTCTCGGACGCCGCGGCATTGGTGCCGCGCCTGCGTCAGGTTGATGTCGAGGGCAGGCTTCATTCGATGATGGTTAGCCTGCTTCCGATCTGAACACTAAATGCGGCGATTTAAGGGGTGGTTAAGAGGCCGTAAACAGGCCGTTTTCCCGATACCTGCCGTTTGATCTATTGGCAGAGATCCGCCCATTCGGCGCCGGTCAATTCGGCCATCCGTTGCGGCGAGATCCGCACGGCGGCATTCGTCGCGCCAGCGGCCGGGACCACTTCATCGAAGCCTTGCAGCGACAGATCGCAATAGACCTTGAGCGGCGAGGGCAGGCCGAAAGGGCAGACGCCGCCAACCGGATGGCTGGTTGCCTCAACGACGCCATCGGCATCGAGCATGCGCGGCTTGACGCCGAACCGGTCCTTGAACTTGCGATTGTCGAGCCGCTTCGTGCCAGCGGTCACCACGAGCACCACATCCTCGCCGATCCTGAGGCAGATCGTCTTTGCGATCTGGTCGGGCTCGACGCCATGGGCTTCGGCGGCCAGTGGTACGGTTGCCGAACTGGCTTCCGTGACGATCACGGAAATCCCAGGCGCATGGGTGAGGAAAAAGCTGCGGACGGTCTCAAGGCTCATGCGCCAAGGTTACGCTGACGCCGGCAAGTTGCGCAAGGCGCAACCGCAATCAAGCGCGGCTCCTTGTAAAATCCGACTGAAACCTTATCTATAGGTCAGCCACGCGACCAGTCCGGCATGCAGAACGCTTCAAGTGTTCTCGCCAGGATTAATCCGGTGTTAAGCATCAAGGGCCATTCTCGGCTCCAGGGTGCGAGCCTGCAGAACGCAGGCAGACACTGGATATCGCATGGCACGTTTCCGTTTTTGACCACGGATGTACTGGCAGGGATGTAGAAACGTAAAGGAAAGGCCGGTTTTCACCGGCCTTTTTGCTTTTTCGCTGTCAGTTCTTCGACAAGGCGTCGAGAATGCGGATCCACGAACGGATCCCCTTGTGGAATGAGTTCAGGTCGTATTTTTCGTTCGGCGAATGGATGCGGTCATCCACTTGGCCAAAGCCGACCAGCAGCGAATCCATGCCGAGCATCTTCTGGAAGTCGCCGACGATCGGGATCGAGCCACCCATGCCGATCACCACCGCAGCCTTTGGCCACTCGTCCGACAGCGCATTCTTCGCCTTGGTCAGCACCGGCGAATCGTAAGACAGCTGGATGGCCGGAGAACCGCCGTGCTCATGAAACTCGACCGAGCAATCGGCCGGAATGCGCGACGTCACATAGCTGCGGAAACTGTCGCGGATTTTTGCCGGGTCCTGGTCGCCGACGAGGCGGAACGACACCTTGGCGGAGGCCTTGGCCGCGATCACGGTCTTGAAACCCTCGCCGGTATAGCCGCCGATGATGCCGTTGACCTCGGCCGTCGGCCGCGCCCAGGTCAGTTCCAGGACCGAGCGACCCTTTTCGCCGGATGGGATTGAAAGGCCGACTTCGCCAAGGAAGCTTTCGGCCGTGCGGCCAAGGCTCTCCCACGATGCCTTGATGTTCGACGGAGTTTCCTCGACGCCGTCGTAGAAGCCGGGCAGCGTCACCCTGCCGGTCTCGTCATGCAGGTCGGCAAGGATCCTCGTCAGGATATGCACCGGATTGGCCGCCGCGCCACCGAACAGGCCGGAATGCAGGTCGCGGTCGGCTGCGGTAATGGTGATTTCCTCGCCGACAAGGCCGCGCAGGGCCGCTGCAATCGCCGGTGTCTCGCGGTCCCACATGCTGGTGTCGCAGACCAGGGCGAAATCGGCCTTGAGTTCGGCTTCATTGGCGCTGAGGAAAGGCTTCAGCGATGGTGAACCGGATTCTTCTTCGCCTTCAAACAGGATGGTGATGCGCACGGGCAGGCTGCCGTTCACCGCCTTGTAGGCGCGGCAGGCTTCGACAAAGGTCAAGAGCTGGCCCTTGTCGTCGGACGTGCCGCGACCGGTGATCACCTTGCGGCCGTCCTTTTCCTTGATCGCCGGGGCAAACGGGTCGTCTTCCCAGAGGTTCAGCGGATCGACCGGCTGCACATCATAGTGGCCATAAAACAGCGCATGCGGCGCGTCGTCGCTGGCCGCTGCGTGATGGGCAACAACCATCGGATGGCCGGGCGTGTCGCGCACCGAGGCGGTGAAGCCAAGTTCGTTCAGTTCCTTGACCAGCCATTCGGCGGCGCGCCGGCAATCTGCCTTGAAGGCCGGATCGGTCGAGATCGAGGGGATGCGCACGAGCTCGAAAAGGCGCTCGAGGCTCTGCGGCAAGGTCTCGTCGGCCTTGGCGAGAAGAGGGGAAAGATCGGTCATGGCAATATCCTGCGCGATTGAAATCGGCGGGACGATAGAACAAAGCGTCGGCAGTTTCGAGGTTGCCGGCAAGTGATTTTTTCTCAAACGTCTTGAAGGCTTGCTTCACAGCTTGCGCGCATTGGCGATCGCCCAGCGTATGTATTCCTTCAGCAATTCCTTCTCGAAGCGCCGGAAACCGGCAAAGACGGCCTGCTCGGCATCTTCCGCCGCCGCTATGGCTTCGCCGCGCATCGATCGTGCCTTGTCGGTGAGGAAAACCTGTTGCGCGCGTTTGTCTCTCGGGTGAATGCGCCTTTCGATCAGCCCGTCGCGCTCCATCCGGGCAAGCGTATTGGCAATCGTCGCCTGCTCGACATCGACCCGGTCGAGCAATTGTCGCTGCGTCAGGCCTTCCTCCTCCCAGAGTTCCAGCAGGATGGGAAACTGGCCCGGTGAAAAGCCAAGCCGTGCCGCCCGGCTTTGCAGCGCACGGGTAAAACCGCGGGCCAGCTGGGTCGCAAGGGACGTGGCCGATTCTGAGCGTTCATGGGCCATGGGACTGAACATGTCGCTGTTTGCCTTCACGGGAATATCGCATGCGATCCATTCCCGGGGCTGACCATTTTTGGATGAGGCATTCTGAATAGATGAAGCCGTCGTGGCGGGCGGGGGGACTGCCACGACGGCTTCAGAATATAGGGACAAAGGCCCGGAGAGGGGGATAAGGCCTTTGTCCAAGTCTGAAGCGGCGGGGGACGAGCCTCAATCAGACTACGACGTGATCAGGCGTCGATGAGTATCAAATGAGCGGCCGAATGTGGTTTTTCAAGGGAAGCGCTGATTACAAATCGGTAAGCTTTTCGTGATTGCCGATTTGCCGTCGGAGGCTCCCCTGCAGCCAGCCCGGCGCATTTCAATCACACGGTGAATTTGCGGTTGGGCAGTCAAACCGCAATGGACCTTTTCGCCGCCTCGCGCTATCCATGCCGACATGAAAAAAGGCGATCATCTCTTTCTCGTTGACGGCTCCGGGTTCATCTTCCGGGCGTTCCACGCCATTCCGCCGCTGAACCGCAAATCCGACGGCCTGCCCGTCAATGCGGTCTCCGGCTTCTGCAACATGCTGTGGAAACTGCTGCGCGATGCCCGCAATACCGATGTTGGCGTGACGCCCACCCATTTCGCGGTCATTTTCGACTATTCCTCGAAGACCTTCCGCAATGCGCTTTACGATCAGTACAAGGCCAACCGTTCGGCACCGCCGGAGGACCTGATCCCGCAATTCGGTCTGATCCGTCATGCCACGCGCGCCTTCAACCTGCCCTGCATCGAGACCGAAGGCTTCGAAGCCGACGATATCATCGCGACCTATGCCCGTGCTGCCGAAGCCATCGGCGCCGATGTCACGATCATCTCCTCCGACAAGGACCTGATGCAGCTCGTCACCGCGAACGTGCATATGTACGACGCCATGAAGGACAAGCAGATCGGCATTCCGGATGTCGTCGAGAAATGGGGCGTGCCACCGGAAAAGATGATCGACCTGCAGGCGATGACCGGCGATTCCACCGACAATGTCCCGGGCATTCCGGGCATCGGTCCGAAGACGGCTGCTCAGCTGCTCGAGGAATTCGGCGATCTGGAAACGCTGCTCGCCCGTGCCGGCGAGATCAAGCAGCAGAAGCGCCGCGAAAACATCATCGCCAATGCCGATCTCGCGCGCATTTCCCGCCAGCTGGTCGAGCTGCGCACCGACGTGCCGCTCGACATGGCGCTCGAAGACCTGACGCTGGAGCCGCAGGACGGCCCCAGGCTGATCGCCTTCCTCAAGGCGATGGAATTCACCACGCTCACCCGCCGCGTTGCCGAGGCAACCGGCGCCGATGCCAGCGTCATCGATGCCGCCGACGTTCCGGTCGAGCGCGATGGCCGAGCCCATGGCCCGGATCTTGATGTCCAGCCTGGTGTCGCTTCGGAGCCGGCATCCGCCGAAGCGCCGGCTGCATCTGCCGGTGCCGCCGATCCGGATGGTTCAAGGCCGGCAAACCTTGCCAAGGCCCGCGCCGATGCATTTGCATCGCTGCCGATTGATCGTTCCGGCTATGTGACAATCCGCGATCTGGCGTCGCTGCGCCAATGGATTGCCGACGCCCGCGAAACCGGCCTTGTCGCCTTTGATACGGAAACCACGTCCATCGATCCGATGCAGGCGGATCTGGTCGGCCTGTCGCTGGCAATCCAGGACAATCGCACCACGCCGGGCTCTGCCAGTATCCGCGCTTGCTATGTGCCGCTGGCGCACAAGACCGGCCGTGATGACCTGTTCAGTGATGGCGTCAAGCTGACCGAAGGCCAGATTCCGATGGCCGACGCGCTGGCGGCGCTGAAGGACATGCTGGAAGATCCAGCCGTGCTGAAGGTCGCGCAGAACCTGAAATACGACTACCTGGTGATGAAACGCCACGGCGTCGTCATCGACGGTTTCGATGACACGATGCTGATGTCCTATGTACTGGATGCCGGAAGAGGCAATCACGGCATGGATACCCTGTCGGAAAAATGGCTCGGCCACACGCCGATCGCCTTCAAGGAGGTCGCCGGCTCCGGCAAGTCGCTGGTCACCTTCGATCACGTCGATATCGACAAGGCGACCGCCTATGCCGCCGAAGATGCCGATGTGACGCTGCGCCTCTGGCTGGTGCTGAAACCCCGCCTTGCTGCCGAAGGCCTGACCCGTATCTATGAACGCCTCGAACGGCCGCTCGTGCCGGTGCTGGCGGACATGGAAGAGCGCGGAATCACGGTTGACCGCCAGATCCTGTCGCGTCTCTCCGGTGAGCTTGCCCAGAAGGCGGCCGCCACCGAAGACGAGGTTTACGAACTCGCCGGCGAACGTTTCAACATCGGCTCGCCCAAGCAGCTCGGCGACATCTTGTTCGGCCGCATGGGCCTGCCCGGTGGTTCGAAGACCAAGACCGGCCAATGGTCGACGTCAGCGCAGGTGCTCGAAGATCTCGCGGCCGAAGGCGCGCCATTGCCGCGCAAGATCGTCGACTGGCGCCAGCTCACCAAGCTGAAATCCACCTATACCGATGCGCTTCCGGGCTATGTGCATCCGCAGACCAAACGTGTGCATACCAGCTACTCGCTGGCCTCGACCACGACGGGACGCCTGTCCTCGTCGGAGCCGAACCTGCAGAACATTCCGGTGCGCACGGCAGAAGGCCGCAAGATCCGCACCGCCTTCATCTCGACGCCGGGCCACAAGCTGCTGTCGGCCGACTACAGCCAGATCGAACTGCGCGTGCTTGCCCATGTCGCGGATATTCCGCAGTTGCGCCAGGCTTTTGCCGATGGCATCGACATTCATGCTATGACCGCGTCGGAAATGTTCGGCGTGCCGGTCGAGGGCATGCCGTCGGAGGTCCGCCGTCGCGCCAAGGCGATCAACTTCGGCATCATCTACGGCATTTCCGCCTTCGGCCTCGCCAACCAGCTGTCGATCGAACGCTCCGAGGCCGGTGACTACATCAAGAAATATTTCGAGCGTTTCCCGGGCATCAAGGACTATATGGAAAGCACCAAGGCCTTCGCCCGCGAAAACGGTTATGTCGAAACCATCTTCGGTCGCCGCGCCTATTATCCCGAAATCCGCTCATCCAATCCCTCGATGCGCGCCTTCAACGAACGCGCCGCGATCAACGCGCCGATCCAGGGCTCGGCCGCCGATGTCATCCGTCGCGCCATGATCAAGATCGAGCCGGTACTGGCCAAGGCACATCTCGGCGAACGCGCACGCATGCTCTTGCAGGTCCATGACGAACTGATCTTCGAAGTCGAGGACGATGCGATCGAAGCTGCCATGCCACTCATCGTCGATACAATGGAAAATGCCGCCATGCCGGCAGTCTCCATGCGGGTGCCGCTGAAGGTCGATGCCCGCGCAGCCCATAACTGGGACGAAGCGCACTAAGCGCCCGTTCCGATCACACAGGAGAACAGGGCTTTGGCCTTTAAAACAATCAACGGTAATGTCGTCCATTACGAACTGATCGGCGAAGCCAAGGCCAAGAACCTGATCGTCTTTTCCAACGGGCTCGGCACCGATTTCCGCATCTGGCTGCCCCTGTTCGACGAACTCGGCGAGGATGTCTCGGTCCTGCTCTATGACAGCCGCGGCCATGGCCTGTCCGGCGGTGCCGACCAGCCTTTCGGCATGGATGACCTCGTCTCGGATCTGGCAGCGCTCTGCGATGAGCTTGAGATCAAGAAGGCAACCTTCTGCGGCCTGTCGGTCGGAGGCCTGATCTGCCAGGGCCTGTGGAAGGCGCGGCCGGACCTCTTCCGCAAGCTCGTTCTCTGCGACACCGCCCCGAAGATCGGCGCAGCGGACATCTGGGCCGAGCGTATCGAGGGCGTCCGCGCCAAGGGCCTCGATAGTGTGGCCGACAACGCCATGCAGCGTTGGTTCACCCCGGCTTTCCATCAAGACCGTGCCGATGAACTGGCGGGCTACAGATTGATGATGACGCGGCAATCAACAGCCGGCTATCTTTCGACCTGCGAAGCTTTGCGCGATACCGATTTTTCCGATGTATTGCCGACCATAACTGTCCCGACGATGCTCATCGTTGGCGATCAGGATGGCTCGACGCCGCCGGAATTGGTCGAGGCTGCCGCTAGTCTTGTTCCGGGCGCCCGTTTTGAAGTCATCGAAGATTGCGCGCATATTCCGAGCGTCGAGCAGCCGGAGGCCTTGGCCGAACTGCTGCAGGGTTTTATGCGCAAATAACAGACTGGATTGGATCAGGACTGCTGCGCGGGTCTGCCCGCCAGCAGTGCTTCAAGCGTCTCGACAATTTTTCGGCCGCCTTCTTCGAGAGGGCCACTATTGTCGATAGTCAGGCAATTGTATTGCGCGGGAATGGCAAGTGAGCCGCCACGCGTCAACCTTGCCTCGATCTCTGCCGCACTTTCACGTCCCCGCGCTTCCAACCGTTTGGCCAGAACCTCCGGCCTTGCGGTCACGTTGACCACGAGCAGCGAGGGAAACGCCCGCTGGAAAAGGTCGATCGCCGATCGTGAGCCATTGGCGATGACCAGATGCCCTTTGGCCAGCTGATCCTGAACATCCGATGGAATGCCATAGCGCAATCCATGGGCGTCCCAGTTCACCGCAAAGCCGCCTGCGGCCCGTTGCGTCTCGAACTCGGTAGCTGATGCTGCCTGATGGTCTTCCCCGCCAGCGTCGGATGCGCGGGTAATGACCCGCTGCACGACATGGATGTCATCGCGTCCGGAAAAATGCCCCATCGCAAACTGGATCAGGCTGTCCTTGCCGGCACCGCTCGGTCCGACAACGGCGACCAGCGTTCCCGATGGCAGTGTCCGGGCTTGTCGTGCATTCTCCGCCATCACGCAACCCTTCGTCCTTCGCGCCAAACCGAGCGCACCACCGGCACACCTTCCGTGTGACGAACGCGAACGAGATCGGCCCGCAAACCTGCGGCGATCCGACCGCGATCGTCAAGGCCGACCGTCCTTGCTGGTGTCGAAGTCACCATGGCCAGCGCCTTCGGCAGAGACAGGCCATCCATCTCGTCGGCCAGCACGAAGGGCGCATGCAACAGGCTCAGCGGCACGTAATCGGAAGACAGAACATCGAGCACGCCCTGCGCGGCCAGATCACGTGCGGCAATGTTGCCTGAATGCGACTTGCCGCGCACGACGTTCGGTGCGCCCATAAGAACGCTCATGCCCGCCGTGTGGGAGGCCTTGGCCGACTCGAAGCTGGTCGGGAATTCCGCAAGCTTCACGCCGTGGCCTTTGGCTTCCTCGACATGCGCGAGCGTCGCATCGTCATGGCTGGCAACCGTGATCCCGCGCTCGGCACAGATCGCCGCAAGCGTGTCGCGGTGCACCGAGGAATAACGTTCCGACATCTTCAAGCGCCCCTCGACGAAACGGGCGAAGGCTTCCTCGGAAAGGCCGCGCTTGGTTTTGTAGTAAAGCGTATACTGCTCCATCGTCTGGAACTGCCGCTGACCCGGGGAATGGTCCATCAGCGAGACGAGGCGGACATGCGGATCGGTGGCGAAATCGGAAAAATGGTCGAGCACATTGTCGGATGCCACCTCACAGCGCAGGTGGATCAGGTGCTGCGCGCGCAACCGGTCTTCGCGCTCGGCCGCCTGGATGGCGTCCGCCATTTCGCGCATCTCGCCCTTGGCAAAGCCGCCGTCTTCGTCCGAGCCCATGCGCAGGCAGTCGAACACCGTGGTGATGCCGGAGGTCGCGACTTGCGCGTCATGCGCCTGGATCGCCGACATCTTGTTCCAGCGCACACCCGGCCTCGGCGAATAATGCGCTTCGAGATGGTCGGTATGCAACTCGACCAGGCCGGCGACCAGATAGTCGCCACCAAAATCTTCGCCGGCCTGTGACGGACCTTGCGAGATATCGGCAATCTTTCCGTCGCGCACGAGAACCGAGCCGGAAACAACCTCGTCCTCCAACACGATACGGGCATTGTTGAGGGCAAATTCGATCGACATGGGAAGTCCCTGCTACTGTGTCAGGCCCCGATCAACGGGTGCCAGGAATGAACGGTAAACGGCGCACCGCGCTGGGTCTCGACGAAGAGACCCAGCCCCGAGATGGCCAGCGGTTTTTGGTTGAAAGCGGAAAAACGCCGATCGAGAACGTCAGCGATGGTGGCGCTGCGCTCGGGTGCGATCGGTCCGGTCAGCGTCATGTGAAAGCGAAAGGCATCGAAGACATGGGGATAGCCCCAGCGCAGGAGATTCTGCCGCAGCGTGGGATCAAGTCTGTCGGGATTGCGTCTCGCGATATCGGCCTCTGACAACGGCGCCCGGAATGGCTCGAACTCTTCGACGATGCGGGCGGCAAAATCCTGGAGCGGTGCATGCGCGCGACCGGGGATCATGGCAAAGAACGGCCCCAGCTGCCCGACGACAATGCTCGGTAACTCGAAACTGAATTCGCGGCCACAGAAGGCCTGCAATGCAACGACCAGATCGGCTTCGTCCTGCCCCTCGGCCAGTTCGAACGGCGCCTTCAGTGTCGCATGAAAGCCATAGCGCCGCGGATCCTCGGTGATCCGGTGATGTTCGTCCAGATCGAAGCCCTCAAGATCCCCAATGTCCGCCTGGCGACCGCTGAAGGCATCCCGCTTCAGCCAGGCGGCAGCCGCCACGGTCAGCGGGTCATCGGCGGGAGGCGTAAAATAAATGGCGTATCGCAAGGACCTATCCTGAAATTCGAAACTGTTGAAACGATCGCGACGCAATCAGCGCTTGCTGCCGATCAGTCGCGAACGCAGGCTATTCGAAATCCCGTCGAACACGAAGACCACGATCAGAATCAGCAACACCATATAGGCAACGTTTTCCCAATCGGAATTGGTCCGCATCGCTTCCCAGAGCTTGAGCCCGATTCCGCCAGCACCAACCGCGCCGATGATGGTGGCCGAGCGCGTATTGCTTTCCCAGAAATAGAGCGCCTGCGAGGCAAACACCGGCAGCACCTGCGGCACCACGCCGAAACGCTGCACAGCGACCGCAGGGGCACCGACAGATTTCACCCCTTCGCGCTGCTTGTCGTCGATGTTTTCCAGCGCTTCCGCATAGAGCTTTCCGAGCGTGCCGGTATCGGTGAAGAAGATCGCCGAGATGCCGGCGAGCGGCCCTGGACCGAAGGCTCGGGTGAAGAACAGCGCCCAGATCAGCATGTCGACGGAGCGAAGGAAATCGAACATCCGCTTGGTCAACTGGTTGACGGGGCGATTGCGCGTGATGTTGCGGGCCGCGATGAAGGACAGTGGAAACGCCACCAGCATCGCAAACAGCGTGCCGACAAAAGCCATGACGATCGTCTGCAGAAGCTTGGTCCACACATCCAGATGCTGCCAGGAGGCATTGTAGAGGAAGTTGTTCCAAGCCAGTGCCAGATTGCTCATTTTCGGATCGATGCGCTCGCCCGACACGATCGTATCGGTCAACTTTGCGATCGGCATGTTGAAGAACGGTGAATTCGTGTCGAAGACGAAATTTTCCCAGCCAAGGAAACGCTTGCGGATGCGCACACGGTCAGCACTCACTTCGATCCAGCCGGCAAAGCCGAAATAGGCAACCACGCGGCCACCGGCACTGCGTTGATCGAGCCAGTCGGGCTTGGCACCATTGACCGTGACGGTATCGCCAGCGTGGTCAAGAGCGAGGTCGATGCTCTCGCCGCCGCGCACAAGCGTGACCCGATCCGGAGTGATGTCGACATGAGCCGAAGAGCCGAGCTTCACGGTCGCTTGCGTGATCACGTCCTCGGTAACCGTCGTCGGGCCTGCCTGCGCGGCAACGGTTGCTGAAGGCTCAGCCACGGGCTTTGGCATGAAGCTGAACGCCGAAGGAGCTTTTGCCGCGGGCGCTGCCGCCTGTGTTGCCGGTTCGGCAGCGATCGTGCGCGTCAGCGTTTGCCGCTGCGCATTGATCCAGTCCGGATTGGGATTGGGGCCGATCGGGTCGAAGCGCGAATAGACGATGCTGATCGCCCCATCGGCGGCAATCTCGAAATCGGGCCGGATCTCGAAGGATACCCAGTCGGCGAGATAGTTGCCGGCAATGCCCCAATTGGCTTCCGACAGCGTCTTGCCGAAGGCGAAGAACCACCAGCTGAAGCTGAGATAAAGCACGATCAATCCGACCGAGATCGGGACCCGGAAACGCTGCCAGAGTGAGCGCTCCAACACATGCGGATAGCGTTCGGCAAGACGGTTCAGTTCGGCGGTATTGGTCATCGACATGGGATCTATCCTCACTGGACCGACTGGAAGGCCTGTTCGCCAACCAGCTTGCGCCTCAGGGTGGCGGACAACTGGTCTACGCCGATGATGGTGAGTAGCAGCAGCAGCACGATGGCGAGCGTCTTGGCCTCGTGGCCCTGGCTGATCGACAGGCGCAGCAATTCACCGATACCGCCGCCGCCAACGGCGCCGATGATCGTGGATGCGCGCACATTGATCTCGAAGCGCAGCAGAAAGTAGCTGACGAAATTCGGCATCACTTGCGGCGTGATTCCGAACCACACCCGCTCGAACCAGTTGGCGCCGACGGCGCGCAGACCTTCGTCGGCCCGCATGTCGGCATTCTCGATGACCTCGAAGAACAGTTTTCCGAGTGCACCGATCGTGTGCAGCGATACCGCGGCAATCGCCGGGATCGGCCCGAGGGAGAGAATGGCGAGGAAGAAGCCCGCGATCACCACTTCCGGAAAGGCGCGCAGGATCTCCATCGTGCGGCGCACCGGCCAGCGGACCCAGGCGAGCGGCATCATGTTCTTGGCAGCGAGATACGCCAGGCAGAAGCCGAAGATCGCACCGATCACCGTGGAGAACAGCGCGATGTTGATGGTCTCGACCGTCTTGTAGATATATTCCGGAATGTAGAGCGTCTCGGTGATGTAGAGACGGCCTTCGGGATAATTGTATTTCAGGCTGCCGTCGTCATAGGGCGAGGCAAGGTCGAACATCGCGCGCCAGATTTCGGTGGCGTCGCGCGGCACCAGTTCCTGGACGAAGTCGAAGAGATAGGGCAGGCGGTCGAAAAACTTGCCGGAATTGGTCTCGTTGGCAAACCACAGCGAACCACTGACGGCTAGAAGCAGAAGGACCACGCCCAAAAGCGTGTACATCCGCCGGCGTGAGGCAAGCTCCTGCCAGTGCCGCTCGACCAGAGCGCCACGTTCGCTGAGCTGCGGATGAGTTGCGGTCAGACGCATGAAACAATCCCCTCGAAAGCCGCATGGCCGTCGTCTTCATGACAAACAAACCGCCGGTCGACAGATCGACCGGCGGCGTTGATGTCGGTGTGGCGTATCAGCCGCCGATGGTTGCCTTGCGGGCGTCGATGATCGGCTTGTAGAAGTCGACATTGACTTCGGCGAAGCCGGTGAAATCGCCACCCTGGACAGCCGAGAAGCAGGCCGGGTCGGACTTCGGCAGGTCCATCATGAACTGCTTGAACTTCGTCTTCATGTCTTCGTTCATCGACGTGCGAACGACGACCGGGCCGTTCGGGATCAGCGGCGACTTCCACAGTTCGACCAGGTCGTCCATGTTCAGGATGCCCTTGTCGACCATCTTGCGCAGGTTGCCGGAGGTGTAGCCGTCCTTGAAATCGCCAACGCCGGAGCCGAAGGTCGTGCCGGCATCGAACGTGCCCTTGAGCACTTCGAGAACCAGGTTCTCGTGACCACCGCCGAAGCCGGTTTCAGCGACGAATTCCTTGACCGGGCCGCCGATGGCTTCCGGAAGCGTGACGGTGGGGATCAGGTAGCCCGATGTCGAATCCGGGTCAGCGAAGCCGAGCTTCTTGCCCTTGATGTCTTCGACCTTGGTCATGCCGCTGTCCTTGCGGGCAACCATGATCGAGTAGTAGCCCATTGCGCCGTCGGTCTGGACGGTGGTCAGGATCGGCTCGACGGCGTCAGCCTTGGCGAGGTAGATCTTGGCATAACCGGAGGCGCCGAGTTCGGCATAGTCGAGCGTGCCGCCGAGCAGGCCCTGGATAACGCCGTCATAATCGGCGGCCGGGAACAGCGAGACCTTTTCCACGCCGAGAACGGCAGGCAGCTTGTCGGTCATGCACTGGTAGTTGCGCAGGCGGTCGGCTTCGTTTTCGCCACCGAGAATGCCGATGCGGAATTCCTTGAGGTCTTCGGCATGGACGGAGCCGGCGAGAGCGACGAGAGCTGCCGTGGCAAGCAAAGTCTTCTTCAACATGAGTTCATCTCCTGTTTCATAGGATGCGTGAGGTGGTTCTGGAATCGGTCGCCCTTGACGCGGGCTTGCGATCTTTGCGGGCGCTCAGGCCTCGGCGGTGACCAAGGGGCGAAGGCCGGCTGATGGGGTCTGCATCGCCGCATTGTTCTGATGGGCGGGAATATTGATGCTGGTCGAGGTCATCGTTTCATCGATGCCGGCGCCGTGCTGGTCCGAGCCGTAGATTTCCTGCACGGCCTCGGCGGTTAATTCGCCCGGCGTACCGTCAAAGACGACGCGACCGCGCGCCATGCCGATGATCCGTTCACAATAATTGCGCGCCGTATCCAGCGTATGCAGGTTGGTGACGACGGTGATGCCATCCTGTTCGTTGATGTTCTTCAGGGCGTCCATGACGATCTTCGCGTTCAGCGGATCGAGCGAGGCGATCGGCTCGTCGGCGAGAACCATCTTCGGCGATTGCATCAGCGCACGGGCAATCGCCACGCGCTGCTGCTGGCCACCCGAAAGCGTGCCGGCGGCCTGAAGTGCAGTCTGTTCTATGCCGAGGCGCTCAAGGGCTGCGATCGCCATCAGGCGTTCTTCGCGGGTGAAGATGTTCAGCAGGCTGAGCGTCGTGGAGCGATGGTTCAGACGACCGAGCAGCACATTGGTCAAGACGTCGAGGCGCGGCACGAGATTGAACTGCTGGAAGATCATCGCGCAGTCGCGCTGCCAGTTGCGCAAGGCAGCGCCACGCAGTGTCGAGATTTCCGTATCGCCGAAACGGATGCTGCCGGAGGTCGGATCGACAAGCCGATTGATCATGCGCAGCAGCGTCGACTTGCCGGCCCCGGAGCGTCCGATCACGCCGACCATCTGGCCGGCCGGAATATCGAGCGTCACGGAATCGACGGCCTTGTTGCTGCCGAACTGGCGATTGAGGTTTTCCAACTTGAAACGCATCTTGGGTCCTTCGCCATCATGTCTACGGAACGTGCTCCGATCTAGTGGGTTTGCATGAAGTCCGAATGTCAGTTTCATGTCGGTTTTGTAAAATGATCTAAGAAGCTGATTATTATTGATAATCACGAATATTTCTCGACAAATGCATCTGCCTCGAGTGCGCGAAAATCCTCAAGTGCTGCAAAAAGCCGGTCATGCGCCCAGTCCCACCAGGCAAGCCGATCCATGCCCTCGGCCACCGCCTTGGGAAACCGCTCGCGAATGAGTTTGGCCGGCACGCCGCCGACGATCGTATAGGGTGCGACATCCTTGGAAACGACGGCCCCGGCACCGATCACCGCGCCATTGCCGACCGTGACGCCGGGCAGCACGGTTGACCCGTGACCGATCCAGACATCGTGGCCGATGGTCACGCGGTTCCCGCGGCGCCACTCGAAGAAGTCGTGCTCGTTTTCGGCGCCCTCGAAATAATCCGCTGCCCGGTAGGTGAAGTGATGCAGCGTTGCCCGCCAGGTCGGATGATTGGTGGCGTTGATACGCACGCTGGCGGCGATGTTGGCGAACTTGCCGATCGTCGCGCACCAGACGGCACCGTCATGCATGATGTAGGAATAATCGCCCATCTCGACTTCTTCGAGCCGGCAGCGTTCCGACACTTCGATATAGCGGCCGAGCGTGGAATTGTTCACCCGTGCTGTTTCGTGGATGTAGGGCTCAAGACCGAGTTGCTTGCTCATGCGGCCACTTTCCGAGGTGAAAATTGCGAAACGTCGAGGATGCGGTCGGCCACCAGTTCACGCACTTCCTCGTCGTGGAAGATGCCGAGAAGCGCGACGCCTTGCGCTTTCTTGGCGCGGATCATCTCGACCACGACGGCGCGGTTGGCCGCATCCAGCGATGCTGTCGGTTCGTCGAGCAAGAGGATCGTATGGTCGGTGATGAAACCGCGGGCGATGTTGACGCGCTGCTGCTCGCCACCGGAAAAGGTCGATGGTGGCAATTGCCAGAGATCGTGCGGCAGGTTGAGCTTTGCCAGTAATTCGGAGGCCCGGGCGCGGGCCCCTTCGGTCGAAACACCGCGGGCAACCAGCGGTTCGGCCACGACATCCAGTGTCGAGACCCGCGGTACGGTGCGCAGGAACTGGCTGACATAGCCGAGCGTGCCACGCCGGACCTCCAGCACCTGGCGCGGATCGGCGCTGGCGATGTCGATCATCTTGTCCTGGTGGTTGATCAGAATCTGCCCGGCATCGACGGCATAGTTGCCGTAGAGCATTTTCAGGATCGAGCTCTTGCCGATGCCCGACGGACCGCCGAGCACGACGCATTCGCCGGTGGCGATCGAAAACGAGACATTGGCGACGACGGGCAGCTTGAGGCCGCCGCGCAGATGCATGGTGAAGCTCTTCGAGACTTCGGAGACGACGAGGGGCGTTGCCATGGTTTTTCTCCGTCAGACCTGCAGGATCGAGGATACGAGCAGCTGGGTATAGGGTTCGCGGGGATCGTCGAGCACGCGGTCGGTGAGCCCTTGTTCGATGACATGGCCGTCCTTCATCACCATCATCCGGTGCGACAGCAGGCGGGCGACGGCAAGGTCGTGGGTGACGACGATGGCGGAAAGCCCGAGATCGTTGACCAGGCCGCGCACCAGGTCGAGCAGGCGCGCCTGCACGGAGACGTCGAGGCCGCCCGTCGGCTCGTCCATGAAGACGAGACGAGGCCCGGTCACCAGATTGCGGGCGATCTGCAGGCGCTGGCGCATACCGCCGGAGAACGAGCGCGGCTGGTCGTCGATGCGGTCCGTTGAGATCTCCACGCGCTCAAGCCATTCGTTGGCTGTCTGGCGGATATTGCCATAATGGCGGTCGCCGATTGCCATCAGCCGTTCGCCGACATTGGCGCCGGCCGACACCGTCATGCGCAACCCGTCGGCGGGGTTCTGGTGCACGAAACCCCAGTCGGTGCGCATCAGGAACCGGCGTTCCGCCTCGCTCATGTGGTAGAGTTCGCGGTACTGGCCGTCGCGCATGTGATAGTCGACGCTGCCGGTCGTCGGCATCAGCCGGGTCGACAGGCAGTTGAGTAGGGTGGTCTTGCCCGAGCCGCTTTCGCCGACGATTGCCAGCACTTCGCCGGGCCACAGATCGAAGGACACCGTATTGCAGCCGATCCGGGTGCCATAAAATTTCGACAGGTTGCGCACCTTGAGAAGCGGTTGGTCGCTCATTCCGCAGCCTCCTTGCTGGCGGCCAGCATCGCGCCGACATGGCCCTCTGCCTGGCGGGTTTCGCAGTGGTCGGTATCCGAGCAGACGAACATCCGGCCGCCCTTGTCGTCGAGCACCACTTCGTCGAGATAGACATGTTCTGCGCCACAGAGCGCGCAGGGTTTGTCGAAGGTCTGGATCTCGAAGGGATGATCCTCGAAGTCGAGGCTGACGACCTCGGTAAACGGCGGCACCGCATAGATCCGCTTCTCGCGGCCGGCGCCGAACAGCTGCAGGGCCTCCGACATGTGCATCTTCGGATTGTCGAACTTCGGCGTCGGCGACGGGTCCATCACGTACCGTCCATGCACCTTGACCGGATAGGCATAGGTCGTGGCGATGCGGCCGTGCTTGGCGATGTCCTCATAGAGCTTCACATGCATCAGCCCGTATTCTTCCAGCGCATGCATCTTGCGCGTTTCGGTCTCGCGCGGCTCGAGGAAGCGCAAGGGTTCCGGGATCGGCACCTGATACACCAGCACCTGGCCTTCCCGCAGCGTCTCTTCGGGAATGCGGTGGCGCGTCTGGATGATCGACGCCTCGCCCGTATGGGTGGTGACGGCAACTTCGGCGACCTTCTGGAAAAAGGCGCGGATGGAGACCGCATTGGTCGTGTCGTCGGCGCCCTGGTCGATGACCTTCAGGACGTCGTCGGGCCCGATGATCGAGGCGGTGACCTGCACGCCGCCGGTGCCCCAGCCATAGGGCATCGGCATTTCGCGGGAAGCAAACGGCACCTGGTATCCCGGAATGGCGATCGCCTTCAGGATGGCACGGCGGATCATCCGCTTGGTCTGTTCGTCGAGATAGGCAAAGTTATAGGTGGCGAGATCGCTCATTCCGCAGCCTCCTTGATGTCATTCTGTTCCTGGCGCGCGGCTTCATGCTTGGCCCGCATGCGGCGCACGAGATCGAGTTCGGCCTGGAAGTCGACATAGTGCGGCAGCTTCAGGTGCTCGACAAAACCGGTCGCCTGCACGTTGTCGCAATGGGAAATGACGAATTCCTCGTCCTGGGCCGGGGCGACGACATCCTCGCCGAATTCCTGCGTACGCAGCGCCCGGTCGACCAGTGACATCGACATCGCCTTGCGCTCGCTCTGGCCGAACACCAGCCCATAGCCACGGGTGAACTGCGGCGGCGCCTTGGCCGAGCCCTTGAACTGGTTGACCATCTGGCATTCGGTCACGCGGATCTCGCCGAGCGATACACAGAAGCCGAGTTCCGGCACATCGAATTCGATCTCGACCTGTCCCATGCGGATTTCGCCGACAAAGGGATGCGTGCGGCCGTAGCCGCGCTGCGTCGAATAACCGAGCGCCAGCAGAAAACCCTCGTCGCCGCGTGCCAGGGCCTGCAGCCGAAGATCGCGCGGCATCGGAAATTCCATCGGCTCGCGGGTGATGTCGCCGGCAATATGGTCCTGCGGCATCTCGCCATCCGGCTCGATCAGGCCTTCGCCATCGAGAATGTCGGAGACGCGCATGACATATTCGCCGCCATCTTCCCGCGTCATCGGCTCATCGACGCTCTCGTCCTCAAGCAGCGACGGGTCGAGAAGGCGGTGGGTATAGTCGAAGGTCGGTCCGAGCAACTGGCCGCCGGGCAGGTCCTTGTAGGTCGCCGACACGCGCCGCTCGACGCGCATCGCACCCGTTTCAACCGGCAGCGATGTGCCGAAGCGCGGTAGTGTGGTGCGATAGGCACGCAGCAGGAAGATCGCCTCGATCATGTCGCCGCGCGCCTGTTTCAAGGCAAGGGCAGCCAGCGAACGATCGTAGAGCGAGGCTTCCGCCATCACCCGGTCGACAGACAGGCCCAGCTGTTCGATGATCTGGTCGATGGTGATGCTCGGCAGGGTCCGGTCGCCGCGACGTTTGTCGGCGAGCAGGCGATGCGCATTGGCAATGGCGGTTTCGCCACCTTTGACGGCTACATACATGGCTCAGGCCTCCAGAGCGGTGATCTTGCAGGTGCGGGGCAAGGCAATCAGTTGGCGCCCGGCGGTCAGCACGACATCGACGCCGCGCGGAAACAGCGCGCGATTGTCCGTCCATTGCCGGAGAAACATCTCCTGCAGACCCTTCGGCGCGATCTGCACCGTCTCGCGGATGCCGGGGCCGGACAGCTGCAGAAGCCTGCCGCCGTCCAGCGCCTCGACTTCAAGGATGATGGTCGTCGAGCGGTCCGGATATTCCTGGCTGCCCAGGGCGAAATGCGCGAAGGAGGGCAGCATCGCCTTGACCTCGGCAAAGGCGAACCGCGCCTCGATCTTTTCGCGGGTCAAAGGCGCACCGGTGTGGAAGCCGATCCACTCGGGCAGGGCCGATTTGCTGAGGCCGGGCGTCAACCAAACGGGCGTGTCGTGATCGCAAAGCGTCAACAGCAGCGCACCCGCGGCAATGCCAAGCGGTGCCGGCGGCGCCACTGGCGGAAGTACGGCACCCAGCGTCCCTGGTCGCGCCATGCAGTCCATCAGCACCCGAAAGACGTTCTGCGCGTTGAAGACGGCATCCGGGAAGCCGCCGATCAGGCTTTCATTCTTGTTGTCCATCAGTCTTCTCCCCGTACCATGGTGAAGAAATCGACCTTCGTGGCGGCCGTTTCCTGCTCGGTTCGCATCTTTTCGTCGGCGATCCGTGCTGCGACCAGGGCCAGCAGGCCCGTCTCCAGCACCCGCCTTTGCGCGTCGTCCTGGGCGAGGGCGTCGATTGCCGCGGCAAGCGTCACCGCAGCCCGGTCTGTGCCGAGCCGGTAGCCATGGCCGATTTCCCCGGTGGAGAGACGGACGCTGGCGCGGCTCACGGTCGCTTCGCCGAGATTGAAGGCAGCCCCGCCGCCGCCGATCCGTCCACGCACCATCACCAGTCCGGTCTCGGGGCCACGCAGCGGCGCAAAACTCGGTGCGGGGGAGAGGCTGTCGAAAGCGGCCTGCAGTTCCGCCTTTGTCGCGCGTGCGAGCAGATCGACGATATGCTTTCGACCGGAGTGTTGCTCTGTCATCGTTTGTTTCACAGCGTCCATTGCAATTCCTCATAATGTCTAGTAATATAGACAACCATACAAGTTAATGTATGAGTAAACGCAAGGCATGACAAGCATATGACAGGAGCGGGCAGCCGGTGATCCAGAGACAGAAAGGCGTGGCCCTGTGGCGGCAGATTTCAGACCGGATCCGCGCCAATATCGCCAGTGGCGCCTATGACGCTTCCGGCATGGTGCCGGCCGAAACGGCTCTGGCGGAGGAATTCGGAGTCAATCGCCACACCGTCCGCGCAGCCCTGTCGGCCTTGGCGCAGGAAGGCATGGTCCGTGCGGTGCAGGGTCGCGGCACCATGATCGAACGGCGCGACAAGTTCGACTTCCCCATCGGCCGCCGCACCCGCTTCACCGAAGGCATTGGCGATCAGGCCCGCGACATCAAGGGATTGCTGTTGAGCGCCGCACGGGAGGGTGCAACGGCGGAACTCGCCCGCCATCTGAAGCTGCCGGCAGGTACGGAAGTCCTGCGCCTTGACGGCGTGCGCAAGGCCGATGGCCGTGCCGTTTCCTGCTCGACCATGTGGTTCCCGGCGGCCCGTTTCGAAGGCATAGACGAGGCATTCCGCCGGACGGGTTCGATCACCCAGGCACTCGCTACCTGTGGCGTGCGTGATTATCTGCGCGAAGTGACGGAAATCTCGGCCGTGCATGCCGAGCCGGACGATGTCGCGACGCTGGAACTGACGCCGGGCGCCATCATTCTCATCACCCGCGCCCTAAATACGGATGTCGACGGCGTGCCGATCCAGTATGCCGTGACCCGCTTCCCCGCCGACCGGGTCCAGTTCACCATCCGCAGCTGAAACGTAAGAAGCCGCCTTGCGGCGGCTTCCGAGAGCTTTGTCCCCGACGCGCTTAGTGGGCGCCGGACATGTCGCCGAGCACTTCCTTGGACGCAACGGTCGAATCGGCGTTGAGCTTGTAGACCATCGGCACGCCGGTCGCGAGATTGACGTTGAGGATCTGCTCCTTGGTCAGCTTGTCGAGCACCATGACCAGCGAGCGCAGCGAATTGCCGTGCGCGGCAACCAGAACCTTCTCGCCCCGCAGCACGCGCGGCAGGATTTCGGTCAGATAGTAGGGCCAGACGCGCGCACCGGTGTCGCGCAGGCTTTCGCCGCCCGGCGGCGGGATATCGTAGGAACGGCGCCAGATATGCACCTGCTCCTCGCCCCACTTGGCGCGGGCATCGTCCTTGTTGAGGCCCGACAGATCGCCGTAGTCGCGCTCGTTCAGCGCCTCGTCCTTGATTGTCTCAAGGCCCGTCTGGCCAACGTTCTGCAGGATGATGTCGCACGTCCTCTGCGCCCGGCTCAGTACCGAGGTAAAGGCCACGTCGAAGGTGATGCCGTAGTCGGCGAGCGCCTTGCCGCCGGCATTGGCTTCCTGCACGCCGAGTTCCGTCAGGTCCGGATCGCGCCAGCCGGTAAACAGGTTCTTCAGATTCCAGTCGCTCTGGCCATGGCGGACGAGCACGAGTGTACCGGTCATCGACAATTCCTCTCTTGACGATCAGTGGGTGGAAGAAAGCCCGAGAACATCGAGCATGGTATAACGGCCGGGTTTCTTGTCCCGGGCCCAGGTCGCGGCCTTGACGGCGCCACGGGCAAAGATCGAGCGGTCAAGCGCGCTGTGCGACAAAGTCACCAGCTCGCCTTCGCCGGCCAGAATGACCGAATGTTCGCCAACGACGGAGCCGCCGCGCAGCGTGGCAAACCCGATCGAGCCTTCTTCGCGCGCGCCCGTATGCCCGTCGCGAACGCGGACCGAAGCATCGGCCAGATTGACTCTACGACCGGCCGCGGCGGCCTCGCCCAACAGAAGGGCCGTGCCCGAAGGCGCGTCCACCTTGTGCTTGTGGTGCATTTCCAGCACCTCGATGTCCCAGTCCGCGGCTTCAAGCGCTTTCGCCGCCTGCTGGACCAGAACCGACAGAAGATTGAGCCCGAGGCTCATATTGCCCGACTTGACCACGCGGGCATGCCGCGCGGCCGCATCGATTTTCGCTTCATGCTCCGGGCCGCAACCGGTCGTGCCGATGATATGCACGATGCGCGCCTGGGCGGCGAGTGCCGCAAATTCCGTCGTCGTCTCTGGCGCGCTGAAGTCGATCACGCCATCGGCATGCAGGAAGGCAGCCAGCGGATCGTCGGTCACCGGTATGCCAAGGTGGCCACATCCTGCAATTTCACCGGCATCGCTCCCGATCACGACCGATCCCGGCCGCCCGAGCGCCGCATGCAGGACCACAGTGTCGGCATCGGCAATCACCTGGATCAAGGCCTTGCCCATCCGGCCGGCAGCACCGACAACGACAAGCTTCATCGGGGTGTCCATGGTCATCCGTCCCTAATGCGTTTCTGGCTCGGCTGGTGCCGATTGCAGGCTGTTGAGGCGAGCGTAGAGCCCGCCCGGCTGCTTCGCAAGGCTCTCATGCGTGCCTTCTTCGACCACAAGCCCGTCCTGCATCGCAATGATCTTGTCGGCATTCATCACGGTCGACAGCCGGTGCGCGATGACGACAACGGTACGGCCGTTCATCGCCTCGTCCAGCGCCTTCTGCACCGCGGCTTCCGATTCCGTATCGAGCGACGATGTCGCCTCGTCGAGCAGCAGGATCGGCGCATTGCGCACCAGGGCGCGGGCGATGGACAGCCGCTGGCGCTGGCCGCCCGACAGCGTCACGCCGTTTTCGCCGACCGGCGTATCATAGCCCTGCGGCTGCGCCAGAATGAAATCATGCGCATAGGCGAGCCGGGCTGCCTCTTCGATCTCCGCATCCGTGGCGTCGGGCCGTCCATAGCGGATATTGTCCCGGATCGTGCCTTCGAACAGATAGGGCTGCTGCGAGACATAGGCGATGTGCTGGCGAAGCGATGCCTTGGTCACATTGGCAATGTCCTGGCCATCGATCAGGATCTGGCCCGCCATCGGGTCGTAGAACCGCGGAATGAGCGTGATCACGGTGGATTTCCCGGCACCCGAAGGCCCGACCAAGGCGGTCGTCTTGCCGCCTTCGGCAGTGAAGCTCAGTCCCCTCAAGGTCTGTTCGTTCTGCCCATAGGCAAACTGCACGTCACGGAACTCGATTTTCGCCGCGCTGACCGACAGCGGCTTTGCCCCGTCCTTGTCGCGCTGGTGCGGCTGCATGTCGAGAATGTCGTAGATCATCCGCGCATTGACCACGGCGCGTTCCATATGCACCTGCAGGCGCGCCAGGCGCCGGGCGGGTTCATAGGCGAGCAGCAACGCCGTGACGAAGGAGAAGAAGGCGCCCGGCAGCATGCCGCCATAGATCGACTGATAGGCGGCATAGGCAAGCACGCTGGAGATGGCGACGCCGGCAAAGGTTTCCGTCAGCGGCGACGTGCGCTCGCTCAGGCGGGCAATCCGGTTGGAGCGATGTTCGGCAGCGTCGATCGTGCCTTGGATCTTGCGCGACAGCTCGGCTTCCATGGTGAAGGCCTTGACGATCGCGATCCCCTGGATCGTCTCCTGCATCGCGCCCATCACATGTGCATTGTAGAGCACGGATTCGCGCGTCGCGCTGCGCAGCCGCTTGGAGATATAGCGCAGCGCCAGCAGCAGCGGCGGCGCGATGACGAAGACGATCAGCGTCAGCAACGCATCCTGGTAGATCATCACGCCGACCAGCGCGATCAGCGTCAGCAGGTCTCTCGCCAGAGAGGTAATCGTCAGGTTCAGCACATCGCGGATGCCGTCGATGTTTTGGCTGACCTGTGCTGCCAGATGCGACGAGCGTGCATCGGAGAAGTAACCGATCGACAGCGTCATCAGATGGGCAAAAAGCCGGCGCTGATACCGCGCCACGATGTTGTTGCCGATCTTGGACAGCGTCACCGCCTGGCCATAGCCGGCAAAGCCGCGCAACACGAAGGAGGCGAGGATGGCGCCGCAGATCAGCCAGATGAGATCGGCGCGGCGGTTGGCAAAGGTTTCATTGATCACCGATTCCATGATCCAGGCGGTGAACGCCGTGGTCAGGGCCACGGTGATGAGACAGAGGACGGCAAACACATAGCCGCCGACATGGTCGCGGCCGTTTTCCGCCATGATGCGTTTCAGCATGGCAGTGACGCTGCCTGAATCCACGACTGTTTTGTTGGTGCCGCTGGCGTCCAAGAAAAGAATTCCTGTGCGATTTCGCTCACTACGCCCTTTTGGGCGCCGCCGCTCTATAGCCAGTCGCGCCGCGTTTGACCATAGCTGCCCACTTTTGGGCACATAAGCGCCGGTTTAGCGGCGCCAGTGCCGTCCCTCGGTGGCAAGCCCGAAGCCGCCGGGATTGCAGGCATAGGCCGCAAGACCGGAAAGCGCGGCCTGCGGATGGGTGACCACGAAGGTCGGAATGCTTTTCATCAGCGCCGAATGCGGTGCCTTGTCCTCGAAGGCCGCACGAAACTCCGGCTTTTCCAGCGCCGGCAGGATCTTCGGCGAAATGCCGCCGGCAAGGAAAACGCCACCGCGCGCCATGAAGATCAGCGCCAGATCGCCGGCCACCCGGCCGAGATAGGTGGCAAACAGGCTGAGGGCTTCGGCCGCCAGAGCATCGGAACCATTGAGCCCGGCAAGCGAAATCTCTGCTGGCTCGCCGTAGCGTGGCGTGCGATCGCCCTCGGCCTGGCACAGCGCCTGATAGATGTTCATCAGGCCGCGGCCGGAAAGCAGCTCCTCCGCCGAGATGCGGCCGAGCGTTGCGGTCGGATCCTTCACCGGTATCAGGAACGGCCAGATCTGCTGATCGCGTGCAGTGCGCGGTCCGACATCCACATGGCCACCTTCGCCCGGCACCGGGAACCAGGTGTCGCGGGCATGCACGAGACCGGCAACACCGAGACCGGTGCCGGGACCGAGAACAACACGGGATGCGATCGGCGCATCGCTGACGGGTCCCAGCGGATGCCGGTATTGCGGCGCAAGCGTCGCGGCAGCCAGCGCCTGCGCCTCGAAATCATTGAGCAGCAGCACCGACTCGAAGCCCAGTTCGGCCATCAGCACCTTCGGCTTCACCACCCAGGGATAGTTGGTCAACGGCACTTCGTCGCCATCGATCGGACCCGCCATGGCAATGATCAACGTGCGCGGCGTGCGCGTGGTCTTGTTGAGAACGCTCTGCCGGATCGCATCGTCGATCGTGGCAAAATCCTTGTTCACCACATTCGGAAAAGCGATGGTTTCTCCGCTTTCATCGATCAAGATCGAAAAGCGCGCATTGGTGCCGCCGATATCGCCGATCAGGATCGGAAAGCTGAGTTGGTCGTCGCGAGATGTCTGGGCCATCGTCTATCCGTTTCGAGCCGCGTGAAGCGCGTGTTTCAGGCGACCGGAGTGGTCATCAGGATTTCGGCAGTCGCAAGATTGAGCGCCATGGGAATATCGTAAACCGTGGCCAGCCGCATCAATGCTTTCACATCGACATCATGCGGCATCGAAGTCAGCGGATCGACGAAAAACACCAGCACATCCACTTCGCCGGTCGCAATCAGCGCCCCGATCTGCTGGTCGCCGCCCAGCGGGCCGCTTTTCAGCGGCGTCACATCCAGATCCGGACAAGCGTCCTTGACCCGCCCGCCGGTTGTTCCGGTCGCGACGATCCGCCAGCCGGTGAGGCGGGCCTGATGACGACGGGCGAAGTCCGCCATGTCGTCTTTCTTCTGGTCATGGGCAATCAGGGCGATACATTTTGCGCGGGTCATGGCGAGGATCGGCGGCTCTTTTAAATCGATTTGACTTAGATCCTGTAGCTGAGGAATGGCGGCTTGAAAAGCCACCGCCCTCAAGCCGCGTTTCGCTCACTGATCCGCCGGCCGCGGCAGCGGAACGGGCACGTCGGCCGGCAATGCAAACATCGCCGCCCCGTCTGTCACAGGCGTGGCTGCGGGCGCAGAAAACGCCGATGCGGTGACCGGTAACTGCCCGTTGCCCCGATAGGTTGCCTCAAGTTCGCTGTCCGGCGACGGTGCGTTGAGGATCATCGCGCAGGCCTTCGGCAAGGCCGACAGTTGCATTGGCCTGGGTTTCGGCGCCGGTTTGGCGTTCGGGTCCTTCTTCGGCGGCGCCCACGGCTCGTCGGTAAACCACCACGCCAGCGACTTGTCGCATCCGTCGCCGCGGCCGATCGGATCCTGTGCCTTGCAGCCGACGGAATCCGCCGGGCACTTGATCCGCACATGGAAATGATAGTCATGGCCGTAGTAGGGTCGGACCTTGCCGAGGTCGCTGCGGTCGCCGGTCCAAGTCTCGCAGAGCTTCTTCTTGATCGCCGGATTGACGAAGATGCGCTCGACCTGTGGATAGCTGGCGGCCCGCATGATCACGGCGGCATGCGCCGGCGTCCAGACCTTCGGATCGACAGTCAGGAACGCCTTCGGCTTCAGCATGGTCGTGGCGGAGATGTTCTCCCGCTCGCTGGTGGTCAATGTGCGCGAGGGCATCGGCGTCAGCCAGATATCGGCGTCGAGCCCGATCTGGTGTGAGGCATGGCCCGTCAGCATCGGTCCACCGCGCGGCTGCGAAATGTCGCCGAGAAGAAGTCCCGGCCAGTTGTCGTAACGCGCCGCATCTTGCGACAGCTGTTCCAGCGTCGCGATCATCTGCGGATGGCCCCAGCGCCGGTTGCGCGACAGCCGCATCGCCTGCCAGGTCGGCCCATCGGTCGGGATCGCCACGCCGCCGGCAAGGCAACCCTTGGAATAGAAGCCATAGGCGGTCGGTTCAGCGCGCGCGGGAAGTTTCATGCCGCCAAACAATTCCTTGGCCGGCGGTCCATCGGCGGCGATCGCCTCGGGTGCGGCAGCGCCGAGTGCTGCCACCAGCATCAAGGCCTTGGCAATCCTGCCGGAGCGTTTCACCGATCTCATCGTCATCCATCCTCATTCATCACCGCATCCGGGATTGTGGTCCCGAACGATTCACCTTTCAGTCTATCCTGAATGGCGATTTTGGTGAATCTGCGAATGTGCACCCGCTCACTTCTGTGTCAGCGTCTGTTTTTTGCCGTCATTTGCCCTATTCTGCATCCAAGCGAAAACAAAAGGGGTTGGCGGATGGCATTGGCAAGGCGGATTGCGGCATCGGTTCTGGGGCTAATGCTCTTTGCTCCGGCTTTGGCCGTTCAGGCACAGGAACCGGAATGGCGTCATGCACTCGCCGTGATCGAGGCACCGAAATACCCTAAGGATTTCGAGCGTTTTTCCTATGTGAACCCGAATGCGCCCAAGGCGGGCAATATCAATCTGTCAGCGTCCGGCACATTCGACAGCTTCAATCCGGTTCTCGACAAGGGCGAACTCGCAGCAGGCCTTGCACCACGGCTGTCGCTGGTCACCGAAACGCTGTTGAAGCCATCCATGGACGAAGTCGATGCCGTCTATGGCCTGCTGGCCGAAGCCGTCTCCTATCCGGAGGACTATGCCTATGCCAGGTTTCGCCTGAGGCCGGAAGCCAAATGGGCCGATGGCGTGCCGGTGACACCCGAAGATGTCATTTTCAGCTTCGACAAGTTCAAGGAATTCAACCCCCTCTATTCGACCTACTACAATCACGTCGTGAAGGCGGAAAAGACCGGTGATCGCGAGGTCACCTTCACCTTCGACGAAAAGAACAATCGCGAACTGCCGGTGATTGTCGGCGAGCTGGATATCGTCCCCAAGCACTGGTGGACGGCCAACGGGCCGGACGGGAAACCACGCGACATTTCCAGAACCACGCTGGAACCGATCCTGGGATCGGGCCCTTACAAGATTGCCGCGTTCACCCCCGGCGCCAAGATCCAGTATGAACTGCGCGATGATTATTGGGGCAAGGATCTCAACGTCAACATCGGCTATAACAACTTCAAGAGCCAGACCTATACCTATTTCGCCGACCTGGACGTCGAGTTCGAAGCCTTCCGCTCCGGAAGCGTCGATTTCTGGGCCGAGAATTCGGCCATGCGCTGGGCACGGTCCTATGATTTCCCCGCTGTCGCCGATGGCCGGGTCAAGCGCCAGGTCCTCGACAACGAATACAAGACCTCGGGTGTTCTCGTCGGCTTCGTTCCCAATATGCGCCGTGAAATGTTCAAGGATGCCCGCGTGCGAAAGGCCCTGAACTACGCGTTTGATTTCGAGGAATTGAACAGGACAATCTTCTTCGATCAATACAAGCGCATCGACAGCTATTTCTACGGCTCCGAACTGGCCTCCAAGGGTCTGCCCGAAGGCAAGGAACTGGAGATCCTCAAAGGCCTGGGCAGCGACGTTGCGCCGGAAGTCCTCACGCAGGAATACAAGAACCCGATCGGCGGCGATGGCGCAAAACTGCGCGACAATCTGCGCCAGGCGCTAGCGTTGTTGAAGGAAGCCGGCTACGAACTGCGCAACGGCAAGATGGTGCTGGCCGCGACGGGTGCCCCGCTGCAGTTCGAAATCCTGCTGAATGGTCCGACCATCGAGCGTGTTGCCATTCCCTTCGCCGACAATCTTCGCAAGATCGGTATCCAGGCCAATGTCCGCACCGTCGATTCAGCCCAATATGCGAACCGCGTCCGAAGCTTCGACTATGACATGATCTATCTCGGCTGGGCGCAGAGCCTCAATCCGGGCAACGAGCAGCGCGACTACTGGGGCTCGAAGTCCGTCGATCAGCCGGGATCGCGCAATTACGCCGGTATTTCAGACCCCGGGATCGACAAGCTGATCAACCAGATCATCTTTGCCAAGGATCGCGACACCCTGATCCCGACGGTCAAGGCGCTCGACCGTGTATTGCTCGCCAGCAATTACACCTTGCCCACCTATACGCTGCGGTCCTCGCGCATTGCCTATTGGGACAAGTTCGGTCACGCCGAATTGCCCACTTATGGCATCGGCTTTCCCTCCATCTGGTGGTCGAAGTCGCCATGATGTTAATCAGCGGGACTTGTGCGCCGAAGCTGGCTATCAAGGATGAATAGGGCGAATCGCTTTTGCAGGAGGGCCGACGGATTGGCTGACAGACAGGAACTGTGGTTTGACAGCGGCGCAAGATCCGCGATGAGGCGCGTTCCATGACAGCCTATATTTTCCGCCGCCTTCTGCTGATGATCCCGACGATCATCGGCATCATGGGCATTTCCTTCGCCGTCATCCAGTTCGCCCCGGGTGGTCCCGTCGAACAGGTGATTGCCCAGCTCAGCGGTCAGGGCGACAGCGCCGATGCTAGGCTATCAGGCGGCGGTGATATGCTCGGCCAGCAAATGGGCGGAGACGAGGGGGGCGCGCGCTATCGCGGCGCCCAGGGTCTCGATCCGGAACTGATCGCAAAGCTCGAAAAGCAGTTCGGTTTCGACAAGCCACCGCTCGAGCGTTTCCTTGAAATGATGTGGAACTACATTCGCTTCGATTTCGGCGAGAGCTTCTTCCGCAACACGTCGGTGATTGATCTGATCATCGAAAAGATGCCGGTGTCGATCTCGCTCGGCGTCTGGGTCCTGCTGATCTCCTATGCGATATCCATCCCGCTCGGCATCAAGAAGGCGGTGCAGGACGGCTCCACCTTCGACGTCTGGACCTCCGGCGTCATTGTCATCGGTTATGCGGTCCCGAGCTTCCTGTTCGGCATCCTGCTGATCGTCGTCTTTGCCGGCGGATCGTTCTTCGACTGGTTCCCGTTGCGCGGCCTGACCTCGGACAATTTCGCCGAACTCAGCTGGTGGCAGAAGATCCTCGACTACTTCTGGCATCTGACGCTGCCGCTGACCGCGCTGCTTCTGTCTGCCTTTGCCACGACGACGTTGCTGACCAAGAATTCCTTCATCGACGAAATCAAGAAGCAATATGTCGTCACCGCCCGCGCCAAGGGTCTCGGCGAACGCCAGGTGCTCTACGGCCATGTCTTCCGCAATGCCATGCTGATCGTCATTGCCGGCATCCCCGCCGCCTTCATCTCGGCCTTCTTCACTGGTTCGCTGCTGATCGAAAACATCTTCTCGCTCGATGGCCTCGGCCGCCTCGGTTATCTGGCCGTGGTCAATCGCGACTATCCGATCGTCTTTGCCACGCTCTACATCTTCTCGCTGATGGGCCTCGTCGTCGGCCTGATCTCCGACCTGATCTATACCTGGATCGATCCGCGCATCGATTTCGACCGGAGGGATGTCTGATGTCCGCCGTCGAACCCGCCATCTCCGGTGCCGTGCCGCCGCGCAAACCCTTTCTGTCGCCGACCAATCGCCGCCGCCTGGAGAACTTCAAAGCCAATCGCCGCGGTCTCTGGTCGTTCTGGATCTTCATGATCCTGTTCCTGCTCAGTCTTTTCGCCGAGTTCATCGCCAACGACCGGCCGGTCATCGCCTCTTACAAGGGCGAGATCCTGTTTCCGGTGGTCGTCGATTATCCGGAGGAAAAGTTCGGCGGCTTCCTCGCCGTCACCGACTATCGCTCGCCCTTTATCGCCGACGAGATCAACGCCAATGGCTGGATGCTCTGGCCGCCGATCCGCTATTCCTACCGCACGGTCAATTCCGAGATCCCGCACTCGGCCCCGACGCCGCCCTTTTGGCTGATGGACAAGGAAACCCGTTGTGCGGCCTATCCGCTGAAGGCCGAAGATCCGGGTTGCGTGCTCGGCAATATGAACTGGCTCGGCACCGACGACCAGGCGCGCGACGTCACGGCCCGGATGATCTACGGTTTCCGCATCTCGATCCTGTTCGGGCTGGCGCTGACGATTGCGTCGGCCATGATCGGGGTCACCGCCGGTGCCGTGCAGGGATATTTCGGCGGCTGGACCGACCTGTTGATGCAGCGTTTCATCGAGATCTGGTCGTCGATGCCGGTGCTCTACATCCTGCTGATCATCGCGGCCATCCTGCCTCCAGGCTTCTTCGTCCTGCTCGGCATCATGCTGTTGTTTTCCTGGGTCGGTTTCGTCGGCATCGTCCGGGCAGAATTCCTGCGGGCGCGAAACTTCGAATATGTGAACGCGGCGCGCGCGCTCGGCGTCGGCAACTGGACCATCATGTTCCGACACCTTTTGCCCAATGCCATGGTGGCAACCTTGACCTTCCTGCCCTTCATCCTGTCGGGCTCGATCACCACGCTGACCTCGCTCGACTTCCTCGGCTTCGGCATGCCGCCCGGCTCGCCCTCGCTCGGCGAACTGATCGCCCAGGGCAAGCGCAATCTCCAGGCACCTTGGCTCGGGTTGACTGCCTTCTTCACCATGTCGATCATGCTGTCGCTGCTGATCTTCGTCGGCGAAGCCGTGCGCGACGCGTTTGACCCGCGAAAGACCTTCCGATGAATGCAGGTTCGTCACGGCAAAGCATTTGTGGCATGATGGTCGCAGGTCCGACCAGGAGCACGATGCCATGAACAAGATCGTCAGAGAGCATTATCCCGTTGAGAATCTGCCCGCCGACCTGCGAGAGGGATTGACCGACGGCAGCACCGTGCGAGTCGTGGTGGAGATCGAAAATCGATCGCCGAGCCCTGCCGAAATAAGCTTTGCCGAATTCATGACGCAGGTAGAGGCCTATCGTAGTCAAGACGACCGCCGCGTCACATCCGCCGAGGCCGTGGCGCGGATCCGGGAACTTCGTGACGAATGGGACGACTGATGCCGCACCGGCACCAAATCTACCTCGACACGAATGCCGCGATCTTGCTCGTCGAAGGCGAGGGTGACCTACGTGAATTGTTGCGAAACTTGACCGGGAAGGCATCATCTCGATCGAGCGCGATCTTGGCGACAAGCGCTTTGGCAGTCTCGGAACTCTTGGTCAAGCCTCTGCGCCACGGCGACAAGAGGCTCGTTGAAGTCTACAGGACTTGGGGCTCGGGTCTGCCGTGGCTGCAGATCGTTCCAGTATCGAGCGACATTCTGGATATGGCTGCACAATTGCGGGCGCGCCGGAACGGCCTGAAGCTTCCCGATGCCATCCATATCGCATCAGCTCTCGCTGTCGGCACGACGCATTTTTTGACTGAGGATCGAGATATCTCGCCTCCCTTCGACAATTCAACCGCGGACGCGGTTACTCCTTTCGAAGTCTGCCGTCTGAACGCAGCCTCCCTCACCGCCCTGATCGAAAGCCTGTCCGCATGACCGCTCCGCTTCTCTCCATTCGCGATCTTTCCGTCACCTTCCACCAGGGCGGTCAGCAGAGTCTCGCGGTCGACCGTATCTCCTTCGATATCGGCAGGGGTGAAGTGGTGGCGCTTGTCGGCGAATCCGGTTCGGGCAAGTCTGTATCCGCCGCATCCGTGTTGAAACTCCTGCCTTATCCGTCCGCCAGCCATCCTTCGGGATCGATCCAGTTCGAGGGTCGCGATCTGATGACGGCGTCCGTGGCCGAACTGAGGGCCGTGCGCGGCAATGATATCACCATGATCTTCCAGGAGCCGATGACCTCGCTCAATCCGCTGCACACGATCGAGCGGCAGATCGGCGAAATCCTGGAACTGCACCAGGCCATGACAGGGAGCGCGGCCCGTGCCCGCATTCTGGAATTGCTCCACCAGGTCGGCATCCGCGAGCCGGAAAAACGCCTGAATGCCTTTCCGCACGAACTGTCCGGCGGCCAGCGTCAGCGCGTGATGATTGCCATGGCTCTGGCCAACCGGCCGAAGCTGTTGATCGCCGACGAGCCGACAACGGCGCTCGATGTCACCGTGCAGGCGCAGATCCTGGAGCTTTTGGGACGGTTGAAGACGGAACATGGCATGTCCATGCTGTTCATCACCCATGATCTCGGCATCGTGCGCAAATTCGCCGATCGCGTCTGCGTCATGACCAAGGGAAAGATCGTCGAGACCGGCCCGGTCGAGGAAATCTTCGAACGCCCGCAGCACGAATACACGAAAAAGCTCCTGGGCTCCGAACCGCGCGGCGAACCGCCGGCGATCGATGCCGAAAAGCCGGTGATCATGCAGGGCGAGGACATCCGCGTCTGGTTCCCGATCAAGTCCGGCTTCCTGCGCAAGACCGTCGATCATGTGAAGGCCGTTGACGGCATAGACCTCACCTTGCGCGCCGGGCAGACCCTTGGCGTCGTCGGCGAATCCGGCTCCGGCAAGACCACGCTCGGTCTGGCTTTGGCGCGCCTCATCACGTCCAAGGGGCGCATCAGTTTTATCGGCCATGACATCGACGGCTTCTCCTACCGGGAGATGCGACCGTTCAGGGATCGGCTCCAGGTCGTTTTCCAGGATCCATTCGGCTCGCTCAGCCCGCGCATGTCGATCGGCGAAATCATTGCCGAGGGCCTGAAGGTGCATGAGAGCGCCCTGTCGGCCGATGAGCGCGATGCCCGTGTCTGCTGGGCGCTGGACGAGGTCGGCCTCGATCCTGCCTCCCGCTGGCGTTACCCGCACGAATTCTCCGGCGGCCAGCGCCAGCGTATCGCCATCGCCCGTGCCATGGTGCTGAAGCCCCGGTTTGTCATGCTCGACGAGCCGACATCGGCGCTCGACATGACGGTGCAGGCCCAGGTGGTCGATCTTCTGCGCGACCTGCAGAAGAAACATGATCTCGCCTATCTCTTCATCAGCCACGATCTGCGGGTGGTGAAGGCGCTGGCCAATGAAATCATCGTCATGCGCGCCGGCAAGGTGGTCGAAAAAGGCCCCGCCGCCGAGGTCTTCGCCGCGCCGAAGGCCGATTACACCAAGGCCCTGATGGCCGCTGCCTTCAATCTCGAAGCCGTCGAAATCGGCGGTATCCGCCAGTAGTAGGAATTGCATGTCTTCCAACAAGCCAGTGAAAAGCCCCGTTATCATCGATCTGAAATTCCAGCGCGAAAGCGTCGTCAAGGCATTGCGCAACGCCTTTGCCGGTCGTGAGGTGATCGACATGGCCGATCCGGCCAATGCCGATCGTGATCTGGGCACGGCCGCCTATGCCGTGGTCTGGAAGCCGGATCCTGCCCTTTTCGAAAAGGCAAAGGGCCTGAAAGCCATCTTCTCCGGTGGTGCCGGCGTCGACCATATCCTGACCACCTATGAGCTGCCGGATCTGCCGATCGTCCGTTTCGTCGACCGCAGCCTGACCGACCGGATGAGCGAATGGGTCGTGCTGCAATGCCTCAGCCATCTTCGCCAGACACTGACCTATGCGCATCAGCAGCGCGACCATATTTGGCATGAACTCCCCGGCCAGCCGGAAGCCTGCGACGTCACCGTGGGCGTCATGGGGCTGGGCGTGCTCGGTCAGGATTCCGTCGCCAAGTTGAAGGTGATGGGCTTCAATGTCGTCGGCTGGTCGCGTCGGCCCAAGCAGATCGCAGGTGTCGAAACCTATGACGCTCACGGGCTGGATGCTTTTCTCGGACGCACCGATATCCTTGTCGGGCTTCTGCCGCTGACGGATGAGACCCGTGGGGTCTATGACCGCTCGCTGTTCTCGAAGCTCAATCGCCACGGTGCCCTCGGAGGGCCGGTGTTTCTCAACGCAGGTCGGGGCGGCAGCCAGGTCGAGGCGGATCTTGTGTCTTGTCTGGAGGACGGCACGCTGAAGGCAGCCTCCGTCGATGTCTTCGAGCAGGAACCCCTGGCGCCCGAAAGCCGGCTCTGGGACATGCACAATGTCATTATCACGCCCCATGCCGCCGCATCGTCCGAAGTCAGCGCGCTTTTCCGCCATGTCGACAGTCAGATCGCCCGGTTTGAAGACGGTTTGCCGCTGCAGAACGTTGTGGACCGGCTCACCGGTTACTGACCCGTCCCGCGCACTTTCGGAACCTTTAGGACATTCCCGCCGTTAGCTGATCAGAACCTGCGCGAAAGCGCTGCATCAGACGACAATGGAGAATGATCATGAGCAGCCGAACCGATCTGCCTGGCGACACTGATCGCAGGACACGCGGGCTTCAGCCGGAAACCCTGACAGCAACCGAAGCGCGCCAGGGAAACCGCGGTTTTCCGGTGCTGATTGTGCTGCTCGGAGGGCTCATCCTTGCCATGCTGGTCTGGATCCCTGCAGAATGGTGGGGCAATTCGATCGAGTCAGAGGGCCAAAGCCCGGCCCAGACTGAGACTGCACCACAGCCGGCCGAAAGCAGTCAGGAGCAGAATATGCCGCTGTCCAATCCGACCCCGGGTCAGTAAACGGCGGCGCCACTGTCTGGACATTCCGGCGGAGTTTGCCGATAACTTGAAACGGAAACGGCCGAAGCGATTTTCGGCCGTTCAGCCGTGTCCGGAGCGTCGCGGCAAATAAGGCAGTGGCTTCCATGACGAAGACTGATATCGCAACCAGGGTATTCAATCATGCCTGGAAGCTCGATCCGATCATCCGCAGCCTGATCGACACCGATTTCTACAAGTTGCTGATGCTCCAGATGATCTGGAAGCTCTATCCGACAGTCAATGCTACCTTCACCCTGATCAACCGGACCACGTCGGTGCGCCTGGCCGACGAGATCGACGAGCAGGAATTGCGCGATCAACTGGATCATGTGCGCTCGCTCAGGCTGACCAAGAAGGAAATGATCTGGCTGGCCGGCAACACCTTCTATGGTCGCGCCCAGATTTTCGAACCGGAATTCCTTGCATGGCTCGGCAACCTGCAACTGCCGGAATATGAACTGCACAAACGCGATGGCCAGTATGAGTTGACGTTTCACGGCACCTGGATGGAAACGACGCTGTGGGAAATCCCGGCGCTCGCCATCATCAACGAATTGCGCAGCCGCGCCGCCATGCGCTCGCTCGGTTATTTTACACTCGACGTGCTCTATGCCCGTGCCAAGGCCAAGATGTGGGCCAAGGTCGAGCGATTGGGCGAACTTCCGGGCCTGCGCATCTCCGATTTCGGCACCCGCCGCCGCCACAGCTTCCTCTGGCAGCGCTGGTGCGTCGATGCGCTGAAGGAAGGCATCGGCCCAGCCTTCACCGGCACCAGCAACGTCCTGCTGGCGATGGATTCCGATCTCGAAGCCGTCGGAACCAATGCGCATGAACTGCCGATGGTGGTGGCAGCTCTGGCCAACACCGATCAACAGCTGGCCGCCGCCCCCTATCAGGTTCTGAAAGACTGGAACCGCCTTTATGGCGGCAATCTTCTGATCGTCCTGCCGGATGCATTCGGCACCACGTCCTTCCTGCGTGATGCGCCGGAATGGGTCGCCGATTGGACCGGCTTCCGCCCGGACAGCGCACCGCCGATCGAAGGTGGCGAAAAGATCATCGACTGGTGGAAGAAGATGGGCCGTGATCCGCGCAAGAAGCTGCTGATCTTCTCGGATGGCCTCGATGTCGATGCGATCATCGATACCTACCGCCATTTTGCCGGGCGCGTGCGCATGAGCTTCGGCTGGGGCACCAATCTCACCAACGACTTTGCTGGCTGCGCCCCGCACGAGATTGCCGGACTAAAGCCGATTTCCATCGTCTGCAAGGTCGCCGAAGCCAACGGCCGGCCCGCGGTCAAGCTGTCGGACAATCCCCGCAAAGCCACCGGCGATCCCGCCGAGGTCGAACGTTACCTGAAGTTTTTCGGCTCGCAGGACCGGGTCGAGCAGGCCGTCCTGGTCTAGGAGATACCTTAAGATGCGGTGTCTGCCGTTTGGCCGGAATGTCCCGAACGGGATGTCGGGTGGCATTTGTTAAATCCACAGATCAAGGCTGAAAGCCCTGCGCAAGCCACCTTGTTGATGTTCATCATGAGCCGAGATGATTCGGTGATATGGGGACATGTAAGATGATTGAGGGACCGGATCAGTATTTTGAGCAGCAGGACATGGCGATCAAGCTGATGCTGCTGGAAAACAAGGCTGACGAGCTGACCAACATTCTGGTTGCTGCCTTGCAGGATGCGTTGAAGCTTCTCGAAGACGAGATGGACACCGTTCACTGAGCCTGTCCGGCCGGGCTTAGAACCGGTCGGAAACCTGAATGCCGGCCGGTCCGAGAATGACCGCGACGAGTACCGGCAGGAAGAACAGGATCATTGGCACGGTCAGCTTCGGCGGCAATGCTGCGGCCTTCTTCTCGGCTTCGTTCATGCGTTCGTCGCGCCCTTCCTGGGCGAGTACCCGCAAAGCCTGGGCGATCGGCGTTCCGTATCGCTCGGCCTGGATCAGCGCCTGCATCACATTTTTCACGCCGTCGAGCTGCGTGCGGGTCCCGAGATTTTCCAGCGCCTGCCGGCGATCCGGCAGAAATGAAAGTTCCGCGGTCGTCAGGACCATTTCTTCGGCCAGTTCCGGAGACTGTTCACCGATTTCGTCCGCCACCCGCCGCATCGCTGCTTCGATGGAAATGCCGGATTCGACGCAGATCAGCATCAGGTCGAGTGCATCGGGCCATGCCCGGCGGATCGAGTGCTGACGTTTTCCGATCCGGTTCGAAACATAGATATTCGGCAGATAGAAACCGATATAGCCGCCGACTATGGTGGCGAATAGCCGGACCGGCAGTGGCCTCTCGGCAAGATTGCCGAGTGCGAAGATCCAGATTGCCGTGACGACGAGTGTCGCGAAAGGCAGCAGGAAACGTGCCAGCAGGAAGATGTTGAGGGCGTTTTGCGAGCGAAGGCCGGCCGCCTTCAGCTTGTCCATCGTCGTATCGTCGACCAGCGCCTTGCGCAGGTTGAACCGTTCGACAAGCTGGCGCACAGACTGGTTGTTGTTGGCACGAAGCGACGCCTTGCCCTGCGCGTCGGCGTTCAGTCGCGCGCGTTCGCGTGCCCGGATCTGGTCGCGCTCGGTCGAGACGGCGCGCATGCGCTTGTTCAGGTCGCCTCGCTCCAGCATCGGCATGACAAGCGTGTACAGGGTTGCAAAAACCGCAAGTGCCACCAGCACTGCGATGATCAGTGTGGGGTCGGTAACGCGGGCGGCCCAGTCTTCGCTCATGAATTGCCGGTCCTAGATATCGAAGTTGATCATGTTGCGCATGACCAGCAGGCCGATGCTCATCCACACCGCGGAGGCGCCGAGGATCATGTGTCCGCGCGAGTCGGTGAAAAGGATCATGATATAGGCGGGTGACGTCATGTAGACGAGGAAGGCGACGATGAATGGCAGGGCACCGATAATCGCCGCAGACGCCTTGGCTTCCATCGATAGCGCACTGACCTTTGCCCGCATTTTTTTGCGGTCACGCAGCACCCGTGACAGATTGGCGAGCGCTTCGGAAAGGTTGCCGCCTGCTTGTCCCTGGATGGCGATGACAATGGCAAAGAAGCTGATCTCGGACAGCTGCATGGTCTGATACATGCGCGCGCAGGCTTCCGGCACGCTGAGACCCATCTGCTGCGCATCGACGACCCGCCGAAACTCGGTTTTCACCGGTTCCTGGCCATCAGCCGCGATCATCCGGATTGCATCGTTGAGCGGCAGGCCGGAGCGGATGGAGCGGGTCATCACGTCGAGCGAGTTGGGGAATTCGTTGATGAACTGCTTCTGCCGGCGTTTGATCAGGAAACCGAGGATCCATCGAGGCAGGCCGACGGCGGTCACGAAGCCCAAGCCGCCAACGACCAGCGGCGGCAGGCCCATCACGAAGGTGCCGACAACGACGAAGATGCCGAGCAAGGCGCTCAGCAGGAAAAAATGCGTCGGCGTCAGGGGCAAGTTGGCCTGGGTCAATTTGCCTTTCAGGCTGGTTTGTTTGGCCTTTTTCGATTTTTCCTGCTTCTTTTCCAGCTCTTTCAGCGAGTCCTGCACTGATTTTCGACGCTTGGAGATCTCCAGCACCCTGTCGCGGGCTGCCTTGACCTGGGTGAGGTCGGTTTCCGCCGATTTCACCCGGCTGATCCGGGTCGCGGTCTTCTTGTCAGTCTCGATGCGGGTATACAGAACCCCATAGGCCACCGCGCCGGTCGAGATCGCGGCGAGCATGACGATGGCCAGTATGGTCGGATCGATACCGAACATTGCGATCAAATCCCCTTGGATTTCTGTTCCATGGCGTCGAGAGACGCAGCAAGTCTGCGATCTTCGTTGTAGTAGCGGGCGCGGTCCCAGAAATGCGGCTTGCCGATACCGGTCGACATGTGCCGGCCGATGATCTTGCCGTGCGCGTCTTCGCCTTCGATTTCGTAGCGCATCAGATCCTGGGTGATGATCACGTCGCCTTCCATGCCGATGACCTCGGTAATGTGGGTGATGCGACGCGATCCGTCACGCAGTCGGGCGGCCTGGATGATGATGTCGATCGAACCGGAAATGATTTCACGCACCGTTTTGGCCGGCAGCGTGAAGCCGCCCATGGCAATCATCGATTCCATGCGGCTCAGGCATTCGCGCGGCGTATTGGCGTGGATCGTGCCCATCGAGCCGTCGTGACCGGTGTTCATCGCCTGGAGAAGGTCGAAAACCTCGGGTCCGCGCACTTCGCCGACGATGATGCGTTCCGGGCGCATACGAAGGCAGTTCTTCACGAGATCGCGCATGGTGATCTCGCCTTCGCCTTCGATGTTTGGCGGACGTGTTTCCAGTCGCACCACATGCGGCTGCTGCAGTTGCAGTTCGGCCGTGTCCTCGCAGGTGATGATGCGTTCGTCGGTATCGATGAACGCGGTGAGGCAGTTCAGCAGCGTCGTCTTGCCTGAACCGGTGCCGCCGGAGATGACGACGTTGCAGCGAACGCGCCCGATAATTTGCAGCACCTCGGCGCCTTCCGGCGTGATGGCGCCGAATTTCACCAGCTGGGCAAGATTGAGCTTGTCCTTCTTGAACTTACGAATGGTCAGAGCCGGACCGTCGATCGCCAGCGGCGGTGCGATGACGTTCACACGCGAGCCGTCGGGCAGGCGGGCGTCGCAGATCGGGCTTGATTCGTCGACGCGGCGACCCACCTGGCTGACGATGCGCTGGCAGATCGACAACAGCTGGGCATTGTCGCGGAAACGGATTTCCGACTCGATCGTCTTGCCACCGACTTCGATGAAGGTCTGGCCCGAGCCATTGACCATGATATCGGCGATGTCGTCGCGTGCCAGTAATGGCTCAAGCGGCCCGTAGCCCAGCACGTCGTTGCAGATGTCTTCGAGCAGTTCTTCCTGCTCTGAGATCGACATCGCGAAATTCTTGATCGTGATGATGTCGTTGACGATGTCGCGGATTTCTTCGCGCGCGCTCTCGCCATCGAGCTTGGCCAGCTGCGACAGGTCGATCGTGTCGATCAGCGCCGAAAACACCTGGCTTTTGGTGTCGTAGTAGTCGTCCGCCCGGGGCGGGCGCTTGCGGCCGGGGGCCTGCAGTGGCGGCGGAGCCACCTGTTGGCGAGCCTCCGCATTGCCAGGCTCCAGCAGGCTGGTTGCGGACCGTCCTGCCGAACTGGCAGCCGGTGGCTGCGCCGGTATCGTGCCAATGCCCGATCCGCCTTTGCCAAAACCCTCGCCGCCGCGTTTGCCAAACATGAGCTCTACCCGTTCCCGTCTTGCGGTTTACTTCTTGCGAAGTTTGCCGATCAGCGAGCCGAGGCCCGCCTTCTTCGGCTTCTTCATCGTTGCACGGCCAGTCACCAGATGTGCCAGCTGCGAAAAGGTCTCCGCGGTCGGCGACTTGGCATCCATTTCGGAGATCATCCGACCGCTATTGGTCGCCGTGCCGAACAGCATCGCATCGAAGGGAATGATCGCGACCGGCTCGATTTCCAGCGGCTCGAAGAAATCCTGCGGCGAAATTTCCGGGCGCTTGGGCATTCCCACCTGGTTGAGTATCAGATGCGGTGCCTTGTCGTTCGGCCGCAGCTTCTTCAGGGCATCGACCATGTTTTTTGCATTGCGCAAATTGGCGAGATCCGGTGCGCAGGTAATCACGATCTCGTCGGCATCCGACAGAACGGTGCGGGTCCAGTCCGACCAGCTGTGCGGCAGGTCGAGAACGGTGATCGGGGCACTGCGTTGCAGCAGTTCCAGAATGGGCTGGAAGGCGCCGCTCTCGTAGTCATATCCGCGGTCCAGCATCGAGGGCGCCGCCAGCAGTGACAGGTTGCGCGAGCAATTGGCCAGCAGGCGATCGAGGAAAACTTCGTCGAGACGCTCGGGCGAAAACACGGCCTCCGCCATGCCAAGTGCCGGGTCCTGGTCAAAATCGATATTGGCGGTTCCGAACGGCAGGTCGAGATCCGCAAGCACGGTCTCGGTCGAAAACAGTGTCGAGATGCCGAAGGCGCAATTGTGGGCGATCGTCGAGGAGCCGACGCCGCCCTTGGCACCGATAAAGGCGATGCTTTTGCCCAGCGGTTCCGCTTCCGGATCGACAAAGATCCCCGCGATGGCGCTCATGATATCGGCCATTGAAAATGGCGCGACGATGTATTCGGAAATGCCGCTGCGCATCAGTTCCCGGTAGAGCGCAATGTCGTTGTGCCGTCCGACGATGATCACCCGGGAGCTTGGGTCGCAGACCTCGGCAAGCGGCGCAAGCTCCGCCAGCAGGTGGGCCGGCGCAGCTTCGGTTTCCAGGATGATCAGGTTCGGTGTCGGCGTTGAGGCAAACATGTTGGCCGCAGCGCTGATATTGCCATGGGTGATGCGCAGGCTGACCCGTGCCAGGCGCCGATCGTTGGCGCATTGTTCCATCACCCGCTGCACGCTGTCGGTCAGGCAGAAGGCGTGCACGGAAATGCGTGGCAACGGTCGCAGGGCTTCGACGTCGCCAGCGATCACCGGCTCCGCCGATCCGCGGCTGCCGCCAGGTCCTTCCTCGAATTCGTAATCGATCGCGCTCATGCTATCTTCCTGTCCTTGAGGGCATCAAGCCGCATCATTCCGTAGAGGTGTCGCTGCCTTCGCGATAAAGGCCGATGACATTCGACCGTCGCGTCGCATCGATCGGCGCCATGGCTCTCGGTGTCACCAGGTCCATCGGGTTGGCGATCTGGGCGGCAAGGTTGCTCTGCGTGGCACAACCGAAGTTGTGATAGTTTTGATTGCTGAACGTGTTGTTCTGCAGATCTTCCGGCCACTCGCCGCACTGGTTGGTGACCGCTGTGATCGCGACATAGCTCAGCCGCACGGGCGCCGCGTCGCCTGTGGGCGATGCCTGGTAGGATGTTTCGATGATCCGGTTGCTCTTCACGCCGCGTGCCGTCAGCACTTTCTTGATCTCTGCCCGGACGTTGGCCGCCGCACCCGAATTGGCGGAACCATGCGGCAGCATGATCTGGATCGATCCCGAAGAGGTGGAGAGATAGTCCGAGGCAAAGCCGCCGATTGAATCCTGCACGCCGTTCGAAAGCTTGTGGTCGCCCGAGGCGATCGGAATGTCGAGCGTATGTTCGACTTCGTTCAGCGTGATGGGATGGCGCGTGCGATAATCATCGGGGATTGCGCCCGTCGACATATTGTCCTTGTTGGTGCCGCATCCGGCAAGCATGGCGGCGGAACCGATCATCAGGGCCGTCATCGCGATGCGATACAGGTTGCGGTTTTTGCGATCTGAGGCCATGGCTGGCTGGCTTTCCTTGGCGTGCAGCGTGGTGTTGCTCATTGCGATCTTGAAACCTCCGCTCACTTGTAAATAAACCCGACGGCACCGTGATACTGGCCGGCGGAACCAGCGGTTTCGCGGCGGCCATAGACCTTGTTCACCCGGTTGAGGAAGAAGGTTGCGCCATCGTTTTCAGGGTTGAAATTGTCATCGGGACGGGACAGCGCACCACGGGCCACCGGGCGCACCAGATAAGGCGTCGCGATGATCACCAGTTCGGTTTCGCTACGCTGGAAGTCCTTGCTGCGGAACAGTGTGCCGAGGATCGGTACCTTGGAAAGGCCCGGCAGTCCCGACATGGCCTGGCGGATGTTGTCCTGCACGAGGCCGGCAATCACGATCGAACCGCCCGACGGCAACTCGACGGTTGTCGAGGCCTCGCGCTTGCGGATCGACAGATAGGTCGATCCTGGGATTGAATTCGAGGTGTTGCCGGTGACAACCGAGCCCTCCCAGGTCGGCTCGGACACATTCGTCTCGATTTTCAGGCTGATCCGCCCTGGCGCCAGCACGACGGGACGGAAATTCAGTTCGATGCCATAGTCGACCGTCTCGCTGGTACGGCTCAGCGTTGCCTGCCCCGTCTCGTTGTCGACGTCGATTTCCTGCTCGGCGGCCATGCGATATTCGCCGCCGACATAGAACTTGGCCTGCTCGCCGGAGATTGCCGTCAGGCTGGGCTCCGCCAGGGTGCGCATGACGCCGGCCTGTTCCATGGCATTGATATAGGTGGTGATGCCCAGGCCACCGATGCCGGCCGTGATGCTGGCCGTGCTTGTTGGGTCGATGGAATTGCCCAGGTTGGATGGGTTGGCATAGCTGATCCCGGTCGAACCGTCGGAAATGCTGCCGGAGAAACCAAGCTGTTTCAGCACCTGCCGGCTGACTTCTGCCACGGTGACCTTCAACGTCACCTGATCCTCGCCCTCGATCTGCAACAGGTTGACGATCTGCGATTCCTGTCGCGCTTCGGCATAGATTGCCACGTCACCGCCATTGTCCCCGCCCTCGGCTGTCAGGTTGCGCGTGGTGGCTTCACCGCCCTGCAGGAAAGCCTGTGCCAGGCTTTGTGCACGTGCCGCGTCCTGTGGTGTGCGTACACTTCCGGTCAGCACGATATTGTCGGACACGATCTCAATCTTGATATCGGATTCAGGAATGAAGCGGCGCAGATTGGCTTCGAGGCCGGCGATATCACGCTCGATCTCGATATCGAGGCTGATGATTTCCTGGCCGTCGGCGCCGAAGATGAAGATATTGGTTTGCCCGACGGTCTTGCCGAAGAGGTAGATTCGGCGCGACGAGCGCGTCACGGCATCCGCCATCGTCGGATCAGCCACCAGGATGTCATGCGCGTCGGCGGGCAGGTCGACCACAAGCGCCTTGTTGAGGCCGAGCTTGACGGTCTTGCGCCGGCCGGGACCCGCATCGGTGATCCGCAGCACGCTTTCCTGGGCAGCTTCCGCGGCGGGAAGCTTGAAGGCATATTGGGCAAAATGGTTTGGAATGCTGGTGAAGGCCAGAGCGAATGCAACGCTGCCGGCCAGGGAAACACGAATTCTTTCGCGGATGCTTTTCATTGTGTGTCCCCCACTCACTTCATGGAATCGGCGGCTGAGCTGGTGGATTTCACCACCGCGCCCGACTTGATGACCTGGATCGTCGGCTGACCGGAACTTCCGCTCAGCAGGTAATCGGCGGCGGTGGTATCTTCTTCCTGGGCGTCGGCAACCGAGCGCAGCGCCAGCGACAGCCGGTCGGCCATCTGCTGTGCGACGGCCATTACCTTTGTCTGGTCTGGCGTCAGTTCCAGTGTTGCCGTTGTCGCCAGCACGGATTTGGAGCCGTCCGGCTGTTCTTCGATCTGTTGGTCGACCGCAAGCACGCGCACGTTCGACAGCACCGTTTCCGTCAGATAATTGTTCTCATCACCCTTACGAACCATGATCACATCGACCCGGTCATTCGGCAGGATAAAACCGCCGGCACCCGTGGCAACCGAGATTTCCGTGGCGACGGCGCGCTTGCCCGAAGGCAGCAGCGACGAGAGGATGCGGGAGGAGGGATCGGCAATTTTTTCGCGCCGCAGCGGCTCGCCCTCAAACAGCGGCAAGCGAACCACGACGCCGGTCAGTTCGGTGACGGCCTGCGGTCTGGTGGTTTCGGTAATGAAGCCATCGACGATGCTGCCTTCCGGCCAGGCCATCCAGCGCATGGCGCTTTCATCGAGCCTTGCACCGACAGGCAGGTTCTTGGCCGACACAAGCACATTGATCGTCGGTTCCCGCTCGACCACGGCATCGGCTTGCTGAATGGTGACGGATGTTCGCCCGCTGAGACGCATGGCCAGCAGACCGGCCATGCCGGCGGCCACGATGGCAACTGCGAGGATGATGATACGAGCGGGCTTCATGATCGATCCTTGGACGGCACGACAGATTCTGCCGACCAGATTGATCAGGAATTGGTGTACTTATAGTTAATGAGACGCTTACAATTGTGGTTAACGGGAAGTTTCTTCGCCGCGATCAGCCGAGGCTCTTGATCGTGGCAAGCACCAGGGGAGACTGCGGATAAGTCATCAGACCTGCCGCTCCGATCGCAATCCCGTAAGGCACTTTTTTCGCCTGCATCAGGGTCTGCGGCAGTTTCACCCCGATGATGGCCACTTTGTCCCAATTGGCTCGCAGCAGAATGATCAGCACCGTTAACGCGCCACCGAGATAGCCGGTATAGGCGAGAAAGGCGAAGAGCGACGGATTGAAACCGAACCAGATCGCCGCGGCGGTCAGCAGTTTGGCATCGCCGCCACCCATGACGTTGATAGCAAAGAGACCGAAGCACACGGCAAAGACCATCGCGGCTGCCGCCAGATGCCAGCCGAACTCGACCAGGGTCAGGCCGCTGAAGGGAGCGATCACCAGGAACGTCGCGAGAAGAATGGCGGGAATCCTGTTGGGGATCGTCATCTCTAGGAAGTCCGTCAGCGCTGAAAGCGCCAGGCAGATGGGCGGCACTAGGAAAATGATGGACGCATACATCGCTGAACTCCTTGAATAGACGGAATTCTAAATTGAGTCTGTGAACACTTCGCAAATATAAAATCTACAAGCGTACCATGCTCAAACAGCAGGAGCCGCCTCGCGTAACGAGACGGCTCCTGAGCAAAGGCTTCCGCCTTGAATTACTTCGTCACGTAGTCCAATTCGCCGGCAACCTGGCCGAACTGCTTGTTCAGCGCGTTGCCAAGGGTGCTGGCGCCGGTGATCAGGGCGACGGAAATCAGAGCGGCGATCAGGCCATACTCGATTGCGGTTGCGCCAGACTCGTCCTTCATGAAACGTGCAAAAATCTTGGTCATGTTACTCTCCTGCTCCGCAAGGGTTGATCAGCACTGCCGGCAACTGTTTTCCGCTGCTCGGATGACTGCAAACTAACGCCGGCCCCTTGCCATCGACTTAAGAAAGACAGTTACCGCTTGATGAATTCCGGGTTGCATGAATTGTAGTAAACAAAGAAAACCGAAAGTGGATAAAATACCGAGGATGGCGCGGTTGTCCGGTAAAAACTGTTTCAAAACAGGCGCTTGGAAACTACGGTCCGCACCGCTGCCGGCGCATGGCGAACCCTGTTCGGTACCCGATCGCTCACATTTGAGCCTACCGATCGGTAGATCTGTCCATTTTTGGTACGAACGGTTCTGAGCCCGGTCAGATTTCGTCGCCTTTGGATGAAATTGACCGGTTGAAGCACCGCCATTGCGGCGGAAAATGCACTTAACGCTTCATTCACCAAAACCGGCCATGCTTGGCCAGAGCTCCGTTCACGCGTGCAACCCAAGGCAGGCCCATGTTCAATCGTCGTCTTTCTGTCGCCGCCACCAGCCTGGTCAGTGCAGTCTTGGCGCTCGGGTCGGTTTGCCTGCCGGCACAGGCGGATGAGGACTTTCTGCGTGTCTATATGAATAGCGCGCGAATTCTGAAGCTCGATCGCCCCGTCAGCAAGGTGATTGTCGGCAATTCCGAAGTCGCCGATGCGACGGTGGCGGATTCCCGGACCATTGTTCTGACCGGCCGTTCTTTCGGCACCACCAATCTCGTGCTCCTGGATGCCGACGGCAATGCCATTGTCGATGAGCGCATCCTCGTGTCGATCGATGAATCCAGCACTGTGCGTGTCTTCCGGTCGACCGCGCGCACGGTTCTGTCTTGCACCCCCAATTGCGAAGAACATGCGCAAACCGGTGCGGCGGCGGCAAACTGAACGGCGCTGAGTTTGGCGACCTGAACGCCTTTGCGCCAAATGTAAAGATTTCGGAAACGGAAAATCAACACTTGACCCGTAGTTTTCGGGGAGTTTCCGAATTCGGATGAGGGCGATGATCGCGCAAGACCAAGACCTGCGAGACAGTGGCAAGGCAGCCAGGACGCGTTGGCGTCTGTGGAAGAAACTGGCCCGCTCGCGCGACGGTGCGGCCGCCATCGAATTTGCGATCCTGTCCATTCCCTATTTTTTGATCGTCTTCGCGATCATCGAGACCTTCGTCGCCTTTACCGCCGAACAATTGATCACCAACGCCGTCAACACGTTGGGCCGGCAGCTGCGCACAGGCGAGATCACCTACAACCTTAGCCGCGACAGCGACAAGGACAGGTCGGAATTTCGCACTGCCTTCTGTGACGAAATCAGCATCCTCATCAGTTGCTCGGCCGAGGAAATCGCCACGCCGAGCAAGCTCTATATCGACGCGCGCACCTTCGCGACCTTTGCCGCAATCCCGAATTACATCCCGCGTATGTCGGCGGATGCCCATGCCGACCTCAATCCCGCGAGCTTCGCCTTCACACCCGGCGGCCCCACGACGATCAACATGCTGCGCGCCTATTACCGGTGGCAGGTCATTACCGATCTCATTCGTCCTTACATCACCAATATTCGTCCGGCGGATGGCTCGATGCCGAGCGATTTCCTCATCGTTGCAACGACGGCCTTCCAGAACGAGAACTATCCGTGAGCAAGTTGGGAAACCACGCGATGAGACTGCTGACCGTCGCCCGGATATTGCGGCACCATCTTCGTGCGCTGCGTCACGACAAGGCGGGTGTCGGCGGTGTCGAATTTGCGCTGATCGCGCCGATGTTGCTGGTGCTTTATCTCGGCGCCTTCGAGCTGACGATGGGGTTGAGCGTCGCGAAAAAGGTCTCACTGGCAAGCAGCACCGTCGCGGATCTCGTTGCACGCCAGGACAAGGTCACCAAGTCCAGCCTGACGGCCATGAGCAATGTTGCCCAGGCCATCTTTGTCCCCTATGCGTCAGACGATCTGCTGATCAAGATCAGTGCTATCCAGATTGATGCAAACCAGTCAGCGAAGGTCGTCTGGTCATGGTCGACCACGGGCACGGCGCCCTATGCCGCCAATGCGGTAACCGACGTTCCGTCGGGAATGCTGGTTGCCAATACCTTCCTCATCCGCAGCGAACTCAGCGTAACGCATGAACTGCTGATGTATATGCCGAACTTCTCCGGCAGTGAGATCAAGCACCTGACGCTGGCGCGCGAATTCTTTTTCCGACAACGCCTTGGCGACGATATCTCCTGCACCGACTGCTGATCCCTGCCTCCATTTGCCAAGCCTTGGCCCAATCGTTATTGGTGATCCGGAAACGCCGGCAGCCATGAGGATAACCATGCCGGCAACGGATTAGGCATGGCACGCGCATTTCTCTTTGTTCTCGATTCCTTCGGCATCGGCGGCGCGCCGGATGCGCTCAGCTATGGCGATGACGGGTCCGATACCCTTGGCCATATCGCCGAATTCTGTGCCGCCGGCGCCGGCGATCGCAAGGGCCTGCGCCATGGTCCCTTGAGCCTTCCCAACATGTCGGCGCTTGGCCTTGTCACCATCGCCAAGATGGCGTCCGGCTCGGCCCCGGCCGGAATGCCGATGCCCGATCGGGTCTTCGGGCTGCATGGTGCCGCAAGCGAGGTGTCCAAGGGCAAGGACACGCCGTCCGGACATTGGGAAATCGCCGGCACGCCTGTCATGTTCGACTGGGGATACTTCCCGCTGGGCGATGAGGCTTTCCCTGCCGATCTCGTCGAGGCGATCTGCCGGGAAGCCAATATCCCCGGCATTCTCGGCAATTGCCACGGCTCCGGCACCGATGTTCTTTTGCGCTTCGGCGAGGAGCATATCCGCACCGGCAAGCCGATCTGCTACACCTCGTCCGACTCGGTCTTCCAGATCGCGGCGCACGAGAAGCATTTCGGTCTCGAGCGCTTGCTTGAACTCTGCCAGATCGTGCGCAAGCTGCTCGACCCACTCAATATCGGCCGCGTCATTGCCCGTCCCTTCATTGGCGAAACCGCCTCGACCTTTGAACGCACCGGCAATCGCCGTGACTATTCGGTGCTGCCCCCGGAAAAGACGCTGCTGGACCGCCTTGTCGCCGCCGACCGCAAGGTGCATGCCGTCGGCAAGATTGCCGATATCTTCGCCCATCAGGGCATCAGCCGGCTGATCAAGGCCAACGGCAATGCGGCCTTGATGGATGCGACGCTGAAAGCCATGGACGAGGCTGAGGACGGCGATCTGATCTTCACCAATTTTGTCGATTTCGACATGCTCTACGGTCATCGCCGCGATGTGCCGGGTTATGCGGCAGCACTTGAAGCCTTCGACCGCCGCCTGCCGGAGGTGCATCGCAAGCTGAAGCCGGGCGACCTCGTCCTGATGACTGCCGACCATGGCTGCGATCCGACCTGGCGCGGCACAGACCATACCCGCGAGCGTGTGCCGATCATGGCCTTCGGCCCGGGCATCAAGTCGCGCAATGTCGGCATCCGCAACACTTATGCCGATATCGGCGAAACCATTGCCGCGCATCTGGGACTTGCCCCGGGTCGCCACGGACGGAGTTTTCTGTGACCACACATCTGATCAAGGCCGAAGTGCACTGCCATATCGAGGGCGCTGCACCGCCGGCGCTGGCATTGGCCCAGGCACGCAAATATGGCGTCGATCCGGCTACCTTCATGCACGGCGACACCTATGCCTGGACCGATTTCGCCGAATTCATTCAGGCCTATGACAAGGTCGCGGCGCTTTTCCGCACGGAAGACGACTACGCACTCCTGACGGAGAGCTATCTCCTGGAACTTGCGGCGATCAACACGATCTACAGCGAGATTATCGTCTCCCCCGACCATGGCGACCGGATCGGGCTCGGTGCCGATGCCTATCTGGCGGGCATCACACGCGGCATTCATGAGGCCAAGGCAAAGACCGGTATCGAGGCGCGCATCATCGTCACCGGTGAACGTCATTTCGGCCCGGAAAGCGTGATTGCTGCTGCCGAATATGCAGCCCGCAGCCACAATCCGTTGGTGACCGGCTTCAACATGGCCGGCGAGGAGCGCATGGGCCGGGTGGCCGATTATGCGCGCGCCTTCGACATCGCCCGCGATGCTGGCCTTGGCCTGACCATCCATGCCGGTGAAGTCTGCGGCGCATTCAGCGTCACGGATGCGTTGGATCTAATAAAGCCGTCCCGCATTGGCCACGGCGTCCGAGCCGTCGAGGATCCGGCACTGCTGCAGCGTCTCGCCGACACCGATGTCGTACTCGAGGTCTGCCCAGGCTCGAACATCGCGCTCAACGTTTATCCCGATTTCGAAAGCCACCCGCTGCGCCGTCTGCGCGACGCCGGGGTGCGTGTCTGCATCAATTCCGACGATCCGCCATTCTTCCGCACCTCGCTGGCGCGCGAATACCAGATCGCGTCCGAGATCATGGGCTTTGCCGACGACGAGATCAACGCCATGACCCGCACGGCAATCGAGGCCGCCTTTGTCGATGAGAACACACGCACGGCACTTCTGGCCCGTCTTTGAGGTCGCGGCTGGGGAAGACGGCGCAAAATGAACGCCTGCTCTTGCGGGTATTCGCTGGAATGTGAAAATAGACGGACAATCGCACAAGAAGAAAAGAAGGCTCGATCATGGACGGCGTCACAGTCATCAATCACCCCCTCGTGCAGCACAAGCTGACGATCATGCGCCGCAAGGAAACCTCCACGTCGAGCTTCCGCCGGCTGCTGCGCGAAATCTCGACGCTGCTCTGCTATGAGGTCACCCGCGATCTCGAACTGACCATGGAAACCATCGAGACGCCGCTCACCGAAATGCAGTCGCCGATCCTCGAGGGCAAGAAGCTGGTCTTCGCCTCCATCCTGCGCGCCGGCAACGGTCTTCTCGAAGGCATGCTGGAACTGGTGCCCGCCGCCCGTGTCGCCCATGTCGGCGTCTACCGCGACCACGAGACGCTGCAGGCGGTCGAATATTACTTCAAGGCGCCGGACGCGCTTTCGGAACGTCTGGTTATCGTCGTCGACCCGATGCTCGCCACCGGCAATTCCTCGATTGCCGCGATCGAGAAGCTGAAGGAGCGCGGCGCGAAGAATTTGCGTTTCCTCTGCCTTCTGGCAGCGCCCGAAGGCATCAAGAACTTCCAGGATGCCCATCCGGACGTGCCGATCTTCACCGCCTCCATCGACAGCCACCTGAACGAGAAGGGCTATATCATGCCCGGCCTCGGCGATGCCGGCGACCGCATGTACGGCACGAAGTGAAGTCTTAACCACATCTTTGAAATTGACGGCCCGTTGCCCCGCTTCGGGCCGTTTTTGCGCCCGCGCTTATTTTCCGTCAGCGCGTCAATGGTAGGATCATCCGGTTGCAATTCTGGAGCGCCGATGTTCGTCCGCACGCTGATCACCGTGTCCTTCATCGCCTTGGCCGCCAGCCAGGTGCCGGCGGTGTTGCAAGTGTTGCATCCTCCCCAGGAGCCGGCGACAGCCACTCAGCCAGCGGCCACGACTCAGGCAGCGACACCGGCAAGCACTGCGCCACCCGGTCAAACCATGCTGAAAGCCGGCCCTGGCGGTCACTATGCCGGCAGCTTCAGGATGAACGGCAAGCAGGTCGACGGCATGATCGATACCGGCGCCTCGCTGGTCGCGATCAACGAGACGACGGCCCGGCGCCTCGGCTTTTCCGCCGCCACGCTCGATTTCAAATATCCGATCAACACCGCCAACGGCACCACCCAGGCAGCCCATGTCGTCGTCGATCGCATCGAGATCGGCAGCGTGCGCGTCAGGAATGTCGATGCTTTTGTGCTGAAGGACAAACAATTGTCCTCCAGCCTGATCGGCATGAGCTTCCTGAAGAAACTCAAATCCTACAGCGCTGGCGAAGGCACCCTGCGCCTCGTCCAGTAGCCAGCGTCTACTCCGCCGATATCCGCATGCCGATCACGGGGGCATCTGCTAGCTTACCGTCGCCGATCGTGTAGCAGTCTGCCACGGTCCTGGCCGCCTGCTCGGCGCTCGCCGGATCATTGGCCTGCACGAAGGCGATCGGCTCTCCCTTCGAAACCTTGCTTCCGAGAGGCCTGAAGCCGGAGATGCCGACGCCGTGGTCGATCACATCGCTCGGCCGCTGCCGCCCGCCACCGAGCGTGACGACGGCAAGTCCGAGGCCCCGCGTATCGCAGGCAGCCAGATAGCCGTCGCGATCGGCGAGAACCGGCACTTCCACTTGTGCGCGCGGCAGATAGTGTGTCGCCTTGTTCATGAAGTCCGCCGGCCCACCGAGCTCCGTCACCATGCGACCGAAGATCTCGGCTGCCTCGCCCGAGGCCAGGACCTTGCGGCAGCGCGCCAGCGCCACGCTGGCATCGCGCTCGACACCGGCATTGATCAGCATTTCGGCCCCGAACGCCAGCGTGACCTCTTCGAGCCGGGTGCCAGCCTTCTGACCTTTCAGGAATTCGACCGCGTTCAGAACCTCGATCGCATTGCCGGCGCAGTCGGCCAAGGGCTCGTTCATGTCGGTCAGCAGTGCCGTTGTCTTGACGCCTGCACCATTCGCCACCCTCACCAGCGAGCGCGCCAGCGTTTCGGCATCCTCGGATTTTGCCATGAAGGCGCCATTGCCGAATTTCACGTCGAGTACCAGGCTTTCGAGCCCCGCTGCGAGCTTCTTCGACAGGATCGAGGCGGTAATCAGCGGGATGGATTCGACCGTCGCCGTCACGTCGCGGATCGCATAGAGGCGCTTGTCGGCCGGTGCCAGGTCGCCGGTCTGGCCGATGATCGCGCAGCCTGCCGTGTCGACCGTCCGCCGGAAGATGGCGGGCGAAGGCATCACGTCATAGCCGGGGATCGACTGCAGCTTGTCCAGTGTGCCGCCGGTATGGCCAAGCCCGCGGCCGGAAATCATCGGCACGGCCAGCCCGCAGGCCGCCGCGATCGGTGCCAGCATCAGCGAAACATTGTCGCCCACGCCGCCGGTCGAATGTTTGTCGGCGATCGGCTTGCCGACGCCGGCCCAGGACAGGACCTCGCCGGAATCGCGCATCGCCAGTGTCAGGGCCACGATCTCCTCCGGCGTCATGCCGCGGAAGAACACCGCCATGGCAAAGGCCGCCACCTGGCCTTCCGAAATGGTCTCATTGGCGAGACCTTCGATGAAGCCGGTGATTTCCTCACGGGTCAGTGTGCCGCCATCGCGTTTGCGGCGAATGATTTCCTGCGGCAGCATGGTCTCAATACCCCCTCAATACCCCGATGTGTTGGTGGCTGAGCGCTCACCGGAAAGAACGGCGACAATATCGTCCAGCAGGCCGGATGCACCGAAGCGGAAGGTCGAGGGTATCGCCCAGTCTTCGCCCATGATCGTGTCGGCCAGCCGCAGGTAGAGGCTGGCATCCATGACATTGGCAATCCCGCCGGCCGGCTTGAAGCCAACCTTCTTGCGGCTGTCGCGGAGCGCCTGCAGCATGATGTCGGCCGCTTCCAGCGTGGCGTTGACGCCGACCTTGCCGGTCGAGGTCTTGATGAAATCGGCGCCGGCTGCGATCGACAGGTCGGACGCCTTGCGGATCAGGCTCTTGTCCTTCAGTTCCCCGGTCTCGAGAATGGTCTTCAGGATCGCCGATCCGCACGCCGCCTTCACCGCGGTCACCATGTCGGTCACAGCCTGTTCATTGCCGGCCATCAGCGCGCGGTAGGGAATGACGAGATCGATATCGTCGGCGCCATCGGCCACCGCATCGCGCGTCTCGGCCAGTACATCCTCGATCTTGGCATCGCCGGCCGGGAAATTGACCACGGTGGCGATCCGGACCGGGCTGTTGGGGCCGAGCAGCGTGCGGGCCTGCATGACGAAGCGCGGCCAGATGCAGATTGCTGCTGTCGGGCCGAACGCCGTCTGCGCCCTGGCGCACAGGCTGACGATCTGCTCCGGCGTGCAATCGTCCTTCAGGTTGGTCAGGTCAAGCAGCGACAGGGCGCGTGTCGCGACAGCGCGCAATTCGTGATTATCCAAGATCTGTTCCTCCGCCGGCGATCATCCGCTTCAGGATGGCGGCCAGCCGTTTGCCGCCGATCGGCGCCATGTCTTTTGTCTCTTCGTGGCTCAGTTCGCCGCCGGTCATGCCAGCGCCGAAATTGGTGATCACCGATGCCGCCGCCACGCGCAACCCGTAAAATCGCGCCAGGATTACTTCCGGAACGGTCGACATGCCCACGGCATCCGCCCCCAGAACCCGCGCCATGCGGATTTCCGCCGGCGTTTCGAAGCTTGGTCCAGAAAACCACATATAGACGCCCTGCGATAGCGGCACGCCTTCGGCCGCTGCCGCATCGCGGATCGCCCGGGCGAGGGCGGCATCATAGGCCGACGTCATGCCGACGAAGCGGCTGTCGCTCGGCTCGCCGATCAGCGGGTTGCGGCCGGAAAAATTGATGTGGTCGGTGATCTGCATCACCGAACCGGGCGGCATGTCTTCGCGCAGCGAGCCAGCCGCATTGGTCAGGATCAGCGACTTGACCCCTAAGCCCATCAGTGTCTCGATCGGCACCCGCATCGCGCTGGCATCGCCATGTTCATAATAATGCACGCGCCCGGCCAGCATGATCACCGGCTCTTGCCCGAGGTAACCCGCAACCAGCGTTCCGGCATGGCCGGACACGGCGCTCACCGGAAAGCCGGGAAGCTCGCTATAGGGAATGCGGATCGCGTCGCTCACCTCGTCGACCAGCGAGCCGAGGCCTGAGCCGAGCACGATGGCGATGCGCGGCATCAGCCCGTTCAGCCGCTCGACCAGCAGATCGACGGCGGCCTTCATCCGAGCAACTCGGTCTTGAAGCTGAACGGCAGCAGCTCGTCCATGGTGATGGTCTTCTGCACGCCGACCTCGTCGCACAGATAGATCTTGGTGCCGGCGCTGGCGAATTCCGAGATCTTTTGCCGGCAGCCGCCGCAGGGCGGGCAAAGTGCCAGCTTCTCGGCGATGACCGCCATTTCGACGATCTTTTTAGCCCCGCCCATGATCATGCAGCCGATCGCCGTCGGTTCGGCACACCAGCCCTGCGGGAACGACAGGTTCTCGATATTGGCGCCGGTATAGATCCGGCCGTTATCGGCGCGGATTGCCGCGCCGACCGGGAATTTCGAATAGGGCGCATGCGCGAATTTCATCGCATCGCGTGCGGCCTCGAACAGGTCGTGAGCCATTCTAGCGCTCCTTCGTATAGGGCACGCCACCGGCCTTGGGCGGGTTGGCAGCGCCGATAAAGCCTGCAAGCAGGATGCAGGTCAGGATATAGGGCAGGGACTGGAAGATCTGTACCGGCACTTCGCCGATCAGCGGAACCTGCTTGCCCTGCATGAAGTTGGCCAGCGCATCGAGAAAGCCGAACAAAAGGCAGGCGAACATCACCGGCACCGGCTTCCACTTGGCAAAGATCAGCGCAGCGAGCGCGATAAAGCCCTTGCCGGCCGACATGTCCTTGATGAAGGCCGCCGATTGCGCGATCGCCAGATAGGTGCCGGCAAATCCGCAGAGCAGGCCGGCGACGATCACGGCACGGTAGCGCAGCCAGGTCACTGAAATGCCGGCGGTATCGACCGCGCCCGGATTTTCACCCACGGCCCGCAGGCGAAGGCCAAAGCGCGTGCGGTAGAGCACCCACCACGACAGCGGCACGGCAACGAAGGCGAGATAGGTCAGGATATTGTTGCCGGAAATGACATTGGCGTAGAGCGGCCCGATGAACGGCACATCGCGAACCGCATCCGCGCCCGGCAGCTTGATCGGACCGAACCGGCCGTCAGCCGGCAGCTGCGGCGTGCGTCCACCCTGGCTGAACCAGGCTTGGCCGAGCACGACGGTCAGGCCGGCGGCGACGAAGTTGATAGCCACGCCCGAGACGATCTGGTTGCCGCGATTGGTGATCGACGCAAAGCCGTGGATCAGCGAGAACCCGATCGAGACGCCGACGCCCGACGCAAGGCCGATCCATGGCGAGCCGGTGACATAGGCAGCCGAGGCCGCGGCAAAGGCCGCCGCCAGCATCTTGCCTTCCAGGCCGATGTCGAAAATGCCGGAGCGTTCGGAAAACAGCCCGGCAAGGGCGGTGAAGATCAGCGGGATCGACAGGCGGATGGTCGAGCCGAGAATGCTGACGACGATATCGAAGAAATCCATCGGACGGCCCTCAACCCTTGGTGAACTGCTGATAGACCCGCACGAGCGCCGGCCTGAACATGTATTCGAGCGCGCCGGCAAACAGGACCACGAGGCCCTGGATCACGACGATCATTTCGCGGGTGATGTTCGGCATGTCGAACGACAGTTCGGCACCGCCCTGGTAGAGAACTCCGAACAGGATCGCGGCAATGATGATGCCGATCGGGTGATTGCGACCCATCAGCGACACGGCGATGCCGACAAAGCCGGCGCCGCCGACAAATTCCACCTGCAGGCGCGCCGAGGCGCCGAGCACTGGGTTCAGTGCCATCATGCCGGCCAGACCGCCGGAAATCAGCATCGTGATGATGACGATCTTGGTATAGGGGATGCCGGCATAGGCCGCCGCCGAACGGCTGAGGCCAAGCGTGCGCATCTCGAAGCCGAGCTTGGTCCGCCAGATCAGCACCCAGACCAGGAAACACATCAACAGCGCGATCAGGAACGACACGTTGAACGGTGCCGGTCCGAGCTTCATGCCGAACATCGCCATCAGCCAGTCGAGCTTGGGCAACTGCCCGCCTTCGAGGAAGGTGCGGCTTTCCGGCGCCATCTTGCCTGGCACGATCATCACATTGACCAGCAGATAGACCATCAGCGCCGCGCCGATGAAGTTGAACATGATCGTGGTGATGACGATATGGCTGCCGCGCTTTGCCTGCAGCCAGGCCGGGATCAGCGCCCAGAGGCCACCGAAAGCGGCAGCACCCAGGATCGCGAACGGCATGGTCACATACCACGGCACATAGTGGTCGAGAGCCAGTGCGACCAGCGCGGCACCCAGGCCGCCGAGATAGGCCTGGCCCTCGGAGCCGATATTGAACAGGCCTGCGTGATAGGCGACCGCCACCGACAGGCCGGTGAAGATGAAGTTGGTCGCATAGAACAGGGTGAAGCCGATGCCTTCGCCGCGGCCGAGCGCCCCGTTCAGCATCAGTTTCAGTGCCTCGATCGGATTTTCACCGATGATCCAGACAACAAGGCCGGAAACCAGGAACGCCAGGATCAGGTTGAGCAGCGGCAAGACGGCATAGTCGATCCATCTTGGAAGGGGAAAGGAAGCGGTACTCATGAATTCCTCACGCGGCGATGCCGGCCATCATCAGGCCGAGGGTCTGTTCTCCGGTATCCGGGGTCTTTTCCCCGACCACCTTGCCGGCAAACATCACCAGGATGCGGTCCGATAGCGAGCGTATTTCGTCGAGTTCGACGGAGACCAGCAGAACGGCCTTGCCCGCGTCGCGTGTTTCGACAATGCGCTTGTGGATGAATTCGATCGCGCCGATATCGACGCCACGCGTCGGCTGGCCGACGATCAGGAGCTTCGGATCGCGCTCGATCTCGCGTGCCACGACGATCTTCTGCTGATTGCCACCGGAAAAGTTGGCGGTCTTCAGCCGTGGATTGGGTGGACGAATATCGTATTTTTCGATCTCGACGGCAGCTGCCTGGCGCATCAGGTCCGGCGAAAGGAACGGACCTTTGCCATAGGCCTCGTCACGGTGATAGCCGAGAATGGCATTCTGGCTTTCCTCGAAACTGAGCACCAGACCCATGTGATGGCGGTCTTCCGGAATATGGGCGACGCCGATCGAGCGAAGCTTGGCCGGATCGTAGCCGGCGACCGGTTCGCCACAGATGAAGATCTCGCCGGATGTCGGCTTGCGGATGCCGGTGATGGCTTCGAGAAGCTCGCTCTGGCCATTGCCGGCAACGCCGGCAATGCCGACGATCTCGCCGGCGCGCACATCGAACGAGACATTGTCGACCATGGTCACGCCGCGGCTGTCCTTGACCGTCAGGTTGCGCACCGAGAGATAGACCTCGCCCGGATTGGCCACGCCCTTGTCGACCTGCAGCAGAACACGCCGACCGACCATCAGTTCGGCCAGCTCCTCGACTGTCGTGTCGGAGGTCTTGCGCGTTGCCACGATCTCGCCGCGGCGCATGACCGACACGGTGTCAGTGATCGCCATGATTTCCCGCAGCTTGTGGGTGATCAGAAGCACGGTCTTGCCCTGGTCGCGCAGCACGCCGAGGATCTTGAACAGATGGTCCGCCTCGGCCGGTGTCAGCACGCCGGTCGGCTCGTCGAGGATCAGGATTTCCGCGCCACGATACATGGCTTTCAGGATCTCCACCCGCTGCTGCAGGCCAACGGGGAGTTCTTCCACGACCGCGTCGGGATCGACTTCCAGCTCGTAGTCCTCTTCCAGCTTCTTCAGCGCCGCCCGAGCGGCATCCGTCCCCTTGGCGAGAAGCGCGCCACCCTCGGCACCGAGCATCAGGTTTTCCAGCACGGTGAAGTTCTCGACCAGCATGAAGTGCTGATGCACCATCCCGATGCCGGCAGCAATCGCCGCCTGGCTGTCCTTGATGGTCATGGTTTCCCCGGCGATCCGGATCGTGCCTTGATCGGCTTGATAAAAACCGTAGAGGATCGACATCAACGTCGATTTGCCCGCACCGTTTTCGCCGATAACGCCGTGGATCGAGCCCTTGGCAACCGTAAGGTTGATGTTCTTGTTGGCGTGCACCGCACCGAACTTCTTGTCGATGCCGATCAGTTCGATCGCCGGTGCCTGGCTCTTGTCGTTCATTGCCTGTCCCCCAGACATGGAAAGGGCGCAAGGCGACTTTAAGCCACCTTGCGCCCGGTTCAAATCACTTCGGGCAGGAATTGTCCGACATGTAGTCGTGTACCTTGACCGTTCCGGCGATGATGTCGGCCTTCGCCTTTTCGACGGCGGCCTTCATGTCATCGGTGATCAGCTTGGAATTGTTGTCGTCGAGAGCGTAGGCAACACCATCTTCGGCAACGCCGAGCGACTGCAGGCCAGGCGTGAACTTGTCACCCTTGGCATCGGCGAAGGCATTGTAGACCGCGAGGTCGACACGCTTGACCATCGAGGTCAGAACCGAACCCGGATGCAGGTGGTTCTGGTTCGAATCTACGCCGATCGACAGCTTGCCGTTGTCGGCTGCGGTCTGCAGCACGCCGAGACCGGTGGCACCGGCCGCTGCGTAGACAACGTCTGCGCCCTGGTCGATCTGGTTCTTGGTCAGTTCGCCGCCGCGGACCGGGTCGTTCCAGGCAGCGCCGGTGGTGCCGGTCATGTTCTGGAACACTTCGATGTCAGCCTTGGCAGCGCGAGCGCCCTGCTCGTAGCCGCATTCGAACTTGCGGATCAGCGGAATGTCCATGCCGCCAACGAAACCGACCTTGCCGGTCTTCGATGCGAGACCTGCGAGCAGGCCGACGAGGTACGAGCCTTCGTGTTCCTTGTAGACGACCGAACGTACGTTCGGCAGTTCGACGACGCTGTCGACGATGACGAACTTGGTATCCGGGAATTCAGCCGCTACCTTTTCGACAGCCGAAGTCCAGGCGAAGGAAACCGCAACGACCGGGTTGAAACCCTTGGACGCGAAGTTGCGGATCGCCTGCTCGCCCTGGGTGTCGCCGGTCGGCTCGAAGTCGCGGAAGTCGATGCCGGTTTCGGCCTTGAACTTTTCGGCGCCCGCAAAGGCCGCCTCATTGAACGACTTGTCGAATTTGCCGCCCGTGCCGTAGACGAGCGCCGGCTTGATGTCGGCCGCAAGCGCGGTCGCCGACATCGCGGCCAAGGCAAAGAGACTCAAGAGGGTTTTTTTCATTGTGCAGCCCTGTTGTTGCTATTGATCTTGTTGGGTCCTCCCGCAAGCCTCCTGGAAAGAAGACATGTCTGCGGAACCGCCACCCCCTTTTCCAGAGGTCCTGGCTGGCGCGCATCCTTGCATGGCTCTGACAAAAATTCACCAGATTTTTTTCATCTGGTAAAGATTCACAGAGTTGCTGAATTTTCAGCGCGGGGCGCTGAAAATCTAGTCAGATCAATGGGATTTGTGCTACTGCCTTAGGCAATATGACGTCAGGCGGCGGGGGCAATCGGGCAGGACACACCCGTGCCGCGCAGGCCGCAATAGCCGTTGGGATTCTTCGCCAGATACTGCTGGTGATAATCCTCGGCATAGTAGAACGGGCCGGCCGCAGCGATTTCGGTGGTCACCCGGCTGCTGTGGCCGGCTTTCGTCAGTGCCTCCTGGAAGCGGTCGCGCACATTGAGCGCCAGCGCCATGTCCGCCTCGTCCTCGACGTAGATGGCCGAGCGGTAGGTGCTGCCGATGTCGTTGCCCTGGCGCATGCCCTGGGTCGGATCATGCGCTTCGAAGAAGATTTTCAAAAGCGCGTCCAGCGTGATCGTCGCCGGATCGTAGACCACCTTGACCACTTCCGTGTGGCCGGTCAGCCCGGTGACGGTTTCCTGGTAAGTCGGATTGGGTGTAATCCCGCCCTGGTAGCCCGCCGCCGTCACATGAACGCCCGGCGTTTCCCAGAGCAGACGTTCGGCGCCCCAGAAGCAGCCCATGCCAAGATAGACGGTTTTGCTCCCGGCGGGATAAGGCCCCTTCAGCGGCGCGCCGGAAATGAAATGTGCCGACGCCGTCGGGATCGCTTGCGCGCGTCCCGGCAAAGCCGTCTCCGTCGTGGGCATGACCGTCTTCTTGTTGAACATGTCGATCAGAAACATCGTGACCTCCAATGGCCGGCGTCTCCGGCCTTGCTGAAACAGATGGGTAGCGGCTCAGGCGGCAAACCGTCCGGCGGGCGAGGGCTTCTTGTAGCCGATCATCCAGAACAGCAGCGACAGCAGCAGCAGTGCGGCAAAGGCGGGTTGTGGCAGCACGAGACCTGCGAATGCAGTCCACGCCGCCGTCCCGAGCTGGCTTTCGATCAATCCCTGCAAGGCAGAGAGGCTGGATGGACTGAGATCCGTCCACGCCGCCTCAACCGGGGTAAGCGAAACTTGCGAGGCCGAAACCGAAGCGATGGAATCGACACTGGCGGCAATCACGCCAAGGCACAGCGCCAGGAAACTCATAACTCTGAAGATAAGCCGCACTGTAAACTCCCCGGCCTTTGCGAAAGGTTGGGCTGAACGCCCGTCGACCTTCGAGACCTATAGATAGGTATTTGATTGCAGAAGTCAAAAAACTGTCAGATTTAGGTTGATCCGCTGAAATTCATCGGTATATATCGCGCCGTTCCAACGATTTGCGTCTGACGATGCAGGCCGACATAGGACAGGTGGCCGAGTGGTTTAAGGCGCACGCCTGGAACGCGTGTGTGCGTGAAAGCGTACCGTGGGTTCGAATCCCACCCTGTCCGCCATGTATCGGCATAAATTATTGTTTTTGTTCGTGTGCTTTTAAGCCGCAAGGCTACGCCTGGCGCTGTGTCAGTCAGATAGCCCGCCACGAAAATCCCGGCCGGCTTTTTAGCCGCCACGCCCAATCCAACTCCGTGACAGGGCGTCGACATTAGCGCTTACCTTCCGTCCATGTCTGCGAACAGTTGAGCGAAACCGTCAATCAGTTCTTCGTCACTGTAGATCAGCGGATCACCCAGGGATTCGACCATTCCCTTCATCGTCAGCAGACCGAGTGCTGAGACATAGGCAAGAAAGGCGAGCAGCCTTGGTTCGATTTTCCCCCCGGTTTTCCCTTTTTCGATCAGCCCGTCCGCTCCGCCAAGGATCATTTCATTGAGCGGTCGGATCCGCGCGAACTGTTCCGGCGACCATTGAACGCCGGCAGGTCCCGCCACCTGACCAAACATGAATGCAAGGCGAAAGTCGTCCATTTTCGAAGCGTAGGCCTGCACCGTTTCACGCACGATCGCACCCAGCGCCTCGCCCCCGCTTTCGGCATTTGCGACAGCGATCTGTACGGCCTTCGCGTGGCCCTCCAGCGTGCTGAACACAAGTTCAAAAACAAGCACGTCCTTGGAGCTGAAATAGTAATAGAGCCCCGTCTTCGAGATTCCCGCTTCGTTGGCGACGGCCTCAAGCGTCATCGCCGCAACACCACTCTTGAGCAGCACTTTTCGTGCCGCATCAAGGATTTCGCCTCTCGACCTCTCGCGCCGCCGTTGTTGGCGTGCCAGCCGGGAGGCGGCCTTGTCTTCAACGCTAGGGCTGTTTTCACTGCTTGGCACGAGTTGCTCCGATCGATGTGCGATTGGAGTAATATACCGGCAGGATCGTTATTCGTCCACCTGTTGACTTTTTAGACCAATGGTCTAAAAATCTTGTGGCACGCAAAATCCGGATCAAGATGGTGTCTGGGGGGTCTTCACATGGACGACTTGAGTCTGAGCAACCCGGTGTTCGCGACCTATGCGACCGCCGCAGCATTGATGATCCTCAAGGGCGTCGCGATGTCGTGGCTGACCGTTATTCGCATGACAATCGAAAATGGCGGCTTCCGAAATCCCGAGGACTTGAAGAGTACGATGGCCAATCCGCGGCCGCATGACGGCCAGTTGGCACCCAACGAGCGCGTTGAACGTATTCGCCGCATTCAGCTCAACGATCTCGAAAACCTGCCCTATTTCCTTGTTGCAGGTCTCTTGTATGTGACGACAGAGCCGTCGCTGCTGCTGGCGCAATTCCTTTTCTATGGCTACGTCGTGACACGCCTGCTGCACTTCATTGCCTATTACACCGCTCAGATTCACGATATTCGCGCGGCACTCTGGACGCCCGGCTCATTCATCATCATCTTCATGGCGGGCAGCACGCTGGTGAGCGCGGTCTGGTAGGCCGGTTTTTCGGCGGCCGCACCGGCTTCGACGGGATCATCGTCGCGCTCAGACGTGCGCCACGGCTGAAGGGCTCCGGGCTCGAAGACCTCGGCATCGAGGTCGATCAGGTGGTCGAGACCATGCGTAGCTCCAGACGCTTCATCCCGACATTCTGGCCGCCCGCGATGGAGCCCGTGCGCGCCGTGACCTTTTCTCTATCCCTGTCTGCGAGCAAACGGGCGTCTTGCGATATCCATCACGTTTTTTCGGCGTCCAGTCGCGCCCGCAATGTCGCATTCTCTTCTTCCAGTTGAGCCAGCCGTTCCCGCAACGGCAAGACGGCCTGCTCGACCTCCTTTTGTGTGTAGCGCGGCGTGATATGTTGCGGGCAATTCCAGTCATAGGCGTCAAGCCGGAGCTTGAAGATCCGCTCTGCCTTTGCCTTGTAGCCAGGATCTGAGAGCCTGTCCGTCAGCGCAGGATCGGTATCGAGCGCCAGTCGTTCGACATGCACGTAGATCTTGAGCCTTGCCTGGCGCGGATAGTCCATCAGGAACAGGCAGGCCCGATCGTTGACGGCAAAATTGCCCGTGCTGATATATTGCCGGTTGCCGCGATAGTCGGCAAAGGCCAATGTCTGATCGTCGACAACCTTGAGGAAACCCGGTGCGCCACCGCGATGCTGGACATAGGGCCAGCCTGTTTCCGACACCGAGGCGATGTAGAAGCTGTCGCGCTGTGCAATGAACGCGGCTTCCTGTTCGGTGAAGTGGGCGGATTGCCGATCGCCCTTGAAATTGGTCCACAGGTGATCGGCGCCCATTTCGGCCTGCGCATCCCTTACGCTCTGCGTCCGGGCAATATCCATGAATCCGTAGGCCATAGGTTTCTCCAAGATCGCAACGGCGATAACAGGCAGGCAGCGCAAGCCCTTGCCGTGCACGACAGCAACGGGTGGACGAATGTGATCCTGGATCAATCGCCGGCGCATAGGCTAGCCGAGCAGCCGGCTATGGCGCAAGCGCGGGCATGTCGTGTCTCATCGCGAGGGGAGGCGTTTCATGGCGTGTCTGAACGACAGTTTGGATTTGGCATCCAGGCTTTCGCAAACATAGCGGCCTTCCGCCTCGCTAAACGCATAGCGCAATTTCGAGCCATTGCAGTCGACCAGCAAAACCCGGTGGTTTGATGCGATTTCGTCCAGCACTTCGAGTTCCTGCCCCCAGAGCCAGCCGGCATAGGACGTCCCGATATTCGACCGCAGCACCACTTCGAAGAAATGCCCGCCCCCGGCCTCCCGCATCTGGAAGATCAGGTCGAGATTGTCCTCGTCGCTTTCGTCGAAGGCGCCGTCCGACAGCCGCAGATAGGCAATCCTGGCGTCTGTCAGGGCGCCGACCGGATAGAATGGCCGACCATCGAACCACATGAATTCGGTTACAGCATATCCTACGTCGTCAGCGCGTTGATAAGGTTCGGTATACAATGCGAACGTGATGTAATTGCGATTAAATATCAGAGTGTTTGCCATTTCCTTTTTTGCCCACCTGCTCCGCTGGCGAGCTCCTATGCTCTCTTTCTTTCCGCCGCATGCTATGTTTGACAGCGTCACAGCAACGTCAAAGGGCAAGCGAAAACACTTTCAATTTCTCATTGGTCATTGTTAGATGTGAAATCACGACGGGGTGAGACGTGTTCGGGGACACAGACAATATAGCGATCCGATTTTTTGGCGTGCCTCGGTTTGAGGCCGGGAAACAGGTGTTTTTCCCGCAGAAGGGATTTGTGCTCATCGCGGCGATCCTGCTGTCGCCTGGACAGATCCTGACGCGCCAGGCCGCGGCTTCGCTCCTGTGGGAAGATGTCGAGCAGAAGCGATCCATGGGCAATCTGCGTCAGTTGCTGTCGCGGCTACAGTCGTTTTCCTCAGAAGAAGACCCCCTGATCGGGGTGTCTGCCACCGGTTTGACCGCGGGTCCGATGGCTGGCCGTTCCGACTTGGCGTTCTTCCTGTCGGCCGTGCAATCCGATGACAACGCCGTCCGCACCCAGGGCCTGCTCATGGTCGAGGGCGAATTGCTGCATGGGGCGGAAACCGGCCAGGAGCAATTCTATTTGTGGCTCCTGTCCGAGCGCAACCGGATGAAGGATCTGTTCTTCGGGTCGCTCGGCCATTTGCTGGAGGACACGACCCGCTTCGGCGGCCGCCCGCCCGCCCACATTCCGGCGCTCGCCGAATGTGCCTTGCGGCTCGAGGAGGATCGGGAAGAAACCTATCGGATGATCATGGCAGCCTATGCCAGGGCCGGTGATATGGCCGCAAGCGAACGGGTCTACGACAGGCTGCTTCGGCAGTTGCGCATCGAGGGCAGGTCGCCGGAACCGGCAACGCTTGCCCTTCGTCGGCGCGTTCAGGGTTATGCCGCGAGCCCGAACGCCAAGGACAGTCCCGCGCCGACCCGGCCCGCCGGCAAGCGCCCGCGCGTCGCCTTCATCCGGCCAGCCGGGATAGACGGCATGTCGGCCAGTCCCATCGTTCAGGCCTTTGTCGAGGATATTGCCAACAGCCTGGTGCGGTTCCGTACCTTTGCCGTTCTGTCGCCACACAGCAGCTTTGCCGCGGGAAATCAGTCGGGTGACGACTACCGCGCCTTGCGCGCCGACTACCGCGTCGAGGCTACGGTGTTCGACCAGATGCGTGTTTCGTTCGCTTTGGTCGAGGAAGTGAGCGGCGAGATCAAATGGGCGCTGGAAGTCGTCTTGAACGACAGGCAGCTCCATGCCGCCTTCCGTCTTCTGTCCAAGCAGGTGGCGGCTGCGCTTGCCGAGCAGATCGAACGTTTGCAGATGGAGCCGGCGCGCCTCCATGATGCCGGCGCCTATCATCACCTTTTGTCCGGTCAGCAGATGCTGAGCGGCAAATGCGACCTGCCGCTGCTGCGCCGCTCGCGCGGTGAATTCCGCAAGGCCGCCGATCTGGATCCTGGCATGTCCGTTGCCCGGGCGCGCATCGCCCAGACCCTGCAACTCGAATGGCTGATGCTCGGCGGCAATGACCCGCATCTGCTGCATCGCGCCAAGGCCGAAGCCGAAGCCTCGATCGAAAGCGATCCGGCCTTGGGGATCGGTCACTGGATGTCTGCCGTTGTCGCCCTCTACCAGCGCGACTTCGAGACGTCGGCGCAGAAGTTTTTCGAAGCCGAGGCGCTGGCGCCCAATTCCGCCGATCTGCTTCTCCAGCATGCCGATGCACTGGCGCATTTCGGCGAGCTTGGCCTTGCCTGGGAGCGTTTCCAGCAGGCGATCGATCTCAACCCATTCGCACCGGACATCTATTGGTGGGCTGGCGCGAGCATCGCGCTGAAGCGCGAGGAATACGACACCGCCCTGGAGCTCTGCGCAAACATGGAAGACGATGAACCCGCGCTCAGGGTTTTGACGGCAAGCCATGCGTTGAGCGGAAATCTGCTGGCGGCCAGGGAGACGGCGCGTCGTCTTCAGGAGAATTATCCCGGCATGACCGCCCGGGAAATCAGTGGTTTGTCGCCGGATCGCAATCCGGCGGCGAATGAGAAGCTTTTTCAGGCATTTCGATTGGCTGGTATCAAATAGGGGATAATGACTATGGCTGGTTCTCAGTTTTACGTGATTGGTAAGAAGGGCTTTGGCGTGCTGTTCCTGCGCACGTCGCCACTCCGGGTTGCCTCGGTGTCGCATGAGGCGATCGTCGCCTATGAGGCGAGCCATCCCGGCGTGGATGGCTATGCGCGCATCGCGGCCGCGGCAAAGGCAATGATGGCCGGCCAGGACGGTCAGCCGGAGACGGCGCTCGACCAGATCCAGATTCAGGGCATCGAGGCGCTGATCGCTGGCGGCGCGTCGATCTCCGAGGCCGATTTCGCGCTCGTCGGCGAGGTTGTCGATGCGGGCTGGGATTTCAACCGTGTCATCCAGATGCCGATCGAGAGCCCGCTTCAGGCGGTCGGCCCGAGCGGTCCGGTTGCCGGCAAGCTGTTTGAGGCTGTCCTGGCGGACAAGCCGAATTCCGCTCCCTGAGCGACCGCGCGACAACGCCGCTGATGTCTGCATCATCTGACGACCGCAGCCGGCCCATTTCTGCCGGATCTGCGGCGTTTGATTCGGTATTCCTGCGGCACTTCGGCATCACCCGCCTGGGTGATGTCACCGATCTCGATATCATCGGCATTCCGGTCTGGTTTGCCGCACGGCCGAACTCGCGTGGTCTTTCGGTATCGCAGGGAAAGGGTCTGACGATAGAGCAGGCCCGGATCTCGGCCGTCATGGAAGCGATCGAAGGCGCTGTTGCGGAGGATACGCAAAAGCATATCCATCAATATGGATCACTTCGATCTCTGGCTGGCCAGACTATGCGCCCCGTGCCGCTGGAAGATATGGCGCGGGTTGATTGGCAAAACCTCGACCCGGACCGCGAACGGGCCTGGGTAAGGGGATTTTCCGTCCGCCACCAGGAGGCTGTGCTTGCCCCTTACGAACTGATCGGCATGGACTATCGCGCGGATTTCCCCTGGGATCGCCAGGCATTCCAGATGAGTTCACAAGGTCTGGCCGCAGGCTTTGATCATGACCGCGCGGTTCTGCACGGACTTCTGGAACTGATAGAAAACGACGCCTGTTTGCTCGTCGATGCGCTGGCCACGCGCGCCCTTGGCCTGCGTCCCGTGACATTTCCGCCGGGTCAGTGTCTGCCGTTCGACCGACTTGCCGCAGCTATGCACGAGGCGGGTCTCTCGGCCCGGTTCTTCGACTTGACGGGTGCAAATGCCGTACCGGTCATCATGGCCAGCCTGCCGCGTTCCGTCTCCGGGCAGGACGGGCCGGGTACGCGCGTCGTCGCGGGCGTTGCCTGCCGCCTCGATTACGGCGAAGCCGCGGTTGCGGCCCTGCTTGAGGCAATTCAATCCCGGCTGACGGATATCAGTGGTGCGCGCGATGATCTGACGCCGCAACGCTATGTTGGAGATCGGGACGTGCAGGAGCGCGATGCGCCAACGAGGCTAGGCGGAGTGGGACAAGGTCCGCTTCGTCCATGGGCCCGCGATGAGGACGGCGCCGTTTGGCAAAGGCTTGCCGATCATCTGTTCACCACCGGCGTGGAGGACATCTACATCTTCCCGCTCGACACGGGCGTTCCTGACATTCACGTCGTCCGGGTGCTCGCCAAGGGTCTGTCGGTCGCCAGCGCCGGCATGAACCGGCTCTCCGCCGGCGCACTGAACGGATTGCTCGGATGAGGGAGAAGCCGATGCAGACTGTCGTGTTTGCCGGACCCTCGATTCACGGGCTGGATCGCACGCCGTATTCTGCTGTGACGTTCAAGCCACCTGCGGCTGCCGGCGATATGCTGGCCGCTGTCCGGTCAGGCGTCCATGTTGTCGGCCTCATCGATGGCCTCTACGGCGATTGTGCCGCCGTCTGGCACAAGGAAATTCTTTACGCCTTGTCGCATGGCGTCACCGTGATCGGTGCTGCCAGCATGGGTGCTTTGCGGGCGGTGGAATGCGAGGCCTTCGGCATGATCGGTCTGGGACGCATCTTTGAACAATACCGCGCCGGCGCTCGTGTTTCCGATGCCGATGTTGCCTTGAGCCATGGGCCGGCCGAGCTGGATTTCTGCCCGTTGACGGTTTCGCTGATTGATGCCGAGGCGACCATTGACGGTCTGGCTGGCACGCTCGACGAAATGCAACGGACACGCTTGCGTGCCGCGGCCCGGGCCTTGCATTTTTCCAAGCGGACCTGGAAGGCAATTGCCTTGCGCGCTGGCTATGGTGCCGACCTCGCTGCGCTCTGCGCTGGCAATCTGGTTGCGATGAAGAAAGCGGATGCTCTGCTGTTGCTGGAGACGGTGCAGCACACACAGGTGGCCGGCACAGCCACGCCCGGCTGGACCTTGCAGGAAACGGTCTTCTTCCGAGCACTGCTGGCGCGCCAGACGGTCGGGGACATTGTGGTATGACGGCTGGAAAGTCGGCTCCGGCTCTGGTGGCCGATTGCGGCGGCCTTGTCCGCCAGATCGCGTTGGCGGTTCCGGCCGCCTTTTTCCAGCCCGCGGATGTGCTTGGCGGGTGCCGTCCACTGGTTCCCCTCGGCAACCTGATCGAAGCCCTTCCGGCGGACATCGAGGCTTTCATCCTCCTTGATGATGCAAGTGTGTCAGCGTCGCGAGACTGGATCGCGACGCTGGATAAAGTGTGTTCGCTGCGGCTTGTCACGCTAGACGCGCCGATTGTCGGAGTTTCCGGGCCGTGGATCCAGGACATGTTCCATGTTCGGTCGTCCGGTGCCTGTCCGGCAGTGGACAGGCAACTGGTCTGTCAGCCGGGAAATGCGGTAGCCCGTTGCCTTGCCAAGGTGCTGGCCAAGGTCCTTGACGCGGCCGTTGTCGAACTGTCCCTCGGCCTGGTCGGCGGAAACCAGCTCGTCGGGGCGGATTTTCGGCTGATCGGCCACGCCGACCTCGTGGGAACCGATCGCAAGCCCATCGCCGGCTTCGACAATCTCCACCGGCTCGATCCTCGGCCGATCTCGGTCTTCGGCTATCGGCTGCAATACGCACCGGCAGCGACGGAAATCCTGTTGGATCACGTGCACCAGTACGGATTCCACATTGACCAGTATATCTCTCTGACCGGGTTGCAACGGGAGGGTCGCCCACTGCTGCTTGTCGCCGAGCCATCTCTGCCCGAGCCGGGCGGCAGTGTGCTTGTCGACGCTGCGCGCACCCTTCTGCAAGCCTCCGTTCGTTTGTTGACTGAACAGGGGTTTGCCGTCATCCGCAATGCCGTGCCGTTTGTCATCGTCCCCGATAGCGGCAAGCGTCTGCCAAGGCTCTACAACAATGTCATCGTCGAGAATGCCGTCCGTCCCGGACGGCTGAAACCGATCGTCTGGGTGCCCCAGTTCGGCGATATCGAGCCATTGCAGGCCTATGACGCCATCAATTGCGGTATCTGGGAAGGTCTTGGCTTCGAGACCATCCCTGTGGCCGGCTGGAGCCATCTCGCCAGTCGAAACGGGGCTCTCCGCTGCGCTTCGAAGGTGCTCACGCGCAGCATGGATTAATAGGCGGCTACCCCCCGATTTTTCACCGAGTGAAATAAATTAGCATTGGCTTCTTCATCGACAGATTGTGCTTTCTTCAAAGGCGCGACGAATATATGCTATTGCCCATGAAGCTAGACTGAGCCGCTGCTGGGGAAAATAAATGTCAATCAAAAGTGCCAATCCAATCGATATACAGGTGGGCCTGCAAATCAAACTTCGCCGCAAAACGGTGGGTATCAGCCAGTCCCTCCTCGCCGACAAGCTCGGGATCACCTTCCAGCAGGTCCAGAAATATGAGAAGGGCGTCAACCGTGTCGGCGCGTCCCGCTTGCAGGCGATTGCGGGTGTTCTCGGTGTATCTGTCGAGCATTTTTTCAACACGGTCGATGGTTCGGATCTGGCCCTGAAATCGCGGCCGAGCGACGAAGCCCAGGCTTTGCAATCCTTCCTGGCGTCAAGCGACGGGTTCGCCTTGAACCGCGCCTTCTTCAAGATCAAGGATGAGACCGTGCGTCGGCGTATCGTGGCGCTGGTCAAGGCTCTCGCCGATGGTGCCGACATCAGCGATCCGGCGCTGCGCGATTGAGATGAACTTCCCTTCCTGGTGTGCTGAATAGCGCGTGACGATGACGTGACGCCCTCTGTGGTTTCTTTCTATCTGGGCAGCGAAGCTGCGTTCAGGGGAAGTAAATCGGGGGCGGACATGCAAAATTCTATGGTCACACAACAGGATGTTGCACCAGAAGAAGAAATGGCTGAGATCTTGGCCATCAGCCGGATGTTGTCTTTCGCCTGCCAGCGCGCGCGATCGATGGAACTCGGCGTTTCGACATATTTTCTCGAAATGGCGCTGATGTCGCTGATGCAGGACATGTTGAACACCGGCATGGACGGCGCTGCAAATGAGCCGTTCAATCTGCCCAATACGGGCGCGGGATTTCACTGACAGCCAGTAGAGTTCCGGCGATGGCATCAGACGAAATACATCGTCCCCATCGGCTTGGCGATCTCCAGTGTCGTCGGCGGGGATGCGGAAAGAGCGGTGGTCGTGGGGGCGCCGCTCTTTTTGCTGTTTATGGATTGAAAGCCGGGTAGGCCCGGCAGCCGCCGATCAAGCCGCGATTGTCGGACACGAAACATGGCCGCACAGAATATTCTGGTTTCTGGCCAATCTGACAAATCCGATCATATCAGAAAGAGATCACGATGCTGCAGCGCCGGCCGCGCCTGCAAGCGTGGGACTCAGGCCGCTTCCTCCAGCCGCATCGCAGATTTTCCCGACGCTGTCTGAATTGACCCCAATCATTGCACAGGCCCTGGCCGCCCACCCTCACCCCCACCCGTGACCCTGGTCGGTGGCCCCACATCCCGCGGGGCTTGCCGCGGCGATCCAAGCCATTGCCACTCGCAGATCAGCTTCGGGCAAGCCCATACGCTCATAGATTGTTTCAAACTGGTGGGCCGAAGACTGTCCATGCCTGCAGTTGTGCGCCCAGTGCAAGCTGGGCGCCGGTAGGTTGCCATGCCGTGACGATACGAGAAGAGCGGTTCTTTTCGCACGGCGGCGGTGGCGTCGTGAGATTTTTAGTTTGGATAACATCAAAGGGATTTGTTTATGAGCACGACCATTCCTTCGCTGAGCGTCAGCCAGATCAGATCCCTTTCGACTGCCGCAATTGCTGCCTGGACAACCGAAGACGCGGCGGCGCTGTCGACCACCCAGATCAAGGCGCTCTCCTCCGCCCAGGTCGGCGCTCTGGAGACCGAAGACCTTGCCGTCTTCTCGACGACCCAGATCAGCGCGATCGCCACCTCGGCCATTGTCAGCCTGAACCTCGACCAATTGGCCATCTTGACCACCGACAAGATCGCCGGCCTCGCCACCGGCCAGATCGCGGCTTTGAAAACGACCCAGATCGACGCGCTTGGCTCCCAGCAGATCGAAGCCTTGTCCGCCGCCCAGATCGCGGCACTCAAATCGAGCCAGCTCGCAGTCCTGACGCCGGACGACATCTCGACATTCACCACGGCGGAAATTGCAGCGATCGGCACCGCAGCCATGTCCGGTCTTCCCACGGCCACGATCGCCGCCCTGAGCTCCGACCATACGGCAGCCCTGACCACCGCGCAGATCGCGGCTCTGAGGACGACGCAGATCGCGGCCTTGAGCTCCACCCAGATCGATGCCCTGTCGACCGCGCAGATTGCTGCGCTGAGTTCGACCCAGATCAAGGCCCTGAGCAACGATTCCATCGCCGAGCTCACCACGGCGCAGATTGCGGCGCTGAGCACCAAGGCGATCAGCGGCCTGACCACGGCTCAGATCTCTGCCATGTCCAGCGCCCAGGTCGAAGCGCTGTCGTCGGCCCAGATTGCGGTCCTGAACTCGAGCCAGATATCGGCACTCGCCGCCGAGGACATCGCGACATTCACGCCGTCTGAGATCGCGGCCATCAGCTCGGCCGGCATCGGCGGCTTGAACACCGCAGCTCTCGCTGCGCTGACGTCAGCCCAGGTCGCGGCACTCAAGACGACCCAGATCACCGCGTTGAAGACGACCCAGGTGGCGGCACTGGGATCGGCCCAGATCGACGCCCTGTCGAGCACCCAGATTGCTGCCCTGAGTTCAACCCAGATCAAGGCCCTGTCGAGCGCGATGGTGGCTGATCTGACCACGGCACAGATTGCCGCACTGAGCAGCAAGGCGATTGCCGGCCTGTCTTCGACGCAGATCGCGGCCCTGAGCACGACCCAGGTCGAAGCACTGTCTGCGGCCCAGATCGCCGCGCTGACCTCAAGCCAGGTCACGGCACTGGGTGCTGAGGATATCGCCACTTTCACCACCGAAGAAATTGCAGCCCTCAGCTCGATGGCTATCACAGGCCTGAACTCGGCCGCGATTGCAGGTCTGACCTCGGCCCAGACCGCAGCCCTGAAGACCACCCAGATTGCTGCCCTGAAGACCAACCAGATTTCCGCCTTGCAGATCGACGATCTGACGACGGCACAGTTTGCCGCCCTGAATTCCGCCCAGATCAAGGCCCTGTCGAGTGACAGCGTGGCCGGCCTGACGACCGCGCAGATCGCCGCGCTTAGCAGCAAGGCCATCGCCGGTCTGACATCGGCGCAGGTCGCGGCCTTGTCGGCCGAGCAGGTCGAGGTTCTGTCATCGGCACAGATCGTTGCGATGAACTCGGCGCAGATTGCGGCCCTGAGCGCCGAAGGCCTGGCGACCTTCACCACCGCGGAAATTGCTGCGATCTCAACGGCAGCCATTGCCGGTCTCTCCACCACGAACATCGCGGCACTGACCTCGGATCAGGCGGCTGCGCTGAAGACCAACCAGATTGCAGCCCTGAAGAGCAATCAGATCGCTTCCCTCAGTACCGGCCAGATCGCCGCCCTGACCACGGCGCAGTTCTCCGCTTTGAGCGCGACGCAGATCAAGGCTTTGAGCAGCGACGGGATTGCCGCTTTGACCCCGGCCCAGATCGCCGCCCTCAGCACCAAGGCCGTCAGCGGCCTGAGCACGACCCAGATCGCCGCCTTCAGCACCGAACAGGCGGAAGCGCTGACATCGACGCTGATTGCGGCCATGTCGTCGAGCCAGATCGCAGCGCTTGAAGCCGAAGACATTGCGACATTCACCCCCGCGGAGATCGCCGCCATCAGCGCGTCTGCGATCACGGGCCTGTCGTCGGATGGTATCGCGGCGCTCACCACCGCACAGGCGGCGGCGCTGAAGACCGCGCAGATTGCCGCGCTGAAAACCGCCCAGGTCGCAGCGCTGAGCGACAGCCAGATCGCCGCCCTCACCACGGCGCAGGTTGGTGCGCTGACCTCGCTCCAGATTGGAGCCCTGTCGAGCACCACCGTCAGCTCGTTGACGACGGCCCAGATCGCCGCCTTGAGCACCAAGGCCATTGCGGGCCTGACATCGTCGCAGGTGGACGCTCTCAGCGCGGCCCAGATCGATGCCCTGTCCTCGACCCAGATCGCAGCCTTCGGATCGGCGCAGATCGCTGCCCTCAGCACCGAGGATCTGGCAACCTTCTCCGCCGAGGAGATAGCCGCTCTGAGCACGGCGGCTGTCAGCGGCCTGTCGTCCGATCAGATCGCTGCCCTGACAACCAGTCAGACCTCGGCGCTGAAGACGAGCCAGATTGCCGCCTTCAAGACGACGCAGATCGAAGCGCTGACCTCCGCGCAGATCGCTGCTTTGTCTGCCGCCCAGTTCAGCGCGCTCAGCTCGGCCCAGCTCAAGTCTCTGTCCAGCGAAAGCATCGCAGCGCTGACGATTGACCAGGTTGCGGCGCTGAGCACGAAAGCCGTGTCCGGCCTATCCTCCGCCCAGATCGATGCCCTGTCGACCGCGCAGATCGAAGCCCTGTCAACGTCGCAGATCGCCGCTCTCGGATCCGACCAGTTGGCCGCCCTCGAACCGGAGGATTTGGCAACGTTCACACCGGAAGAAATCGCCGCGATCCGCACTGCGGCCATTCCGGGTCTGTCCACCGCCAATGTCGCCGCCCTCAAGCCTGATCAGCTGGCGGCCCTGACCACAAGCCAGGTGGCAGCGCTCTCATCCGCCCAGCTCGAGGCTATGGGCACATCTCAGCTGGCGTCCCTGACCCCCGAGCAGATTGGCGCCCTGTCCGCAGCCGCCATTGCCGGTCTGGCCACAGGCAACATTTCGGCTCTGACGACCGAGCAGATTGCCGCCCTCAGCACCAAGGCCTTCGCAAGCCTGTCCACGGCCCAGATCGAGGCCCTGTCGGTCGAACAGGCCGAGGCGCTGACGTCCGTTCTTGTGGGTGCAATGAGCTCGGCCCAGATCGCCGCCCTGAGTGCTGCTGAACTGGCCACTTTCTCGACGGCCGACATCGCGGCCATCAGTGCCTCGGCCATGGCCGGCCTCTCGACAAGCAATGTTGCGATCCTCAGCTCTGACCAGATGGAAGCGCTGACGACTGCCCAGGTCGCTGCCCTGTCGTCGAACCAGGTCGAAGCATTGACCTCCCAGCAGGTCGCAGCGCTGAGCACCGCGCAAATCGGTGCCTTGTCGTCCGCCGGTGTCTCCGGTCTGGCCACCGGCACGATCGCCGCATTGACCGATGATCAGATCGCGGCTCTGAACCCCAAGGCAATCCCTGGACTGACGGCAGCCCAGATCGAGGCCCTGAGCACCCTTCAGGTCGAGGCCTTGACGCCATCGCAGGTGGCCGCCCTGAGTTCGGCGCAGCTTTCCGCCCTCGGCACGGCCGATATTGCCACATTCTCCACCGCCGATCTGGCTGCCATAACCGCCGCCGCCATGCCCGGCCTGTCCACCGCCAATGTCGCGGCGCTGACATCCGATCAGATCGCCGCATTGACGACGGCTCAGCTCGTTGCCCTGTCGTCAAGCCAGGTAGAAGTACTGAGCTCTGCGCAGTTGGCCGCGCTCAGCGCAGCGCAGATTGCAGCCGTCACCTCGTCGCAGGTCAACGCGTTGCCGAGCCAGTCGATTGCAGCTCTGACCGCCGAGCAGATTGCCGCGCTGAGCACGGCAGCCGTGGCTGGCCTGACCACGGCCCAGCTCGAAGCACTGACGACCGCACAGATTGATGCGCTCACGACCCAGCATATTGCGGCGCTGGGATCGGCACAGCTTGCAGCCCTGGGCACGGCGGATCTGGCGACCTTCTCGTCCGCCGACATCGCGGCGATCTCGGCAGCCGCGATCTCCGGTCTGTCGACGGCCAATATCGCTGCCCTTTCGGCGGAGCAGATTGCCGCGTTGACGACAGCGCAGATCGCATCGTTGAACTCGACCCAGGTCGAGGCGCTGAAATCCGGCCAGATCAGCAGCTTCACACCGGCGCAGATCTCCGCGCTCAGTTCGACGGCTCTGCCGGGTCTGTCCACGGGCAATATCGCAGCCCTGTCGACGGATCAGATCGCGGCGCTGAACGCCACTGCGATCCGCGGCCTGAGCGCCGCCCAGATCGATGCGCTGTCGACCAACCAGGTCGATGCCTTGTCCGCGACGCAGATCGCTGCCCTCAGCGCCACCCAGATCGGTGCTTTCAGCCAGGAGGATCTGGCAACCTTCTCGTCGGCTGATATGGCGGCAATCAGTGCCTCGGCCATTGCCGGACTGTCGGCGGCCACGGTTTCGGCTCTAACGACAACGCAGATCGCCGCCTTGAGCGCAGACCAGTTGAACGGTCTGACGTCGGTTCAGGTTGGTGCGCTGAACGCGACCCAGGTCAGCAACCTCACGACGACGCAGATCGCGGCACTCAGCGCGGCGGGTATCTCGGGCCTCTCCGTCTCGAATATAGCGTCGTTGACGACAGCCCAGGTTGCCGCGCTGGGATCCAGTGCCATTCCGGGCCTGACGATGGCGCAGATCGACGCGCTGTCGACAGCCCAGATTGATGCTCTGTCGTCCGCTCAGCTCGGCGCCCTGACTTCGACCCAGCTGGGCGCTCTGACGACGGAGGATCTGGCGACCTTCTCGACGGGCGATCTTGCCGCCATCAGCGCCTCTGCGATCGGCGGCCTGTCGACGGCAAATATCGCCGCCCTGTCGACCGCCCATATCGCCGCCTTGAGCACGGCTCAGTTCGGCTCGCTGATCTTCAGTCAGATCCGGGCCCTGACCTCCGCCCAGGTTTCGGTCTTGAGCACCGCGCAAATCGGCGCGCTGAATGCCATCCAGGTCGCAGCACTGGGCACCAGCCATATTGCCAGCCTGACCACCGAACAGATGGTGGCAATCTCGCCGAGCGCGATCGTCGGCATGACCACGGCCCAGATCGGTTCCCTGTCGACCGAGCAGGTCGAGGTCCTGACGCCGACACAGGTTGCAGGTCTGAGCTCGCTGCAGATTGCAGCGCTCGAAGCCGAAGATCTGGCGACCTTCTCGACAGCGGATATCTCGTCTATCAATTCCGCGGCCCTCGCCGGCCTGTCGACGGAGGATATCGGCAATCTGTCGAGCGCGCAGCTGCAAGCCATCACCACGGCCCAGGTCGCAGCGCTCACCCCGGACCAGATCGCAGCGGTGGTTTCCGCCTATCAGTCCTACTGACGTCAGCGTCAACGATCATAATGATATGCTCACTTCGGCGGCGTGCTCAGCACGCCGCCGAAGTGTTTTTGGGGCGAGGTCGCTTGTCGGTGGTCGCCGGAATTTGGGGCGGGCCTGTCCGGCCGTTTCACCGCTCGCGCCCATGCGCGGCGTAGCTGCGTCTGCCAATCGATGCCGATCGACCGCAGAAACATAAGTGAAAGTGCCGATGGATCATTCTTTCGCCATATGCGTTAATCACACCTAGCCCACCCGCTCGGATGCATGGTCATCAGAGGGCAGGTTCAAGTTTGAAGGAGTACACCATGAAGAATTCTCTCGCCGTTGCGCTTGCCGCACTGCCGCTTTTGGCCAGCGCAGGCACAGCCTTCTCGGCTGATATGTCCCGCCAGGATCCCGTTCCCACCTATGAGGAAGCTGACCAGCGCGGCGGCGTTCGTATCGGTTATCTCCAATGCAATGTTGGTGGCGGCGTTGGCTACCTGATCGGTTCCGCTAAGGAAGTCGATTGCGTCTTCACCTCGACCATCGGCAGCGAGCCGCTCGACCGCTACACCGGCGCCCTGCGCAAGATGGGTGTCGATCTCGGCTTCACCACCAAGGGCAGCATGATCTGGGCTGTCTTCGCCCCGACAGCCGGTTATCACCGCGGTTCGCTCGGCGGCCTTTACCAGGGCATTACAGCTGAAGCGACGGTCGGTGCCGGCGTCGGTGCCAACATTCTTGTTGGCGGCACCTCTGGCTCGATCCACCTGCAGACGATCAGCGTGACCGGCCAGCTTGGCCTCAACCTGGCAGCCACCGGAACGTCGATGACGCTCACGCCCGATAGCTGATCCGTCTTTTCAGATGGTGAGAAAACGGCGCCTTCCCGATCGGGAGGCGCCGTTTTTTTGGCTTGTTGTTGTGGGCGATCATATCCGCCAGCGACATTTGCGCGTTCAGCCGTCGATCTCGCTGTCGGGCAGGGGGCTGACATCGCGGCCACCGGCAATGATCGAGCGTTTGCCGACATGGTTGGCCGGGCCGACCAGGCCTTCCTGCTCCATGCGCTCGACCAGTGATGCGGCCTTGTTGTAGCCGATCGACAGCCGGCGCTGGATATAGGATGTCGAGCACTTCTTGTCGCGCAGCACGATCTTGACCGCCTTGTCATAGAGGTCGCTGGCGTCCTCTTCGCCCATGGCAGACTTGTCGAACACGGCGCTGTCGTCCTCAACCGTCTCGTCCATCTCGTCGGCATCTTCGGTGACCGTGCCGAGATATTCCGGCCGGCCTTGCGTCTTCAGATGCGCGACAACCTTTTCGACCTCCTCGTCGGAGACGAACGGCCCGTGCACGCGGGCAATCCGGCCGCCGCCGACCATGTGCAGCATGTCGCCCTGGCCGAGCAGGTGTTCGGCACCCGGCTCGCCGAGAATGGTGCGGCTGTCGATCTTCGAGGTCACCTGGAAGGAGACGCGGGTCGGGAAGTTCGCCTTGATCGTGCCGGTGATGACATCGACCGACGGGCGCTGCGTTGCCATGATCAAGTGGATGCCTGCCGCACGCGCCATCTGCGCCAGCCGTTGGATCGCGCCTTCGATCTCCTTGCCGGCAACCATCATCAGGTCGGCCATCTCGTCGACGATCACGACGATGTAAGGCATGGCTGCGAGATCCATTTCCTCCTGCTCGTAGATCGGCTCGCCGGTCGAGCGGTCGAACCCGGTCTGCACGCTGCAGAGAATAGTCTCGCCCTTGGCACGCGCGGTCGCTGCCCTCGAATTGTAGCCGTCGATATTGCGCACGCCGAGCCGGCTCATCTTCCGGTAACGATCTTCCATCTCGCGCACGGCCCATTTCAGCGCCATCACCGCCTTCTTCGGGTCGGTGACGACAGGCGTCAGCAGATGCGGAATGCCGTCATAGACCGAAAGCTCGAGCATTTTCGGATCGACCATGATCAGCCGGCACTCTTCCGGCCGCAGCCGGTAAAGCAGCGACAGTATCATCGTGTTGATCGCCACCGATTTGCCCGAACCCGTGGTGCCGGCGACCAAAAGATGCGGCATCTTGGCGAGTTCGGCAATCACCGGCTCGCCGCCGATCGTTTTGCCCAGGCAAACCGGCAGCTTGAACCGTGTCTCGGCATAATCCGGGGTCTCGATCAGTTCGCGCAGATAGACCGTTTCGCGCACCGGGTTCGGCAGTTCGATGCCGATCACATTGCGGCCAGGCACCACGGCGACACGGGCCGAGAGTGCCGACATGGAGCGGGCGATATCGTCGGAAAGACCGATGACGCGCGAGGATTTGACCCCCGGTGCCGGCTCGAATTCGTAGAGCGTGACGACCGGACCCGGCCGCACGTCGATCACTTCGCCCTTGATGCCGAAATCTTCCAGAACGCTTTCCAGCAGGCCGGCGCTCTGTTCCAGGGCTTCCGGGCTCATCGCCGGCGCGTCCAGCAATTGCGCTTCCTGCAAGAGGTCGATCGGCGGCAGTTCGTATTCGCCTTCGGCCAATGCCGGCTGTTCGCGGAAAAGCGGCTGGCGTGCCTTCAGCGCCTGAGCGACCGGTGAAGCAAAGCGCATCAGCGGTGTCGTCGACTGGATCGGGTCGACCGGTGCCGCAGCAGCCACGACCGCCGTCTCGGCGGGCAGGGCTGGAATATGGGCAGAAATTTCGCGGTAAAGCGCAATCACCGAGCCATCCGGTGCGTCGAAGGCCGGCTTGATGACGGGCGCAACCGGCGGCGATACCGCTGGCGGCTGCACGGCCATATCCGGTCGATAGCGCACCACCTCGGCACGTGTCGTGACACGGGAACGGGCGGCCTGCGGCGCCGGTTCGGTCTGGGGAACAGTCGCTCGGACACTCGCCTGAAGCGTCGGAAGAGCCGCCCGCGCCGCACTGAGGCTGCGGTTCGCATAGGGGGAGGCAGTTTTCGCAGCCGGTACGACCGCCGTATGCGGTGCATTGGCCTCGATCGGCGCATCGCTGGCCGCGATCATCGCTTCGAAGAAGATATGGTCCGACAGCAATGCGCTCAGATCCAGCGCTGCACGAACCTGTGTCGCCTGTTGCACCTCAGCCGGAACAGCCCGCTCGGCGTTTTCCGTCATCGCTGCTGTTTGCACGGCTGCAACGGGCGCGCCGGCAAGGGCAGCGGCGGCAGTGGCAGTGGATTGCTGCTGTTGCTGCTGTGCCTGCAGCGGTCCGCGCAGGAAGGCATTGCGCACCATTGTCGGATGCTCCGCCCGCGTTTCGCTCGGCGCGGAAACGGCAATCCGGCTTGGCATCATCGCACGCGGTGACGGTGCGGCGGGTGCCTGAATCGCCTGTGCCTGTATCGCGGGCATCGGTGTGGCGAAGGTGGGCGCCGGGCTGTGGGCTTGCGCTGCAATCACCGGCATTTCGTGCCCGTGTGCGGCAGCCCAGGCCGCCTGTTCCGCCTGCTGGCGGGCCAGTTCGCGGCGCAGCTTGTAGGTCAGCGCCCGTGCGCCGACCGCATCCGGCGGCTGCGGCAGGGTGACCGAGGCCGGTGGACGCGGTGTTTCAGTGATGGGCTTGGCCGCCGGCATTGTCGCCTGTGTCACCACGGGGGCCGGTGCGATCATCGGTTCGATGGTTTCCGGCGCACTGCGCTGCTCCGGGATCTGGCCCGGAGTTAGGCCCAGGGGCTCGAAGGTGCTTTGCCCCTGTGTCTGATTTGGCGATTTGTCCGGTGTGCGGGTGAAGCGTACATTCGGCCCCAGCACGAAAGCTGTCTGCCAGGCCGGCATCTCGCTGCGTCCCTCGATCTGGCTGGCCGCCAGCTGGTCGGTCCCGGACCGTGGCTGACCTTGAACCGCCTGCCCCTGAGCCGCCTGTCCCTGAACCGCTTGTGCCTGTGTTGCCGCCGGCCCTGGGGCCGGGGTCTGCGGGCTCGTCGGCTTGTCCCCTAAACTATTGACAGAAAACGCGGAATTTTGACGGGGAGGATGCATGAAAAACCTGATCGCTGACGAGAAACGGGAGAGCTGGCAAGCGCTCTATCAGTAGAAAATAAAGGTTAACGACTGCTTGCGTTGCAGCCGATTTCGCTAATATTCCAGCGATCCGCCGACGCCGTTCCCGGGCAGGATCCGCCTGTTGTCGCAGGAGAATTCGGCGCTTCGCCGGGCCGGACAAGGAACAGGAATTTTTCTCGCACTCGGTCGCCTGGCGGGGTAAGGACCGGGGATCGAAGAGAAGGCCGGTGATGTCGAAAAAGCCAAAGCGCAATCATCTGAAGAAGCTGATCAAGGCCTGGGCCCAGGCAACATCGGAAGACCGGGAAGCCTTCCTGGATTTCGTCGCGGCGGAAACACGCGCCAATGGCTTTGTGCATCCGCTGGTTCCGACGGCGGACGCTGCACCCCCGCCTGTACCTACGCCCGCGCCCACGCAGCCCGCTTCGCAACCGTTGATCGCCAATGGCCGCTACCTGCTTCCGGCCACCATCGAGCGCATCGAAAGGATCATGCGCGCCAGACGCCTGACGCCGCGCGCCGTGATGGCGGAAATGGGCTTTGCCGCCGATGACCATGCGCTCGCCCGGGCGCTGGCGATGAAGGCGAGCCTCAGGCTCTCGGTGATTGCCGCCCTGCGCCTGTGGCTGGAGAGCAATCGCACCCATACCCGCTGAGGCCGATTTCCGCTGGAACCGGCACAAACGGCCCTGTAGCGTCGCGCGACATGGCATTCCGCCACACCAGAGTCTGATCATCGACCATGCGATTTTCCCTGCTTCAGCCCGTCGAATTTTCCCAGGACGTGAAGAAGAGCCGTTTTATTGCGCGTGCCGCCCCGATGGCCAGCGAAGACGAGGCCAAGGCCTTTCTCGCCGCCCACCGCGATGAGACGGCAAACCACAATTGCTGGGCCTGGCGGCTGGGGCAGGCCTACCGCTTTTCCGATGACGGCGAGCCGTCGGGCACCGCTGGCAAGCCGATCCTGCAGGCGATCGATGGCCAGGCTCTCGACGGGGTCGCCGTTCTCGTCACCCGCTGGTTCGGCGGTATTCTGCTCGGCAGCGGCGGATTGATGCGTGCCTATGGCGGGTCGGCGGCAGACGCCTTGCGTCTTGGCGAAAAGGTCGAGATCATCCCGATGCTGACAGGCGAGGTGATGACGGGTTTTACCGATCTGGCGCTGGTCAAGGCACGGCTCTTGGCCATGCCGCATGTGTCGCTGGTCGAGAGGTTCGAAGGCGAGGGCGCGATGCTGACAGTCACGCTGCGTGCCGGCGACGAACATCAGGTCGAGCGACTTGTCCAGGACCTGACCAGCGGCCGGTCCCGGCTGGTCCTGCCGGACGAAGATGCTTTACCGCAATAGGTCGGCTATCCGCTCGCTCCGCCCCATATCCGGCAAGGCTTACCTCAGCCGCTTTTCTTCGGCTTGCCGTCGGCGGCAAGCTGTTTCCACGAATCCTGCTGCGCCAGCATGCCGCGCAGATATTGCAGATTGGCGGCCGCCTGCTGCGGGTCGAGTTCGCGCGAAGCGATCTGCTCGGCTTCCTGGAAGCGGCCCTGCAGGCCGACCACCAGCGCCAGGTTCTGCCGCACGCGGCTGTCGGCCGTCGGCTGCTGCGATGCCTGGTTGAGATAGGTCTCCGCGGTTTTCAGGTCGCCGGACAGCACATAGGACATGCCGAGATTGGACAGCACGCTCGGTTCGCCCGGCTTGATGTCCAGCGCCATGCGGTAGCGCCCGCGGGCATCGCCGGAGCGACCGAGCTGGTCGAGCACGGCGCCTTCGGCCGAATAGAGCTTCCAGTCCGGGCGGTCCGGTGTCTGGGCACGGGCAATCGTGCCGAGCGCCTTTTCCAGCTGCCCGGCCGCGGCCTGCGCCTTGCCCAGAGAGGCCAGCACTTCGCGGTCATTGGCATGGGCGATCGCCACCTGCTGCATGACGGCCAGCGCCTGCGCGTTGCGGCCCGACATCATCAGCACATTGGCATAGCTCAGGCCGGTATTGCGGTCCTTCGGATTGGCCTCATAGGCCTTGCCGATCGTCTCGGAGGCCCGCGAAAGTTCGGGCCCGGTCATCGAATCGACGGGTTTCGACAGCTTCGGAATCGAGCCGGTGATCAGCGGTTTTTCCCGACCGGCGCAGCCGCTCAATGTCAGCGCTGCGATAACAAGACCGATTCCGCCGAGGGTCTGCATGCGGCGGCGCGAGGAATGATGCCGGTTGGCCATGATTGCTATCCCGAAAGTCTGGTTTTCTGCGTCACCTGCCTCAAGAGCATGACGTAACCTCCACTCAAGCAATAATCTGTTAACCCTAACGGAGTGTTAATTCGCTCGACGCCGATTCTCTTGAAAGCAGCAGCCATGGCCCCCTTCCAGTATATTGAACGCCCGACCCACTTCAGCACCAAGGGCGGCAAGACATTGCCGATCTTCGCGGTCACGCCGGCCCATGTCGAGACCGGAACGCTCGAGCCGCTCGCCCTCGACTGGGCGAGAAAGGCGGGCTTCAAGGCGGAAGCCGGTTCCCTGCTGCTGATTCCGACGGAAGAGGGCCATCTCGGTGGCGCGCTGTTCGGTCTGGGCGCCAATCCGTCCGAGAGCCCCTTCCTCACCGGCAAGCTCGCCCGAACGCTGCCCGCCGGCGACTGGCACATTGAAACAGCACCGCTGACCGCCAACCGCCTGCTGCTCGGCTATGGCCTCGGCGCCTACAGCTTCGATCGTTATCGCTCGGAGCGCCCGACCGAGCCGAAGCTGCTCATTCCCCAGGATGCCGATGCCGCCGACATCAAGCGCCAGCTGGCCGGCGTCTACCTCGCCCGCGACCTGATCAACACGCCGGCCAACGACATGAGCCCGGCCGATATCGAGGCCGCGGTTCGTCGTCTCGCCGAGCATTACAAGGCCGAGGTCACCGTCACTGCCGGCGACGAACTGCTGGAGAAGAACTTCCCGCTCATCCATGCGGTCGGCCGCGCCTCCACCGTCGCGCCGCGCCTGATCGAGATGCGCTGGGGCAAGAAGGGCCATCGCAAGCTGACCCTGGTCGGCAAGGGCGTCAGCTTCGACACCGGCGGCCTCGACATCAAGCCGTCCTCCTCGATGCTGCTGATGAAGAAGGACATGGGCGGTGCCGCCAATGTTCTGGGCCTTGCCCTGATGATCATGGACGCCAAGCTGAAGATCGACCTGACGGTAATCATTCCGGCGGTCGAAAATTCCATCGCTGGCAATGCATTCCGTCCGGGTGACGTGTATCGCAGCCGCAAGGGCCTGACGGTGCAGATCGACAATACCGATGCAGAAGGCCGCCTAATCCTCGCCGATGCCCTGGCCTATGCCGATGCCGAAAATCCCGATCTGCTGATCGATATGGCAACGCTGACCGGTGCTGCGCGCGTCGCACTCGGCCCGGACCTGCCACCCTTCTTCACCGATGACGCAGACCTGGCCGAGGATCTCGCCGATGCCAGCCTCGAGGTCGATGATCCCCTGTGGCGCCTGCCGCTGCACAAGGGGTATGAGCGCATGCTGAAGGCCCAGATCGCCGATCTGACCAATGCACCGGCCGGCGGCATGGCTGGCGCGATCACCGCCGCCCTCTTCCTCAAGCGCTTCGTCGCCAAGGAACGCACCTGGCTGCATCTGGATATCTTCGGCTGGTCGCAGAGCGAGCGTCCGCATTCGCCGGTCGGCGGCGAGGCGCAGGGCATTCGCGCTCTGTATCGTTATCTGCAGACCGGTTGGAAATAGCCATCCCTTGCGGGCCTCTTGCATCGGCGGGCTGTTTGCCGGAAAGATGCCCGCAATGACCATTTCGGAAGCCGGCCATGAGCCTTGAACTGACCGCAACCCAGGCGCTCGGCCTCTGGCATCGGGTAACGCTGCAGCAGGTCCGCGAGGACGGGCCGGATCTGACCATGCGCCAGCTGGCGATCCTGCTCGAGATCTATCTCGTGCCGCCGCCGCATACCGTGCGCGGCCTTGCGGCAACCCTGGATGTGACCAAGCCGGTCGTCACCCGGGCGCTGGATACGCTGGGCGAAATGGGGCTGGTCGATCGCGTCCGCGACGAGCTCGACCGGCGCAGCGTGGTGGTCAAGCGCACCGTCGGCGGCGCGCTGTTTCTGGAGAAGTTCGGCGACCGGGTCATTGCCCAGGCCCGCGCCCTCGGCTCCCGCGCGCCGATGGATGGACAATAAACGGATTGATGGACAACGGACATGATGCTCGACCGCAGGCTCAACGCCTACCGACCCGATCTTGCCGAAGCCGCCTTGCAGGGCAAGGTGGAAGCCGTGCGGTTCACCGAAGGCGAACCGGCCATGGTCGGCCAGCCGGTCGCCGATCTGCGCCCGCGGCCGGATCCGGGCTCCGGTATCGACACCCAGCTGTTGCTGGGCGAAACGGTTCGTGTCCTCGATCGCGCCGATGGCTGGGCCTGGATCAAGGCCGATGCCGACGGTTATGTCGGCTATCTGCCCGAGACAGCGCTTTGCCCTGTCGCGGCCTCTACCCATGTGGTTCTCGCGCCGCGCACCTTCGTCTATTCCGGTCCGGACCTTCGGTTTCCGGTGAAGGCCGCCCTGTCCATGGGCAGTACCGTCACTTCGGTCGGTGAAGCCGAGACGCGCGGCACCTGTTATCTGCTGCTCGCCGATGGCGGAGCCCTGGTCGCCAATCACTGCGGCCCGGCCGGTGAACCTGTCGGCAGTGACTACGTCTCGGTGGTCGCCCGTTTTGTCGAGACGCCCTATCTCTGGGGCGGAAAGTCCGGCTTCGGCATCGATTGCTCCGGCCTCGTGCAGCTGGCTATGCGCATGATCGGCCGTGCCGCCCCGCGTGACAGCGACATGCAGGCCTCAGGGCTCGGAGAGCCGATTGGCCGCGAACAGCTCCGGCGCGGCGATCTCGTCTTCTGGAAGGGCCATGTGGCGGTCATGGAGGATGAACAGTCGATGATCCATGCCAATGGCCATACCATGACGGTGGCGCGCGAGAGGCTCGATGACGCCATCGAGCGCATCGGCTGGTTGTATGACGCCCCGACCGGCTATCGTCGGCCCATCGCTGAAATGTGATGAGCGCTCTCTTGGTGCAGGACCGCCGATTTCTTATATCGGTCTCATCAAGCCCGCATCGGAACCGTTCCCCATGATCCAGTTGAAGTCAGTCCTCCCGGTTCAGCGCCGCATTGTCGCGACAAGACCGGCACAGCTTGCCGGCATTCTGGGACTGGCCCTTGTGACGCTCCTACCGGCCACATCCTTTGCCGCCGGCAGCGGCGTTGAGTGGCAGAAGGCGGGCCAGGACACGTTCACCGATCTGCCGGGTGTCAAACCGCAGGACCCGCAACTGTTTGGCGACGGCTATCGCTGCGAGACCATGACCGTCGCGCCGCGGCGCATCAACGCGCGTGAGCTCCGCGACAGCCTGCCGCAAACCGTCTATCGTTGTGAAAAGAACGGTATCATCTACCAGGGCACCCAGCCGCCGACATCGGGCCGCGGCTGGTATCCGGGGGTCAATCCGCGCAATCTGGACTGAGTGTCGGTAGAAAATTATGCCTCTTCGCCGATCAGCCCGTCGAACACTTCGAGAAGCGCCTCGCTGATCGCCGCACCGAGTGCGTGGCCCGCGTCGCGGATCGCCTCTTCGTTCATGTCGCGGGAGGCAAGCGCCAGCGCCGAACCTTCCTGGCTGACGATTTCTTTCGCCCGTTCGATCGCCCAGAGGGCAAAATCGCTGCGCGATTCGATAGCGACTGTCTCATCCATAGCGGGTTTCCTTTCAGGATTGGCAAGCCTTGTGGGGCGGCACGACCATGCGTTTGACCAAGTCTCCGCGGGGTGGTGGTCACCCCGGCCTGAGGCTGGAATCAAGCCATAAAAAAAGCCCGGATAACCGGGCTTTTTTAGTTTCATCCCCAAGGCCAAAGCCTTGGTATGAATGGGAATTTGGTGCCCAGAAGAGGACTCGAACCTCCACACCCTTTCGAGTACCAGCACCTGAAGCTGGCGCGTCTACCAATTCCGCCATCTGGGCGACGAGGAGCCATGTAAAGCGACAGACTCCCCCTGTCAATCGGCTTTTTGAAGTTTTCATGTCACAGCTGAATATACATCCGGCAGCACGCTGGCCGGCTGCGGCTTTCGCCCCGCTTTTCCAGACCTTTCAGGCACATGCACGCAATGAACCTGTTGACGACGCCGTGAAAAAGCCGTGATCGAAACGCTGATTATCGCTCAGGCGGCGATCCACTTCGGTGGGCCACGCAGCAATTCGATTTCGAAGACAGGAAAATCGGTGATGAAAAAAACCATTGCAATGCTTGCGATCGCGATGATCGGCATGGAAAGCCTTGCCGGGGTCGCGCAGGCTGCCACCATCATGCCCACATCACCGGTGTCCCAGGCGCAGCCTGCGGATATCCGCAAGCAATCCGATGTGCAGACGGTTGATTTGGTCTGTGACTTCAACGGCTGCTACGAAACCTTCGATCGCCCGCCTCCGGGCTATCGTCGCCCGCCGCCGGCGCCGCCGGGATATGGAAGGCCTCCGGTCTATGTCGAGCCGGGTTACGGTCGTCCGCCACCGCCACCACCGGGCTATGGCCGCCCGCCGATCTACGGTCGTCCGCCGGTCTATGTTCAGCCGGGTTATCGCCCGCCGCCGGTCTATGCGAGACCAGGCCGCAGCTGGGACCGCCATATCGATTGGTGCCTTGACCGCTATCGCTCCTACAATCCCCGGACGAACCAGTTCCTGTCGTCTTCGGGTTATTTCAAAACCTGCCGCTCGCCCTTCGGCTGAGCCACGTCCGACACAGGCAAGAATGCAGAAGGCGGTCTTCGGGCCGCCTTTTCTGTGGATTGCTCAGGTGTCGAGGCCGCTGTTGCGCTCCGGATCGATCCGGTCGACATGGCCGAGATCGCGCTCCGGGTCGATCGTGTCGCGCACCCGCTGTTTCAGCTCTTTCGGTCCGGGAAAGCCGCCATCGCGCTTGCGCTCCCAGATCAGGTCGTCATTCAGCCGGATCTCGAAGATCCCGCCGGTGCCGGGGATCAGCGCCACCTCGCCGAGATCGGCCGCAAACGTCTGCAGCAGTTCCTGCGCCATCCAGCCGCTGCGCAAAAGCCAATTGCACTGGGTGCAATAGGTGATTGCAATGCGCGGTTTGCCACGTGTCTGCGGGTCCATCTCAAATCCTCGTCTTCACGGATAAGTTAACCTGTAAACTCTTCTTTTTGTCGCAGGACAATTGCCACTGCGGCATTGATCCGCCAAGAGGCAAGCTAACATTATTTCAAGGAGTTCGCCGATGTCATCCACCGATTCCAGCCGCCTCATCGTTCCGGCCGCCGCGCCGCTGTACCGTTCGACCCACGAGGTCGTCGAAACCGTTCTGCGCGTCGTTGCCGGCGTCTGCCTCGCCATCCACGGCAGCGGCAAGATCGCCGATCCTTTCGGCGCGATCCAGATGGTCGAAGGTCTCGGCTTCTATCCGGGCGTCTTCTGGTCGCCACTGCTGGCCGCCAGCGAATTCTTCGGCGGCATCCTGCTGGCGCTCGGCCTCTTCACCCGTGTGGCAGCCCTCGCGACCACCATTATCCTCCTGGTCACGGTCTATTTCCACTGGGTCACCATGAGCCAGGGTTTCTCGGGCGCCGAAAAGTCGATCCTCTGGGCGGCCATCACGCTGTTTTTCGTCAGCCGCGGCGGCAATGCCCATTCCGTCGACGCCCGCCTGAAGAAGACGTTCTGAAAAGACCCTTCTGAGCGCAGACAGCGCGCGGATTGAGAAAGCAAGGGCGCGGCATTGTCGTGCCCTTGCGGTCAGGCAGATGGCATGCTTTCGTGGCCGCTCCTGATCACTCCCAGCACCGGATCCCATGCGCGTCGCCATCATCGAAAACATGAAGATCTCCTATCCCGGCCAGGTTGGCAGGGCGCTCGCCGAAGCCGGCGCAGCGGTCACCGTCATCCCCGCCTATGCCGGCGCTCCATTGCCGAAGGTTGATGACTACGAGGCCCTGGTGGTGCTGGGCGGCGAGCAGAATGCCCGTGATGACGAGAAACATCCCTATCTGGCCGATCTGTCCGCTCTGATGCGCAGCTTTGGCGATGCCGGCAAGGCGGTGCTCGGCATCTGTCTCGGCAGCCAGTTGCTCGCCCGCGCCTATGGCGGCGACAACCTGATCGGTACTGCACCGGAATTCGGCTGGCGCGTCATCGAAAAGACCGAGCACGGAAAGTCCGATCCGGTCTTTTCCGCAGTCTCCGACAGTTTCCTGTCCTTCCAGTGGCACGACGATACGTTCACGCTGCCGCAAGGCGCCGTGCATCTCGCCGAAAACGCCGCCGCCCGCCACCAGGCGTTTCGCCTCGGTCGCGCCGCCTATGGTTTCCAGTTCCATTTCGAGGCCGACCGCAACGTCGTCGATGACTGGAAGGCGGCCTTCCCGGATGTCATCGATCGCAAGGAGCCGGGCTGGCTGGAGCGCCATCCGGCCCTTGCCGAAACCCATGGCGTCGCCTCGGACGAGGCCGGTCTCGCCATCGCTCGCGCCTGGGTCGCCCAGATCCGGTCTTGATCGGACGCATCCTGTTCCACCGCCGTTTGGCGGCAGGGCGCGCATCTGGCCGCACCACTCTTGTGGGCCGTCTCTTGCGAGTTGGCTGGGGCCATGCTTTATCCTCTCTGAACAAGACCTTGGGAGCCCGGTTTCGGGAGGGTCGGCATTCAAAACCTCGGGGAGGGGGCAATGAACGCAATCTGGCGGCGCATAGGCGCAATCGGCCTGATTATCTTTTCCGTGCTGTCGAGCCCGGCAGCCGCCGCCGAGCGGCCAGGTGCCGATGCGGTGATCCACGACTGGTACCGGCTGGTGCTGGAACTGGTGCGCCACACCGCGACCTATTCGCCGCCGGTCGCCAGCCGTGCCTTTGCCTATCTCGGCGTGATTGCCCATGAAGCGACAGCGTCGGGCGACCCCGCCCTCGTGTCGTTGGCCGGCCAGTTGAACGGGCTCTCGCCGCTGACGGGCCGGGACCCTGCCCAGGCCTATGACGAGGCGGTGGTGATCAACGCGGCTTTGGCCGAGGCGGTCGTGCAGTTGTTTTCCAACACGGGTCCGACCGGTCAGCGGGTGCTGGCACGCATGCAGGCGAAGATGGCGGCAAAGGTTGCCGACGGCCTGGAGCCGCAGCTTGCGTCGCGCAGCCAGGATTATGGCCGCGCGGTTGTTGCCCATGTTTTGGCCTGGTCGAGAGACGATGGCGGCGCCAAGGTGGAGAACATGGGTTTCCCGGTCGAGTTCGCGCTCAACAAGGGGCCGGGCAACTGGGTGCCGACCAGCCTGGTCAACCAGCAGCAGATGCCGCTCCTGCCCAAATGGGGTGACAACCGGCCGTTCGCCATGCCTGAGGGCAAGAGCTGCAGCCTGCCGCCGCCGCCCGCCTATAGCGAGGAAAAAACCTCCGACTTCTACCGCGAAGCGCTGGAAGTGCATGACGTGGTCAAGGCGATCACGCCGGAACAGCGGGCGATTGCCCGCTTCTGGTCCGATGATCCGATGCTCTCGCCGACCCCGCCCGGTCACTGGATCTCGATCGCCCTGCAGATCCTCGACGAGCGCAAGGCACCCGCCGCCGACCGCGCCGACCTGCTCGCCCGCCTGGGCGTGACGCTGGCCGACGCCTTCATCGGCTGCTGGAACAGCAAGTTCGAATACGATTTGCTGCGGCCGATCACCTATATCAAGCGCGTCATCGACCCGAAATGGGAGGCGCTGCTGATCACCCCACCGTTTCCGGAATATCCGAGCGGTCACTCCACCCAGTCCGGTGCCGCCGCCGCGGTGCTGACCGCGTTCTTCGGCGACGACGTCGCTTTTGTCGATGCGACCCACGAGAAGGACGGCCTGCCGAACCGCAGGTTCCCGAATTTCTGGGCGGCTGCCGAAGAGGCCGGCATTTCGCGCCTTTATGGCGGCATCCATTTCCGCGCCGCGATCGAGCGCGGCCTCGATCAGGGCCGCTGCATCGGCGATCATGCCATCGCCCTGGTGACGCGCAAGTGAGCGGCGGCGATATGAGGGCCCCTCTCCCAGTCGTGCTGGCATTCGCGTCCGTGCTTGTGTTTGCCGCTGATGGTCTCGCCGAAGGCACGCTCCCTCCCGCCCCGCATTTTGTCGATGAAACCGCGACCAGCGGCATCGACAGCACCTATCGCGGCGATTGGGAATTCATGGTCGGCGGCGGCGTCGCGAGCTTCGACTGCAATGCCGATGGTTTTGCCGACCTGCTTCTGGCCGGCGGCGAGGCACCGGCCAGGTTCTACCGCAACCGCAGCGCAGCCGGTGGACCGCTGTCTTTCGTCGAAGCCAAGTCGGGCCTTGAGCTCGACAAGGTCATCGGTGCCTATCCGCTGGACATCGATGGTGACGGCACACAGGACCTGGTCCTTTTGCGCTCCGGCGAGAATGTCGCGATGCGCGGCCTCGGCGAATGCCGCTTCGAGCGCGCCAACGAGGCCTGGGGTTTCGACGGCGGTGACGCCTGGTCGACCGCCTTTTCGGCAACCTTCGAGCGCGGTGCCGATTGGCCGACCATGGCCGTCGGCAATTATATCGACCGCTTCGAGGACATCGAGCCCTGGGGCTCGTGCACCGACAACTGGCTGCATCGTCCGGCCACAGATGGCGGGCGCCGTTTTGCGCCGCCTGTGGCGTTGACGCCCTCCTTCTGCCCCTTGTCGATCCTGTTTACCGACTGGAACCGCTCCGGCACCCCGTCCTTGCGCGTCTCCAATGACCGCGAATATTATAAGGGCGGCCAGGAGCAGATGTGGCGTATCGAACCGGGCAAGGCGCTCGTGCTCTACAGCCAGCAGGACGGCTGGCGTTACCTGCGCATCTGGGGCATGGGCATTGCCAGCTACGACGTCAATTTCGACCGCTATCCCGATTATTTCCTCACCAGCATGGCCGACAACAAGCTGCAGGTCCTGGCCGAGGTGCCGACAACCGGCCAGCCGAAGCCGGGTTTTGCCGATATCGCCTTTGCCCGGGGCGTGACCGCGCACCGACCCTATACCGGCGGCGAAATCCGCCCCTCGACCGCCTGGCACACCGATTTCGAGGACGTCAACAATGACGGGCTCGTCGACCTGTTCATCGCCAAGGGCAATGTCGCCAAGATGCCGGATTTCGCCGAGAAGGACCCGAACAACCTGCTGGTTCAGGGCGGGGATGGCAAATTCGTCGAGATGGGCGACACGGCCGGCATTGCCAGCACGGCAAGCGGGCGGGGCGCAGCCCTCAGCGATTTCAATCTCGACGGCCGCATCGATCTTGTCGTCGTCAACCAGGGTTCGCCGGTCGAGATCTGGCGCAACGACACGAAAGGTGCAGGGCATTTCCTGCAACTGGCGCTGCGCCAGGACGGGGCCAACCGCGACGCGATCGGCGCCTGGATCGAGGCCCGGCACGGCGATCGGGTGCTGACCCGCGAGGTCACCATCGGCGGAGGCCATGCCGGCGGCAAGATCGGCTGGCACCATTTCGGCATTGGTGACGTGGCTGGGACGGAAATCCGGGTGCTGTGGCCGGATGGCACGGCCGGGGACTGGCAGACGGTCAAGGCCGACGGGTTTTATGTCGTGCAACGGGATCATCCGGTCCGGGCCTGGACGCCGGGTGAGGGTTTGTAGGGGTATGGGTGTTTGTGTCCCGCGATACCCCCTCCAACCCGGCGATACCCCCCTCTGCCCTGCCGGGCATCTCCCCCTCAAGGAGGGAGATCGGCAAGGGGCTGGCCGCTCGGCCAACCGGATACCCTGGGCAATTGAGGCCGGTACAACGAGGAGAACTATTCGTCCGTTGTCTTTGCCCTTGCACCATGATCACCATCCTCTCCCTCGCACCGAGGTCTCGGTGATCTCCCCCCGTGAGGGGGAGATGTCGGCGGAGCCGACAGAGGGGGGGTGAACTGGCACTGACGGCTGCGGGTAAAACTACGCCCACGCTTCGACTTCCATTCACCACTCGCATCCTTCAAACCTTCAAAAATCCCACGCCAATACACCGGTCGGACATTCCTCCTCCGGGGATGGTGGCAGTTTCGGACAGGGCGCCAGAAGCAACCTGTTGAATAATTTATATGGCTCCTTCCGGCGCCCCGTTCGGCGATTTTTGCCGGTTGCATGCGTCTCTCTGGCAAGGCGGCTCTGCGCGACGAAACTTCGCGTCTCGTCGTCAACCGGGCGCGGGTCCGAAACGTCTCATCGAGACGTCCTGGCCGGGTGCCCGGGAGGTTTCAGGTTCTCGGCGGATGTGCGCACATCCCGACCTGACCCTCGCCCGGGGAGCCTTGGCATTAACGCCTGAGCTCCCGCCGTCTTTGTCACCAGATCCGTTTGACCGGGTCCGGCGCCTTGTTTGTGTGCCCCTGAGGCACGCCCGATGGCCGTTGGGATCGAGGCTGGCTCAAACCATCCGAGGTCTTAACCAGCCACCGTCCCGCCACCGGAGGGAGACCGTTGCATCCGGCCCGGAGGGTCTGGCCAGCGACAGCCACGCCCTCCGGCGCCGGTTCCGCTTCGCCGGGCTCGCAGCACCCGGTGTATCCGAAAGCGGAACGGGAATGAGTATGGCACGGCTCAAAACGAGGGGGATGAACTGGGGTGCGATTTATTGAAAAGGTTGGGGGATTTGGAAAAGTCATCCCCCTTGGATGGCTCACATCGCGTGTTTTGCGGCCAATTGCCGGGCGGTCGCCTCGACGATCTCGAACAGTCTCGCGCGTGCCGGCCGGGGGGTCAGGTTGTGGTCGGCATCGGGAATCATGTGAAACGCGACATTGCCATAGGCCGCGAGCTTTTCGGCCTGCGGTCCGAAATGGGCGTGGAAGCGCTCGAGACCTTCGTCACCTTCGGCATAGACCAGAACCACCCGGGTTTGCCGCGCCTCGAGCGTGCGGAATTCGCTGTGAACCCGGCCGCTCAGCCGGGTGATCGGCACGGCCGCCTTGACGAAACGTGAGGCAGATTTGGCGGCGCGGTCGATCAGCCGGACGGCGATATTGCGCGTGACCGCGCCAACATCCACGTCCCCGGCCAGCACGCGCTTGATAGTCTCGTGCTTGAGAAGCTCGGCGGAATAGGCGCTCAGCGTGCGCGGCAGGCCCTTGAAGCGCCACAGGAAGGAATCCGGATTGACGGCAACCACGCCGTTCCAGCGCGGATCGGCGATCGCGGCGCGCAGCGCAATATAGGCGCCGCTGCAGCGTCCGACGATCAGCGTCCGGCCGGTGAGCCCCCGTGTTGCCAGGAAATCATAGGCGGCCGAGACATCGGCGAGCTGGGCGTCGTCGTAGAGGATCTGCCTGCGGCGTCCCGGGATTGGCGGGCTGTCGCCGACGCCGGCGGCATCGTAGCGCAGGGACGAGACGCCGATCGCCGCCAGTCGCCGCGCCATCACGGCGGATGAACCGGCCCAGCCGGCCTGATGATCGTAGGAGGTCGAGAGTATGACCGCCGTCACCCCGATCGATGGACCCACAGGTTGACACAGCGTCCCGTAGAACGTGTCGGCCTTGCCGAAGCGCACCGGCGTCTCCCGGCAGGCGCCGCAGATGATCGGCCGGATCACCGGAGGCCGGACGACCTCTCCGGCCAGGCTCTGGAATTGCGGTAATGCCTGAACGAAGGACAGCACCGTCTCGATGAACGCGCCCGGCATGGTCTGCGACAGGGGACCGGAGACAAGCTGGTCATAGCCGGTGAAATCGGCCGTCGTAAGGTTGCCGCCGGTCTTGCGCAGGATCTCGCCGAAGGCGATGTCGCCGTGATTGCCCGGGCGCTGGCCAAGAAACACCGGCAGGGCCGGCTTGAGCGTCGGATCGAGCGCGGTGCCGAGTGCCGGTTCCAGCGGGGAGGCGGCGGTAAGATCGAGGCTTTTCAGGTCTGCGGCGACGGTCTCGGGCATGCGCAGTCCGGCGATGGCGCCGGGCGACGTGTCGCGAAGCTCGGCCTTGATCTGCATCGGCTCGTCGATCATCTTCGACCAGAGCGACAGTTCGCGCAGATAGTTGCGACCTTTCAGCACCGGCCCGAGCAGCATCAGGCCGGCGAGTTCGGTTTGCATCGGCGCGCGCAGATAGGCAAGGCTGCCGCCCAGGCCCTGGCCGAGCAACACGATGTGGCGGGCACCGGACAGCGCCTTGAGTTCGGCAATGGCCTCGCCGACGGTCGAAATCCAGCCGACCAGACCTGGTTTGACCAGATCTGATTCGGCAAGCTCTGTCCCGTCTTCCTCAGCGTCGAATGCGTTTGCCGCACCGGGATAGTCGAAGCGCAGGCTCGCCACCCCGAGTGCTGCGAACCGTTCGGAGAGGATCCGGTAGAACCTGCGGGTGCACATTTCCTCGAGACCCCAGGGGCTGAGAAAAAGCACGGCCAGATCACGGCGGTCAACGCTTGGTGCAGCCGCTGAAAACAGGCCGACATGCGATCCGAAAACGGTGGGTTGCGATGCCGAGACATCGGTACCTGCCGGTTTTGCAGAAGTGTTGGCTGCTCCGTCCACGCTCTCTTCCTTCAAGGACACGGCTGCCAGCGCCGCACCCGTTTTTTCGCGGCAATTAAATGCCCAAGAGTTTAACAGACCTTGCATGCCGGACGCGTTCGGGCGCGCGGATCAGATGGGCTGCTGGCTCGCTCTGGAAAAGCGGTCCCTGAGCATCTGCCTTATGCCGGCGACATCGAGGCAGAGTGCGGCGATCGTGTAGGCGACGATACCCGTCAGCACCGGCATGATCAGGTCGATAATGCCCTTCTCGGTGAAAAACGTCTCGACATACCATGTCGGCAGCGCCATGGCGGTCGCGGCAATGCAGATCTTCACGGTGGGCCAGATCTCGAGCGGCAGCGGATGCGCCTTGAACGACAGGAAATAGCCGACGACCACGCCGCAGATCTCGGAAAACAGCAGCGACCATGCGGCACCCATCAGTCCCATACGCGGCACCAGCACGACCATTCCGATGACATTGATCGTCAGGATGACGATGCCCTGGATCGACACCAGCCGCGCCGTCTTGGCGAGCTGGAAACTGACATGGATGAACTGGTAGGAAATCGAGCGGAACAGCCAGGCAAATACGATGACCGGGATCAGTTCCGACGCCGCAGCCTCGAACTCCGGACCGAGGATTAGGCCGGAAAACTTGGTCGCAGTCAGCGCCATGCCGACGCAGGCGGGAATGAGGATCGCCAGCAGGAGGTCCAGACTGTGCAGCAGATGCCGGTTGGTCGCCGCAGGTCCGTCCTGGGACAAGAGCCGAATGGCGATGGGCACCATGGCTGAGCCGATCGCCACGCCGGGAAACAGGATGATCTGACGCACGAGATCGGCGGCCGCACCGTAAGTGCCGGCCGCGTTTTCGCCGAGATAGGCGACGATGATCAGCCGGTCGATGATCGTGTGCAGCATGAAAATGCCGCCCGATACGGTCATCGGCAGGCCGAAGCGCAGCATTTCGGTGAGAATGCCGCGGTCGAAACCATGCAAGGGGCGGCGCCAGACCTTCGGCGCATAGACCAGGATGGTGACCAGATAGGAGCCGGCGACGCTGATCAGCAGGCCCTGGCCGCCAAGGTCGAAGACCATCACCAGGATACAGGACAGCGTGATGCCGAGGGCGGCCCGCAGGATCGTCGATCGCATGTAGGAGCCGGTTTCCTGGCGGGCCCGGAAGATTTCCAGCACGAATTCGAACAGGCCGACGGTATAGGCGACGAAGATCGCCGGCACGACGTATTGTGCCGAGCCGTCGGGCAGGAAGAGCGCCGCGATCACCATCAGCGGAATGGCGAGCACGATGACGCCATAGGCGATCAGCGCCGACATGCGCACGTCCGCACCCCCTTCTTCGGAGGCGAAGCGCAGCACCGATGTCTTGATCCAGCCGAACAGCAGCGTCGAGATCAGTCCGGCAACGCTGATGCCCAGCACATAGATGCCGTATTCATGCGGGCTGAGGATATGGGTAAACAGCACGACCGAGGCACCGCCGATCACGACGGTCACGACATTGGCGATCATGTAGGACGAGACTTGACGAAGCATCAGGCAGGCACACGCGTGTATTCTTCGATCACCTGCATCAGGGCTTTCGGACGATAGTTGACGTCGAGCGGCAATGGCCGGTTCGGCTTGCCGTCGTCGCGGGTGAACCACATCGGCACCCATGTATAGCGATCGGTGATGCCCCAGGTGAGAATGGCGCCGGGGCGCTTGACGTCGCAAATGGCGCGGAGAAAATCATTGGCCGTGGCCGCCGCGATCTGGTCGCGGTCATAGGTCGAGGCGGGCAGCTTGTTGTCGATCACGTCGAGTTCGGTGACCAGCACCTCGAGGTCCAAGGCGGCGACCGCCTCGACAAAATGCGACAGGCCTTCCTTGTCGATCTCCTGGTCGCCGAGCAGATGGCCCTGAATGCCGACGGCATGCAGCGGCACGTCGCGATCCTTCAGGTCGCGCAGCATGTTGAGCAGCGCCTCGCGTTTGGCGCGGCACTGATCGGTCGGATTTTCGATGGCGTAGTCGTTGATCACCAGCTGCATGTCGGGGTCGACGGCGGCGGCCGTGCGCAGCGACAGTTCGACGAAGCGTTTGCCGAGGCGCTGCTGCCAGATCGAATCGCGGTAAGGGCTATCGGCCGTCGGATGGTCGGCGATCGCCTCGTTGATCACGTCCCAGCTCGGGATGCGGCCCTTGTAGCGCCCGACCACGGTCTCGATGTGGCGGACAAGCTCGCCCTCCGCCTCGGCTTCGCTGGCGATCTGCTGGGTCCAGTCCGGCATGGCGCCGTACCAGGCCAGCGTATGGCCGCGCATTTTCATGCCATTGGCATCGGCGAATGCGATCAGGCGGTCGGGCTGGTCGAAGACGAAGTCGTCGCGCGTCGGGCGCAGGTCGATCCATTTCAGTCCGCCTTCGCCGACCACCATCTGGCAGTGCTCGAGAATGGCGGTCTTATAGTCGAACTGGTCGGCGAGATAGTCGACGCGCACCGCCGCACCGAAGGGAATGGCGGTCCTGAGCTGCGATGCGCTGGCCGTGCCGCCAGCGGCAGGCGCACCGGGAATAACGCTGTCGAGCACGTTGGATGCTGCAAGACCTGCCCCGAGGGCGCCGACCACGAATTCCCGCCTGCGCATCACGATGCTTCCCTCGGCTACGCTCCAAAATGGAGCATGGTCTGTGGCGCGTCACATCCGACAACGCATGACGGCACCTTTTATATCAGGCTTTGCGCAGGCGCATCCACCATTCGCAAACGGCATTAATGGATACTTAATGAAAACAGGGTTTGTTAACCATGATTGCGCGCGCAAAGCTGACAAGCGACTGGGTCCCGACCACCATGTATGAAGCCAACTCTCGACTGAAGAAGCCCGTGGTCAGCACACGCGGCTGGATCGACAGAGTGCATCATCAGGCCGATGCGCCGTCGGAGCCGGCACAGCACGGGCTTCAGCCAGAAGTGCAGACGCTGGAGGAGCCGACGCGGGAGGTGCGCCGCACTGAGACGGTATCGCACGCGTTCGAGGAGAATGAAGCGCGCGATGCCGAAACCTATTCCCGGCTTCAGCAGCTGTTCCAGCTCGACCTGTTTCGCATCCTGAACTGGTTGCGCGGCGGTGCCATCTGGATCGTCGCCCTGGCCGTCATCGGTGCCGTTGTCGGCTATAGCGCAACCATTTTCGTCAAGCCGCGCTTTGTCGCCGGCATCGACATCCTGCTGGACCCGGCCAATCTCAGGGTGGTCAGCAACGACATCTTTTCCGAAAACATGCAGCGCGATACCAAGCTGCTCGACGTCGACAGCAAGCTGCGCGTCATCACCTCGGGCAATGTGCTCGGTCGGGTGGTCAAGGACCTGAAGCTTTCTGCCGACCCGGAATTTGCCGGCGCCTCGTCGAAGGATCCCGCCAATGACGCCCTGACGACGCTCGCCAAGCGCGTCGTCGCGCGCCGCGACGAGCGTTCCTTCATTGTCAATGTCGCGGTGTGGTCGAACAATCCGGACAAGTCGGTCGCCATCACCAATTCGGTTGTCACCAGCTTCCAGGAAGAACTGGCCAAGGCGGAATCCGAAGGGGCGGGCCGCGCGGCCAGCGCCCTGATCGCCCGGCTCGACGACCTGAAAGTCGAGGTCACCAAGGCGGAATCGAATGTCGAGCAGTTCAAGCGCGAGCGCGGCCTGCAATCGGTGTCGGGCGAACTGACGAGCACGCTGATGTCGCAGCAGACCAATACCCAGCTGATCGAGGCGCGGGCACGGCTGATCCAGGCGGAAACCCGCTACGACGAACTGGTTGCCACCGATCCGCGCAACCAGATGAATGCTGCAAGCCTGCAGTCGGAAACGATGACCATGCTGCGCACCCAATATTCGACCCTGAAGCAGCGCATGACCTCGCAATCGGCAGTCCTCGGTCCCAACCATCCGGTGATCCTGACGCTGACGCCGCAGGTAAAAGCGCTGGAGGACCAGATCAACGCCGAGACGGGCCGCATCGTCCAGGCCGCCAAGACCGAACTCGATCAGGCGCGCACCGCCCTGAAGCTGCTCAATTCGCAGGCCAACCAGATGGCGACCTCGGTCTTCGACGACAGCGCATCTCAGATCCAGCTGCGCGAACTCGAGCGTGAGGCGCGCGCCAAGGCTGCCGTCTATGAAGCCTTCATGGCGCGTGCCGGCGAAGCCGCCCAGCGCCAGCAGATCGACGCCACCAATGTCCGCATCGTCACGCCGGCAGTGGCGCCTGCCAATCGCAGCTTCCCGCCCAGAGGTTATCTTCTGGCTGCAGCCGGCGGCATGGCCGGGCTTTTCCTCGGGCTGTTTGTCGCCGTCGCACTCGGCCTGTGGCGCGACTATCGTTACCTGAGCGAATTCGGGGACGAAACCCATGCCTGACGGGCGTCAGAACGGAGCGAGCGCGAAGAACGGCCTGTTCTCCAGCCTGCTCTTTTTGACCATTTTCTGCTATTTCTGGATCGGTCTCGCGCCCTTCCCGGACCCGAATGCCGCAGCCTTGCTGACCGCCTATGGCAAAAGCTCGAACCTCATCAACCAGCTGATCGTCGTCAGCCTGTCCGGCGTCGTTCTGGTCACCATGTTTCGCTATCGCTCAGCCGGCATGCTGCTTCGGCCGCATGGTCTGCTGGCCGTGCTGCTGGTGTGGGTCTGCTTCACCGGCCTTCTGTCCGATGATCCGGCCACCGCCTTCCGCCGCATCGTCTTTGCCGTGCTGGTCTGCCTGTGCAGCAGTGCCGTATTGCTTTTGCCGCGCAACGAGCAGCAGTTCGGCAAGCTGGTCTGCGGCATCATGGTGGCGGTGATCTGCCTGTCCTATTTCGGCGTCATTGCCCTGCCGCAGCGGGCGATCCACCAGCCGACCGATGCGCTCGAACAATTGCTCGCCGGCGACTGGCGCGGTCATTTCGGCCACAAGAATGTTGCGGCCGGCGCGATGGTCTTTGCGGTCTTTTTCGGCCTCTATCTGCGCCAGGTGCGCTCGACGATGATCGGTTTGCTGATCATCGCGGCGGCAGGCTTCTTCGTGCTGAAATCCGGCGGCAAGACCTCGGCCGGCATGTTGCCGGCGGTCCTGGTACTGGCCTGGGTGTTCGAGCATATTCGGGCCTCGCGCTGGCTGATCCCGATCATCGGCCTGCTTGTCGTCAATACGATCCTGATGTCGGCCGCCGTCTCTCCGGCGGTCAGCGGTTTCCTGCTTTCGCTCGGTGTCGATCCGACCTTTACCGACCGCAGCTCGATCTGGGAACTGGCGCTGTCGGCGATCGCCGATCGGCCCCTCTTCGGCTATGGCTTCCAGTCGTTCTGGCAGACGGAAGCACTGTTTTCGCGCGGCCAGGCACTCAGCTCATGGGCCGTGACGGCTGCCAATTCGCATAATGGCTATGTCGAGCAACTGATCAATGGCGGCATTCCGATGCTGATCCTGGTCGTGTTCTGGCTGGTCATGCTGCCAATTCGCGATGCCGGACGCGCCTTGAAGAGCGGCAAGGACAAGGCGCTGACGCGGCTTTTCATCCGCATCTGGCTGTTTTCCCTGTTTTTTGCCTGCCTGGAGAGCCCGTTCTTCGGCAATACCGGCCCGCTCTGGTTCACCACGCTGATTTCGGTCTTCGGTCTGCGGTTCCAGGCCTATGCCAGCCTTGTCGAGCCAAAACCGGTTGCCATGGCAAAGGTCCGACCCGCGCGCCCGAACTGGCCGAGGCCTCAGCCTCGGCCTCAGACGCAGCGTCTGGCCAATGCCCGTTAACGTCATGCTTACCTGCTGTTTGTAGGTTTCGCCGCAGGATCAGAGAGGCTGACATCAGCCAGATTGCAGTCGCCGGTGACAAAAGCTTCTGAAATGCCAATGCAGGATGCGGGTTCGATCCAGGCGGTCGTGTGCATCCCGACCTTTCGTCGGCCGGCCTGGCTGGCGCGCACGCTGGCATCCGTCATTGCGCAGGAAACCGACTTTCCCTTCGCCGTGGTCGTAGTCGACAACGATGCCGCCAATCCGGTGGGTGCGGCCTGCGCCGAAAAACTGCTCGGCCCGGCTGGCTTGCCTTATGCGGTCCTCACCGAGGCTAAGCAGGGCAATTGCCACGCGATCAACCGGGCCTTTGCCGAGGCGATGCAGGCCTTTCCCAAGGCCGAGTTCCTGCTGATGATCGACGATGACGAAATGGCCATGCCCGGCTGGCTGGCGGCGATCGTTGGAACGGCGAGGCGCGAAAATGCCGATATCGTCGGCGGCCCGGTCGACCGGGAATTCGAGGTGCCGGCGACCACCGCCGTCATGCAGCATCCGCTGTTCGGCTCGATCGAAGGACAAAGCCGCGAGATCGACCAGATCCATGGTTCGGGCAATTGCCTGATCCGCAGGCGTGTCTTCGAGGGTCTCGCATCGCCGCTGTTCGACGTGCGCTTCAATTTTCTCGGTGGCGGCGACATGGAGTTTTTCACCCGCTGCCGCAAGGCGGGCTTCAGGACCTGGTGGTGCGCCGAGGCGATGATCCACGAATTCGTCGCCGAGGAACGGGTCACCGCGCGCTTCCTGATGAAACGTTCGATCCGCACCGGCAGCATCAACTATGTCATCGATCGTATCCACAGCGGCTCGGCGCTGAAGCCGGTGGCCAAGAATGCGGTGAGCCTTGTGCTCGGGCTTGGCCGGTCGGTGCTGTTGTTGACAAAGACCCGCCGCCTGCTGCCGGCAAGCCATCCGCTGCTGGTTTCGCTGGGCCGCACGATCGCAAGCCTCGGCTTCCTGCCCAAGCCCTACAAGGGCTGACAGATATACCCGGCCTCAGGCCTTGCCGATGGCGACCTCCCGAATGATCTCGATCGGTGTCTGTGTGTGCGACTGGACGGTGATGGCGCATTGGTGCGGCAGCAGGCTGTCGACGAGCGCCTCAAGGCCGGCGTGATCAAGCGGCGGACCGACCCAATAGGTAACGCACCGACTTTCCGAGACCCGTTCATGCCGGGCGTTAAGCACCGGATCGCCGGCGACGGCCGCGCCATAGACCAGGTATTCGGAGAAATGCCGCTGGCGTGCCAGCGCCTGCCACCAGGGCAGGCCGGAGGTCTTTTCGATCCGCGCCGTCATCACCTTGACGGTCTCGCGCTCCCAAAGCGTCATCGGGCCGATGAAGTCGTCGCCGGGCAGGACCGGATCCGGCAGGCCGAGCGCGCGATGGGCGTTTTGCCACCAGCGGACGTGGTTGGGACGCGACGGGTTGATCTGGCCTGGCTCGACATAGTGTGGCAGCTTTGGCGCAGCGGCAATCTCCGAGAGATCGAACGGCCGGCAAAACACATTGTCGGAATCGACGCACATCACCCGCTCGCTCAACTGGGCGAGCGTCATGGCGATCTTGCGCAATTGCTGTAGATGCCAGCCATAGACCGGCAGATGGATGGCAGGCGACCACCAGTAGCGCCGGCCGCGCCATTTCGGCAGGGCCCAGAATGTCGGCAGCAGGCTCGAGGACGAAACCACCCGGCGCCTGGGTCCGTTCAGCGGTGCAAACAGCGCCGCATCCTCATCGCCGACGACGATATAGTGCATGTCATGGCCGGTGACATGGCGATCGATCGACAGGCAAAGCAGCTTGCAACAGTCGAAATCACCGCGATAGCTCGGCGTGACCAGCGAAATGGATGCCGTCATGTCTCTTCCTTAATGGCGCAATTGGCTGCCAAATCTAGGCGGCATTCCCCTAGAATAGCTTAACGGCTCGTGCCAAATCCGTTGTGAGCGCGCGGCGCGCGGGTGGTGCCACGACAGCCAATGAAGCCGACGGCGTCCGGCTTCACGGAATTTTTAGATTAAAGGCCGATTTTGCATCACCGATGCAGGCCGTCACGTCTTTGCGCCGCGCCGAACTGTCCACCGAGGACATTGGACAGACCGATATGACAGAAAAGACCTACCTCGTTTTTGTTTCCAGCGCGACCGAGACCTGTGGCGTCGAGAGTTTTGCCCGGCTCCTGGCCGATCGACTGGGTCCCCGCGCCCGCCGGCACAAACTCGGCTTCGATCTTTTTGGCCTGGTGAAGGCGCTGTCCGGCGTGGATGCGGTCATCTTCAACTTTCCGGTCGTCGGCTGGAAGAAAAAGCTTGTCGAGCCGACGTTTGCGGCGCTGGTCGCCTGGCTGATGCGCCGCAAACGTGTCGTCGTGCTGCATGAATGGCAGGCACTCGACTGGAAACGCCGCCTGGTGCTGATGCCAGTCATGCTGCTGGCCAGTAGCGTCTGTTTCTCGGCGCCGGAAATCGCGGACGAGTTCACCGCAAGCCCGGTGTCGAGGCTCACGACGAAGCGTCGCGCCATCGTGCCCGTGCCGCCCAATCTCGTGCCGCCGGCGACATTGCAGCCCGGATCGCGATCGCAGGCGCTGGAACAGCAGAAGCAGGCCGGCCGCCTGATCATCGGCCAGTTCGGCTCGATCTATCCGAAAAAACAGTCGACCGAAGTGCTCGCCATCGCCGCAGCCCTGCTGGCGCGTGGTCATGATGTCGGCATTGTTTTTGTCGGCTCCTTCATCAAGGGCATGGACAATATCGAGCGGGACTTTTTCGAACTTGCGCGCAGCCTTGGCATCCGTGACCGTGTCACTGTTACCGGCTATGTCGCGACCGATGCCGAACTCTTTGCGATTTTCGAGCAGGTCGACGTGTTCTGCTATCTGTTTCCCGAGGGATTGACCGCGCGTCGCGGCAGTGTGCTGGCGGCCGGCCTTTCCGGCAAACCGGTGATCGTCAACGCGCCGCGGCGGCGCGACGCGCTGGCCCATCACGGCCTGTTTCGCCGGCTGATCGAGCACAAGGCGATCCAACTTGTCGCGACCGATGCCGATGCGGCAACCATGGCGGACGCCGTGCTGGAAGCCTGGCACGCAGCCGCTCCCCGGATCGAGGCCGGCACCGAACTGCAAAGGCTGTGGTCGGAGATCGTCGCTGTGGTCGAGGATGGCGGGCAGGCGTGACATGCGGGCGCGACAGACAGGTCCCGGCCTGTCCGTTGGTGGTCAGTTCGTAGCGAACCGTTAACGTTGCGGTAGTAACTTGCAGGACCAAACGACCAACTGGACGTCCCTTTCGTATGCACAATGCAGACCTGACAGATCGCCCGACGGACGATGGTGCAAACACCGTCCGGCTCGGCGGTCTCCCCATTGCCTTGATCGACATGCAGACATCCGCCCATGCGTTCATTCGCATGGCGCTTGAGGCGCGCAACAGGGACGGGCTGCCATTCTATTCGACCTCGGCCAATGGCCAGGTCATCGCGCTGGCATCCCAGGATGAAGGTTTCAGAAACAGTCTGCTGACGGCGGCGCAGATCCATGCCGACGGCATGCCGATGGTGCTTTTGTCGCGCGTCCTGTGCCGCACGCCGCTGCCCGAACGGGTGGCGACCACCGATCTCGTTCATGCGGTGGCTTCCCTTGCCGAACAGGCGGGCGTCAGTTTCTATTTCCTCGGTGCCACCGAGGAGGTCAACCAGCGCGCCGTGGCGCAGATGCGCGCACAATATCCGAACCTCGTCTTTGCCGGATCATCGCACGGCTATATCGCCGACCGGGAAGAGGCGGTGGTCGCCGAGATTGCCCGGCTAAAGCCGGACATTCTGTGGATCGGCATGGGCGTGCCGCATGAACAGCAGTTTGTCGACCGCAACCTCGAAAGGCTGCGCGGTGTCGGCGTCATCAAAACCTCCGGCGGCCTGTTCGACTTTCTCGCCGGCAGGCTTCCTCGCGCACCGGAATGGATGCAGAAGACCGGTCTCGAATGGCTCTACCGCCTGTTTCGCGAGCCGCGCCGTCTGCTGGTGCGCTATCTCTCGACCAATCCGGTCGCACTCTATCAATTGCTGACCAAGTCCGGCTGAACGGCCAGGGCACGAGAGTGTTTGCAAAAAGCACGCCGCAGCCGTCTTCGGAGGGAGACGGCTGCGGCCGTGTGGTCAGATTTCGAGGATGCGGTTGAACAGTCGGCCGATTTCGGCCATGGCCGGATCCGTTTCCGGCCGCGGTGTCCGGGTTTCGGTGATGAACACGGTCGCCACCAGCGGCTTGCGCTGCGGTGGCCAGATGACCGCAACCACATTGTTCGTGCCATTGGCCCCGGCCCCGGTGCGGTCGCCGACGGTGAAGCCGCGCGGCAGGCCGGCGCGCAGTTTCGAACCGCCGGTGGTGTTGGCGATCATCCACTGTCCGAGCTGATCGCGCGACGTGGGGCTGAGCGCATCGTCGAGCACCAGGGCTTTCAGAAGGGCTGCCATCGCTGAAGGGCTTGTCGTGTCGCGCGGATCGCCGGGCTTTGCACTGTTGAGCGCCGGCTCCATCCGGTCGATGCGGGTGACTGGATCGCCCACGGAGCGGACGAAAGCGGTAAAACCGGCCGGGCCGCCGACAGCCTCCAGCAGCAGGTTTGCGGCCGTATTGTCGCTGACGGTGGTCGCGGCATGGCAGAGTTCGGCCAGCGTCAGACCAGCCTTGACGTGTTTTTCGGTCACCGGCGAATGGGCGATCAGGTCGGCCTTCTTCCAGTGCAGCCGGCGCGACAGGTCCTCCTTGCCGGCATCGACGCGCGAAAGCACGGCAGCAGCGGCGATTGCCTTGAAGGTGCTGCACATCGGAAAGCGCTCGTCGGCGCGGTAGCCGAGCGTGACCCCGGTTTCGGTGTCGAGCACGAAGGCGCCGAGCCGCGCCTTTATGCGCGCCTCGATCGCTTCGAGCGCCTGGCGGAACTGGTTGTCGCCATTGCCGGCGGCATACGACAGGCGGGGAGCGGCGAACGCGGCGGCGACCAGTGCGCCGGCAAGCCGGGTGAAGTGGCGACGGGACAGGGGGCGGGACGAAGGAAGGGACAGGGGAAGGTCGGGCAAGGCGGACATGACGGCTCCTTGGGCACGTGGCGGATGTGTTTTCGGTTTCGTCGGCCCGGGTGCGCTTTGGCAGTCCGGCTTGACGATTGGCGCGTCCCCATCGCTAAATTTATCGCAATTGCATCGCAAACGACCTTATCTGGCATCTCACCTTAGAAAAACTGGGGCATTCATGGTTCGACCCTATCTTCCGCTCAATGCGCTGCGGGCTTTCGAGGCCTCGGCCCGGCATCTGTCGTTTACCCGGGCGGCGATCGAGCTCTGCGTCACCCAGGCCGCCGTCAGCCAGCAGGTCAAGCAGTTGGAGGACCGGTTGGGTGTTGCGCTGTTCAAGCGCCTTCCGCGCGGACTGATGATCACCGAAGAGGGCGAGGCGCTTTTGCCGGTGTTGCGCGAAAGTTTCGACCGGATCGCCGGAACGCTCGACCGCTTCGAGCACGGTCATCTGAGCGAAGTGGTCAAGGTCGGTGCCGTCGGCACGTTTGCCGTCGGCTGGCTGCTACCGCGACTGAGCGATTTTGCCCGGCGGTTTCCCTTTGTCGAACTCAGGCTGTCTACCAATAACAACCGCGTCGACATGGCGGCCGAAGGCCTGGATTTCGCCATCCGCTTCGGCAATGGCGCCTGGCACAGCACGGAGGCGCTGGAATTGTTCGAGGCGCCATTGTCGCCGCTCTGCCTGCCGCAGATTGCCGCCCGGCTGAAAGCCCCCGACGACCTGCTCGGCGAGACGCTGCTGCGCTCCTACCGCGCGTCGGAATGGGCGTCGTGGTTTGCGGCATCAGGGGTGGATGCCTCGGTCCCGCTGAAGGGCATGGTTTTCGACACCTCGCTGGCGATGATCGAGGCATGCCAACAGGCCGCCGGCGTGGCGCTCGCGCCGCCGCTGATGTTCCAGCGGCTCTTGACCGCAGGCCAGCTCGTGCAGCCGTTTGCCACCGAGACCGGCATGGGCAGCTACTGGCTGACGCGGCTGAAATCGCGCCCGCCCACCACAGGCATGCGGCTGTTCCAGGACTGGTTGCTGGAGATGGCGGCGGCCGAGGCTGTGGCGCGAATGGGCCGCTAGCCCTCCTCGACCACCGCGGCCTCGGGCGCATTCTTCTGCACCGAGGTAACGCAGTTTTTGGCGCTCGACTTCGCCTTGTAGGTTTCCGAGCGCACCATGATCTCGCCATTGGCAGCCCGAAAGCGGACGAAAGTCTCGCCGTTTTTCGCCTCGTCGATCTCGAAGCGATAGCCGCTGCCGGTCTCCTGTTTGGTCAGGTCGACGATCGCGGCCGCAGGCGCATTTTTCTTGATCGACTCGACGCAATTCTTCGCGCTCGCCTTCGAGGCATAGTTCTCCGACCACACCATCACTTCGGCATTGTAGACGAACTGGACGCGGTATTCGCCCTTCTCGGTCTTGAGGATCTTGAATTTGTACATTGGCTATTCCCCCTTGGAAGCGATCGCGTCGCGGTTTATTCGAATTGCCTGCACAACTAAATAACGAGGATTTTGAGGGGCTGCAAGCCGGGGGAGGCTTGCAGGGACGGCCGAGATTTGGCAATCTTTGCCAATGGAGGCGCATATGGCCACGATGAATATCTCGCTGCCCGAGCAGATGAAGGCCTGGGTCGAACAGCAGGCCGAAAGCGGTCGCTACGGCAATGCCAGCGATTACATGCGCGACCTGATCCGCCGGGACCAGGAGCGCCAGCAGGGGATTGCGGACCTGCAGCGCCTGATCGACGCGGGCATCGAAAGCGGCGTCGGAACCCGGACCCTGGACGAGATCCTGATCGATGCAAGGCGGCGGGCGAAGGCATGAGCCTGCGGCTCAGCGTCGAAGCCGAAGAAGACCTGATTTCGATCTATGTCCATGGAGTGAGGGTGTTCGGAGAGGCACAGGCGGAGCGTTACTACGCAGATCTGAGAGCCACGTTCGCATTGATTGACGAACACCCGCTGCTGGCCCGCGAACAACGGCAATTTACGCCGCCTATCAGGATGCATCCGCATGGCGGACATCTGATCCTCTATACGACGGATGAAACGGGCGTATTGGTCCTGCGCGTCGTCAGCCATCGACAGGACTGGGCACGGCTGCTGTCCGAAGGCGGATGAGGCGGCACGTCAGGCCTGACGGTACTTTGCCAGCGGCAAACCATGCTTGGCGACATAGTCATTTGCGGCCTGAATTGCGTCCGCGTTCTCGATTTTCCAGCGGCGCTCCTTCTCGGCCTTCACAGCATGCGCGATGCCAGCCTCGGCGGCATCCGCCACGTCGAGCCCAAGTTCAAGGGCTTCCGCGACAAGCGTCTCGTCCAGGGGCAGTTCGGTGGGTTTGCGGGCCTGCGTCGACATGCACGGATCTCCGGTGAATGGCGGATCCTAGCGCAAGAATGGCCGAACCGGAAGCGGGCGCCGAGCCGCCCTGATCCAGTCGCTTTCAGGCGATCGGGATCTCGAAGCTCTGTTTCAAAGTCTCCATCGGGACATCTGTTTTGACGCTCAAGACGCTTGGAATCCGCGTGAGGTGATCTGCCTGGAAGCGCCAGTAGCTGTGTAGGTCGGCCGTGACCACGCGAAGGATCGCATCACATTCGCCCGTGGTCAGATAACACTCGGTTACCTCGGGGAACCGCCGGATGGCCTCCCCGAACTGCAGGGTGACTTGAGCATCCTGGGTCGTGAACCAGACCCGGACAAACACCGTGAGGCTGGCCCCCACTTTTGCTGGGTTAACCACTGCGATGTATCGATCGATCACGCCGGCCTCCTCCAGCAGACGGACCCGACGCAGGCAGGGCGAAGGCGAAAGACCGACCTCCTTTGCGAGGTCCACATTCGAGATGCGTCCATCGCGCTGCAGGACGCTTAAAATGCGTCGATCTATACGGTCCAATATAAATGGCACATCACGCTCCCTGATCAGGCATACTTGGCAGATTATGCCAGAGCAGGTTTAATTTCTACAATCTTTGCAATTTCTGCTGCCGCGATTTGACCTACCGTGCACATGCAAATTCGGAGGCATTTCCATGAACGAGAAACTCAAGAAAATCGTACTCTCTTATTCCGGCGGACTGGATACGTCCGTGATCCTGAAATGGCTGCAGGAGGCATATGGGTGCGAGGTCGTCACTTTTACCGCCGATCTCGGCCAAGGCGAGGAACTGGAACCGGCGCGCAGGAATGCGGAAATGCTCGGCGTCAATGACATCCGAATCCTCGACTTGCGGGAAGAGTTTGCCCGGGACTTCGTCTTCCCCATGCTGCGTGCCAATGCGCTGTATGAGGGGCAATATATGCTGGGAAGCTCGATCGCGAGACCTCTGATTGCCCGGCATCTTGTCAAGATCGCACAGGAAGTTGGAGCTGATGCCATTTCCCATGGGGCGACGGGCAAGGGCAACGATCAAGTTCGGTTCGAACTGGCGGTGAACGCCCTCGATCCATCGATCACGGTCATCGCTCCATGGCGGCAGTGGCCTATCCGCTCCCGTCTCGAGCTGATTGCTTATGCCGAGCGCCACCAGATCGTGATCCCGAAAGACAAGCACGGAGAAGCGCCGTTCTCGACCGATGCCAATCTTCTGCACACATCAACGGAAGGCAAGATGCTGGAAGATCCTGCCGTTGTGGCTCCCGCCTATGTTCATCAGCGCACAGTTGATCCGGTTGATGCGCCTGATGAGCCGGAAATCATCAAGATCAGGTTCGCGCGCGGCGATGCGATTTCCCTCGACGGCGAAGCCATGTCGCCGGCGACACTGCTTGAGCAATTGAACCTGCGCGGTTGCAGACATGGTATCGGGCGGGTGGATCTGGTCGAAAACCGGTTTGTCGGAATGAAATCACGCGGTGTCTACGAAACACCGGGCGGGACGATCCTGCTCGCCGCCCATCGAGGGATCGAGTCGATCACGCTCGATCGCGCGGCGGCTCATCTCAAGGATGAGTTGATGCCCCGTTATGCCGAAATGATCTACAACGGTTTCTGGTTCTCGCCCGAACGAGAAATGCTTCAGGCCCTGATCGACAAAAGCCAGGCATTCGTCAGCGGCGACGTGACCCTGAGGCTCTACAAGGGCTCCGCGAGCGTCATTGCCCGCTCATCCCCATACTCGCTCTACAACGCCGACCTTGTGACATTCGAGGAAGGTTCCGGCTCATACGACCATCACGATGCCGAAGGCTTCATCCGGCTGACCGGTCTGAGGCTCAAGAATTGGGGTGCCAGGAACAGGGACGCACTGCGCTAAGCGCAATGGGTCAAGGGTAAAGGGTAAAGGGTAAAGGGTAAAGGGATAGGTTTCGACCCGGACAGGTGTTCCTCCGGGTCGCTCCCCCTCACTCGTCGCTCATCTTCAGGGCCGCGATGAACGCTTCCTGCGGGATGTCGACCTTGCCGAACTGGCGCATGCGTTTCTTGCCGGCCTTCTGCTTGTCGAGCAGCTTGCGCTTGCGCGATGCGTCGCCGCCGTAGCACTTGGCGGTCACGTCCTTGCGCATGGCCGAGATCGTTTCGCGGGCGATCACGTTGCCGCCGATCGCCGCCTGGATCGGGATCTTGAACATGTGCCGCGGGATCAGGTCTTTCAGTTTTTCGCACATGTCGCGGCCGCGCTTTTCGGCAGCCGAGCGGTGGACCAGCATGGAGAGTGCATCGACCGGCTCGCCATTGACCATGATCGACATCTTGACGAGGTTGCCCTCGCGATAGGCGTCGAGATGGTAGTCGAACGAGGCATAACCCTTGGAGATCGACTTCAGGCGGTCGTAGAAATCGAACACCACTTCGTTGAGCGGCAACTCATAGGTGAGCATGGCGCGCTTGCCGACATAGGTGAGTTCCGTCTGGATGCCGCGGCGGTCCTGGCAGAGCTTGAGGATGCCGCCGAGATAGTCGTCCGGCGTCAGGATGGTGGCCTTGATCCACGGCTCGTGGATTTCCGAGATGCGTACCACGTCCGGCATGTCGGCCGGGTTGTGCAGCTCGCGCTCGGTGCCGTCGGTCATGAACAGCTTGTAGACGACCGAAGGGGCGGTCGCGATCAGGTCGAGATTGAATTCGCGCTCGAGACGCTCCTGGATGATTTCCAGATGCAGAAGGCCGAGGAAGCCGCAGCGGAAGCCGAAGCCGAGCGCCGCAGACGATTCCATTTCGAACGAGAAGGACGCATCGTTGAGGCGCAGTTTGCCCATGGCGGCGCGCAGGTCTTCGAAATCGGCCGCATCGACCGGGAACAGGCCGCAGAACACGACCGGCTGGGCCGGCTTGAAGCCCGGCAGCGCTTTTGCCGTCGGCTTCTTGTCTTCGGTAATGGTATCGCCGACGCGGGTATCGGCCACTTCCTTGATCGAGCCGGTGAAGAAGCCGATTTCGCCCGGGCCGAGTGAATCGACGGCGAGCATCTTCGGGGTGAGCACGCCGACGCGTTCGACCTGATACTTGGCGTCGGTGCCCATCATGCGGATCGTCTGGCCCTTGGTCAGCACGCCGTCGAGCACGCGCACCAGAACCATGACGCCGAGATAGGTATCGTACCAGCTGTCGACCAGAAGCGCCTTCAGCGGGCCTTTTTCGCCCATTTCGCTCTTCGGCGCCGGCAATTGGTGCACGATCGCTTCCAGAACGTCGGGGATGCCGAAACCGGTCTTCGCCGAAATCAGCACGGCCTGCGATGCGTCGATGCCGATGACTTCCTCGATCTGCTCGCGGATGCGGTCGGGTTCGGCCGCCGGCAGGTCGACCTTGTTGAGAACGGTGACGATCTCGTGATTGTTGTCGATCGCCTGATAGACATTGGCGAGCGTCTGGGCTTCCACCCCTTGGGAGGCGTCGACGACGAGCAGCGAACCTTCGCAAGCCGACAGCGAGCGCGAGACTTCATAGGCGAAGTCGACGTGTCCGGGCGTGTCGATCAGGTTGAGGATATAGGTTTCGCCATTGTTGGCCTTGTAGTGCAGGCGCACCGTCTGGGCCTTGATGGTGATGCCGCGCTCGCGCTCGATATCCATCGAATCCAGCACCTGCTCGGACATGTCGCGTTCGGCAAGGCCGCCGGTCGTCTGGATCAGACGGTCGGCCAGCGTCGACTTGCCGTGGTCGATATGGGCCACGATCGAGAAGTTGCGGATATGGTCGAGGGGGGTGCGGTTATCTGTGCTCATGGCTTGCGCATATAGCAGCGGGCCGTTTCAGCGCATAGCGGGAATTTGAGTCAAATCACCAGAAACGGTGGCTTTCTTGTGCTGGCGCGCTCGCGTGCAGCCCGCTTTTGGCGCAGGCGCGCCTCTGCTGCGGGCGGTCAACGGCCCGCTGCTTGGCCTCAGGGTCTGCGGTTTGCGATGATCGGTGCTTGTTGTGTCGGCGAATCGCGGAAGATTTCCCTGGGCTTTGACGCCTGGCTCAGGTTGGCAAGTGTCGCGGCATGCCTGCCGCGACATCGATGCTGGCGATGACGCTTTGCGGTGCCGGTGCGTCAGTTCAGCGCCGTCCACTCGTTGTGCACGTCGGTGATGCTTTTCGACAGGTGCACATGCTTGTCGATGTGATCGACCCAGTCGAGCGGGATCAGGTGGTGCTTGCTGTCTGGCGAGCCGGTCTTGGTCAGCTTGATACGGCTCTGGCCTTCAAGGTGATCGACGGTGCCGATATGCGAGCCATCGACGGCAATCACGTCCATGTGTTCGCGGATCTGGTCAGCGGAAATCATCGTGGTTCCTCCTGGGTGATGGTTGTCTGACGCAGATCTAAGCGCGGACGGCGGGTATTGTTCCCTACTATGCCGGTCACGTTTGCGAATGGCACGACGGCCTTGACTCCATGATATGATGCTGCAATTCTTACATAATGGAATCAGGCGGTGATGAGTTTGAAAAGACGGTGGCCGAGCGCCTCAGGGCGCTGCGGGCGGAGCGTGGTCTGACGCTGGATGCGTTGGCCGACCTGTCCGGCGTCAGCCGGGCGATGATCTCGCGCGTCGAACGCGCCGAAGCGAGCCCGACGGCGGCCCTGCTGGCGAGGCTCTGTTCGGCGCTCGGCGTTTCGCTGTCGGTGTTTTTCGACAACGAAGCCAGAAAGGCCAGCCCATTGGCGCGCCGGACGGATCAGCCGGTCTGGCGCGATCCCGACAGCGGCTATCTGCGCCGTGCGGTCTCGCCACAAGGCACCGGTTCCGGCGCCGGCATCGGCAGTGCCGTCGATATCATCGAGGTCGAGTTTCCCGCCGGTGCCGAGGTTCGCTTCCCCGGCAGGCTGACCCGTCGCAACCAGACCCAGCACGTCTGGGTTTTCGACGGCGAGATCGTCCTGACGGTCGGCGAGGAGGTTTATCACCTGTCGGCCGGCGATTGCCTGTTCATGAACGTCGCTGACGTGCATGGCTACCGCAATCCCGGCACGGTTGCGGCCCGTTACGCCGTGGTGGTCAATCTCGGCTCCTGATCCTGTCGCTCCCTGTTCAACTGGCCAAAATCTTCAACTGAACAAAACCTTGGAAACCACCATGTCTGATATCCGCCTGCTCGACGAAACCGAAACGCTCCGGGTTTTGCCCGATCTTTGTGAGGTGCTGGCCGATTGCATCGAAGGCGGCGCATCGCTCGGCTTCATGTCGCCCTTTGCGCCGTCCGACGGCGTGCCCTTCTGGCAGGGCGTTGCTGCCGCCGTCGGTCGCGGTGAGGTGCTGCTCTATGTGGCCGAAGTTGAGGGCAAAGTGCGGGGAACCGTGCAGATCGGTTTTGCCAGCAAGCCGAACCAGCCGCATCGCGCCGACCTGATGAAACTGCTGGTGCATCGAAGCGCGCGCGGTCTGGGTCTCGCACGCCAGCTGATGGCGGCTGCCGAAAATGGTGCCGTCGGGGCCGGGCGAACGCTTCTGGTGCTCGACACCGCAACCGGCGAACCGGCGGAAGGAATCTATGAGAAGCTCGGCTGGCAAAGAACCGGCGTCATACCGGCCTATGCGCTGTTTCCCGATGGCCGCTTCTGCGACACCACGATCTTCTACAAGAACCTGGCTTCGACAAGAAACCGGGCTTCGACAAGCGCCTGAGTTGAGCGCATCTTGGGTGGCGTGTACCAAAAATTGCCACCCTTGCTGCGCCGCGATCCCCTTTCCGCCATCGGGCCTTATGCTATTGCTGCGGGCGGAATTTTCAGTTGGGGGATCAAAACATGCTTTTGTCAAAGGGCCGCGCGTTGCGGCTTGTTGTGCTGGCGCTCGTAGCCCTGGTCGCGGCGCCGGCTCTGGCCGCCGATGTCACCTTCGTGATGCAGAACGACCATCCGAATGCGGTCGAGGTCGAACTCTACAGCCAGGACCGCGACCATGTCTGGCCGGGCGATGGCGAAGTCTATTACCTCGATGACGGTGAGGCGAAAAGCATATCGCTGGCCTGCGAAGAGGGTGAGAAGATCTGCTACGGCGCCTGGATTTCCGGCGATCGCGCCTCCTATTGGGGCACGGGTCCGGACAATGGCGAAACCTGCACGGACTGCTGCTATACCTGTTCCGGCGGTGAAACCCAGCAGATCAATCTGGTCGAATAAGTCATACGGCGGGGGCCGGGGGCAAGGGCGATTTCCACGGTCATGGACCGGCGGTAATCGCCCTTTTCTGTTTCAGCCCTTAGAGAGCTTATGCTTTGCGCTTCTCCGTGACGAAGACGGCGAGCGCCAGAACCGGCAAGGCAAGGCCGATCAGCGAGGCGAGCGACCATGCACCCGCGGCAAAGGCCCAGGCGCCGAGGGCCGAGCCGATGGCGCCGCCGGAAAAGAAGATCGCCATGAACAGCCCGTTCAGGCGGCTGCGCAGGTCGGCGCCGAGTTCGTAGATCGAGCGCTGTCCGGTGACCAGCGTCATGGTCACGCCGAAATCGAGCAGGATGGCGGCGAATGTCAGGAGCGCCAGCGCGAGGCTGGATCCCTCCGGTGCGATATGGGTGAGCAGGAAGGCGACGGCGACGCTCGCCAGGCCAAACGCGGTGGCCGGACGCACGAGACCCCGGTCGGCAAGCCGTCCGGCAATCGGCGAGGCGATGGCGCCAGCGACACCGGCAAGCGCAAACAGCGCGATCCCGCCCTGAGACAGGCCGAAGGCGGGACCGGCGAGATAAAGCGGCGTCACCGTCCAGAACAGGCTGAAGGCTGCGAATTGACAGGCCTGGTAGGTGGCGCGGCGCTGCAGCACCGGCTGGCTGGCAAGCAGCCTGCCCATCGAGGCGATCAGTTGCAGATAGCTGAGTTTTGCCGCCGGTGCCCGGCGCGGCAGCCGCGTCCAGAGCAGCCCGGCCAAGGCGACCATGACCACCGCCGAGAGATAGAACATGGTGTGCCACGAGAAGAGGTGCGCAATCACGCTTGCGACCGGCCGCGCCATCATGATCCCGAGCATAAGCCCGCTCATGACATTGCCGACGACGCGCCCGCGCACCGCGTCCGGCGCGAGATTGGCGGCAAAGGGCACGATCATCTGCACGGCGACGGAGCCCAGTCCGATGGCCAGCGACGCGGCCAGGAACGGGCCGGGCGTGGTCGAAAGCCCGGCGGCGATCAGGGCAAGCGTGACGAGGCCGATCATGCCGACGATCAGCCGGCGGTTCTCGACCAGATCGCCCAGCGGAACCAGCAGCAAAAGGCCGATGCCGTAGCCGATCTGGGTCAGGGTGACGATCAGGCCGGTGGCTTCGACCGGAAGGCCGATGGCGGCGGCGATCGGCCCGGCAAGCGGCTGCGAATAATAGAGATTGGCGGCAATCAGGCCACAGGCGGCGGCCATCATCAAGGTCATGCCGGCAGAAAGGCCGATGGGCTGGCCAGTGGATTGATTAGAGAGTTGGTCAGTCGGCGCAAGTGGTTGGGCAGTGGAGGTCGTTTGGGTCATCGAAGGTATCCTTGGGAGGAAAAGGCGAACGAGGGGCGGCGCGGAAAATTGCGGCAAAGGGTGGGCCAGATGAGCAAGTCGGACAAACCAGGCGACCCAGGCCAGACGGACTTGGCGGGCGCTTAAGCAGCAAGCCGTCTGTCAGTCGAGCAGTCTGAGCATGGCTTCGGCCGAGGCGAGTGTCTGGTCTTCGAGTGCGGCCGTCTTGCCGGCGATGCGAATGCCCTGGAGATAGGAAAACAGGGCGAGGGCCGTCGGGGCAGGCGCAAGGTCGGCACGGATCGAGCCATCGGCCTGGCCTTCGCGGATGAAACCCTCGAGCCGCACGACAAGCCGCTCGTTATGCAGGCTGACGCGCTCGGCGATCGCCGGATCCGACAGGGTCAACTCGACGGCGGCCCCGATCGCCAGGCAGCCGCGCCGGCCGGTCTCGCCACAGGCGGCCATGGCGTAGAACCCGACCACGCGCGACACCTTTTCGCGACCATTGCAGGCCGTGGCCAGCGCCTCGTCGAGCAGTTCGGCACGGACCTGCTTGTAGCGATCATAGGCGGCGATGAACACGTCGCGCTTGTCGCGAAACGCCTTGTAGATACTGCCGGCGGTCAGGCCCATGGCCGCCTTCAATTCGCTGATCGAGGTGCCGTGATAGCCTTTTTCCGAGAAAATCCGGATGGCGGCGTCGAGCGCGACAGTCATGTCGAATTCGCGCGGGCGTCCGGGAGAGCGGGCTGCGGTTTCAGAAGCGGTCATCAGCTGTGCCAATCAAATAGGAAACGATCGTTTCCAAATAGGCGCAAAGATTGAAAACGTCAAGTGGCGAACGCGGGGCTTTGATTGCATGGCGAACAAAGCGGTCGCCATGCAGCCTCCGGTTCCTTGCTCAGTCGGCGTCCTTCAGCATGCGTACAAAGGCTTGCCCGATGTGATCGGCGAGTTCCGCATGGATATCGGCACGTGAGCGCTTCGGGCTCTCGTCGCAGATCGGATCCGGTTCGCCGATCTGCTTCAGCATGGCAGCGGACCCCGGCTTGCACAGCGGCAGGAAGCTGAAATGGTCGGCCTTCTCGATCTGTTCATAGGTCGCGCCGGCAATTTTGGTTGCCAGCGCATCGGACAGCACGGCGACGGGTATCTGGCCGGCGCTGCCGAGATTGACGAAGGCAAGCGGGATGTCGATCGCGGCGAGGCTTGCCGGCGTGAAGGCGGTTGCAAGGCCCGGATCGACCAGTACGGCCGCTTTGAAACGCGGATCGCGGTTGGATTGTTCGAAGCGCTGGCGATCCACGCTGCGCAGGTCGAGCGGCGGCACCTTGATTTCTTCGTCATCGACGAAGCCGCGCCCGCCTTTGAACCAGCGGCAGTCCCTCATCGCGGCATAGCTGTCGCAATAGGCGACGTAAGCGTCGAGACTTGCCTTTGCACCGGCGATTTCCATCGCCGCCGTGCCGCCCAACGAAAAGCCGAGCACGCCCACCTTGGCCGGATCGACCACGCCGCGCCATATCGGATCGCTGGTGACGCTGTCGAGCACGGCGGAGAGATCGGCCGTTCGCTCCCAGATTTTCGGTGTTGCTTCGGGGGTGGAATCGCCGCTTGTCGTGCCGGGATGATCGGGACCGGCAACGACAAAGCCTGACTCGGCGAGCGCCGTTGCGATCCAGGCCATGCCGAGGGCGCGCGAGCCGGAACCGTGCGACAGGAGAATGAGCGGAAACCCGCCCGTGGCAGGCGTGGCGTCGCGCAGCACCTCGGTGCCCTCGAAGATGCGATTGTCGCCGACAGACATGCGATGACCGCCGGACGCCGCCGGATACCAGACGGTGACGGCGAGCGGTCTTTCGCGGGCAGGCTCGGTGATGGCAAGCGTTTGAACGCCGACAGGCTGGTCGGCAAAGGCGGTGCTGCCGACGAGCGCAAGGGTGAGCAAGGCAAGGGTAGGGACCGCAAGGCCAGGGTTTGTAAGGATGGAACGCATGGGAACCTCGTTCGCGTTGGAGACGAGTATGTTTCACGCCGGATCGGTGTCCGGGACGCCCAAGATCGCGATCGAGCACGTCCTTGATCACGATCCAGTCTCCGGGCTGGCCTTGTGCCGCATGCCGGCAATTTGGGCAACCGTCGGCTCGTGCTGCGCCTTGCGACAATTTCTGGTCCGACGATCGGAAATATCCGCACGTCCCTTGCCGATCCGAAGGGGCTGACGCTAGGTTGAGAATAATGAAAGAGCGGACGATGGTCCGCCAGGTGGGGAACGGGAATGCGCGTCTTTTACTCGGAAAAACACAGACTTCGCGATGCAAGGACCGAGTTGCATGGCGGCCTGCTGGTCAAGCCGTTCGAGGGGCCTTTCCGGGCCGAATGGATTCTTGCAGCCGTCAAGGAGGCAGGTTTCACCGATGTCGAGGCGCCTGCCGAACACGGGCTGGACACGGCGCTGAAAGTGCATGACGCCGGCTATCTCGATTTCCTCGCTACCTGCTGGGCGCGGTGGCAGGCCGCCGGCTTTCAGGGCGAGGCGATCGCGACCTCGTTTCCCTGTCGGCGCAGCCAGATCGCCCGGGTGCCCAACCATATCGACGGTGCGCTCGGTTATTATGCCAATTCGGCCGAAACCGCGATTTCCGGTGGCACCTATGAGGCGGCGATTGCCTCGATGGATGTCGCGCTATCAGGAGCCGACTGGCTGAACGCCGGCAACCGCTTTGCCTTCTCGCTCTGCCGCCCGCCCGGACATCATGCGGGCTTCGATCTGTTCGGCGGTTATTGTTTCATCAACAACGCCGCTGTCGCTGCCCAGCGTCTGCTCGATCTCGGTGCCCGCAAGGTCGCCATCCTCGATGTCGATTTCCACCATGGCAATGGCACGCAGGACATCACCTATCGCCGCGACGATATCTTTTTTGCCTCATTGCATGGCGAACCGGCCAACGCCTTTCCCTATTTCCTCGGTTACGCCGACGAGACCGGCGAAGGTCCGGGCGAGGGGCTGAACGCCAATTATCCACTGCCATCGGGCACGCCATTCGACGCCTGGTCGGCGGCACTGGCCGACGCGCTCCAGCGCATCAAGACCTATGGCGCCGAGGTCATTGTCGTCTCTCTGGGGGTCGACACATTCGAGCAGGACCCGATCAGCTTCTTCAAGCTGAAGACACCGGACTATATCCGCATGGGCGAGATGATCGCCAAGACCGGCATACCCGTCCTGACCCTGATGGAGGGCGGCTATGGCGTGCCGGAAATCGGGCTCAATGTCGCCAATGTGCTGAAGGGCCTGGAGGGCTGACGACAGGATGACCGCAAAGCAGCGTCGCAGTTTCGTCCCGTGGCAGGTCTTCGTCCGCGAAGGTGAGGCATGACGGTCGGCTACAGGGAAGGCCAGAGCTTCGATGCGACCCGGCAGAACTGGGATGCGTCCGGCATCAGGCCGCTGTCCTGGATGGTCTGGTATCCGGCCGCAAAGGGCGCGAAAGCCGAGGTTCCGGCCGCAGCCTCGTGGTTCAGGCAGGAGGCTGTGGCGCGGGACGCGCCGATCGCTGTGAGCGAACGATCGCATCCGCTGGTGCTGCTGTCGCATGGCAGTGGCGCGAGTGCGTCCGCCATGGCCTGGCTGGCGCATCGGCTGGCGGAGCGCGGATATGTCGCGCTTGCCGTCGATCATCATGGTCATACCGGCAGCGAACGCTACCGGGCCGAAGGTTTCCTGTGCCTGTGGGAGCGCGCCGCCGATCTGGTCGCGCTGCTGGACGATCCAGCCTGGCGCCGCGCACTGGGCGGGACGATCGATGACCGCGCCCATGTCGCGGGCTTTTCCGCCGGCGGCTATACCGCGCTGCAGCTGGTCGGCGCCCGTGTCGCCTATTCGCAGTTCGAACCGGACAATCCGGTCAAGAGCCCGGTTCGAGGTCCCCGCGAGTTTCCCGATCTCGCCGATCAACTGCCCAGGCTGCAGGCCAATCCGGTTTTCCGCACGTCCTGGGCGCGCCGGCGCTCCGACTTTTCCGATCCGAGGTTTCGTAGCGCGGTCGCCATCGCGCCGGGGCGCTCTGTGCTCGGTTTTGATGTGGAGAGCCTTGCAGCCATGTATCGCCCGGTCTTTGTCATCGGAGGCGATGCCGATGACGTGGCGCCGCCGGCCGAGTGCTGCGACTGGCTGCTCGGTCGCATTCCCGGCAGCGCACTGGAGATCATCACGGACGGAATAGGCCATTACACCTTCCTGCCGGAAGGCTCGAAAGTCGGAACGCAATTGTCGCCGGACCTGTTCCGCGATGCGGCGGGCGTCGATCGGCGGGCCGTGCATGATGAAGTCGCAGGCCGGATCGCGGATTTCCTCGATGACATCCGCTAAACGCAGACGGCCCGCTTTGGGCGGGCCGTCGCAAGCGTCAATACGGCAGTCGGGGCCTAGAGATTGCCCTGGCGCTGCTGGATCATCTGATAGGTGTCGAAGCTGTAGTCGGCGATCTGAGCCCAGAGATAGGCATCCAACTTGAACGCCTGCTGGCTGTCGAACAGCTTCTTGAAGTTCTCGTTCTTGGCGCTGAGCTCGGCATAGGTCTCCTTGGCTGCTGCGTGGCAGACATCGAGGATCTCCGAGGAGAAGGCGCGCAGCTGGGTGCCATTGGCAACGAGTTCGCGAAGCGCTTTGGCATTCGATGCGTCGTAGCGGGCGAGCATGCGGGCGTTGGCGGCAGCGCAGGCATCGGTGAGGATGCTCTGGTAGCTTTCCGGCAGTTCATTGAACTTGTCGAGGTTGAAGAAGGCATGCACCGTCGGGCCGCCTTCCCACCATGCGGGATAGTAGTAATACGGCGCGACCTTGTAGAAACCGAGCTTCAGGTCGTCATAGGGACCGACGAATTCGGTGGCGTCGATCGTGCCCTTTTCGAGCGCCGGATAGACATCCGAGCCGGCGATCTGCTGCGGCGTGACGCCGACCTTGGCCATCACATCGCCGGCGAGGCCTGCGATGCGCATCTTTAGACCCTTGAGGTCGTCGATGGTCTTGATTTCCTTGCGATACCAGCCACCCATCTGGGCGCCGGTATTGCCGGCTGGCAGAGCGTAGAGCTTGTGGCCTGCGAGGAATTCGTTGAGCAGGGCATTGCCGCCACCCGCCGTGAACCAGGCATTGGTCATGCGCGCATTGAGGCCGAATGGAATAGCGGTGCCAAGCGCAAAGGCCGGATCCTTGCCGATATAGTAGTAGCAGCAGGTATGGGCCATCTCGACCGTGCCGGCGGTCACTGCGTCGGCCGCCTGCAGCGGCGGGACGATCTCGCCGGCCGCAAACACCTGGATCTGGAACTTGCCGTCGGTGGCCTTCGATACGCTTTCGGCAATATCGGTGGCGGCGCCAAAGATGATGTCGAGGCTTTTGGGGAAGGACGAGGTCATGCGCCAGGTAATCGTTGGATTTTCCTGGGCGATGGCCGGAGCGGCGAGCGCGGCTGCGCCCATGCCGGCAACGCCGGCCTGCGTGATGAATTGACGGCGGTTCATTGATCTCTTGCCTTGAATGTTTCGATAGCCCCCAGCTCCCGGCTGCGGTCTAAAGGTGCGTGACTTTGGGTGCAAGCCAAAAGCCGAATAATATTGTCCGAAAGGTGACCATATTATCCCGCTTCTTGCGTAAATTGCCGTTTTTGCGCAATCAGTTGGCCGGCGTCCGTGGCTGACGGTTCGGATCATCCAGCGCCGGATTGTAGAACAACGACAGGACCAGGCTTTTTGCAATGCGTTCCGCACTGTTGATGAACCAGTCGCCTGCCGCAGGCGATGCGCCGATATCGCGCAGCGTCAGGGCAAACAGGTGCAGCCACTGACCGAACAGCTCTTCCGCCATGCCTTCGACGCCGTGATGCGCCTGGACCGGCTTGCCGCCATAGGCGCCGGTCTTGAAGGCGATCGAGGACCAGAAGGACTTCATCTTGACCATGTGCTCCGGCCAACGCCCAGACAGGCGGGCCTCAAAAACGGGCCCGAGATTGGGATGTTGCTGGATGCGGCCGTAGAACGTGTCGACAAGCCGGTCGATGAACGCCTGGTCGACACCCATACGCGTCATCTCGGCTTCCGCCCGCGCAATGATATCGGCCCGATTTGCGGCGCGGCCGCTCAATTCCGTCATGCCTGATCTCCTTGTCCGCGCCTGCAGTCAACAGTCCATGCGGCGCTCCGTAAGCGCCGTCTGCCCGGCGTCTTGCCGCCTCTGTTTCACTGATCTTGGGGCTTTGGTCAAACCGGAGCCCCTGCGACTTGACCTCGCAGGGGCTCCGCGCTAATTATTTAGAATAATTCTAAAAAGGATAGCGGTGATGAAATTCTCTGCCTTCGCATCGGCAAAGCGGCCCTTCGACAGCCTCAGCGAGCAGGAGATCCTCGGCCTGGCTATTTCGTCCGAGGAAGACGATGCGCGGATCTATCTGGCCTATGCTGACCAGTTGCGCGCCGATTTTCCGCAATCGGCCAAGGTCTTCGAGGATATGGCCGAGGTCGAGCACAGCCATCGCAACATGCTGATCGCCATGCATCGCGAGCGCTTTGGCGAACGCATTCCGCTGATCCGCCGGGAACATGTCCGTGGTTTCTACGATCGAAAGCCGGATTGGCTGCGCAAGAGCCAGACGCTGGCGCAGATCCGTGCCGAAGCGGAACGCATGGAGGAGGGGGCAGCCCGTTTCTACCATACCGCCATGCAGCGCACCTCGGATGCCGGGATCCGCAAGCTGCTCGGCGATCTCGCGCTGGCCGAACAAGGTCATGAAGAGACCGCCGCCATGCTGGAGGAAAAGCATGTCTCCGGCGATGCAAAGGTCGAAGAGGACGACACGGTCCGCCGCCAGTTCATCCTGACCTATGTCCAGCCGGGCCTGGCAGGGTTGATGGACGGCTCGGTCTCGACCTTGGCGCCGATCTTTGCCGCAGCCTTTGCCACCGGCGACACCTGGCAGACTTTTCTGGTCGGCCTGTCCGCCTCGGTCGGCGCCGGCATCTCGATGGGCTTCACCGAAGCCGCGCACGATGACGGCAAGCTGTCTGGCCGTGGCTCGCCGATCAAGCGCGGCCTCGCGTCAGGCATCATGACGACGCTGGGCGGCCTTGGTCATGCGCTGCCCTATCTCATTCCGCATTTCTGGACGGCGACGGTCACGGCGGCGGTGGTGGTGTTCTTCGAGCTCTGGGCGATTGCCTTCATCCAGAACCGCTATATGGAAACACCGTTCTGGCGGGCCGCCATGCAGGTCGTGCTCGGTGGTTCACTGGTGCTGGCAGCCGGTGTGCTGATCGGGCATGGATAAGGCCCAAGGTTGATGTGGAGGTTGACGTCGGGGCCGCCGGGTTGTCATCTGGCTGCCATCCAACTGAACTAACCGGGTTCGCATGAAACTGTCTCCCGCGACCATCGGTCTGGGCGTCTCCATGACCATCGGTTACGGGACGCTCTACTACTCATTTTCCGTTCTGGCGCCGGAGATTGCCGGCGAATTCGGCTGGGACGAAAGTTTTGTCTTTGCCATCTTTTCACTCGGTCTTCTGGCCGGTGCCGTCTCGGCTCCAATCGTCGGTCGCCAGATCGACCGCTTCGGCGCACGACTGGTGATGAGCCTCGGTTCGCTGCTGGCCGCGCTGTCGCTGGTGCTGCTCGCCCAGATGCAGAACGCCTGGCAGTTTGCCGCGATCGCGCTGGCTGCCGAATTCGTTGCGATCGCCGTGCAGTATGACGCAGGCTTTGCCGCCTTGGCCCAGCGGTATGGCCGGCAGGCGCGCGCCGAAATCACCCTTGTGACGTTGATTGCCGGTTTTGCCTCGACGATCTTCTGGCCGCTGTTGCAATGGCTCCTGACATGGATGAGCTGGCGCGATGTCTATCTCGTGCTGGCCGCGATGAACCTTTTGATCGCCTTGCCGATCCATCTCGCGATGCCGAAGGGTGTTCAGGGCGGTATAAGGGTGGTCGGGCCGAAGCGGCTTCTGGAAAATACCCACGAGACGAAGACCGTCAGTCCGGATATGGGCCAACTGCCGGCGGATCGGTCGGCGGCCACGGACAGGCGGCCGATGGTCTTGATGGCGATCAGCTTTGCCGGTGGCGGGTTTGTCATGTCTGCGATCGGGGCTGCCCTGCTGGTCCTGCTCGGCGATCTCGGTTTTGCCGCCGCCACGGCCACCTTTGCCGCAAGTTTCATCGGCCCGTCGCAGGTCGGGGCCCGGCTGGTCGAATATGTCCGGCGCAGCCTGTTTTCGCCACCACTGACGGCGATCATCGCCGCCGTTGCGATCACGCTGGCCATGGTGCTTCTATGCCTGACCGTGGTCGAGCCCTGGCCGATCGCCATTTTTGCCTTTGCCGTTGTCTACGGGATCGGACAGGGCCTGACCTCGATCGTGCGCGGCATGCTGCCGCTGCACTATTTCGGTCCCGACGGCTACGGCCGTCGCACCGGCGCGCTTTCCGGCATCCGCATGGTATTGTCGGCTGCAGCGCCGTTTTCGATCATATGGCTGAATGAAAGACTGGGCCCGGCCGCAGCGCTCGCCTGCCTGGTTCTTGTCGCGACCGTCTCAACCGCCGCCATGCTGGCGCTGGTCAGATCAAAGCCGGATGCCGAAACGGAGCGGGTGCAAAGCCACTAGCTGTGAGCTTTAGCGCAGCGCGCCGACCAGAACATCGGCATTGCCGTTTTCGATCGTGACCCAGCGGCCGGTATCATAGCTCGCCTGGCGCTTCAGATAGGTGTAGCGCGTCTCGTTCCACAGCTTCACCTCGTCATTGAGGTTGTCGAGGATGAAATCGCCCGACTGGGTGCGCACGGTCAGAACCGCATGACCTTCGCCGTCGGGCTTGCGGACAACGGTGATCAAGAGGTCGGCTGCCGAAAACCCGGCAGACATCAGCTTGCGGCGCTTCAGCAGGACAAAGTCCTCGCAATCGCCGACATCGGCCGGGTAGACCCAGACTTCGTCGCGGCCGTAGATTTCGAGGTCGGTCATCGGGGTGATCGAATGATTGACCGTGGCGTTGATCTCGCTGATGACGCTCCAGCCGTGATCGGTGACCTTGGGCACGGAGGCCGGACGGCTGCGTACGGCGCATTCGGCCGGGTTGGCCTTGCAGAATTCGTAGTGACCGATCGGCTGCGAGGTGACGCTGCCGGTGATCATGGAATTGAGGGGCTTCGGCGCGCCATAGCCGAAATCAGCCGGTGCCATAACCGCCACCGCGATGAGCAGCGCCTTGATGGCGCGCGAACCGTTCATCATGAAACTGTCCCCTGTATCGTTAACGAAAAGTTAAGATTTTCAGGGGGTGTGAGTCAATCGCGCCGGCGGGCAAGCCGACGCAATTCCGTGAGTATGGTTAAAATGCGACACATCTAACCAGGATGGGGGCCGAAGGTTCCCGAAAATTATCGAGATCAATCGTCAGATCATGGCGGCAATTGCTGCCTTCATCCGCGCAATATCCTCTGGCCGCGACAGGCGGTGGTCGCCATCGCGCACGAGGGTCAGGACGACATCGTCTGCCGGCAGGAATTCCATCAGCTTCAGTGCATGCTTGTAAGGCACGTCCGGATCCTTCATGCCCTGCAGGATATGCACCGGGCAGCCGGTCTCGATCATCCCGGTCAGGACGCGGTTTGACCGACCGTCCTCGATCAGGGCGCGGGTGAAGATGTTCGGCTCGGGGCTGTATTCGGAGGGTTCCTCGAAATAGCCGCGCTCGGCCAGCGATTGTTTTTCCGCCTCCGATAGATGTGGCTCGATCAGGTCGACGGTGAAATCGGGCGCCGGCGCGATCAGCACCAGGCCGGCAACCTCGAAGGGCAGGCCGAGACGGCGGGCTTCCTGGATGACCCTGAGCGCAATCCAGCCGCCCATCGACGAGCCGACCAGGATCACCCGTGTGGCGGCAGACGCCGAAATCACCGCCAGCGCCTCTTCCGTCCAGCGCGAGATCGTACCCTGGCGAAATTCGCCGCCCGACAGGCCGTGCCCGGAATAGTCGAAGCGGATTGCCTGAAGTCCGCGTTCGGCGGCGAACATGTCCATCTCGATTGCCTTGGTGCCGGCCATGTCGGACCGATAGCCGCCGAGCCAGACCAATGCTGGCTTTTCGATAGGGCTTGTGGCGGGCCGAAGGATGGTCGCGATCTCGCGTTCGTCGCCTATGGGACCAACCGAGATGGCTTTTTCGACGAGTGTGTTGGAGATTTCGGACATGGAGCGGCTCCTTTTTTGCTGATTTGCTGTAAAACACATTCAGGAAGTGACGGACAACAGGTGATTTTCTGTCCGGACCATGGTATTGACACTGCCGCTGTATTCGCCACATAGGCCTTCGGCGCGCATCGCGTCGCCAGACTTTGTCTAGACTTTGCAGTGCACGGAAATAATTCAAGGAGAATACGACCATCCGCAGACCGTTCAAAACCGATGCCCCCGTAAAGGATGGGCCGCGCTCCAATCGAGAAATTCGCGTTCCTAAAGTCCAGTTGATTGATGACGAGGGCCAGAACCTCGGCGTCGTGGCGACGGATCAAGCGCTTCGAATGGCGGAAGAGGCCGGACTGGATCTGGTCGAAATTTCCCCGAATGCGGAGCCTCCGGTCTGCAAGATCCTCGATCTCGGCAAGCTGAAATATGCCAACCAGAAGAAGGCAGCTGAAGCGCGCAAGAAGCAGAAGATCGTTGAGGTCAAGGAAATCAAGATGCGCCCCAACATCGACACCCATGATTATGAGGTGAAGATGAAGGCGATGAACCGATTCTTTGAAGAGGGCGACAAGGTCAAGGTGACCCTGAAGTTCCGCGGCCGTGAAATGGCCCACCAGGAACTCGGCATGAAGCTTCTGCTTCAGGTCAAGGAAGACACCGTGGCGATTGCCAAGGTCGAAGCCGAGCCGAAGCTCGAAGGCCGCCAGATGATGATGGTTCTGGCCCCGAAGTGATTGCCTGAACACAAGACGCCGAAATCAGCCGCCCATCGGGCGGCTTTTTTCATGGCCGCTGTTTCGGCAGCCGGCCCGGCCGGCCAGAAGTCGCGCCTTTTCTGACAGCTTGCTGACAAGCCGTGCGGGCATCCTGTCAGGCGCCGTGATGCACACTGCAGTCATCCAAACGATGGATGTGCAACACGGAGAATAACAATGACCTGTCTTTTGCGTAGAGCCCTGCTGGTATCCAGCACCGCCATCGTCGCCTTGACGATCCTGCCCGCACTCGGCGCCGTGCTTCCTTCGCCCTATGCCTCGATGATCGTCTCGGTCGCCGAAGCCCGCGGTGGCGATAATGACGGCTCCGATGATAGCGGCCGGGATGGGTCCGACGACAGCAGTTCCAGCCGTGGCGGCAGCGACCGCGACAACGATGACGATCGTGATGATGACAGCAGCGGTCGCCGTGGTGGCGATGACGACAGTCGCGATGATGATGATGGTGACGACGATCATGGCCGTCATCACAGCAGCGACGACAATGACGACAGGGACGATGACGACAGCGCCGACCGGGGCCGTGGTCGGGGCCGCGATGATGTGCGCCTCGTCGTCAGTGACGCCCAGCTCAATGGCCTTCGCAACGGCACGATGATGGCCGTCGACCAGAATGGCAACCGCCTGCGCTACGAGGTCGAGCTGGAACACGGCCAAACCGAGATCAAGCTTCGCGCGCCCAAGGGCACGCTCACCAAGGTGACGGTCATCCCCGCCAGTTGACCGGCATCGAAACGCGCGAAGCCCATCCGCCCGGGCAACCCCTTTCGCCGTTTCGCCCCGCCCGGCGCCCCCGGGCGGGGAACCCGTTTTTGCTGGTGGCAACACCGACCGACACGCGCTAGGCTCAAGCAGTCGCGGTCCTGGATCCAGGCTTGTCCTGCATCCGGATCAATCCTGCATTCAAGCCAGCGCCAAAAGAGCAAGGAAATCTCCAGAAAGCCCATGGATCGTCGCGCATTCCTTCACCTCCTGCTGACCCTGCCCACGGGTTTGGCCGTGCTGGCGCGGACCGACCCCGCTTGGGCTGATGACGACAGCGACAGCGATAGCGGCAGTGACAGCAGTGGACGCGGGTCAGGCGGCAGCGACGATTCCGACAATGACTCCGGCGACGATTCGGACAATTCAGGACATGGCAACAGCGATGACAGGGATGACGACAGCGACGACGATGACGACAATTCCGGCAGCGGCTCGAAGGGCCGCAATCGTGATGCCGATCATGTCCGGGCCCGCGATGCGGTCCGCCAGGGGCGCATTCTGTCGCTGCGCCAGATCCTCGACAAGGTCGACGAGATGAAGGCGGGACGGGTGATATCGGTTGATCTTAACCTCGAGGCCCGCACGCCTTATTATGCCCTCAAGGTCGAGAGTGCCAAGGGCAGCGTGCGCAGCCTGAGGCTGAATGCCGAGACGGGCCGCAAGCTCTCGGCATTTGGGTGGTGATGCATGCGTCTCCTGCTCGCCGAAGATGATCTGGGCATTGCCGAACACACGCGCACCAAGCTGGAGGCCGAAGGTTTCATCGTCGAGCACCTGACCAGCGGACCCGAGGTCTGGGCCGAAGGCGAGACGGGAGACTACAACGCCATCATTCTCGATCTCGGCCTGCCCGGCATGGATGGCCTGTCCATTCTCAAGCGCTGGCGGGCGGCTGGTCTCGACACCCCGATCCTGGTGCTGACGGCGCGCGGTTCATGGATGGAGCGGGTTGACGGCTTCGATGCCGGTGCCGACGACTATCTGCCCAAGCCGTTTCGCAGCGAGGAACTGATCGCGCGGTTGCGCGCCCTGTTGCGTCGCGCCGGCGGACGGCCGAAGTCCGTGGTGACGGCCGGCCGGTTCGTACTCGACGACCTGGCCCGGCGGGTGACCTATGACGGACAGGCGCTGGAATTGACGCCGCTGGAATTTCGCCTTCTGGCCCTGATGATCGCCGAGCCCGGCCGGGTCTTCGATCCGCTGCAGATTGCCCGCCATGTGCAGGGCCGCGACGACGACCAGGCCAAGAATGCCGTCGAGGCGATGATCGCCCGCATCCGCCGCAAGACCGATGCCGATGCGATCGAGACACGCCGTGGTTTTGGTTATGTGCTGCTGGATGGCAAGCCATGATGCAGTCGCTGCGGCTTCGTCTCGTCATCGGAGCCATGGTGGCCGTGGTCCTCATTCTGTTGCTGGTCGGCTTCGGCCTCAGCCGCATCTTCTCCGACTATGTCGCCGAACGTTACCGCACCGACATGTCCGCGGTGATCGACCAGCTGGCCGCAGGCCTCGAATTGAAAAACGCCAAGGCCGTACTGGTGCGAAAGCCGGCTGATCCGCGTTTCGACCTGCCGGGCAGCGGGCTGTATTGGCAGATCGTCTCGGAACGCGGCGAGGTCTTCCGCTCGCGCTCTCTCTGGGACCTGGAAATACCGGTCGCAGCGCTTGTTCCCGGTGATTATGGCTTCAGCGCCACAGAAGGGCCGGACGGTGCCGAACTTTTGGTCCATAGCCGCCGCATTCTGGTGGAGGAGCCGGACGGCTCGCGCAATTTCACCCTGCTGGCAGCCTTCGATCGCTCGGTGATGGACGATGCCCTGCTCGATTATCACAGCGCCATCGGTTTCATGCTGGCGCTGACGGCGGCGGTGCTGGTCGCGGCGGCCTTCCTGCAGATCGGCATTGGCCTGGCGCCGCTCGCCAGCCTTCAGTCCGATGTCGCGCTAGTGCGCTCCGGCTTGAGCCGGGCGGTGAAGGAAGGCGGGCCGCGGGAGCTTCGTCCTCTTGTCGGCGAACTCAATCATCTGCTGCGCGAGCGTGAAACGGCGATCGAGCGGGCGCGCGCAAGGGCGAGCGACCTGGCCCATGGCCTGAAGACGCCGCTCACCGTGCTTTTGCAACTGGCCGACAATTTGGCCGGAGCCCAGCGTGATCTCGCCCGCCAGCAGATCGATCTGATCCGCCAGCGCGCCGACCGGCAATTGCAGTCGGCACGGCTCGGCGTCGAGCAGATGGCGGTCACCGAACTGGCCGCGCTGGTCGGCAAGCTGGTCTCGGTGCTGAAACCGGTGACGGAGCATCGCGGGATCGACTGGCGCATCGAGGTCGATGAGGCCCTGACCGTCGACATGGACCCCGCGGACCTGGCCGAGGCGCTCGGCAATGTGCTGGACAATGCCACGCGGTTTGCCGCAACCATCATCCAGGTGACCGGTCGCATCGAGGACGCACATCTGCTGATCGATGTCGAGGATGACGGCGAGGGTGTTGCCGAGGAAGCGCTGTCGGGCATTGCCGGGCGTGGCGTGCATCTCGACGCCAAGGATCCGGGCTCCGGCCTCGGCCTGGCGATTTCGCAGGATGTGCTGGAGGCTTATGGCGGATCCATGCGCTTCAGCCGGTCATCGATGGGGGGTCTGAAGGTGTCGCTGGGCGTCCCACGCAACGGTGGATGACACGGCTTTTGAAGATTCCTGCCCGCCCCCGTTGCGCTTTTTCGGTCCTGCGGTTATAAGCCCCCGTCCGAACGGTCCGGCAGGGCATGCCGTGGCCGTTCTTTATGCTTGAAAACGGGCATTCGTCTGCCTGTTTCGATACAAGAACAATGGAGTAGCAAAATGCCCAAGATGAAGACGAAGTCCTCCGCTAAAAAGCGGTTCAAGATCACGGCAACCGGCAAGGTCCGTGCAGCAGCTGCTGGCAAGCGCCACGGCATGATCAAGCGGTCCAACAAGTTCATTCGTGACGCACGCGGCACGATGGTTCTGGCTGAACCAGATGGCAAGAAGGTCATCAAGAACTACCTGCCAAACGGTCTCTGAGACCCGGCACTTTTGGATCAATAAGGAGATCATGACATGGCACGCGTAAAACGTGGCGTAACTTCCCGCGCCAAGCACAACAAAGTATTCAAGGCAGCCAAGGGCTTCTACGGCCGCCGCAAGAACACCATCCGCGCCGCCAAGGCTGCCGTGGATCGTTCGAAGGCATTCGCCTACCGCGACCGCAAGGTCAACAAGCGCAACTTCCGCGCTCTGTGGATCCAGCGTATCAACGCGGCTGTGCGCGAATTCGGCTTGACGTATGGCCGCTTCATCGACGGCCTGAACAAGGCTGGCATCGAAGTCGACCGCAAGGTTCTGTCCGACATGGCCATCCATGAGCCGGCAGCCTTCGCGAAGCTCGTTGACGTTTCGAAGAAGTCGCTCGCCTACCTCAAGGAAGCCGGCACGACCAACGAGTTTGAAAGCGCGGTCAAGTAAGCCAGCGCTTCCCGACTGAATTTCAAGTATTGGGAAACCCGCGCTGGGACGGCTGGCGCGGGTTTTTCTTTGACCGTTAGGCCGTGACGGTATCACGGCGCGACATGAAGGGCAGGAAACGGAAAATGTCCGATCTCGACAGTTTGAAGACCCAGCTTCTCGCCGATATCGCCGCCGCCGCGGACGAGCCGGCGATCGAGGCGGTACGCGTGGCGGCCATGGGCAAGAAGGGTTCGGTTTCCGAACTGCTGAAGACGCTCGGTGCCATGACGCCGGAAGAGCGCCAGACCCGGGGCGCGGCGATCAACGCGCTGAAGAATGAAGTCACCGAACAACTGACCGCCCGCAAGGCCGATCTCAAGGATGCCGCGATCAATGCGCGCCTGAAGGCCGAGACGCTCGACGTGTCGCTGCCGGTGCGCTCTTCGCCTGCCGAGCGCGGCCGGATCCATCCGATCAGCCAGATCGTCGACGAGATCACCGCGATCTTTGCCGACATGGGCTTCTCGATCGCCGAAGGTCCGGATATCGAGACCGACTATTACAATTTCACCGCGCTGAATTTCCCGGAAGGCCATCCGGCCCGCGAGATGCACGACACGTTCTTCCTCCAGCCCGACGAGAACGGCGAGCGCAAGGTGCTGCGCACCCATACCTCGCCGGTCCAGATCCGCACCATGGAGGCGCAGAAGCCGCCGATCCGCATCGTCATTCCGGGTAAGACCTATCGCCAGGACTCGGACGCCACCCATTCGCCGATGTTCCACCAGGTCGAGGGCCTGGTGATCGACAAGACGGCCAATGTCGCCAACATGCGCTGGATCCTCGAGGAGTTCTGCAAGACCTTCTTCGAGGTCGACAATGTCGTGATGCGCTTCCGCCCGTCCTTCTTCCCGTTCACCGAGCCGTCCTTCGAGGTCGACATCCAGTGCGACCGCTCAAGCGGGCCGATCGTCAAGTTCGGCGAAGGCACCGACTGGATGGAAATCCTCGGCTGCGGCATGGTGCATCCGAACGTGCTGCGCGCCGGCGGTCTCGATCCGGACGAATACCAGGGCTTCGCCTGGGGCATGGGCCTCGACCGCATCGCCATGCTGAAATACGGCATGCCGGACCTGCGCGACTTCTTCAACGCCGACGTCCGCTGGATGAGCCACTACGGCTTCCGACCGCTCGACGTGCCGACGCTGTTTGGCGGCCTGAGCAACTGAGCAGACTGAGCAACTGAGCAGGCTGAGCAACTGAGCGGCAAGAATTGATGACCGCCCCCGGCAGGGGGTGGGACGCACAGGCGGGGTGAAAGCCTCCCCGTCCGGTGAGAATTGAAGGCGAATGAGACGTGATTGAGCATCTTGATAACATGCGGCCGGTCGATGCGCTTTGCGGCGACGACCTGCTGCATGTGGAACTGACGGACGGTCGTATCGTCAGTGTTCCGGTCTGGTGGTATCCGCAGCTTCAGGACGCGATGCCGGTGGAACGCAACAACATAGACTTCATGCCGAAAAGCATGCACTGGCCCGACATCGAACTCGATATCTCGGTCATCAGCCTGCTTCTCGGCGAAAAGGCGCCAGGCGCGCGATCGCCGGACGTTTCGGACAAGATTCAGGTGGAAACGAGACAATGAAATTCACACTCTCCTGGCTGAAAGATCATCTCGATACCGACGCGAGCCTCGACCAGATCTGCGAACGCTTGACGGCGATCGGGCTCGAAGTCGAGCATGTCGATGACAAGGCGGCCTACAAGCCTTTCATCATCGCCAGGATCCTGACGGCGGAAAAGCACCCCGAGGCCGATCGGCTGAAGGTGCTGACGGTGGATGCCGGTGACGGCAAGCCGGTGCAGATCGTCTGCGGCGCGCCGAATGCCCGCGCCGGCATGGTCGGTGCGCTCGCCCGTCCGGGCACCTATGTGCCGGGCATCGACGTGACGCTCGCCGTCGGCAAGATCCGCGGCGTCGAAAGCCACGGCATGATGTGCTCCGAAAAGGAGCTCAACATGTCCGACAATCACGACGGCATCATCGACCTGCCCGAGGATGCGCCGGTTGGCACGTCCTTCGCCTCCTATGCCGGGCTGGATGATCCGGTCATCGAGATCAATCTGACCCCGAACCGTCCGGACTGCACGTCGATCTTCGGCATTGCCCGCGATCTGGCTGCCTCCGGCCTCGGCACACTGAAGCAGCCGAAGGCGCCGAGCTTTGCCGTCGAGGGCGAAACGCCGCACGAGGTCAAGATCGTGCTCGATGACGAGCGCCTGTGCCCGGGCTTTGCCTACCGGCTGGTGCGCGGCGTCAAGAACGGCCCGAGCCCGAAATGGATGCAAGCTCGTCTGCTGGCCATCGGTCTTCGCCCGATCTCCGCGCTGGTCGACGTCACCAACTACATGACCTTCGACCAGGGTCGTCCGATGCACGTCTTCGACGCCGACAAGGTCAAGGGTGTGCTGACAGTACGCCGCGCCCAGGTCGGCGAGGAAGTGCTGGCGCTCGACACCCGCGCCTACAAGCTCAATCCGGCCAATGTGGTGATCGCCGACGACAATGGCGTCGAATCGATCGGCGGCATCATGGGCGGCGAACATTCGGGCTGCGACGAGAACACCACCAATGTGCTGATCGAATCGGCGCTCTGGGATCCGATCAACATCGCCAAGACCGGCCGTAGCCATGGCATCATCTCCGATGCCCGCTATCGCTTCGAGCGCGGCGTCGATCCGGAATACATGGTTCCGGGTCTCGAGCGCACCACCGAGCTGGTGCTCGACATGTGCGGCGGCACGGCGGCGGCGGCAAAGGTAGCCGGCTACAAAGATCATCAGAAGAAGGTCGTCGATTTCCCCTTTGCGGAAGTCAAGCGCCTGACCGGCCTGAACGTGTCCAATGACGAAGCACGCAGCATCCTGACCGGCCTCGGCTTCGAGGTCTCCGGCTCCGGCGAACGTGTCTCGGTTTCGGTCCCGTCCTGGCGTCCGGATGTCGACGGCAAGGCCGATCTGGTCGAAGAAGTCATGCGCATGTTTGGCGTCGACAAGATCAAGCCGGAACCGCTGCCATCGATGGGCTCGGTCAACGGCAAGATCCTGACCACGCTGCAGATCCGCACCCGCACCGCCAAGCGTGCGCTGGCGGCGCGCGGCATGATGGAAGCGGTCACCTGGTCGTTCATTTCGGCAGAGCAGGCCAAGCTGTTTGGCGGCGGCAAGCCGTCGCTGAAACTGGTCAACCCGATCGCGGCCGACATGTCGGACATGCGGCCTTCGCTGCTGCCCGGCCTGCTGACGGCGGCCCAGCGCAATGCCGACCGCGGTTTTGGCGATGTGGCGATCTTTGAAGTGTCCGGCACCTATGAGGCCGATACGCCGGAAGGCCAGCGTCGCGTCGCCGGCGGTATCCGCCGCGGCACGGCCTCGCTCGCCGGCGCCGGCCGCGCCTGGTCGAATGCCACCAAGGGCGGAGGCAAGCCGGTCGACGTCTATGACGCCAAGGCCGATGCGCTGGCGGTTCTGGAAGCCTGCGGCCTGCCGATGGGCAATGTCCAGATCGAGCAGGGTGGCCCGGAATGGTATCACCCCGGCCGTTCCGGCACGATCAAGGCCGGCCCCAAGGTGATCCTCGGTTACTTCGGCGAATTTCATCCGAAGACGCTGGAAGCGCTCGACGTATCGGGCGCGCTGTGTGGTTTCGAGGTCTTCGTCGATGCCTTGCCGGAGCCGAAGAAGAAGGCCACCCGCACCAAGCCGGCGCTGGAGCTTTCGCCGTTCCAGATGGTCAAGCGCGACTTCGCCTTTGTCGTCGAGAAATCGGTCGAGGCCGGCGCGATCATCAAGGCCGCCACCAGCGCCGACCGCAAGCTGATATCAGGCGTCAATGTCTTCGATGTCTTCGAAGGCGCGTCCGTTGGCGAGGGCAAGAAGTCGGTGGCCATCGAAGTGCTGATCCAGCCATCCGACAAGACCCTGACGGACGAGGATTTCGATGCGCTGACGAAAAAGATCGTCGGCAATGTCGAAAAGACTACGGGCGGCAGTCTGCGCGCCTGATCCTGACAGTCCGGGAGCAGCGTCGCCGCTCCCGGACTGTCACAAAATACGCATCTGGCGAACACGTCATGCTCGGCCTTGTGCCGAGCATCTGCTGCGGATAACCACTTCCTGATTTAAGCGCTGAAAAACAATATGTTATGACAGCGCAGCAGACCCTCGGGACAAGCCCGAGGGGGACGGATGTGGGAGATGCCGATTTGTCGGCGGTTTGGCGTTCTTTTCCAATTCAGGCCGAATGTCCGCAGAACCGCCCATGGTTCAACGAGGAGAATGCATGTCCGCAGGTTTCGATTTCACCACGCTGTCGGCGCGCGACAAATACAAACTGATGATCGGCACGATCATCCCGCGGCCGATCGCGCTGGTGACGACTGTGGACACGGAAGGCCGCATCAACGCGGCGCCGTTCAGCTTCTTCAACTGCCTGTCGGCCGACCCGCCGATCCTGGCGCTTGGCGTCGAAAACAATCCCGACATGTCGTTCAAGCATACCGGCGAGAACATCCGCATGACGGAAGTCTTCACCGTCAATATCGTCTCGTTCGCCATTGCCGAGGCCATGCATGCCTGTGCTGCGAAACATCCGCGCGGCGTCAATGAACTGGAACAGGCGGGGCTGACCGCCATGCCCGGCGTAAAGGTCGCCTCGCCGTGGATCAAGGAGGCACCGGCTGCCTTCGAATGCCGCCGCCATGTCAGTCTCGAACTCGGCAAGTCCCGGCAGATCATCCTGGGCGAAATCCTGTTTGCCCACTATCAGGACGGCCTCGTCGATGATCGCCTGCATGTCGATCCGGCCGGTATCGACGCCATCGCAAGGCTTGGCGGCGATACCTGCTCGACGATCCGCGACCGCTTCGAAATGCTGACCCCGAAGCTGTAAGGGGCAATCTGTCGCCTGCACTCAGCGCGAAGGGGCGCCGGCCGCGGCCGGCTTTGCAACCGGGACCGTCGGCCGCGCTGCAGGCCTGGCAAAGATCACCACATTGCCGGCAAGCGTCAGCGCGAGGCCGAGAACCCCGAGCAGGGTCCAGTGATAACCCTCGTAGAGCGTCGACAGCGACAGCGCGACGACCGGGAAGAGCACGGTCGTATAGGCGGCCCTGGATGAGCCTATGCGTGCGACCAGCATCAGATAGGTGGTGAAACCGACCACAGAGCCGATTGCCGCGAGATAGAGCATGGCGAGCAGGTAGCGGCTATCGGGCGGCGCGATCACCGGCGTGCCGGTTACGGCAATCAGGAGCAAAAGCACGATTGCGCCGTAAGTCATCCCCCAGGCATTGGCGGTTGCGGGCTGGATGCCGGCGGCGCTGTTGCGGCGCGAGACCATATTGCCGAGCGAGAAGAACAGCGTGCCGAGCGCCGACAGGCCGACGCCCTTCCAGGTATCGACATCAAAATGCACGAGGATATCCGGGCCGAACAGCAGCAGGAGGCCCGAAGCCCCCAAGGCTGCTGCGACCAGTGTGCGGCCAGTGATGGCATCGCCGAAAAACAGCCGCGCGTTGATCGCGTTGTAGATCGTCGCCAGCGAGAAGATCACCGAGATCAGCCCCGACGGCACATAGCTGGCGGCATTGTAGAAGCAGATGAAGTTGCAGCTGAACAGGCAGAGCGCCTGGGCCAGGATGAAGGGTTGGTGGCGCAGTGCGGGCACCTTGAGCTTGCCCATCACGGCCAGCACCACGAGAAAGATCAGGGCGGCGGTGGCGAAGCGGTAGAATACCGACACCAGCACGGGCACAGGCCCGACCTGCATGGCAATGGCGATCCAGGTCGTGCCCCAGATGATGACGGTGGAAACGAACAGGATGATATTGGTCATGCGGCCTCACTGTGATGGCGCATCAGATAGCGCCGGCCCCAAGCGGGTTCTTGCAGAATCTTGCGGTGAAGTGAGGTCGCGCGGCGATGCCCCGGAGTTCGCGGATGGCGCGGGTGCGAGATTGCGCTAAGATGAAAGCCTGTTTCCAGGGTCGTTCATGCTGCTCGAGCACCAGTCCATCTTCAGCTTCCTCTCCGCCTCGCCGCGTGCGCAGGCGGTCAATACGCTTGCGCTTGGTTCCGGCTGTTCGACGGCGATCTGGCGTAATGCCGATGACCGGATGCGCTACGAGCGGCCGGATGGCCATACATTCAGCCTCTATCTGCAGGGGGGCGCCGGCACCCGGCGGCTCGACGGCGGCGCGCTGAACGGCTGGCCGGGCGCGCTCTGCATCATGCCGCAGGGTGCCTCGTCGGAGTGGGAAATCACCGATGCCTTCGAGTTCGTCCATCTCTATGTGCCGGACGAAGAGCTGCGGCGTGTGTTTACCGAGACTTTCGACCGTGACTGCCGGCTGATGGTGATGCCCGAGGCGACCTTCGAGCATGCCCCGGTGCTGGCCGAGGCCTTGCGCAAAGTGGCCGATGCGACCTATGCCGGTGATGCGCTGCTTGCCGACGCGGCGATGACGGCGGCCTTCGCCAGCCTCTTCGTCGATCCGCGTTATGGCGGTGCGCGACCGCCCGCCATCAAGAGCGGCCTCGCACCCGCCGTCCGCCGGCGGATCACCGACTATATCGAGGCGCATCTCGACCAGCACATCAGCCTGGCCGACCTCGCCGCGATTGCCGGCCTCAGCGAATTCCACCTGCAGCGCATGTTCCGGGCGAGTTGCGGCGTCTCGCCCCATGGCTGGGTCCAGCATCGGCGGCTTGCCCGCGCCAAGGCGCTGCTGGCGGGCGCTGATCCGATTGCCCAGATCGCGTCCGCCTGCGGTTTCAGCAGCCAGAGCCACATGACGCGAGTGTTCAAGACGATGACCGGCACGACGCCATCAGCCTACCGACAAAGCGTCGCCGCCAGCCTCTGACGGATTCGCCTGACTACTTCGCCTGACGGCTTCGCGCTATTTGTTCGCCATCTGCGCCATGCGCTCGGGATAACGGGCGCCGGCCACCTTGGCCGGTGACAGAAGATCGCCAAGGGTTGCAACCTCATCCGCCGACAGCACGATATCGGCAGCCGCGACATTCTTCTCCAGATTGGCGATCTTGGTGGTGCCGGGGATCGGCACGATGAAATCGCCCTGCGCCAGCACCCACGCAAGCGCCAGCTGGCCGGGCGTAACACACTTGTCGGCGGCCATCTGTTCCAGCGCCGTGATCAGTGCCAGATTGGCGTCGAAATTCTCCTGGCTGAAGCGCGGCAGCGACAGGCGGAAGTCGTTGGCGGCCATGCCGTCGAGCGACTTCAGCGCGCCGGTCAGCACGCCGCGGCCGAGCGGCGAAAACGGCACGAAGCCGATGCCGAGTTCGCGGCAGGTGTCGAGCACGCCATTTTCCTCCGGATCGCGGGTCCACAGCGAATATTCGCTCTGGATGGCGGCGATCGGATGGGTCGCATGCGCCCGGCGTAGCGTCGCGGCACTCGCCTCCGACAGGCCGAGCGCCCTGACCTTGCCCTCGCGCACCAGATCGGCCATCGCCCCGACCGTGTCTTCGATCGGCACATTCGGATCGACGCGATGCTGGTAGAACAGGTCGATGACCTCGACGCCCAGCCGCTTCAGCGAGGCCTCGGCGACCGCCTTGACATGTTCGGGTCGCGAATCCGTGCCGCCGGCGCTGGCATCATTGGGGTTCTCGGCATTGATCTTGAAGCCGAACTTGGTGGCGATCTGGACCTGGTCGCGATAGGGCCTCAAGCCCTTCCCGACCAGGATCTCATTGTTGAACGGTCCGTAGATCTCGGCCGTGTCGAACAGCGTCACGCCGAGGTCTACGGCCCGCGCCAGCGTCGCCAGCGATCCGGCTTCGTCACCGGTCTGGGTATAGCCATGCGTCATGCCCATGCAGCCGAGGCCGAGGGCGGAAACGGAGAGGGAGCCGAGCTGTCTTGTTTTCATGGTGTTTGACCTTTCGCGGAAGAGCGCGCCGGATGCGCTGATGATAGACCGAGAATACCACCGGGATTGAATAGGATAATGGCTGTAATTTCGCGCAGCTTGTTCTACTAAATAGAGCAATGAACAGGATCCAGCTTTCCCAACTGGCGGTGCTCGCCACCGTCGCCGAGACCCGCAGCTTCCGCAAGGCGGCCGCAGAGCTTGCCATTGCGCCCTCGGCGGTCAGCCATGCGGTGGCCTCGCTGGAGGCGAGCCTCGGTGTGCGCCTGCTCGCCCGCACCACCCGCAGCGTCGCACCGACGGAGGAGGGCAGGCGGCTGCTGCAGACGCTGGCACCGGCGCTTGCCGATATCGACACGGCGCTGGCGGCCCTGGCCGAGGATAGAGGCGAGCCGGCCGGGCCGTTGCGCCTCACCATGCCGATGCTGGCCGCAGAAGACCTGATCGCGCCGCGGCTGGGGGCGTTCCTGCGGGCCTATCCGCGGATTGAACTCGACATCGTCACCAATGACCGCTTCGAGGACATTGTTGCCGAAGGGTTCGATGCGGGCCTGAGGCTTGGCGAACATCTGGAAGCCGACATGATCGCGGTCAAGGCGAGCGGACCGCAGCGCGGCGTGATCGTCGGATCGCCCGCCTATATCGCCGAACACGGCGTGCCGCTGACGCCGCAGGACCTGATCCGACATCGCTGCATCCGCCGCCGCTTCAGCAGCGGCCGGATCTATCGCTGGGAACTGGAACAGAATGGCAAGGACCTGGCTGTCGACGTCTCAGGTCCCTTGATCGTGTCCGACCAGCGGCTGTCCCGCATCGCTGCCCTCGATGGTGTCGGCCTGGCTTTCCTGTTCGACGAACGGGTGGACGTGGATATCCGCGAAGGGCGGCTTGTGCCGGTCTTGACCGACTGGTCGCCACCCTTCGACGGTTTCTACATCTACTACACCTCGCGTCGCCAGATGCGCCCGGCGCTGCGGGCTTTTGTGGATTTCTTCCGCTATTCGCGCTGATCAGCCGAGTTTCAGGCGATAGCGCACATGCCCGTCTTCCTTCGCATAGCGGTCGTAGAGTGTGCGGGCCGTCGCATTGTCGTGGTTGGTGTGCCAGTAGAGCCGTGACCAGCCGTTGGCTTTGGCAAGCGCGATCAGATCGTCGATCAGCGCGCGGCCGATGCCCTGGCCGCGAAAACGTTCGTCGAGGAACAGGTCTTCCAGATAACAGTCCGGTGTCTTGACCCAGGTGCTGTCGTGGAAATGGTGGATGGCAAAGCCGGCCAATTCCCCATCGACCTCGGCGACACGCATGCTAACGCGCGAGGCTGGATCGAGGATGCGGGCCCAGGTGTGGTCGGTGATCTCGGGGTCAAGATCGACATTGTAGAAGGTCAGGTAGCCGGCCCAGAGCTTGCGCCATGCGGCCTCGTCGGCGGCAGTCGCATCGCGAATTACAAGGGTCATGGTCAGGCACCCGCCGCGTTGAGCAGCGCCATCTGCTGATCCGAGAGCTGCAGCTTTCCGGCGGCGATCAGGCTGTCGAGTTGGCGAAGGCTGGTCGCCGATGCGATCGGTGCGGTGATGCCGGGACGGGCGGCGACCCAGGCGATGGCGATGGTTGCCGGCGTGGCTCCGGTCTCGGCAGCGACCTGGTCGAGTGCGGCGAGGATCTTCAACCCCTTGTCGTTCAGGTAGTTGCCGACCCGGTAGGAACGGGCGACACCTTCGGTGTCTTCCGGCTTGCGGTATTTGCCGGTGAGGAAGCCGGCGGCGAGCGCATAATAGCTGATCACGCCGATATCTTCAGAAATGCACAGATCGGCAAGTGGTCCCTCGAAACGGTCGCGGGTGTAGAGATTGTATTCCGGCTGCACCACGTCGAAGCGCGGCAGGCTGTTTTTCGCCGAGGCATCGAGGGCGGCTTGCAACTGGTCGCCATCATAGTTGGAGCAGCCGACGGCGCGCACCTTGCCGGCCTTGATCAGCGTGCCGAAGGCTTCCAGCGTTTCCTCGATCGGCGTCTTTTCATCCGGCTTGTGGGCCAGATAGAGATCGACATAGTCGGTCTGCAGGCGCTTCAGCGAAGCTTCGACCGCGTCGGCGATCCAGGTCTTGCCAAGGCCGGTCTCGCGGCCATTGTTGTCGAAGCCGACCTTGGTGACGATGATCGCCTTGTCGCGGGAAATGCTGCTACGCTTCAGCCATTTGCCGATGATCGTTTCGCTTTCGCCGCCGACATGGCCATCGACCCAGGCGGAATAGACATCGGCCGTGTCGATCGTGTTGTAGCCGGCGTCGAAGAAGGCATCGAGCAGCGCGAACGAAGTCGCCTCGTCGGCCGTCCAGCCGAAGACATTGCCGCCGAAGACGACGGGCGCGATGGAAAGACCGGTGCGGCCGAGGGCGCGCTTCTGCATGGCATGATCCTTTCGATGGACTGTTGCACCGGACGGTAGCAATCGGCTTCGTGATGCACCATTCAAATTGGTGAATGGGTCAAAACCATGCGTACTTCCTCAATTGTCCTGTCGCCGGTCGCGGCGAAACTGGCTGGGCGGTGCAGCGTGGTGCTCCGACCACACCCGCCGCAAATGCCGTGTCGAGGAAAACCCGGCCCGCTCGGCGACGCTTTCCATGTCGAACCGGCTCTGGGACAACAGGTCATGCGCCAGCGCCACCCGGATCGTGTTGATATAGGCGGTGACCGACAGGCCGGCATGCTCGCGAAACAGCCGGGTCATGTGTCGTTCGCTGAGCGCTGCCAGATGCGACAGCTCGCCGAGGCTCCAGTCGCGCGCCGGATCGGCCATCACGGCATCCTGCATCCGGTGGATCGCCGGATGGATATGGTTGCGGCCGGACAGCCAGGGCGAAAGCTGCGGGTCGGAACCGCTGCGGCGCAGATAGATCACCATCTTGCGCGCCACCGCCAGCGCCACCTGGGCCGAGGTCAGCTTTGCTACGACATGCAGCATCAGGTCGATCCCGGTCGAGATGCCGGCGCTGGAGAAGCGGCCGCGGTCCTCCACATAGAGCCGGTTTTCCAAGACGCTGGCGGTCGGCGCGAGCGCCTTCAATTCGTCGATGCAGTCGGCATGGGTGGTGCAGGCATGGCCCTCCATCAGGCCGGCAGCACCAGCCAGCAGCGCACCGGAGCAGATCGTCACCAGCCGTGTCTGCGCAGTGACGACCCGGCGCAGCCATGTGCCGAGGCCGAGGAGTTCGGCATTCTCGGCAAGCGCCTGTTTGCCGACGGCAAGGCTACCGGAGACAACCAGCATGGCACCGGCCGGCAGACTCTCCGGCAGCGGCTCCAGCCCGTCCAGCATCAGCCCGATCGAGGTCTGCTGTCGGGCATATGTCGAGACATAGCGGTAATCGAAGTGAACCGCATTCTGCTCGGCATTGGCATAGCGCAGCACCTCCAGCGGCCCTGCAACATCGATCAGCAGGGCCTCCGGCGGAACCAGGATATAGACCGGGATGATCTCCGGCTCAGATGGTTCCTGCAGTTTGCTCAAGCCGCCTTCCTTGCCGTGCCGAGTGCCTCTTCGACGGTGGCGATCCGGGCGAAACGGCCGGCCAGCACCAGTTCGGTGCGCATGCGGATGTCGGCCGGCGAGAAGCTGACGCCCGAGGCATGGGTCATGGTGAAGGTCAGCATCGCCTCGCTGACGAAATCGACGTCGTAGCCTGTGTCTGCCGCGTGGCGAGTGGTGGTTTCGCAGCATTGCTCGGTGCGGATGCCGGACATGATCAGGCGCGTGATCCCGTTGGCCTTCAGCCAGTCTTCGAGACCGGTGCCGACCAGGGCCGAATGCACGTTCTTGTGGAATGTCACGTCCGGGGTGAGCTCCAGTTCGGCAAGCGTCGTGACGAAGCCGCTGTCGAGCGTGAACGGCGCATCGCTGTCGACATGGAAGATCTGCACGACCGGGATGCCGGCAGCCTTGGCGCCGTCGATCAGCGCCTGCTGTTTCTCGACATAGGCGGCGAGGTCGTCATTTGTCCAGAATGCACACTGGCGAAAGGACTCCTGGGCATCGACAACGATCAGTGCGGTTTTCTCTGCGGACATTTCATGCTCTCCGGTGATTTCAACGATAGCCGAATTTATCCAGTCTGGAGAGCAGAAAAAGCAGACAGACGGACGAAGAGAGGACATTTTCGGCCAATCTGGATCGTAGCGATGAAGCTACACGTGCTGCGAGCCGGATTGCGCGCGGCGCGAACCTCGCCTAGTGTCCGGCCGTTCTTTTCAGGGAGGAAATCATGTTGCGTTTCGGAATTATGTCGACGGCCAAGATCGGCCGCGAACTTGTCGTGCCGGCCATCCAGGATGCTGAAAATGCCGTGGTCACCGCGATTGCCAGTCGCGACCTGGCGAAGGCCCGCGCCATGGCCGACCGCTTTTCCGTGCCGCATGCCTTCGGCTCCTACGAGGAAATGCTGGCCTCCGACGTGATCGATGCCGTCTACATTCCGCTGCCGACCTCGCAGCATGTCGAATGGGCGATCAAGGCGGCCAATGCCGGCAAACATGTGCTCTGCGAAAAGCCGATCGCCCTGAAGGCGGATGAGATCGATGCGATCATCGAAGCCCGTGACCGCAACAAGGTTGTCGTCTCCGAAGCCTTCATGATCACCTACACGCCCGTCTGGCACAAGGTCCGCGAACTGCTGGCGGCGGGCGCCATCGGTCAGTTGAAAATGGTCCAGGGGTCGTTCACCTATTTCAACCGCGATCCCGGCAATATGCGCAATATTCCCGAACTCGGCGGCGGCGCCTTGCCGGATATCGGCGTCTATCCGACGATCACCACGCGCTTTGCCACCGGCAAGGAGCCGCAGCGTATCCAGGCAACGGTTGTGCGCGACCCGGAATTCGGCACCGACATCTATTCGAGCGTGAAGGCCGATTTCGGCGATTTCGAACTGAATTTCTACATCTCGACCCAGATGGCCAACCGCCAGCTGATGGTGTTTCATGGCACGGACGGTTTCATCGAGGTCAAGTCGCCGTTCAACGCCGATCGCTGGGGCGCCGAAGAGGTCGAACTGACCAACCGCAGCCATGATGGCTCGCAGATCTTCCGCTTCCCCGACAGCCGCCAGTACAAGCTCGAGGCCGAAGCCTTTGCCCGGGCTGTCGCCGGCACCACGGGTGAGGTGGTGACGCTGGAAAATTCCAAGGCGAACCAGCGTTTCATCGACGCGATCTATCGTGCCGCGAGCAAGGACGGTTGGGAAACCGTCTGACGTTAGCCGGCTACTGATAAAGGCTATCGCCGGAAGACGAAGCGCGAATAGCCGAAGAAGCTGAACAGCATGGCGGCGATGGAGGCAAAGACCAACGCCGCATAGGGGCTGAGCAGCGGTGCCATGATCAAGAGCCCGGCATAGATGCCGTAATTAACCAGCGAGGTGATCACCGCGATCACGCCGTAACGGAAGCCTTCGACCACCATCGAGCGCTTCGAGGCGCCGAAGGTGAAGCTGCGGTTGAGCAGCCAGGTGGCGGTCATCGCGAGCGCGATCGCGATGACCCGCGCGCTGAGCGGACCGAGCGGTGAAAAGCTCAAAAGCAGCCAGAGTGTGCCGGCATCGACGAGAAAGCCCGTCGCGCCGACGATAACGAAGCGGATGAATTTTTTCATGCGGCTTTCGAGGCGCGCTTGGCTGGCGCAGCGGCTTTGGCAGTCGTCGGCTTGTTCACCGGTTTCTGCTCGTCTTCAGCCCGTTTCAGCGCCGGCAGGTTCATGTAGTGGATGCGCAACTGTTCGGCCCGCGAACGGGCAACCGAATCGAGGATCAGCGCGGCCGTGAAGCTGAAGAAGGACATCATCATCAGCGCCATGGCGGCAATCCAGGTCGGCATGCGCGACACCAGGCCGGTGGTGAAGAATTCGTAGAGAACCGGCGCCATGAAGCCGAGGCTCATGCCCATCAGGCCAGCACTGATCAGGCCGAAGAACGCAAACGGCCGGGTTTCCTTCATCAGCATGGCAAACATCCAGAGGATCTTTGCCCCATCCTTGAAGGTCGAGAGTTTGGAATGCGAGCCTTCCGGCCGGCGGCCATAGTCCAGTTCCAGCTCGCAGACCGGCAATTTCAGCCGCGACGCATGCACCGACATTTCCGTTTCGATCTCGAAGCCGCCGGACACGGCCGGGAAACTTTTCACGTAGCGGCGCGAAAACGCCCGGTACCCCGACAGGATGTCGGTGAAGTCATTGCCGAACAGCAGGCGGTAGAGCGTGTTGAACAACCGGTTGCCGAAGGCATGGCCCTGGCGTCCGGCATCATCATGCACGCCGCGGCGGGTGCCGACCACCATGTCGGCCCGTTCGGTGATCAGCGTGCGGATCAGTTCCTCGGCGTCATGTGGCGCATAGGTGCCATCGCCGTCGGCCATCACATAGATGTCGGCGTCGATGTCGCAGAACATCCGACGCACGACATGGCCCTTGCCCTGGCGGCGCTCGCGAACGACGGTCGCGCCGGCCAGCATGGCAGTCAGCGCCGTGCCGTCGGTGGAATTGTTGTCATAGACGAAGATGCGGGCCTGCGGCAGCGCGGTGCGGAAGTCGCGCACGACGTCACCGATCGTCGCCGCCTCGTTGTAGCAGGGCAGCAAGACGGCAATGTCGGGATAGGCAGGGGCCGAACCACTCATCGAAAATGCACCTGTTGAAAGCTCTTGCAGCCGTCATGACCGCATCCGGCTTTACTATTTCTTGAGAAGGTTAAGGCTAGGTTTCGCCAGACTTGGCTCATGGACTATTTTGCATGCCGGCGGCAAATTGCCGCCCTCTAGAGGATGAAACGATTGACGGCAGCATCTTCCTCACCCGACCTGCCTGCAACACGCCGCCTGGAGCGCCTGCCGACTGCCGTTGCCCTCTATTCGGGCCTGACGATCCTCATTCTTGCTGTTCTCAATCTGCCGGCTGCGCGCGACTATGTCGGTATCGACAATGACGACGTGATGCGCCTGGTGCAGGTGCGCGATTTCCTCGGCGGCCAATCCTGGTTCGACCTGATGCAATACCGCCTCGGTCTGCCGGGTGGCACGCTGATGCATTGGTCGCGGATCATTGACCTGCCGATTGCAGCGCTAATCAAGCTGTTTTCGCTCGCGCTGCCGAGCGCGCGCGCCGAGGCGCTGGCGCTTCTGGTCTGGCCGTTTCTCCTCGTCGTTCCGCTGATGACGGCGATCGCCGTTGCGGCGCGCAGGCTCGGCGACTCGGTGGTCATGCACATCGCCTTGATGCTGGCGGCTGTCTTCGTCGTCACGGGAAACCGCTTCCTTCCGGGCGCGATCGATCACCACAATGTCCAGCTGGTTCTGGTTGCCACCATCGCTGCCTGCCTGCTGGATCCCGCGCGCCGGGCGGGAAGCTTTGCCCTTGCCGGTTTCGCCTCGGCCCTGGCCATCGCCATCGGCGCCGAGACCACCCCGCTGATTGCGGTGGTCTGTGTCGTGGTGGCACTTCTGTGGGCACTGGAAGGAACAGGGAGCAGCACGGCGGCACGGGCATTTTCGCTGTCGCTCCTGCTGTCGATCTCCGCGCTGTTTCTGGCGACCGTGCCGCCTGGCCATTATCGTCTCGTCACCTGCGACAGCCTGTCGATCGGCTATTATGCGATCATTGCCATCGGCACGGCTGCGCTGTTTGCCGCAACCTTCCTGCCCACCGGCCTGGGGCTTGCAGGACGCGGCGCAGCTCTGGTTACCATCGGCGCGCTTGTGTTGCTCTCAGCGCTTGCCGTCGCGCCACAATGCCTGCAGAACCCGCTGAACGACCTGGATCCGCTGCTGCAGACAATGTGGCTTGACGGCGTGCTGGAGGCCCAGTCCTTCTGGCGCTGGCTGGAAGTCGAGCCTGCGAGCTTCGGCGGTTTCTACGCGGTGCCGGTCTTTGCCCTCGCCGTCTGCCTGTTCCGGGTGATCCAGGGCGATGATATCCGCAGCCACGCCATTCTCTTTGCGCTGCTGCTGATCAGCTTTGTCATCGCGCTGGTCCAGGTGCGCGGCGCCGCATTCGCAAACCTGCTCGCCATTGTGCCGGTGGCGCTCCTGATTGCCGACCTTCGGCGCAATTCCAATGCCGAGCCGGACAATATCGGCGCCGGCTTCTTCTTCGTTGTCGTGACACTGATCTCGGTGCCCAGCGTCTGGATATTGAGTGGCGTCTTCATCGTTGAGGGAACGATGGGGATCTCGAACCGGATGCGCTCGCTGGTTGCGGCGACGCCAACTGCTCAGGCCGAGGCCGGAGCCACCTGCGAGACGTTGCAGTCCCTGGCGCAACTGAATGACCTGCCGGCAGGCACGGTGGTGGCGCCTTCCGATTATGGTGCGGACATTTTGCGGATTACCCCGCACCGCGTGCTGAGCGGGCCCTATCACCGCAACCAGGGTGGCATGCTGACCGAGCTGCATATCGGTCTTGCCGAACCTGAAGAGGCGGCCGCCTTCCTGCGCGGTTCGAAATCGACGATCCTCGCCTTCTGCCCGACCAATATTCAGACCGAGAAAATCGCAAAGATGAAGCCGGACGGGCTTTATGCGGCACTCGAAGCGGGCCAGGTTCCCGACTTTCTGCAGCCATTGCCGCAAGATCCGCAGTCGGGGCTGACGATCTACCGGGTCGTTCTGCCCTGATCCCGAAATTGCCCGCGAACGAAGATGAAATCTGCCCAGGACTGCAAGGCGAGGCTGATCTTTGTTGGCTTTTGCGATACTCAGGACACATGAGCAATTTCTTCGCTGACGATTCGCCGAGCAACCTGACCGAGTTTACCGTTTCGGAACTCTCGGGCTCGATCAAGCGCACGGTCGAGACCGCCTTCGACCATGTCCGGGTGCGCGGCGAGATCTCCGGCTTTCGCGGCCAGCATTCGTCCGGCCATGCCTATTTTTCCCTGAAGGACGACAAGTCACGCATCGATGCGGTGATCTGGAAAGGCTCGTTTCCGAAGCTGAAATATCGGCCGGAGGAGGGCATGGAAGTCATTGCCACCGGCCGCATCACCACATTCCCCGGCTCGTCGAAATATCAGATCGTCATCGAGCAGATGGAGCCGGCCGGCGCCGGCGCGCTGATGGCGCTGATCGAGGAGCGCAAGCGGCGCTTTACCGCCGAAGGTCTTTTCGACCCGGCGACAAAACAATTGCTGCCCTTCATGCCCAAGGTGATCGGCGTTATTACCTCGCCGACCGGCGCCGTGATCCGCGATATCCTCCATCGCATTTCCGACCGCTTCCCGGTCCATGTCATCGTCTGGCCGGTCAAGGTCCAGGGTGAGGGGTCGGGCGACGAGGTCGCCAATGCCATCAAAGGCTTCAATGCGATCGAACCCGCTGGGCCGGTCGCGCGGCCGGACGTGCTGATCGTCGCGCGCGGTGGCGGCAGCCTGGAAGATCTCTGGAGTTTCAATGACGAGGTAGTGGTTCGTGCCGCGGCCGCAAGCGACATCCCGCTGATCTCGGCCGTCGGCCACGAGACCGACTGGACACTGATCGACTATGCCGCGGATGTGCGCGCCCCGACCCCGACAGGGGCGGCCGAAATGGCTGTGCCGGTGAAAGCCGATCTGGAAGCCCAGATCGCGACACTCGCTGCCCGTCTTTCGGGCGCGATCAACCGCCAGATGGACTATCGCAGCCAGGGCCTTCGCGCGCTGGCCCGTGCCTTGCCGTCGCTCGACCAGTTGCTGGCGCTGCCGCGCCGCCGCTTCGACGAGGCGTCGAGTGGTCTCGGCCGCAGTCTCGAGCTCAACACCATGAACAAGCGACGCAGTTTCGAGCGCGCCGCGGCCAAGCTCTCGCCTGATATGCTGGCGCGCCGCCTTGTCGAGCGCCGGCAGAGGCTGGGCGAGCAGGCGACGCGGGCCGAACGCGTGATCGAACGGCTGATCGAGCGCAACAAGGCGCGGCTGGGTCGCTTCGATGCGACGCTGACCGCTGTGCCGTCCCGGCTCCAGGGTCTGATCGCACGGTCGAAGGACCGGTTGGAGAGCCTCGGCCGTCGAGCCGATAGCGCCGTGGTTCACGATCTGCGCCGGGCCCGCTCGCTGGTGGTCGCACAGGACCGCGTCTTGCAGTCGCTGTCCTACAAGAACGTCCTCCAGCGTGGCTATGCCGTGATCCGCGATGGCAGCGACCGGCCGATCTCGCGGGCGGCCGCACTGGCAACCTCACAGCCGGTCGCAATCGAATTTGCCGATGGCCGCGTCTCGGCGTTGGTCGGCGAGGGCGTTGCCGCACCAGACGCCGAGCCACAGGCGACGTCGTCCAAATCGCCGTCGGCGGCCAAGCCGGCAAGGAAAGCGGAGCCTCCCGTCGGTCAGGGCAGCCTGTTCTGATGGCGCCCCGGCACTTCCTGGTCGTTCTGGCGCACCCACTTCCAGACAGTTTTGCAGCCTCTGCGGCGCGCACGGTCCAGCAGGCCCTGGAATCAAACGGGCATGTTGTTGACCTCCTGGATCTCTATGGCGAGGATTTCGACCCGCGCCTGACGGCGACAGAACGCGCAAGTTACATGGGCGGGCAATACGATGCGTCTGCGGTTGCGCCTTGGGTTGCGCGGCTACAGGCAGCGGACGGCCTCGTGCTCGTCTTCCCGCAATGGTGGTTCAATCTGCCGGCGATCATGAAGGGCTTTATCGACCGGGTTTTTGTGCCGGGCGTGGCGTTCAAGCACGATCCAGGCGGCGGACGGCTGATACCCTTGCTAACCAATATCCGGACATTCCGGGTGGTGACAACGACGGGCTCGCCATGGTGGATCGTGCACCTCTACATGGGCAATCCGGTCCGGCGCATCCTCAGTCGCGGGGTCGCATCCTTCTGTTCAAACGGCTTGGATTTCGCGATGTTGTCGCTGCACGACATGGACAGGGCGACCGTCGAAAAACGCGTGAAATTTCTCGATCGCGTGCGATCCAGTTTCGCCCGTCTCTGAGTTTCGACATGCATTTTTAAGTTGTATTTCGGTCACTGTAAAAATCACGATCCTGCAAAAATGCAAGGAATTTAGGGGCTTTGCGACGGTCGGTGCGGCGAAACAGAAAAACCAAAGGTTGACATTCCGTGGCAATGTCTTTATGTAGTGCTTATCGATATTTGCTTGCTGAGCTTTGGTTACCGCGCATTTAGCAACCGCGCCCTGAACGAACCTTCCTTTCAAAAATCGCTATCATCATCCGCAGCGCATCGGCGTTGTGGTATCTCTTATGCTATGAAAGGGTTCATCATGACCACTGGCACAGTAAAATGGTTTAACTCCACCAAGGGCTTCGGCTTCATTCAGCCTGACAACGGCGGCCCGGACGCATTCGTCCACATCTCGGCTGTCGAACGTGCTGGCATGCGCGAAATCGTCGAAGGCCAGAAGATCGGCTACGACATGGAGCGCGACAACAAGTCGGGCAAGATGTCGGCCTGCAACCTTCAGGCTGCTTAATTCGGTATCTGCTTTCCCTTGACCACGGATGTACTGGCACTGTCGAGAGCAAGATCCAACCGAGGTCAGGCACATTGCCTGGCCTTTTTTATTGCCGCTCGCCGACCCGAGCACCCCAGAGGAGGATGAGCATGACAGAAAACTTCAGCAAACCGCGTCAGCAGGCAGAAATTGCCTTTGGCAAAACCCAGTCGCAATTTTTCGCCCGCGAGCGCGCGTTCGAAGAACTGGACACAATCGTGTCTGCGCGCGAAGAAAAGACCCTGAGGCTACGCGAGGCCCGTCTTGCCAAGGAATTGCAAGACAGCAATAAGCCGGCAGCGAGCCCCGTTACGAAACGTGCCAGAAAGGCCTGACCTTGGCCGGCATGGCATCTCAACTGGATTAGAGCATTGAGAAATATAAAAAACACCGAACTTTCCGATCGTCGCAGCACGGCTGCCGAGGCAAAGGCTGCCTTACTTGAGGCCTATCGTGCCGCCAAGGAAGCCGCACAGCCGAACCTCGAAGCCAAACAGGCCGAGCGCATGGCCGTCGCCGAAGCCCGCGAAGCCCGCCGCGTTGAACGCGAGCGCCTGAAGAACGAAGAACGCGACCGTCTCAAGGCTGAGGCCGCCGAGCGGGAAGCGGCCATCGCAGCGGCTGCGAATGCCGAAGCCGAAGCACGCGAAGCCGCTGAAGCCAGCCGCATTTCCCGCGTCGTCGAAGACGAAGCCGCCCGCAAGGCCGAGCGTGACCGGCGTTATGCCAATCGCAAGGCAAGACAGTCCTGAGGCACGGCCCACGGGACGAGCTTTGATATCTTGCGATAGCGAAACTGTTCAAGGCCGGCGATTGCCGGCCTTTTCCGTATTCCGGTGCTGACGTAGACTTTCCGTCAGTCGGCCGCTCATCGGCCGCTCATTGGATTGTGAGCGACGCTGGCCTTACAAACCGGTAACGCAATTCCCATTTCAATCTGACTATGGCAGCAAAGCGTGGCAGATTGCGTCATGCACCTTGCGCGATGCCGCGTGCGCGATGCCTCTGTTACGTCATGGAGAATTGACTATGAAAATGATGAATTCTGCGGTTCTGGCCGGGCTCCTCGCTGCAACAATCGGTGCTGCGCCGGCTCTGGCAGAACAATCCGAGCTGTCGAGGATCCTGTTCGGCAGGAGTTACAACGACAATGTCACCGCTGTGAAGGTTGGTCCGTCGTGGCGTGACACGGATGGCACCGTGCCGTTTTTCGTCATGAAACCGCATCCGGTTCGCGTCCGCGCGGCGCAGGCGGAGGTGGCGGCCGATGCCGGTCTGCGCGATGCGCTGGAACTGCGCGAGATTGCCGCGAAAAACGTGATCTGGGTCCAGACCGCGGCCAATGGCGGCAAGATCGTCTATTACCGTTGATATCCGCAGGACGCTGACATGGGTTGCCGGCGGCAGACCGCCGGCATTTCTCTTGAATGATCAGGCCCATTCGCCCTTGCGCATGACCGGCACCTTCGAGCCATCCGCTCTCACGCCATCGATATCCACCTTGTCCGAGCCGATCATCCAGTCGATGTGGATGAGCGAGGCATTGCCGCCCTGTGCCTTGATCTGATCCTGGCTGAGCGTGGCGCCATCGAGGAAACATTTCGAATAGCACTGGCCAAGCGCAATGTGGCAGGAGGCATTCTCGTCGAACAGCGTGTTGTAGAACAGGATGCCGGACGCCGAGATCGGTGACGAATGCGGCACCAGCGCGACCTCGCCGAGCCGGCGTGCGCCCTCGTCGGTATCGAGCACCTTGTTGAGCACTTCCTCGCCCTTGGTGGCCTTTGCCTCGACGATCCGGCCGGCTTCGAAGCGCACCTGGATATTGTCGATCAGCGTTCCCTGATGGGAGAGCGGCTTGGTCGACGAGACATGGCCCTCGACCTTCAGCGCATGCGGCGTGGTGAAGACCTCTTCCGTCGGGATGTTCGGATTGCAGGTGACGCCGTTCTTGGCAACAGATGCGCCGCCATGCCATTCGTGGCCATCAGCAAGGCCAACGGTGAGATCCGTGCCGGGGCCGGTGAAATGCAGGGCCGCGAAGCGCTCACCATTCAGCCAGCCGGAACGCTTGGCAAGTTCGCCATTGTGCGTTTTCCAGGCGGCGACCGGATCGGGCTGATCGACCCGCGAGGCGGCAAAGATCGCATCGGCGAGTTTGCCGACGGCAATCTCGACCGGCACGTCCGGGAATACCAGCTTGGCCCAGGACGGGTTGGGATAGGAGCAGATGTTCCAGTTGATGTCGAAATTCGAGATATATTCGAGCGCCGGCTTATAGGCGATGGAATTGGCCTTGTTGGCCCGTGCCACCTTGGCCGGATCCTGGCCCGACAAAAGCATCGGATTGTCGCCGGCGACCGCAAGCCGCGCCGCGCCATTGGCATAGGCCTTGGCCATGCCCTCGTAGAGCCAGCCGGATGCCCTGTCGAAGCTCTCGTCCGCGCCATGCGCGTAACGGGAAAGGGTGGTTTCCTCGTCGGAATAGAAGGTGGTGACGATGCCGGCGCCAGCGAGATAGGCGTGTTTGGTGATATGGCGCACCAAGGGCAGGGCTGCGATCGGCGCGGTGATCACAAGATCCTGGCCTGCCTGCAACTGAAGGCCGACCTTGACGGCCACTTCGCCAAGCTTCTCGAGCTTGACCGGATCGACGGCATGGGTGAAGTCGGGCGCTATTGTCATCGGGATCTGCCATTCTCTGTCATTGGGATGGCACTAGACTTAGAGGGCTTTGCGGCGAAAATGAAGCTCAGCGTCGTGAAAACCGACCGCGTCGCATCAAGCGGTGATTGATGCCGCAATCGCGCCCAGCGTGGTCAAAGCATCCGTCGGATCGAGCCGCACCTGCAGCCCGCGCTGGCCGCCATTGATGTACACATGCGGCTCAGAAAGGGCAGCAATCTCGATCGCGGTCGGCACATGCTTCTTCTGGCCGAACGGGCTGATGCCGCCGACCACGAAGCCGGTAAGCTTTTCGGCCAGCGCCGGTTTCATCATCGCTGCCGACTTGCCGCCGAAGGCGGCAGCAAGCTTCTTCATGCTGACTTCCTTGTCGGAGGGAAGGACGACGCAGACCGGCTTGCCGTCAAGCTCGGCCATCAGCGTTTTCAGCACGCGCGCCGGATCCTCGCCGAGTGCGTCCGCCGCCTGCATGCCGATGCGCTCGGCATTGGGATCGTAGTCATAGGTATGAACGGTGAAGCTGATACCGGCCTTGGCCAGCGCCTGGGTGGCGCGCGTGGTCTTCGACATCGCTATTTCCCAAGTTCTGCCGCGTAGACCTCCGGCTTGAAGCCGATCAGCAGCTTGCCGTCGATCTCCAGCACCGGCCGCTTGATCATCGACGGCTGTGCCAGCATCAGCGCGATCGCCTTCTCCCGGTCGAGATCCGCCTTGGCTTCATCGGGCAGCTTCTTGAAGGTCGTGCCGGCGCGGTTGAGAACCGTTTCCCAGCCGGATTTCCCGGTCCAGGTTTCGAGGTGGCCACGATCGATGCCTGATGTCTTGTAGTCGTGGAAAGCATAGGCGACACCGCGATCGTCCAGCCATTGGCGAGCCTTCTTCATCGTGTCGCAGTTCTTGATACCGTAGATCGTCGAAGTCATGGTCAATCCTCAAGGGCTCCCGCCTTGCGCAATGTGCGGCTCGGCTGGTCACAGGCAATTTTCATCAGGTCGGCGCGGCGACGCACCAGGCGGTCGGAGATGCGCGTCACGATCAGGCCGGCCTGAGGTGCACGGATGTCCACGCTGCCATCGGGCTGGCCCGCGCGCGTGACGATGGTCGCCAGCAGATCACCTTCGACAACCGGATCGCCGATATCGCGGTGGAAGAGCACCGTTCCGGCTTCAGGGCTGCGGATCATCTCGATATTGTCGAGCGGCACGGCGGGGCCGACAAAGGTCGGCAGCGAGACATTTGCATCGACGACCACGCCACGGGCGGCCAGAAATGCCCAGATCCCGTCCGCATCCTTGCGCGCCACATCGGGATAGACATCGCGCAGGCCGCGCAATTCGAGGGTGACAGCAAGTTTGCCGGGCAGGGTCTTGCGTTTTTCGCCGGGGATTTCATATTTCCAGGCATAGCCGACGGCTTCTTCGAAAGCCGAGCTTTCGCCATCGGAGAGGAAGACGGCATCCATGTCGAGTGCGGCCGCCAGATCGCTCGCTTCCGGCCAGAAGGCGTCGTCGATATAGGCATATTGCAGCGATTCGTCGTCGCAATGCAGGTCGAGCACCAGATCGGCGCCGAGTGCCATATGCAGCAACCGGCGCTTCAACTGTTCGGTTGCCGGATAGCGGGTCAGGTCTTCCACCAGGGTGTCACGGTCGCGCAGCGAGACCAGCGGGAAGTCGCGGTTGAAGTTGGTGCGGGTGCCGAGTTCGAAACGGCCTTGTAATTCGCCGAAATGCGATTGTGACGCACCAATCGGATTGGCCTGCGGCACAATGACGATCGTGCCGGCGATCCGGCCTTGTGCTTCGGCCTCGCGCAGCGTCTGGCTGAGGAAATGCAGCACGGCCGTCCCGGGAAGCTCATTGGCATGTAGGGCTGCCTGCATGTAGACTTTCGGGGCCTCCGGTTTGCTGCCTTCGAAACGCAGCACCGGCAGGCGCCATTCGAGACCCGGCGTATCGCCGGCGATGATGATTTCCGATATTTCCACGCTGACCACTCCGCAAACTGTGCTGGAACGAGATTTATGCGAACCCGGCCTGCCCATGCAAGCCGTTGCGCTGACCGCTGCGCGAGCCGGTTCAAGCGCGCAAACCGCTTGCGTGGATAAATGGCGCCGGATCGGCCTGATCTGTCTGTCGATTGCGGCCAGCCTTCGCAAGAATCGGGTTGAAATACTGGACAGAGCGGAGGATTTTGGTCTCAAGGACAAAGGCAAGCGGCAAGAAAAATGAGCCAGGAAAGACACCATCATTGCATCTTCGAAACGGCTGGCGGCTTCTGCGGCATTGCCTGGAGCGTGTCGGGCATCGCGCGCTTCCAATTGCCGACGAAAGACGAGGCGGAGACCGAGAGGCTGCTGATGCGGCGTGTGCCGTCGTCAGGCCGCGCCGTGCCGCCACCGAACGTTGCCAAGACCATCGAGGCGGTGAAGCGATATTTTGCTGGCGACGCCGTCGATTTTTCCGATGTCACACTCGATCTCGGCGGTCAGGATGATGTTTTCAAGGATATCTATGCCGCCGCGCGCAAGATTGGCTGGGGGCATACGACGACTTACGGCGCCCTTGCCAAGGTTTTGGGGCTTGGGCCGGAGGCCGCTCGCGAGGTTGGCCAGGCCATGGCGAAGAACCCTGTCGCGCTGATCATTCCGTGTCACCGGGTGCTGGCCGCAGGTGGCAAGCTCGGCGGATTCTCAGCGCCGGGCGGGTCGCAGTCGAAGGCAAGAATGTTGGAGCTCGAAGGTGTGAAGCTGGCACCAGCGGAGCCTGCGCAGCAGTCGCTTGGTTTCTAGGTCGAGGAAAGAGGAAGCGATGTCCGGCTGATGGCATGTGCTTTTCAGGCTTCGCGCACGCTATCATGACTTGCCGCACGGGCGGTTTTGATGAGGTTGAGATCGAAGGTCAGGAATGCACCGCAACGCGTGGATTTGACCAGACATAGACTGCAACGTGGAATCCCACGCGCCGATAAAGTACCGTCAAACCCGGCAAAATCACTACACCCACCTCGATCCTGGATCGCCAGGATGGGATCGAGCCGTTGCATGGACGACAGGGGTTGGGGGGACAGTTTCTCGGGAAGAGCTTTGCTAGCAGGTTTGGTCCAAACCCATGACCGAAGTTGCTCCATACAATGGCGTAAGCTGCCATAAAGCGGAAGTCACAGTTCCACTGTTAAAGACTGACGATGCTTTTTGGAAGGTGGTATCGATTGCTGACGGGTTGGAGACCCAACCGATCGGACTGCCCAAACCAGCAGAACCAGGGTTTTCCAACGTCTCAGCTATGAGGGACAAACAATGCTTGTGACAAGAGGCTTCAAGGGCAAGCGCCGCGGCGGAGACGCTGATCGCCTGCGATTACCGCCTGGTCAGTTCCTGACGCCGGAGTTTCCGGTGCTGACCGCCGGACCAACGCAGCACACGTCCCTCGATCGCTGGAGCCTTGTGCTTCAACACGGCGGCTCGATGCTGGGCAAATGGAGCTGGGAGCAGTTCGAGGCACTGCCACAAACCGAAATCACGTCCGACATTCACTGTGTCACCAAGTGGTCGAAATTCGATACGCGCTGGCGCGGGGTTACCATCGACGACCTCTTGCGCGCCGCCGGGCTGGATGCCGCGCCGACAGGCTTCCTCATGGCGCATTGTGATGGCGGCTACACGACCAATCTGCTCGTCGCCGATCTGATCGAGGCGCGTGCGATGATTGCGACCCATTTTGACGATCTGCCGCTCCTCCCCTCTCATGGCGGTCCAGCCCGCCTGCTCGTGCCGCACCTCTATTTCTGGAAAAGTGCAAAGTGGGTGCGGCGCCTGGCCTTTCGTGAGGCAGACTCGCCCGGCTTCTGGGAATCGCAAGGCTACCATCTCCGCGGCGATCCCTGGCGCGAGCAGCGCTATACAGGTGACCAATGATCGACCTCGCAACGGCATCCGCGCAATGGCGCGTTGCCACGGTCACGGCGATCCGAAACGAGACGACGACGGTCAAGACGATCAGCTTCGATGTGCCGGGCTGGCCCGGGCATCTTGGTGGGCAGCATGTCGACCTGCGCCTCACCGCCGAGGACGGCTATGTCGCGCAGCGCAGCTATTCGATTGCGTCCGGCGCCGGTTCGGGGCCGCTTGTCGAGCTGACCGTCGATGCCATACCCGATGGAGAGGTCTCGGGCTTTCTCCATGAGGAGTTGCGCGTCGGTGACCAGATCGAGATCCGCGGACCGATCGGAGGCTATTTCGCCTGGTCTGCGGCACATGACTATGGATTACTTCTGATCGCCGGCGGCTCGGGCATAGTGCCGCTGATGTCGATGCTGCGGTCGCGCGCCGCAGCCGGCGCGACGCAGCCTGCCCGTCTGCTCTATTCATCGAGGGGTATCGACCAGATCATCTACCGCGCCGAACTCGATCGACTTGCAGCACAGGGCGCCGGCGCCCACTTCACGCTCACCCACACGCTGACCCGCAATGCTCCATCGGGGTGGACCGGAGAGCAAGGCAGGATCGACCGCGTGATGTTGACGCGCCGGCAATTCACCCCCGTGGGAACCCCCGATGTCTACGTATGCGGGCCAACGGCATTCGTCGAAACGATTGCCGAGCATCTCGTCGCGATGGGCCACAAGGCTGGCAACGTCCGGACGGAGCGGTTTGGCCCCACGGGTGCGATCCGGGCGTAACAAGAGAAGTCAGCCGGTCGCCCCGGCGCCTGCGGGCTGCCGTGATTTCTCACGGCGACTCTCACGACGACCTGCGGACGGTGGTCGAATATCGCAGCGAAGCGCCGGAAGCCATTGTGGACCTCCGGCGCTGTCTCATTCCCTAATCCAGCGTCGTCTTAGGTCTCAGGCTGCATCGACGCGGCGCGGCAGCTTCCAGTCGGGCCGGATGAAGTGGCAGGTATAGCCGTGCGGGATCCGTTCCAGATAATGCTGATGCTCGGGCTCGGCCTCCCAGAAATCCCCCAAGGGCGAGACCTCGGTGACGACCTTGCCGGGCCAGAGCCCCGACGCATCCACATCGGCGATCGTCTCTTCCGCCTCCGTCCTTTGAGCGTCGTCTGTGTAGAAGATCGCGGAACGATAGCTGGCGCCTCGATCGTTGCCCTGGCGGTCTTTCGTGGTTGGATCGTGTATCTGGAAAAAGAATTCGAGGATCTGCCGATAGCTTGTCAGATCGGGATCGAAGATGATCTCGATCGCCTCGGCATGGGTGCCATGGTTGCGGTAGGTGGCATTGGGCACGTCGCCGCCCGAATAGCCGACACGTGTGTCGACGACACCCGGTTGCTTGCGGATCAGATCCTGCATGCCCCAGAAACAGCCGCCTGCGAGGACGGCGCGTTGTGTTGTGTCTGTCATGGTTCAAGCCTTCCTTTCGTTCTCGAACAGCCGCCGGTATTCACCGTAGCCTTCGGCCTCGAGATCATTGAGATGAATGAAGCGCAGCGACGCTGAGTTGATGCAGTAACGCATCCCGCCCTCCGCTGCCGGACCGTCCGTAAAGAGGTGGCCGAGATGACTGCCGCCGCCGCCGGACCGAACCTCGGTCCGACGCATTCCATGGCTGTGGTCGACATGTTCGACGATCGTCGCGCCTTCGATCGGCCTGGTGAAGCTCGGCCAGCCAGAACGGCTCTCGAACTTGTTCACCGATGCGAAGAGCGGCTCGCCGGAAACGACGTCCACGTAGATTCCGGCCTCCTTGTTGTCCCAATACGCGTTCACGAACGGCCGCTCGGTGCCGTTCTCCTGTGTCACTCGGTACTGCTCCGGCGAGAGGGCTGCCAGAGCACCGGGGTTCTTTATGAAATGACTGTTCTTCATGATTATCTCCTTCGATATCCATGTAAAACTTTCCGCTATTCGCCAGAAGTGCCCGACTTCGTAACCCTTCCTATCGCTTTACGGAAGCGACATGTGTGATGGCGGATCATCATGGCGTCAGCCAAGGATCAGCCTTCCGCGCGACGCTTGCGATAAACCTCGCGTGCCACATCCATGCGCGGTGCGTTCTCGACGACCCACTCAGCCAATGCCTGAACGGCATCGACGATCACCGCCAGCGAGCCTTTTGGGAATATCAGCCGAGCCAAGAGGGCCGGCCTCGCCGTCCGGCACTCACCCGCAAGGTCAAAGCACCTTCGTTTCGCCGCCGTCGACGCGAAGTGCCGTGCCAGTGATCCAATGGCTTTCGGCCGAAAAGAGGAAGGCGATCGCGTTGGCGATGTCTTCGGGTTGCCCGTAGCGGGCAACACCCACCTCGGCCGCGAAGCGATCGATTGCCGCATCGAGCGAGAGACTGTGCTTATCGGCATAGAACTGAAGCATCGTCAGGCGGCGGTCGGTCATGACCGATCCGGGCAGGATCGTGTTGACCTGCACCCCGTCCTCGATGCCCCGATCGGCAAAGGCCTTGGCAAGCGCCAGGATCGCCGCATTGATCGTCCCGACGGCGGCGACCGATGCCTTTGGCGTATAGGCTGACGTACCCGACGTGATGGCGACCGAACCATGCGTGGCCTTGAGCGCATCCCATGCGGCGAGCGTCAAACGCCGGGCGGAGTGGAATTTGAGCGCAAATCCGTCGTCCCATTGTTCGTCGGTCAGTGCGAACATGTCGGCTTGTGGAACTGCGCCGGCGATGCAGGCGACGGCATCGATCCTACCGAAGTGCTCGAGCGTCGCTGCGACGACCGCTCCAGCCGCATCCGGCTGGCGCAGGTCATGAACCAGAAGAAGCGGTTTTGCTCCTGCTGCCCGGACCGTTTCAGCCGTCTCCTCCAAGGTCTCCCGGGTTCGTGCCACCAGCGCCAAAGCGCTGAAGTCGCGAGCCAATCGGGCGGCCGTTGCGCGGCCGATACCGCGACTGGCGCCAGTGATGATCGCCACGCGCTCCATTAGACGCGAGCCTCGGCGAGGCCGAGTGCGCCCCGCGCGTCGCCTTTGGAAAGCTTGTGGTGGAAGTCGCAAACAGTGTTACGAGCGCAAATCATGGTCTGTCTCCGAAGTGTCAGACGGACAAGGCCGCCTGCTGATTGAAAATCTGGGCGCGGTGGGAGACACGCCCAGACAAGCGGGTCAGCCGATATGCTTGGCGAGAAACGCACGCATCGCGGCGCCGATCTCGACGGCATGGGTTTCGAGCGCGAAGTGTCCGCTGTCGACGAAGCGAACGTCCGCCGCCGGCACATCGCGCTTGAACGCCTCGGCGCCCGGCGGAATGAAGAATGGGTCGTTCCTGCCCCAGACCGCCAATACCGGCGGCTGATGCTCGCGCAGATAGGCCTGGATGGTGTCGTAAAGCGCGACGTTGGTCTGGTAATCGAGCAGCAGGTCGAGCTGGATTTCATCGTTGCCGGGGCGGGCCAGGTAGAAATCGTCGAGATTGCGGCCGTCGGGCGAGACTTTGCTCGGATCGTCGACGCCGTGCGTATACTGGAAGAGGGTCGTTTCGGGCGCCAGGAAGCCGCGCAGCGCGTCACGGTTGGCCTGGGTCGGCTCGTTCCAATAGGCCATGACCGGCGCGAAAGCATCCGACACGCCTTCGACATAGGTGTTGCCGTTCTGGGTGACGATCGCGGTGATCCGCTCGGGGTGCTTGACCGCCAGCCGGAAGCCGACCGGGGCACCATAGTCGAACACGTAGATGGCGAACTTGGTCAGACCGAGCACCTCGGTAAAGCGGTCGACAACGTGTGTGATGTTCTCGAAGTTATAGCCGAACTGGTCGCGGGACGGCTGTTCGGTCATGCCGAAGCCGGGCAGGTCCGGGGCAACGACATGGTAGGTGTCGGCCAGTTCGGGGATCAGGTCGCGGAACATGTGGCTGGCGCTCGGGAAACCATGCAGCAGCAGCACGGTGGGGCGGCTCACATCGCCGGCCTCGCGGTAGAACAGCTTGAGGCCATCGACATCGACGGTGTTGAAACGGACGGTCATGGAAATCTCCTTGATTTGAAGGTGTGCCGAAGGGTTTGCAGGCGCGGCTGCGCGCCCGCATCGTTTGGTGCCGGACGTGTGGGAAGGATCAGGCGGCGGCGGCCGTGCGAACCGTCACGACTGGAAAGTCGATTTCGGTCTTCAGCGCTTCATTGACGTAGTTGGTGAAGGTGTTGAGCGCGACATGGGCGATGATCTCGACAATCTCCGCATCGGAATGTCCCGTCTGCCTGAGCGCCGCGATATCGGCGTCGCTTGCCTGTCCGCGTCCACGGGCGAGCTTGACGGCGAAGCGCACGGCTGCATCCGCCTTGACATCGTTGGAGGCGCCATTTCGGTTGGCGGTGATTTCCGCGTCGTCGAGCTTGGCGAGGTTACGGGCGATATAGGTGTGGGCGGACAGGCAGTAGCCACAGCCATTCACCTCGGCAACTGCGAGCGCGATCCGTTCACGGGTTGGTGCGGCAAGCGCGCCTTTGCCGAGCGCGCCGGAAAAGCCGAGATAGGCTTCGAGTGCTGCCGGGCTGTTGGCAACGATGCGAAACATGTTCGGCACGGTGCCGAGTTGCTTTTGCACGGTCGCAAGCAGGGTCTGGGATTTTTCGGGGGTCTGTTCGGCGGCGGGGGTTGGAATTCGTGACATGTGCTTTTCTCCTGAACGGGTTGTCTTGCTGTTGCAGGATTGAAGTACCCCCTTCCGTATCCGGTAGGCAGATGCTAAGTGCGAAAGCCTAACTTCCGCAAAACGAGAGGGGACGATGGACAGGTTTGAGGCAATGCGCACGCTGGTCGCGGCGGTCGATGGGGGGAGCCTGTCCGCAGCGTCCCGATCTCTCAACGTTCCCCTTCCCACCGTCAGCCGACGCGTTTCGGACCTGGAAATGTTTCTCGGTTCGCAGCTCGTGGTCCGCACAAGCCGCAAGCTCCTGCTCACGGAAGCTGGCACGGCCTATGTCGCATCGGCGCGACGGGTGCTTGAGGAACTGTCGGAGGCGGAGCGCGCCGCCTCGGGTGAATATCGCGCGCCGCGCGGCGAATTGCTGGTGACCGCGCCGATCGCATTCGGCGCACTCCATGTCGCGCCGATCGTCCACGATTTTCTCGGCGCCTATCCCGAGGTGACAGTGCGGCTTGTGCTGTCCGACAGCACCATCGATCTCATCGAAACGCACGTCGATGTCGCGGTCAGGATCGGCCGCCTGCCTGACAGCTCGCTGGTGGCGCGCAAGGTCGGCGAGATCCGATGGGTCGTCTGCGCAAGCCCGGATTATCTTGAACGGCGAGGCAAGCCGGAAACGCCCGATGCTCTGGCCCACCACGACTGCATCGCGTTTGAAGGACTGCAACGCTACCGGGAGTGGCCCTTCATGGACGGGAATGCCCAGCAGCAAGTGACGATCAATCCTCGCTTCTCGGTCAACACCGCGGACGGCGTCGTGAGCGGTGCAGTCTCGGGTGTTGGCATCGCCCGCGTGCTTTCATATCAGGCAGCGGCAAGCGTCAGAGCGGGGTCACTCCTGCCGATATTGGTGGATCACGCCCCCCCGCCGATGCCGGTCCACCTCGTCCACGCCGCGCATCAGCAACAGCCGTTGAAATTGCGCGCCTTCCTCGATTTTGTCGCGCCACGGCTGCAGCAGCGCCTCCAAGCCATATCGCATGACATTGCCGGTGCCGGGCAAGGCACTTCGACAACCCCCTAACCAACCCACACGCGACCGCATCGCAATGGGGAAGGCGCGCCAGGCCGAAGATGGTGCCCCATCGAACAGGGCCGCATGCTTTTGAAGACGCCGAATCGCGTCGGTTGAAGGGGTCATCAAAGAGAAATGCCGGCCCTCCCTTGACAATGCGTGAGTGATCAGTCATCTATTGGGTGAGGATGATGGCAAATGGCGCGACCCAGAAGCGAAGAAAAACGTGATGCGATCCTGACGGCGGCGATGACGTTGGTTGCCGAACACGGTCTTGGTGCGGCGACGGCCGAAATCGCCAAGGTCGCTCAGGTGCCGCACGGATCGGTGTTCACCTACTTCGGAACGAAATCCGCTTTGCTCAATGAGCTCTACATCGAGTTGAAGACGGACCTCTCTGAAGCCATCCTGGAAGCGATGCCTGGCGACGGCGATGTTCGCGGGCAATTGCATCATCTGTGGGCGCGTTGGACGGACTGGGGTGTTTCCAATCCGTCGAAGCGGCGAGCCTTAGCCCAGCTCGGGGTGTCAGACCAGATCACCGAAGCCAGCCGCAAGGCGGTGGCAGTCGTCGCAGGCCCGGCCGTCGCAATCGTACACCGTGCACGATCAACCGGCGCGTTGCGGGATGCGCCTCTGGCTTATGTCGGAGCACTCGTCGAAACGATGGCAGGGACGACGATCGATTTCATCATCCACGACCCCGGCAATGCGGAAGGTGTCCGCGACGCTGGATTCGAGGCCCTTTGGCAGGCATTGCGCTAATTTTTTACCATATAATGAGTGTCTACTCAGTCATAAAAGGAGCTGTTCCATGAAAGCTATCCAAGCCACCCAGTTCGGCAGTCCGAGCGTCCTGACGATCGCCGATCTGCCCGATCCGAGCCCGGGACCGGGCCAGATCGCGATCGACGTCACGCACGCGGCGGTTGGTCTCATCGACCTCCTGTTTCGCCAGGGGCAGTTCAAGGATGTGCCCGGCATGGCGCAGCCGCCGTTCATTCCCGGCCTGGAAGTGGCCGGGACGGTGCGAGCGCTCGGCGATGGGGTGACCGGGTTTGCGATCGGCGAGAAGGTCGTCTCTATGTCGGCCGGCGCTGGCACCGGCGGGTATGCCTCCGTGTATATCGCGCCCGTGCAGGGCGTTGTGTCGATCGAGGGCTCCCATGTCGATCCCGCTCTCGCTGTCGCGATGATTCCCAACGCCGCGATGGCCCATGTCGCGCTTACTCTGGTTGCCAAGCTCGCCGAGGGAGAGAGCGTGCTGGTGCACGGCGCCCTTGGCGGCTTCTCCTCCGCATTCGCTGGTGTCGCAAGGCAGCTCGGCGCGTCACGTGTCGTCGGCACGGTCCGTTCAGGCAGGCTGGAAGCAGCGGCAAACACGAAACTGCCCTACGATCGGATCGTCGATTCAGCGGAGTTGTCCAGCGTGCTAGAGGGCGAAAAGTTCGATGTCATCATCGATCCTGTCGGCGGTGCCGTGCGCAGCCAGAGCTTCGCACTGATGAAGCCGGGCAGCCGTCTCATCGTCGCCGGCAATGCCAGCGGTGACTGGACCCATGCTGTCAAGACGAACGACCTCTGGCTAGGCAGCATGACCGTGGCCGGATTCAATGCGGGAGCCTTTCTGCCGTCGCACCCACAAGCTATCCGGCCGGGTCTCGAGGCAGCCCTGAAGGCGGTAGCCTCAGGACTGTGCGACATTCCGGTCGATGTAATCCCCTTCAGTGAGGTGGTGGCCGCTCACGAACGGATGGAGAGCCGTGACCTGAGCGGACGGATCGTCCTGACACCGCAATTGTAATTAAGCGCAACCGGTATTGCTTGCGGCGATTTGCTTTTGGCAATTGCGCGGACGGCCTTGATGCAAAGCCAGGGCCGTTCGCGCAAGGCTAGCAATCAGTTGGCATTGAAAGCGATTGATGTGTGTTCGGATCTATTCCGAACCGTCATCGCCGATCGAAACATATATTCCGCCAACTCTGCGAAGGAGTGTCCGGCTGTATCCGAAACGACGCCCCGTCACTCCCACTCAATCGTGCCCGGCGGCTTCGACGTCACGTCATACACCACGCGGTTGATGCCACGGACCTCATTGATGATGCGGGTCGCGGCGCGGCCGAGGAATTCCATGTCGTAGTGGTAGAAATCGGCGGTCATGCCGTCGACCGAGGTGACGGCGCGCAGTGCGCAGACGAATTCGTAGGTGCGGCCGTCGCCCATGACGCCGACGGTCTGGACCGGCAGCAGCACGGCAAAGGCCTGCCAGATCGCGTCGTAGAGACCGGCCTTGCGGATCTCGTCGAGATAGATGGCGTCCGCCTCGCGCAGGATGTCGAGCTTTTCGCGGGTGATGCCGCCCGGGCAGCGGATGGCAAGGCCCGGACCTGGGAACGGGTGGCGGCCGATGAAACTGTCGGGCAGGCCGAGTTCGCGGCCGAGCACGCGGACTTCGTCCTTGAACAGTTCGCGCAAGGGTTCGACGAGCTGCATGTTCATGCGATCGGGCAGGCCGCCGACATTGTGGTGGCTCTTGATCGTCACCGACGGGCCGCCGGTGAACGACACGCTTTCGATGACATCCGGATAGAGCGTGCCCTGGCCGAGGAAATCGGCGCCGCCGAGCTTCTTCGCTTCGTCCTCGAAGGTCTCGATAAACAGGCGGCCGATGATCTTGCGCTTGGTTTCCGGATCGCTGACACCTTCCAGCTCGCCGACGAATTTGTCGACGGCATCCACATGGATCAGATGCAGGTTGTAGTGTTCCTTGAACATGGCAACGACGTCGGCTGCCTCGTTCTTGCGCATCAGGCCGTGATCGACCAGGATGCAGGTCAGCTGGTCGCCGACCGCTTCATGGATCAGGAGCGCTGCAACCGAGGAGTCGACGCCGCCGGACAGGGCGCAGATGACGCGCTTGTCCCCGACCTGGTCGCGGATCGCCTGCACCGCCTTGGCGCGGTAGGCGTGCATCGTCCAGTCGCCCTTCAGGCCGGCAACATTGTGCACGAAGTTCTGGATCAGCTTGGCGCCATCCGGCGTGTGCACCACTTCCGGGTGGAACTGCACGGCGTAATATTTCTTCGCCTCGTTGGCGATGAAGGCAAAGGGTGCATTGGGCGAGGTCGCGACGACTTCGAAGCCCGGCGGGATCGCGGTGACGCGGTCGCCATGTGACATCCACACCTGGTGACGCGAGCCGACGGACCAGAGGCCTTCGAACAGACCGCAATCCTTTTCGATTTCCAGGAAGGCGCGACCGAATTCGCGGTGATGGCCACCTTCAACCTTGCCGCCGAGCTGGGCGCAGATCGTCTGCTGGCCGTAGCAGATGCCGAAGACCGGTACGCCGCTGTCGAAGATCACATCCGGGGTGCGAGGGCTGCCCTCGTCCAGCGTCGAAGCGGGGCTTCCCGACAGGATGACCGCTTTCGGCTTCAGCCGCTTGAAGCCTTCTTCCGAATTCTGGAAGGGGACGATTTCGCAGTAGACGCCGGATTCGCGAACGCGTCGCGCTATCAGCTGCGTCACCTGGCTGCCGAAATCGATGATGAGAACGCTGTCGGGATGTGCTGTCTGGGTCATGCCGAGCCTTTAAAGAAAAGTGGCCGGTCTTTCAACCGCAGAATGCCGGCTGTGCCTGAATATTTGATGAGGGTTATCAGAACCAGAAGACGCCGTCTTCCAGCGCCGACTGCAGGCCATCGACGGCCAGCGCTAGCTTCTTGTCGATCAGATGCAGATACTGCGTCCAATCATCGATGTGATTGACGTCGTTGCGGCCGTCGGAAATGCCGCGCAGGCCGATCAGCGGCAGGTTGAAGGCATGGCAGGCGCGCATCACGGCAAAGCTCTCCATGTCGACCATGTCGGCGTCGATCGCCTGATAGGCGGCACCCGAGACGACATTGGCGCCGGTCGACAGGCTGGCGGCCGGGATGCCGGGGATGCGCAGCGGCAGGTCGACGGAAACAGGCAGGTCGAGAAAGGGTGTCTTGCCCTTCTCGAAGCCAAAGGCCGAGGCATCCATGTCGCGGTAGGAGATGGCGGACACCTGATAGACTTCGGCCTGCGTCAGCTTTGCCGAACCGGCGGAACCGAGCGATACGACGAGATCGGGCAGGTCTGCTGCGTGCTCGAGGCGGGTCAGTTCGCGGGTCAGCACGACGGCCGCCTCGACAGGTCCGACGCCGGTCATCAGCGGCGTGATCCTGGTGCGCAGGAAGACGCCGTATTCGGCGTCGGCCGCCATGACGAAGAGCACCGATTTTCCGGAAATCGATCTTTGTTCGTATCTCATCCGGAAATACCCTCGCGACCGCGGATGACCATCATCGTGCTGGTCATCGAGGCGATCAGTTTGGCAGGGCCGTCGGTCAGCGCATAACCGCGTCCATCGGCAACGATGATATTGGAGCCGGGCTTGGTGATCTCGCCGCGAAACAGAAACCGGTCGCCGCGCCCGGGCGACATCAGGTTGACCTTGAATTCGATGGTCAGCAGCGAGGCATCGGGCTCGATCACGGTGTAGGCTGCGTAGCTGCAGGCCGTGTCGAGGGCGGCGGAAATCACGCCGGCATGCAGGAAGCCATGCTGCTGGGTCAGTTTCGGATCGAAGGCAAGTTCAATCTCCACCACGGCCTGGCTGATGCGTGTCAGCTCGGCCCCGAGCGTTTCCATCGCGCCCTGCCGGGCGAAACTGGCCCGGATCCGTGCGTCAACCGTATCGCTGTCAATGTCTGTCATGCTGCCTGTCCCTTCGCAGCGGCGAAACTGCCATGCGCGGTTGAGACAGGCAAGCGCCGCCGCGGCAAATTCAGTTCAGCAGGAAAATGCTGGCGTTGAGAAGCGTCGCGAAGCTCACCCAGGCGAGATAGGGGATGAAAAGCAGCATTGATGGCCTGTCGATCGGCTCTGCCTTGCGCATGAAGACGACGATCGTCGCCAAAAGCATCACGATCACCACCAGCGCCAGTCCCGGCTTTTCCAGACCGAAGAACGATGGCGACCACAGCATGTTGAGCGCGATCTGGGCAAACCACAGTTGCATGGCAGCCGACCGCGGTGCCTTTAGCCAGATCCGCGCGCCGGCAATAGCGATCAGCACATAGAGCAGGGTCCAGACCGGCCCGAAGATCCAGGGCGGCGGATTGAAGAATGGCTTTTCGAGCGTCTGATACCACGCGCCGGGCATATTGGTGAGGCCGGAGAGAAGCCCGGCACCGACGACGACGAAGATGAAAAGGCCATAGGTCAAGATGATGCGCATGATCTCAACTTAGAACAGTGGCGCCGGAACTCAAGGAGTCAGAGGCGGGTAATGTGCTGGTCGAAGGCGACCGGGCTCTGCGTGCCGAGGAAGTCGCCACGATAGGAGGAAACGGCAAAGCTTGCGGGAGATGCGGCAATGCCGGCAGCGTCGGTCAGGCTGGTTTCCGACAGCAGGCGTCCGTCGCTTCCATCGAGCACAGCCCATAGGCCGTTTTTCGGTGAGGCAATGCCGACAAGGCCCTCACTCCGGTTGACCGCAATCGCCCCGACATAATTGCCGAGCCGGTCGGTCGTATCCTCCGGCAGATGGATGAGCGATAGGCCTTCGCCCTTGCCAAAATGGCCGACCAGCGGCGGCCGGTCGGTGCGCGGTCCCTCATACTGGCAGGCAAACCAGATCCTGCCATCGGCTGCGATATCGAGATGACGGGTCGACAGTCGAGAGAGTTCGGCCGGCAGTGTATGCTTCTCGATCAGGGTGCCGGTCCTTGCATCCGCCAGCACCAGCGACGGTTCCATGTGATCGAGATTGAGCTTGGTGCGGCCGAAATCCGGATGGGTTTCGATCCCGCCATTGGCGATCACCAGCATCGAGCCGTCGTCGGTCACCGTCATGTCATGCGTGCCGATGCCATGCGCGGGGATCTCCCCGATGCGGGCAAACTCTGACCGCGTATCGTAGATCCCGATCATGCCCCGACTAGCGGCAAAGTCGTTTTCGCTGGCATAGAACAGCCGGCCGTCCGGCGAAAAGGCGCCGTGGCCAAAATAGTGCCGCTCCTCCGGCGCGTGGATGATCCGGGGTTCGATCTGGCTTTGGCTGTCGAAGACCACGGCAAAGGTGCCGGGACGGCGGGCAAAGGCGACGGAGAGACCCGTTGCCTTGCTGTGGCAGAGGCCATGCACGCGGCCGGGCAGGGCAATTTCGTCGATCAGTTCGCCCGTTTCGCTGACAAGGCCGATGGCAAAGCGGCCGTCAGCGCGCTTCAGGCCGGAGGCATAGACGGCATCCGCCCGAAACAGGGCAAAGGCTCCACGCGGCGCAAGGCCGGCCACAAAGGTCAGACCCGCTGCCCGGATGAAGGATCGTCGGTCGATCAGGGCGCTGCCGATCATCTCAGTCTCCGTCGGAAAACGAGAAGCCGGCGGCAAGACCGATGCCGCCGCCCAGATCATTGTTGAGACGCAGGATCAGGTCGCGGCTGTTGAGCAGCAGGAAGTCGAGCTTGGCCGTTTCCGCCGGATCGGCAAGTGCCTCTTCGACATTCGGCTGGACATCGTTGACCACGCGCACCAGCGAGCGGGCGACAAAATCGATAGAGCTGACGGTGGAGCGGCTGTCTTCGGCGAGCAGATCGACCATGCCCGACGCCTTCATCAGGTCACGCACGCCTTCGATATTGCCGGCGATCGAGCGGAAGCTATTGCCCGAACGCCAATAGATCGCCTGCCGCGGCAGGGCTTTTTTTGCGTCGCCCTTGTAGAAGCTCTCCAGGCGCTGGTCGCGGATCGTCTCTGCCGCATGCACCAGGATACCGAGCAGTGCATTGGCGGCTTCCTTTTCGTCGCGGAACAACGGGTTGTCCGGACCGGGTTTTTCCCAGGCGGCCTGGACGCCATCAGGTGCATCCCACGCCGCCGAAAGTTCGCCGCCGAGCCGTTCGAGATTGGCGGCAATTGCTGCGCCATAGCGGCAGCGATAACCGCCTTGATCACTGCTGAGCACCTCATGGCCGGTGCCGAACAGCACGAATTCCAGCGCACCTAACCCCTGCATGGCGACGCTCTTTTCTTTCAGCGTCGTCACCTGGGTGACACTGTCATCCGGTTTGGCAAGCGCGGCCTGAACCTGTTTCAGGCCGGTGCTCTTGCGGTCGGGAAAGAACAGCACACGCTCGAAGCGATTGTCCTCGATGACAGGGCCGACGCGAACGATCTCGATCCGCGACCAGGCATCGATCGTGTCGTTGAAAGCGCGGTGGGCGGCATCGACAGAGGCGGCCGACGGCGTGGTGCACAGTGTTTCCATGCTTGTCTTCAGCGAACCTGCCGTCTCATGGAAACGATGATAGCCGGGGCGAATGAAATCATCGACCGCTCGCGTCATCACGCTTGGCACCAGTGCGGTATTCAGCACGGCCGGTCCGGCATTGCTTTCCTGTGCCATCGCACCGGAGGACATTGACAGGGCAAGGACCAGGCTCGTCAGGGCAAAACGCATCAGAGAGACTCCAGGAATGTGATCAGCGCCTTCCGGTCGTCGGGCGCCTGGGCTGCAAAGGCATCGCGGGCTTTCTGCGCCTCGCCTCCATGCCAGAGGATGGCGTCGGTCAGGTTTCGCGCCCGCCCGTCATGCAGGAAGAAGGTATGCCCGCTGACGGTCCGGGTAAGACCGATACCCCAGAGCGGCGGCGTGCGCCACTCCTGTCCGCTGGCATCGCCAACCGGCTGACCATCGGCAAGGCCATCGCCCATGTCATGCAGCAGGAAGTCGGAATAGGGCCAGATCAGCTGAAAGGCCTGGGCCTTGTTGCCGGCATCGCGGCGCGTCACGTATTTCGGCGTGTGGCAGGCGATGCAGCCGGCATCGTAGAACAACTGCTTGCCACGTAGCACGTCTGGGCTCGAGACATCGCGCCGGATCGGCGGGGCAAGGTTTTCGGCGTAGAAGGTCACCAGGGCGAGCACCGGATCGGGCGCTTCCGTGTCGCCGAGCCGGGGCTGCACCCCGGTTGGAAGAGACGTGCAGGTGGTTTGCAGCGCCGTGCAATCGCCCCAATGCTTGGCCGTGTCCGGCGTGGAAATGCCGATATCGCCGGCAAAGGCGCTGGCACTCTGGTCCCGCACGGAACCGCTCTGCGCCTTCCAGCCGAAGCGACCGAGCACGACCTCGCCGGTGCGATGGTCGCGTGCCCGTGCCGCGCGGCCGGAAATGCCGTCCGTGTCGCTATCGTCGGGATCGGCGTGTGAACGGATATCTTCGGGTGCTATAGCCTCGATCAGGCCGAGGCCTGTCATCGGATTGGCGATGCGCGGCGACAGCGTCGTGTGCGGGTCCAGTGGACCATAGGCAAGGTCGGCGACGGAATAATGAGGCTTGCGCAGTGAGACGGTCTGCCCGCCTGCCAACGTTACGGTATTTTCCTCATAGGAAATGACCATCCGGCCTTCGGCGGCAAGGCCGGGCACGGCCTGATCCTGTAGCTGCGCACCATAGACCGGGTCGGGGAAGCTGACGATATCGAGCGCATCGAGCCGCGCCTGCTCTTCGGGCGTGCCGGCCGGGCGGGCCAGTCGCAGGAACATCGAGGTCGCATCCCTGTCGGTCTCGGGCGGATGGCCGCGCCCGTCCTTCAGGTGGCAGCTCTGGCAGGCGCGGGCATTGAACAGCGGGCCGAGCCCATCGGATGCCTGAGTCGACGAGGGCGACGACACCCAGAGCTTGCGGAAGAGGGCATTGCCGAGCTTGAAATCCTGCTCTTCGGCAAAGGTGATGTTTTCGGAAAACTGCGAAAAGGCATCGGCATTGGGCGAATGCCGTGATGTTGCGGCACCCGCTGCCATCGCTTCGAAGGCTTCGGCCGCATCGAAGGTGGTCGTCGGCGCCGTCACCTTCGCGACCCGCGCGCGATCCTTTTCAGTGAGATCGGGGCGGTTTGGCTGGTCATCGGCCCGGGAGGGGGAAAGCACAAAGCCAAGCACGACGGCGAAGGAAACGATTGCCGTGCAGGCGGAAATATGGCCCCGCGTGAGGCGGAAAAACTTGTTCATGCGAGGATCGGGCCGCCGGATGTTCATCGGGCGGCCCGCCTTTTTGCTTATTGGAAGACGGCGTTAGGATTATCCAGGCTGTCGGAACCTTCAAGCGCGATCGTGCCGAGGTCCAGCGACGCAATGACGCGCTGGATGGTCTGGGTCTGGTCGATCAGGCCGTCGATGGCCGCCTGCACGGTGGCATTACCCTCGGCATTGCCTTCGCCGATCATCTGGTCATAGGCTTCGACGGTTTCAGCGCGCTTGGCCATGGCGTTCATGGCAGCGAGCGTCTTGTCGAGCTTGCCCTTCATTTCGGCGTCGAGCGCGGCATCCTTAGCAACGACCAGTTCCGACAGCGACGGGCCGGTCAGCTTTGTGCCGTCGACGCGGGTATATTCGCCGGTATAGGCCGAGGCGATGCCGATGGCGTCGTTCAGGTGCGAGGCATGCGTGTTGTCGGAGAAGCAATCATGCTCTTCTTCCGGATCATGCAGCAGAACGCCGAGCTTCATGCGCTCGCCGGCCAGTTCGCCATAGGACAGCGAGCCCATGCCGGTGAGGATCGTTGAGAGGCCGGCCTTTTCGTCGGCCAGGACCGACTTCGTCGCTTCACCGTCTGGCGCCCATGCGGTAACCATGTCCTGCAGGTCATTGACCAGCAAGGTCGAAGCCGACTTCAGATAGGCTGCGCGGCGATCGCAATTGCCATTGGTGCAGGCCTTGGTGTCGAAATCGGTATAGGACCGGTTGCCGGCGCCAGGCCCGGTGCCGTTCAGATCCTGGCCCCACAGCAGGAATTCGATGGCATGGTAGCCGCTGGCGACATTCGCCTCGACTTCACCGGCTTCATGCAGCGCATCGGCGATCAGTTCCGGGGTGATCTTGCTGGCATCGACATCGGCGCCGTTGATCTTGATCTTCGGGTTGGCGATGACATTGGCGACGTAGAGTGCATTGCCGTCGCTTTCCGTGCCGTAGCCGGCATCGACATAGTCGATCAGGCCTTCATCGAGCGGCCAGGCGTTGACCTTGCCTTCCCAGTCGTCAACGATCGCGTTGCCGAAACGATAGACTTCGGTCTGCTGATACGGCACGCGGGCCTTGATCCAGGCGGCGCGTGCAGCCTTGAGCGTTTCGTCGCTGGGCGTTGCAATCAGCGCGTCGATCGCGACATCCAGGGCTTTGGCCGTGGTCAGGGCATCCTCGAATTTGGCATGGGCGAGCACGCTATAGTGCTTGAGCACATCGGCCGGGGCCGGCGCGGCAAATGCCGGACCGGTAAAGATGGCGGCGGAAGCGACCAGAAGCGCGACAGACGCGCCGATGATGGATTTCCGGATCATGGGGTTCTCCTTCGACGCCGAGGCGCCCTCTCGATAAAACGGACGCCATGTCTTGGCCGAAAACGAAACTGGTGTCAAACAGTCGACTATAACAATGGTCGACTGAAATTGACGCCCGTCAAGCGGCATCCGTCTTGCGGCGCATCCGGCAGAAGAAGAAGCCGTCGGTGTCCATGCTGGCGGGGCTGAGCGTGATGGTGCGACCATCGGCCGAGCGCGGCTTCGGAGCCTTGTCGCCGAACAGTCGCTTCCAGTCTTCCAACGCAGAAACGATTTCGAATTGCGGGTTGGTCTCGCAGAATGCACGAACCTGGGCGTCATTTTCGGCCGGCAGCACGGAACAGGTCACATAGAACAGCGATCCACCCGGCTTCACATAGGCCGAGGCTTCGGTCAGGGCATCCTGCTGCTGGGTGACGCGTTCCTCGAGATTGCGCTGTGTCAGGCGCCACTTGGTGTCCGGCCGCCGACGCCAGGTACCGGTGCCGGTGCAGGGCGCATCGACCAGAACGCGGTCGAATTTTTCCTTCAGGGTGCTCAGGCTTTTCAGCGCATCATGCACCTGCACATTATGCGTTCCGGCACGCTTCAGTCGCTCGATGATCGGTGCCAGGCGCTTGCGATCGGAATCATAGGCGTGCACCTGGCCCTTGTTGTTCATCGCGGCCGCCATGGCGAGCGTCTTGCCGCCACCGCCGGCGCAGAAGTCGAGAACCTGATCGCCTTCGCGCGCATCGACCAGGTCGGCGACGATCTGCGAGCCTTCATCCTGGACTTCGAACCAGCCCTTCTGGAAGCTGAGTTCGGCCGTGACATTGGGAAGGCGTGACGGGCCTTCGCCGGCTGGCACCCGCATGCCGAAGCGCGCGATCGGTGAGGCGACGGCATTGGCACGATCCAGCGCCTTCAGCACCTTGTCGCGATGGGCCTTCAAGGTATTGACACGCAGGTCGAGTGTCGGGCGGGTGGCCAGCGCCTGGGCTTCGGTCAGCCAGTCGTCTCCGAAGGCTGTTTCGAACGCCGGTTCGACCCAATCGGGAATGTCGCCCTGCACATGCAGCGGAGCGTCGGTGAGATTGCGGCTGGCAAACGCCTTTGCCTGGGCTTCACTCAATGGAGCGGGTGCAAAATTGTCGCCATCGAATTCGGACGCCAATTGCTCGGCGGTGTAGCCCCATTGGCGCAGCAGCACGGCCCAGCCGAGCGCGTGCGCGCTGTCGTCATCCAACAGGAAGGCATGGGAGAGTTTCATGCGCAGGGCGTCATAGACAATGTTGCCGATGGCAGCCCGGTCACCGGAACCGGCAAAGCGATGCGACAGACCCCAATCCTTCAGGGCGTCGGCAACAGGACGGCGACGGGTTTCGATATCGCTCAAAACTTCGATCGCACCGGCAAGACGGCCGCCCAAGCGCATATTCATTCTCCTCTAAAAGAAGAGAGCGTGGTAGCGGCGAACCGGAGGAAGAGCAAGCGCTTTGGCCCGCGATCCGGCAATTCGCCGTTACCCTTGTCCAAAGTTAGGCTTAGCGGATAATTTCGTAACAGACCTTGGCGTGGCCGGAACGGATCATGCCGATGTTCTGGGCCGCGGCCTTCGACAGGTCGAGCACGCGGCCGCGGATGAACGGGCCACGGTCGTTGACGCGAACCACAACGCTCTTGCCATTGTTGCGATTGGTCACCTTGATCTTGGTGCCGAAGCGCAGGCTCTTGTGCGCGGCGGTCATCTGCGACGGGTTCATACGTTCACCGGAAGCTGTCTTGGAGTGCAGGGCATACCAGGATGCGCCGCCACAGGACGATGCAGCTTCTGCACTGATCGGCGCGAAAGCACAGAGTGCAGCTATAGTTGCAATGGTGAAAATAGAGCGCCGGTTATTCGTCAAGTTTCATTTCCCTAATCGTTGACACGAGCAGATTATTGCTTGGAAACGGCTAAGCGGGGTGAAAAGTGGCAAAAACGTGCCCTTGCGTGATCACGTAATGTTACATGACGTAACATACGTGATTGATTCGCAGAAAATATTCACCTTAATGAAGTCTAAACGGGAAGAAAAAACCTATTGAATCCAGTTGGAACGGAGGAATCTCATTCCTCGAGTCGCCCGGAGATGTGCGATCACAAAATAATTGAAGAAAAATTCATCCGGATCGTCACATTTGCCGCCCTAATTGTGGCTGTCTGGTGGTGAAGGCCCAATCTGTAGGGGCAGCCGGGAGCGATCCAGCTGCAGCCTGACCCGATAAAACGACTGTCAGGCCGGTTTGTTCCAGCGGCCCGAGGACAGTAGATCCTTCAGGGACTGGTAGTAGTTCGGGAAGTGGAAATCAAATCCGAGCGCCTTGATCTTGGCATTGGAAACCCGCTTGTTCTCGCCATAGAAGGAACGCGCCATCGGGGTGAGCTCTGCGGTTTCGAACGGCTGCTCGGCCGGTGCTTCGATCCCCATCAGCCGGGCTGCCTCGGTGACAACATCCTGTGGCGGGCTCGGCATGTCGTCCGTGACATTGAAGACACCGGCTGTCCGGGGACCGGCCAGAAAAGCTGTAGCCGATGCGATGTCCTCGACGCGGATGCGATTGAACACCTGGTCCTTCTTCACCAGCCGCCGCGCGGTTCCCTGTTCGAGGTTGATGAAGGTGTTGCGGCCGGGGCCATAGATGCCCGATAGCCGCAGGATCGCAAGCGGCAGGTCGTCGCGCTGCGCCAGAGCCGTCCAGGCCGTTTCGGCTTCGACACGCTCGACCGATCGCACGGAGACCGGCTTGAGTGCCGTCTCCTCATTCACCCAGGCGCCGTCGTGATCGCCGTAGACGCCGACGGTGGAGAGATAGCAGAGCCATTCAAGTTTGGGCATGGCGGCGCGCAAACCGTTTTCACTAAATAGACGGATCAACGGATCGCCATCACGGCCGGGCGCGATCGACTGGACCAGATGGGTGACGCCGGCCAGGACCTGCATGAGTTCGTCGGAGAGAACCTGTCCATCATAGATATAGGGTTGAAGCCCGGCTCCCCGAAGCGCCTCGGCCTTGTCGGCGCTACGGCTCGTGCCGCCGACCCAGATGTCCTGAGCGGCCATCTGACGGCCGATCGCCTTGCCCGAATACCCGGCTCCGAAAATCATCATGCGCATCTATCAGGTCTCCATCATCCATTCAGCCCGGACCGTGTCGTCAGCTTCCCGGGGCAAATGCTCCCGGCGCAGCGCGGCGAAACGATCGGGCAAAGCCAGCCGCGCCAGCGCCCAGACAGCCATGCCGCGCACGTCGGCGGATCCATCGTCCAGCAGGCTTTCGCAGGCCGGAACAAGGGCTGCCGAACCGGAATTGCCGGCCGCGATCAGCACGTTGCGCACGAAACGGTCTCGACCGATGCGTTTCACCGGTGAACCGCTGAAATGGGTGCGAAACCGGCTGTCGTCCAGCGTCAGGAAGAAGGCAATGTCCGGCGCCTTCAGGTCCTCGCGGGCCTTGAGCTTCATCTCGCGCGCTTCGGCCGCGAACTTGTTCCACGGACAGGCCGCCAGACAGTCGTCGCAGCCATAGATCCGGTTGCCGAAAGCCGGCCGGAGCGCCGCGTCGATGACGCCCTTGTGCTCGATCGTCAGATAGGAAATGCAGCGCCGGGCGTCGATCTGGTAGGGCGCCGGAAAGGCGTCGGTCGGGCAGGCGTCGAGACAGGCCCGGCAGGAGCCGCAATGGTCGCGCTCGCCCTCATCGATCTCAAGCTCTGCGGTGGTGAACAGGCTGCCGAGAAACAGCCATGAACCGAATTCACGGCTGACCAGATTGGTGTGTTTGCCCTGCCAGCCGAGGCCGGCTGCGGCCGCCAGCGGTTTCTCCATCACCGGGGCCGTATCGACGAAGACCTTGACATCGGCGCCGGCTCTGGCGGCAAAACGTGTGGCGATCTCCTTCAGGCGGCCCTTGATGACGTCATGATAGTCGCGATTGCGGGCATAGACGGAAATGGCAGCCTTGTCCGGCAGCGCCTGCAACGCGCGGGGATCTTCGTCGGGACCGTAGTTCATCCCGAACATCACGATGGAGCGCACGTCGGACCAGAGTACACGCGGATCGCCGCGGCGTTCGATCGTCTCTTCCATCCAGGCCATCGTGCCATGGCGCCCGGCGTCAACGAAGTGCTGGAGACGTTCCGGTGCCTGTGGAATGGCGTCGGGCAGCGTGATGCGACAGAGATCGAAGCCCTGGGCCGCGGCCTCCTTGCGCAGGAAGCCGGTGAGATCGGTCCGCCGCTTGATGACCTTCGGATCGTTCTGCGGCTCGTCCATGGCCGGATCCGTCAGAAATCGAGATCGGCGTAATGCGACACGGGTGTGAGGCCGCGCAGGCGCTCGGTCAGCAGCGGGCGGAAGGACGGACGCGATTTCAGCCGCTGGTACCATTCCTTGGCAACCGGGAATTCCACCCATTCGATCTCGCCGAGATAATCGAGCACGGACACGGCAGAGGCCGCCGCGAGATCGGCATAGCTCAGCCGTTCGCCCGCCAGCCATTGCCGTGATCCGGCAAGCCAGCTCAGATATTTCATGTGCTGGCGAATATTGCCGCGTGCGGTGCGCAGGATCTTGGAATCCGGGGCGCCGCCGCCAAGGCCGTTCGGGATGATCAGCTTATAAACCCGTTCGCGGACCAGCGGCTTGGTGACATCCTGCTCCATCTTCTGCAGGAACCACTCGGTCAGCCGGCGGATTTCCGCCCGCTGGAACGGATCTTCGGCCAGCAACCGCCGGTCGCGCTTCAACACGCCATGGGTCTCGTCGAGGAATTCCGAAATCACCATTGGGCCGCAGAGCGCGCGCATATTGTCGTCAACATAGACGGGCAGAGTGCCGGATGGATTGAAGGCCAGAAATTCCCGACGCTTCTCCCATGTCTGTTCTTCGACGAGATCGACTTGGAAGCCGTATTCGGAGAGCACCAGACGGATGAACCGCGACGATGTGGACATGGAGTGGTGGTAGAGGGTCGGCATTGTTACTCGAATTCTTGGAATTTCGCCTGCCGGTACGCCCGTGCGAGAGGCGACTGGTCATGACCTCGGCTTCCAAGCTATAGGAGCTTGGTTACCGCAATACAAGCAAATCGCTTCGCCATCCCGCCCTGAAAGAGTTTCCATGGAAGACCAATCCATCATCAGCGCCCTCGTGCTCGGGCTTATCGAGGGTCTGACGGAATTCATTCCCGTTTCCTCGACGGCTCATGTTCTTCTCGCCGGCCATTTCCTCGGTTTCGAATCACCGGGCAATACCTTCGCCGTGCTGATCCAGCTGGGCGCGATCCTGGCGATCCTCAGTGTCTATTTTACCAAGCTGCTCGGCATCGCGCTGTCGCTGCCGTCCAGTCCCGAAAGCCGCCGTTTCGTGATGGCGGTGCTGATCGGCTTCCTGCCGGCCGCCGTCATCGGCGCGCTGGCGCATGATTTCATCAAGACCGTGCTGTTCGAGACGCCGATGCTGATCTGTGTCGTGCTGATCCTCGGCGGGTTTGTGCTTTTGTGGATCGATCGCCAGCCTTTGACGCCGAAATATACCGACGTCACGCAATATCCTCTGTCGCTCGCCCTGAAGATCGGTTTTTGCCAGTGCGTGGCGATGATCCCCGGCACCTCGCGATCCGGCGCGACCATCGTGGGTGCGCTATTGCTCGGGGCGGACAAGCGTTCCGCGGCCGAGTTTTCGTTCTTTCTCGCCATGCCGACCATGGCCGGTGCATTCGCGCTCGATCTCTACAAGAACCGCGACGCGCTGAGTTTCGACGACGGCACGATCATCGCGATCGGCTTCGTGGCGGCGTTTTTCACGGCGCTGCTGGTGGTCAGGTCTTTGCTGGATTTTGTCTCGAAGCGTGGCTACGCGCCGTTCGCCTGGTGGCGGATCGCGATCGGCAGCATCGGCCTGATAGCCTTGCTTGTCGGCCGCTGAGGCCCGCCGTATCTGTCTGCAGGACACAAAAAAGGCCACCTTGCGGGGTGGCCTTTTTGGGTGTGTCTTATTCGGACGCCGTGATCGAGCTCGTGCTGCACGGATCGACGCCATAGGCCGGAGAGCAATTGCCCTTGCGTGCTGCCACTGTCGAAGGTGCGAGGAACGAACCGGCGATGATCACCAATGCCGCACACGCAAAGAACAGTGCGATGGACTTGCCCATAAAATGCCTCATGAGGTGTAAAAGACTTGGGCTAGCGTTCATTCTCGCCCTGCCGTTGGGGCCGAGTCTTTACGCATTGCCGTCGGAGGCATCAATAGAGGATCTTGCTTTATCCGCGGTTAACGCAGGTGTTTCCGCGACTGCGTCATTTGTGCAACGTCGAAACAGTTGACCTGCGTCGGGCCGCCCTCAGGCGGCCTTGCCGGAACCGGTGAACTGGCCGTGCGGGCGGAAATGCACCAGATAGGTCGGCAGGATGGAGGCGACCTTGACCGGCTGGATCCCCATGCCTTCGAGGGTACGGCCTTCGGCCTTGGCACCGTCCGACACGACGTTGTCGCGCTTCAGCAGCGTGACCTGGTCGCTGGTCAATGGCGGCGTGATCAGCGGAATGGCGGAGGCAATGCTGCCGATCATCGAGGCAATGCCGAAGGGCATGGGCACGAGCGCACGCTTGCGGCCGATCACCTCGAGCATGGTCTGCAGACACTGCTTGAAGGTCAGCACGTCGCGCCCGCCGAGTTCGTAGATCTTGCCGGAGGCAATCTTGCCGTCGACAGAGAGCGCAACGGCTTCGGCGACATCTTCGACATACACCGGCTGGAACTTGGTCTTGCCGCCGCCCACCAGCGGCAGGAAGGGCGACATGCGGGCCATGGCGGCGAACTTGTTGAAGAAGCTGTCTTCCGGTCCAAACACGATCGACGGCCGCAGGATCGTCGCATCGGGAAGGATCGACTGGATCGCGGCTTCCGCGCGACCCTTGGTCGAGGCGTAGATGGACGAAGACTGCGCATCGGCACCGATGGCAGAGATATGCGTCAGGCGGGCACCGGCTGCACGCGCGGCTTCAGCCACGGCACGGGCGCCGAATTCCTGTACGGCGTCGAAGCTGTTGCGGCCGTTTTCAAACAGGATGCCGACGCAGTTGACCACATGATCCGCGCCCTGCACGGCCTTGTCGATCGATCCGCGATAACGGAGGTTCGCCTGGACGAAGGAAATCTGGCCGACATTGCCGAGTGGCTGCAGGAAGCCGGCAAGATCAGGACGGCGCACAGCCACGCGGATGCGATAGCCGCGACGTGCCAGAGCCCGAACGACATGCCGCCCCACGAAGCCCGAGCCTCCGAAGACGGTGACGAGCGGCGGAAGGTTCGACAAGGTCATGGTGGGCTCCCCTGGACTGAATTTGGGCTGCATTTGAACTGCGATTGAACGGCATCGGCGCGCAAGACGCCCATGGATTGTGGCTTGTCTTAGCCGAATCGCAGCCGCAGCGAAAGGGCTGATCAGGCCCGTGCGGGCGAGACAAACAGCCTCAGATACCCTCGACGACCATCATGTCCGCATCGGCCACGTCCTGGCGGATTTTGGCGGCAATCTGGTATTCCGGTGAATTGTAGCAATCGACCGCCGCCTGGTGCGACGGAAACTCGATGATCACGTTGCGCGGCCGGACATTGCCCTCGAGCTCGGTGACATCACCGCCACGCGCGAGGAAGTTTGCGCCGTATTTTTCAAAGGCCGGCTTTGCCGCGGCGACATAGTCCTTGTAGCGCTCGGCGTCCCGAACGGTGACATGCGCAATCCAGTATCCCTTGGCCATGCTCTTCTCTCCCTTTCGTGAATGAACCCAGTGTCAGCGAGCGGCTTGAAGTGCGCTGTCCATTTCCGCAAGGATCGCCGTTGCCGCAGCCTTCGGATCCGCAGCCCTGACGATCGGCCGACCGACCACGAGATGGCTGGATCCGGCCTTCAGTGCATCGGCGGGCGTCATCACTCGCTTCTGATCACCCTTGTCGGCACCGGCAGGCCGGATACCCGGTGTGACCAGCGCCATGTCAGGGCCGATGATGGAGCGGACGGCGGCGGATTCTTCCGCCGAGCAGACGATGCCGCCCATGCCGGCGGCGCGCGCCTGCTCGGCGCGCTTCAGCACCAGCGTATGCGGATCATATTCGTAGCCCGCATCGACCAGGTCCTGTTCGTCCATCGAGGTCAGCACCGTGACGCCGAGCAGGCAGAGATCCGAACCTTTGGCTGCTTCGACGGCGGCGCGCATCGCCTTCGGATAGGCATGCAGGGTCAGCATCGACATGCCCATCTTGGCGATGTTTTCGACACCGGAGGCGACCGTGTTGTCGATGTCGAGCAGTTTCATGTCGAGGAAGATCTTCTTGCCGCTCTGGGCAAGGTCGCGGGCAAATTCCAGGCCGCCGGCAAAGACCAGCTGGTAGCCGATCTTGTAGAAGGAAACGCTGTCCCCGAGTTGGGCGACGATGGCCTCGGCCTCGGTTATGGTGGGGACGTCCAGTCCGACGATGAGACGGTCACGTGCGCTCAAGGGGTTTACTCCTGTCAGATCTCCATGGCCGTCCAGTCGCACGGCACGGAAAGATCTGCAAGAGAGAAGAGACGGCTTTCATCGGTGCAGTCGATGGATGTGGCAGGCCGGACGCGCAGGATCTGAAAACGGACATGGGCGGGAAGATCCCGCCCATGTCATCGCTTTGCAAGGTGGCTTTATGTCATTCCGCAGCGACGGAATGTTCAACGCCTGTGGCCGTCTGGCTGTTGGCCGGTTCCCGGTCATGCTGGACCAGCGGCCGGTTGCCGGCGAGCCTGCGCAGCAGGACATAGAAGACCGGCGTCATGAAGATGCCGAAGAAGGTCACGCCGATCATACCGGAGAACACCGCGACACCCATGGCCGAGCGCATTTCCGCACCCGCGCCGGTGGACACGACCAGCGGCACGACGCCCATGATGAAGGCCATCGAGGTCATCAGGATCGGACGCAGGCGCAACTTGCTGGCCTCGATCGCTGCCCGGACCGGCGTCCGACCTTCGAACTCGAGTTCGCGGGCGAATTCGACGATCAGGATCGCATTCTTCGCCGATAGTCCGACAAGCACCACCAGACCGATCTGGGTGAAGATATTGTTGTCTCCCCCCGTCAGCCACACACCGGTCAATGCAGCAAGCACGCCCATCGGCACGATCATGATGATCGCGATCGGCAGCGTCAGGCTTTCATACTGGGCAGCCAGCACCAGATAGACGAGCAGCAAGGCCAGCGGGAAGACCACGATGCTGGAATTGCCGGCAAGGATCTGCTGGTAGGTGAGATCCGTCCATTCGAAATCGATCCCGGCAGGCAGCGTTTCTTCGGCGATCTTTTCGATCGCTGCCTGGGCCTGGCCCGACGAGAAGCCCGGTGCCGGACCGCCGTTGATATCGGCAGACAGGAAGCCGTTGTAGCGTGTTGTGCGTTCCGGTCCGGTCGTGGCATCGACCTTCAGCAGTGCCGACAGCGGGATCATCTGGCCCGACTGCGAGCGCACCTTCAACTGGCTGATGTCCTCGGCCTTGGCGCGGAACTTGGCATCCGCCTGGACGCGCACGCTGTAGGTACGGCCAAAGGCGTTGAAGTCGTTGACATAGAGCGAGCCGAGATAGATCTGCAGTGTTTCGAAGACATCCGAGACCGAGACGCCGAGCTGTTCGGCCTTGGCGCGATCGAGATCGGCATAGAGCTGCGGCACGTTGATCTGGTAGCTCGAGAAGATGCCGGCGAGTTCCGGCGTCTGGTAGGCCTTGGCGATAAACGCCTTGGTGGCCTCATCCAGAGCGAGGTTGCCGAGACCGGCGCGGTCCTCGATCTGCAGCTTGAAACCGCCCGTCGAGCCGAGGCCGTTGACCGGCGGCGGCGGGAACATGGCGATGAAGGCATCCTGGATGCCGGCATATTTCTGGTTCAGTGCCATGGCGATGGCACCGCCCGAAAGTTCCGGCGATGCACGCTCCTCGAAATCGTCGAGAACGGCGAACACGATGCCGGCATTCGAGCCGATGGTGAAGCCGTTGATCGACAGGCCTGGGAAGGCGATGGCATGGGCGACGCCGGGCTGTTCCAGCGCGATGTCGCTCATTTTCTTGATCACCTCTTCCGTGCGGTCGAGGGTGGCGCCGTCCGGCAGCTGGGCAAAGCCGATCAGATACTGCTTGTCCTGCGCCGGCACGAAGCCGCCGGGAACAGCGCTGAACGCCGTATAGGTCAACGCCACCAGTCCGAGATAGACGATCATCACCAGCGACTTGCGTGACAACAATCCACCGACCCCGCGGGCATAGCTGTTCGATGCCGCGCCGAAGGCCCGGTTGAAGCCGCGGAAGAACCAGCCGAAGATCCGGTCCATGAACCGGGTCAGCCAATCCTTCGGTGCGTGATGGTCCTTCAACAGAAGGGCAGCCAGCGCCGGCGACAGGGTCAGCGAGTTGATCGCCGAGATGACCGTCGAGATGGCGATCGTCAGGGCGAACTGCCGGTAGAACTGGCCGGAAAGGCCGGAGATGAAGGCAAGTGGCACAAAGACGGCGACCAGCACCAGCGCGATCGCGATGATCGGGCCGGAAACTTCCTTCATTGCCTTGTAGGTCGCATCGCGTGGACTGAGGCCGTTTTCGATATTGCGCTCGACGTTTTCGACGACGACGATCGCGTCATCGACCACGATGCCGATGGCGAGCACCAGCCCGAACAGGGTCAATGCATTGATCGAGAAGCCGAAGGCATACATCACGGCGAATGTGCCGATGATCGAGACGGGTACGGCGATCAGCGGAATGATCGATGCGCGCCAGGTTTGCAGGAAGATGATGACGACGAGAACGACGAGCGCCACGGCCTCAAGCAGCGTGTCGACGACCTTTTCGATCGAAGCCCGCACGAACTTGGTGGTGTCATAGGCAATCTCGTATTTCACACCTGTCGGCATGGCGAGTTGCAACTCGTCCATGGTCGCGCGGACATTGTCGGCGATCTCGATCGCGTTCGAGCCGGGGGCCTGGAGCACGGCCACGGCGACGGCCGGCTGGCCATCCAGCAGCGAGCGCAGCGTGTAGTCGGCAGCGCCGAGCTCGATGCGGGCAACGTCGCGCAGGCGGGTGATTTCGCCGTTTGCACCGCTCTTGACGATGATGTTGCCGAATTCCTCCGGCGTCTGCAGACGGCCCTGCGCATTGACGTTGAGCTGCAGGTCGACGCCCGGCAGGCTTGGCGAGGCGCCGATGATGCCGGCTGCGGCCTGGACGTTCTGGCCGCGGATGGCGTCGGTGATGTCGCTGGCGGCGAGCGAATGTTCGGCCGCCTTCTGCGGATCGATCCACACGCGCATCGAGTAGTCGCCGGCACCGAAGACCTGCACCTGACCGACACCCTGGATACGGGCAAGCCTGTCTTTTACGTTCAGCGTCGCGTAGTTGCGCAGATAGGTGATGTCGTAGTCGTCCACCGTGGAGACCAAGTTGACCACCATGATGAAGTCGGGCGAACTCTTGACCGTGGTCACGCCGAGGGCACGCACTTCCGCCGGCAGACGCGGTTCCGCCTGGGAGACGCGGTTCTGCACCAACTGCTGCGCCTTGTCGGCGTCGGTGCCGAGCTTGAACGTCACGGTCAGCGTCAGCACGCCGTCCGATGTCGCCTGGCTGGACATGTAAAGCATGTCCTCGACGCCATTGACCTGCTCTTCGAGCGGGGTCGCCACCGTTTCGGCAATCACGGTCGGGTTTGCACCCGGATAGACGGCACGCACCACGATAGATGGCGGAACGACGTCAGGATATTCGGAGATCGGCAGGGATCGCATTCCGATCAGACCTGCGACCATGATCAGGATCGACAGCACGCCGGCAAAGACCGGCCGGTCGATAAAGAACCTGGAGATATTCATGTCAAAACCCTCTCTCTGGGGATGAACAAGAGGCGAGAAAAAACCTGTCCCGCAGCGGGTGGCTGCGGGGAGGATGGCGGTGGATCACGAAGGGCCGGCGGCGCGGGGCTGCCGGCCGTCAATCAGTTGTTGGCGACCTTGGCTTCGGCCTGCGGATCGACAACCGCGCCGGGGCGGATGCGCTGCAGTCCGTTGACGACGATCCGGTCACCGGCATTCAGGCCCTTTTCGACGATGCGCATGCCGTCGACCGAGAGGCCGAGCACCACCTGCCGATAGGCAACCGTGTTGTTCGCATCGACGACGAAGACGAATTTCTTGTCCTGGTCGGTGCCGATCGCCTTTTCGCTGATCAGAAGCTGGTTGTCGCTTTCCGGCTGGCCCATGCGTACCCGCACGAACTGGCCTGGGATCAGACGACCCTCGGGATTGTCGAAGACGGCGCGGACACGGATCGTACCGCTGGCCGCATTGACCTCGTTATCAACGAGTTGCAACTTGCCGTGGATCGGCGTTCCTTCGTCGGCCAGCGTGCCGATTTCAACCGGGATGCGCTCGATGGCCGGCAGGCCGTTTTCGACCGGCAGGCTGGCGAGCGCCCGGCTGACCAGTTCCTCGCCCGCATCGAAGCTCGCATAGATCGGGTCGGATGACACCAGGGTCGTCAACGGCGTCGAGCCGGAGCCTTCGGCGACCAGATTGCCGGGTGTGATTTCGAGCTTGCCGACGCGTCCGTTGATCGGCGCGCGGATTTCGGTGTAGTCGAGATTAAGCTGCGCAGACTTGAGCTGGGCCGTCGCCGACTGGAGGGCGGCAAGCGCCTCCTTGTGGGTGCTTTCGCGCTGGGCCAGATCGCTCTGCGAAATGGTATTGCGCGACGACAGGGTCTTGCCGCGGTCGAGCTCGGTCAGAGCCAGATCGACACGGGCCTGGGCCGAGGCGACCTGACCTTCCGCCTGGGCAACCAGGGCTGCATAAGGCGCGGGATCGATGGTGATCAGCCGGTCTCCGGCCTTGACCATGCTGCCTTCGCGAAAGTGTACGGACTGCACAGCACCCGCCACCCGCGACCGAAGCTGGACCCGGTCGACGGCTTCCAGACGGCCGGAAAACTCCTGCCAGATTGTCACCTTGCGCGGCTCGACGGCGGTCACAGTGACCGGGATCGCGGGCGCAGCGGCGGCAGCATCTGTCGAGGCGGCATTGGCCACGTTCGGCGGGTTGAAGTGAAACGCAGCGCCCGTAAGGGACACGGCAACACTGAGGCCGGCGCCCCACAGGGCCCAGCGTAGCTTCTTCGACGTCATCTTGGTCTCCTTGGCTCGAAATCGAGCCCGTCATGTTGTTTTAAATGCACATTTCAATGTTTCAGGTCGGCGACGAAATCTTCGAACTGGCGACACAAGGGCTTGAGCCAGTCACCGCTTTCGTCGCCGTATATGCCCGTCCATCCGGAAGACGCCGGGAAACTGTGTCGCGTGACAGGCACGCCTGCCTTTTTCAGCCGCGTCGCATAGGCGATTGCCTCGTCGCGAAGCGGATCGTTGTCCGCCGTCAGCACCAGCGCCGGCGCGACGCCGGCAAGCCGGGTGCATTGGCACAGCGCCGCGTAGGGATGGGAGAAATTCCCAGCCAGCGACAGATAGCGGCTCCAGCCGTCAGACCAGCGCTGCCGCATGCCGATCCTGTCTGCTTCGCGAAACGATGCCGTGGTCATCAGCGGATCGATCATCGGCGACAACAGGATTTGTCCGTCGAGTTCGCCGGGAATGAGATCCCGTGCCTTCAGGGCAACCCCGGCCGCTACATTGCCGCCGGCCTCTTCGCCAACCACGAGAAGCAGCGATTTGCCGTAGCCGGATTTCTTTCGCCGGCTGTTCAGGCAGTTCAATGCGTTGAATGCGCAGTCCAGCACATGCGGAAAGGCGTTGCGCGACTGGCGGCTGTAATCCGCTTCGACCACGAAGGCGCCGGTGTCAGCCAGCGCCCGGGCAACGGGGCGTTCACGGTCGTCGAGCTCAGACCCGAGGAACGCGCCGCCACGCAGGTAGAGCACCAACGGTGACGACTTCGTCACGGACGCACCCTGGTAGATACGCACGCTCAACGGCGAAGCCGACGGCCCGTTCAGGGCTATGTTTTCCCACTGCGCTTTCATTGAATTACCTTTGGCGGCACCCCATAAAAGGTGGCGACGGCTGGTCATCACTTGGGAACAATATTATTATCCCGATTAATATGCACAAGCATGCCGATTGTGATAATACTATTCCGAATTCAAGGATAATGGTGCGACGCACAAGGAGGGGTCATGGATCAGCTATCGGCCATGCGAGTTTTCGTCCGGGTGGTGGAGACTGGCAATTTCACCCGCGCGGCAAGCAGCCTGAGCATGCCGAAGACCTCCGTGACCAACCTGATCCAGGGCCTGGAGGCGCATTTGCGCACCACCTTGCTCAACCGCACGACACGTCGCGTCATGGTGACGACCGAGGGCGCCCTCTATTATGAACGCGCCACGCAATTGCTCAGTGAACTGGAGGAACTGGACGGCAGTTTTTCCAGCGCACAGACCCAGCCGTCGGGACGCTTGCGCGTTGAAATGGCAGGCGTTTTTGCCGATCTCGTCGTGATGCCTGCGATCTGCGATTTCTACATGCGTTATCCCGATATCCGGCTCGATATCGGTGTCGGTGACAGGCTGGTCGACTACATCGCCGAAAACGTCGATTGCGCGTTGAGGGCTGGGACGCCGACCGACCTTTCGCTGGTTGCGCGCAAGGTCGGCGAACTGGAGATGCAGACTTACGCCGCGCCATTCTACATCGAGAATTTCGGTGAGCCGAAGCATCCGAAGGAGCTGGAATCGGAACATTTCTGCGTCGGCTACCTCAATGCCCAGTCAGGGCGAGTCATGCCGATGGACTTCGAGCGACAGGGCGAGGCGCTTGAGATTTCGCCCAATTATATCGTCTCGATCAATGATAGCCGCTCCTATGTCAACGCGGCCATTTCCGGCATGGGCGTGATCCAGGCACCGGAATTCATGGTCAGCGCCGCGGCCGAAAAAGGGGAACTCGTTCCCGTGCTGACCGAGTGGCGGCGCGATCCGCTGCCGCTCTATGTCGTTTATCCGCAGACCCGGCATCTAAGCAACAAGGTCCGCGTCTTTGTCGATTGGCTGGCCAAGGAGTTGCAGGCGGTCGGGCGGGAACAAATCCCGGTCCGCAAAGCGAGTTGCGCAGTCTCGGCATGAACGCGCGCGTTTTGGTGCGCGGATGAATTCAGCGTGTCATGAACTGCTGACCAACCGGTAGCGACTGCCCGGATAGAGAAGGCGCACCGAGGTGACGATCCGCTCCGCCGACCATGTGCGCCGCCGGATCAGCAGGCAGGGCTCCGAGCGCGCAATCGACAAATGCTTGCATTCCCACGGCTGCGGCAGCACCGCTTCGACAAACTGCTCCGTATGCGAGATCGGTGCGATACGTGTCAGATAGGCGTTGGGCGTGATCGACTGGAAGTCCTGCGCCAGGTAGTCGGGCGCCACGGCGGGATTGACGAAACGATCCTCAAGCTGGATCGGCACCTCGTCCTCGTGATGCAGGATGACGGAGTGAAACGCCGATAACCCGACTTCGATATCCATCGCCTCGGCAAGTTCATGACCGCAGACCTCCGTCTGGGCGAGGATGACCTGTGCGGTATGGACGGAGCCGCGTTCGGTGATCTCGTCGGCGATGTTGCGAACGCCCATGAACGCAGCACTTCGCTTTTTGGTCGCAACGAAAGACCCACGGCCCTGGACCCGAACGATCACACCTTCGCTCGCCAGTTCGCGCAGGGCTCGATTGGCTGTCATCCGGCTGACATTGAGGGTTTCCGCCAGTTCGTTTTCCGAAGGAACGCGGTGATGTGCCGGCCATTCGCCGGTTTCGATCCGTGTCTTGATGTCTGCCTTCAAGCGCTCGTAGAGCGGAATTTCGCGCAGACCTGCGGCCTGAACGGTCTGCTCAATATCGGACATGCTTGGTTTCTCCCGGTAGACCCGTGATGTGCATACAAAATACGCACCGGAATTAAAGCACAAAGTTTTTGCGCGGCCACTTGCCGCTTCGAAAAAACTCTGCCATGTTCCCTATACAACTTGGCAAGGTTACGCAAATGATGGCTTCCCAGAAGCTCCTCTGCAAACAGATATTGCTGCCGCAAGGCTGGGCGTCCGACATTGTCGTCACCATTGCCGCCGACGGCACGATTGCGGGTCTCGAGACAAAGTCCGATGCGGTGTCGCACATCGCAGAGATTGCCGATCCCGTCGTTCCCGCCCTGCAAAACCTGCACTCCCACGCTTTTCAGCGTGCCATGGCCGGACTGGCGGAGCTGGCCGGGTCTACCGACGACAGTTTCTGGACCTGGCGCGACGCCATGTATCGGCTGGTTGGCCGGATGTCGCCGGATGATATCGAGATTGTCGCAACAAAGTTGTATAGTGAACTGATCAAAGGTGGCTTCGGCCACATTGTCGAATTCCATTATTTCCATCATGCTGCGGGCGGTCGTCGCTACGCGAACCCGGCCGAAACCTCGATGCGGATTCTGCGCGCCGCGCAAGGGGCTGGCATCGGCCTGACCCATCTGCCGGTGTTTTATGCCCATGCCGGTTTTGGCGGAACAGAGCCGGGCGAGGGACAGCGTCCCTTCATTCATGGCGTCGACGAGTATCTCGCCTTGCTCGATGCGTTGCGGCCCGATTGCGATGCCATGGGGGCGACGCTCGGCCTGGCGATTCATTCGCTGCGGGCAGCGACGCCGGATGAAATGCGGGCGATCCTCGCAGCCGAAACCACCGGCGGCCCGATCCATATCCATGTCGCCGAGCAGGAGCGTGAGGTCGAGGACTGCCTCGCCTGGAGTGGGCGTCGCCCGGTCGAATACCTTCTCGACGAGATGCCGGTGAGCGAGCGTTGGTGCGCCATCCATGCGACCCACATGACCGCCGATGAGACGGCGCGGCTGGCGCGTTCGGGCGCGGTGGCAGGCCTTTGCCCGGCAACCGAAGCCAATCTCGGCGACGGCATTTTCCCGGCAACGGATTTTGTCAGCCACGCTGGCGTCTTCGGCATCGGCACCGACAGTCATATCGCCACCACGGTGGCGGAAGAATTGCGCTTGCTCGAATATGGCCAGAGACTGCGCGACCGCCGCCGCAATCGTTTGGCAAGCGGCCCGGGCGCTTCCGTCGGTCGAACGCTTTTTGACGCCGCTCTCAAGGGTGGCGCGCAAGCGGCGGGCCTGCGTTCAAACGGGATCCGCATCGGCGCGCGCGCAGATCTGGTGGTTCTCGATGGCAACAATCCGTTCATCGGCACCGCCACCGGTGATCAGATTCTCGGTCGCTGGCTGTTTGCAACCGGCAACGATGCCGTGCGTGACGTGATGGTAGCCGGTCAGTGGGTCGTTCGCGGCGGACATCATCGCGACGAGGAAGCGATTGATCGCGACTTCCGCAAAGTTCTTCAGAGGCTCGCTTAGAAGATCGCTCGAATTTCATTCATCAGCAAATCAAAAAAGGGGAATTTCCATGCTGACGACCAAACTCAAATACACACTTCTCGCGACGGCTTTGATGCTGGGCGGTTCGGCCATGGGTGCCAATGCCGCTTCGTATTGCACCGACGGCAAGACCGTCACCTTTGCCGGCATTGATTGGGAAAGCGGCGCGCTGATCACCGAGGTAATGAAGTCGATCCTTTCCAAGGGTTATGGCTGCAAGGTGGATTCGATCCCCGGCAATTCGGTGACGCTCGAGCAGGCAACCGCCAACAATGACGTGCAGATCTTTGCCGAGGAATGGATCGGCCGTTCCGACGTCTGGAACAATGCTGCCGCAGCCGGCAAGGTGACCTCGGTCGGCAAGACATTTGTCGGCGCGTCCGAAGGCTGGTTCGTGCCCGAATATCTCGTCAAGGGCGACGAAGCGCGCGGCATCAAGGCCGCAGCCCCGGATCTGAAGAGCGTTTCGCAGCTTTCCGATCCGAAATTCGTTGAACTGTTCAAGGATCCGGAAGAGCCGTCCAAGGGCCGCTTCCTCAATTGCCCGTCGGGCTGGACCTGCGAAGGCGTCAATACCGCCAAGCTCGAATCTTACAAGCTGATGGACACCTATGTGAACTTCCGCCCAGGCACAGGCACGGCATTGGATGCAGCGATCAGTTCGGCCTATCTGCAGGGCGAACCGGTGCTGTTCTACTACTGGAGCCCGACCGCCGTAATGGGCAAGTTCAAGCTGGTCCAGCTTGAAGAGCCGGCATACGATGAAGCCTGCTGGAAGGAACTGACAAGCGCCACCGGCAAGCGTGAAGCCGGTTGCGCCTTCCCGGCAGTCGAGGTTGCCTATGGGGTCAACAGCACCTTTGCCAAGGAAGCGCCGGAGATCATCGACATTCTCGCCAAGGCAACCTTCCCGCTGGAAGAGGTCAATGCGAGCCTCGCCTACATGGTCGACCAGAAGGCTGATGCGGTCGCGGCTGCAAACGAATTCCTCAAGACCAAGGGCGACGTCTGGGGTGCATGGGTTTCCGCCGATGCGAAGGCCAAGATCGAAGCTTCGCTGAAGTGAGTCTGAAGGGGTCGCGCGTTTCCGCGCGCGGCCTCGTCTGCGATCCCGATGCCGGGGTGGCAGCATGGCCAGAGCTCCATTTCCTGACCGCCATTCCCTGACCGCCATTCCAAGGACCTGAGCGATGTTTCCTGACGCCTTTCATATCTCCATCCGCGGGCCGATCAACGATGCGGTCCAGGCGCTGGTGGTCAATTACGGCTTCGTCTTCAAGGCGATCTCGCAGACCATCCTGCAGGCTATCCTGTTCATCGAATGGATCGTTCGCGGTCTGCCCTGGTGGCTGATGATTCTCGCCTTCATGGCACTGACCTGGCAGGCGACGCGCAAGCCGTTGCTTGTCGCGACCGTTGCCGTCCTGCTGTTTGCCATCGGCGCCCTGGGTCTCTGGGATCTGGCCATGCAGACACTGGCGCTAATGCTGATGGCGACGCTGATTTCTGTGGCGATCGGGGTGCCAGTCGGTATCTGGCTGGCCAAGAGCCGCCTGATGCGCAGCATTACACTCCCTGTGCTCGATGTGATGCAGACCATGCCGAGCTTTGTCTACCTCATTCCCGCGATCATGCTGTTCGGTCTTGGCAAGGTCCCGGCCGTGCTGGCAACCATCGTCTATGCCGTTCCGCCGCTGATCCGCTTGACCGATCTCGGCATCCGCCAAGTCGATGGGGAAGTTGTGGAGGCGGCCACGGCTTTCGGCGGCAGCCCGCGCCAGATCCTGTTCGGTGTCGAATTGCCGCTCGCCACGCCGACGATCATGGCTGGCCTCAACCAGACGATCATGATGGCGCTTTCAATGGTCGTGGTCGCCTCGATGATCGGCGCCCGCGGCCTCGGCGAACAGGTTTTGAACGGCATCCAGACTCTGGATGTCGGCAAGGGATTGGAAGCGGGCCTCGGTATCGTCATCCTCGCCATCGTGCTCGATCGTATCACCCAGGGCTTCGGCCGCTCCAGCCAGGAGGATGGCCAGAATGGCTGAGATTGAAATCCGCAATGTCTACAAGATCTTCGGCCGCAACGCCCAGGAAGCGCTCGTGATGGCGCGCGGGGGTGCTGAGAAGGGTCAGATCCTCGAGCGCACCGGATGTAGCGTCGGTCTGAACGATATCAGCCTGAAAATCGGCGCATCCCGTATCTTTGTCATCATGGGCCTGTCCGGATCGGGCAAGTCGACGCTGGTGCGCCATATCAACCGGCTGATCGAGCCGACCAGTGGCGAGATCCTTGTCGATGGCGGCAACGTGCTTGATCTGGGTGCACGCGATCTGCGCGAATTCCGCACCCGGCGCGTCAGCATGGTGTTCCAGAGCTTCGGCCTGATGCCGCATCGCACCGTGATGCAGAATGTTGTCTACGGCCAGCGTGTCCGTGGACGCAGCAAAGCAGATGCGCATCCCATCGGCATGAAATGGATCGAAACCGTTGGCCTGCTCGGCTACGAGAACAAGTATCCACACCAGCTGTCCGGCGGCATGAAGCAGCGCGTCGGCCTCGCGCGTGCGCTGGCCGCCGACACCGACGTGATCCTGATGGACGAGGCATTTTCGGCGCTCGATCCGCTGATCCGGAGCGATATGCAGGACCAGCTGCTGCAGCTGGAGAAGAACCTGTCGAAGACGATCGTCTTCATCACCCACGATCTCGACGAAGCGCTGCGGATCGGTGCCGAGATCGCGATCCTGAAAGATGGCCGCTTGGTGCAGGTGGGCACGCCGAGCCAGATCCTCAACACGCCGGCGGACGATTATGTTGCCCGTTTCGTACAGCGCCGCGCCAGCGCGGAGGTGGCGCATCATGGCTGACGGTATCGTTCTCGATGGAGCATTGCGCTGGAAAGACATCGCCTCGGTTGCTGCTGGCGCACCGCTCGCGCTTTCGCAGGCCGCGTGGAGTCGCATCGAAACGGCACGGAGCATCGTCGACGCATTGGTTGAGCGCGAAATCCGCGGCTACGGCATCAATACCGGCGTCGGTGCGCTGTGCGATGTGATCATCAGCCGCGCGGACCAGCAGGCCCTGTCCCGCAATATCATCCTCAGTCATGCCTGCGGCGTCGGAGAGCCACTTGGCCGGGCGGAGACGCGCGCTGTGATGGCAGCGCAGATCGCCAATCTCGCCCATGGTTATTCCGGTGTCAGTCCACAGGTGGTCGAGACGCTGCTGGCGCTCCTGAATGCCGATATGCTGCCGGTCATCCCTTCCAAGGGCTCGGTTGGTTATCTGACCCATGCCGCGGCCATCGGCCTCGTGCTGATCGGTGAGGGCGAATGCCGCCATGGCGGCGCGCTGATCGGCGGGCGCGAAGCACTCGAGCGGCTTGGCCTAGCACCGCTCGTCCTGCAGGCCAAGGAAGGTCTCAGCCTTGTCAACGGCACGCCCTGTGCCACGGGGCTTGGCGCCTTGGCGGTGTCGCGTCTCGTCCATCTGGCCGATTGGGCCGATGCTGCCGCTGCGATGAGCTATGAGAACCTCGGCGCACAGGCTAATCCCTTCGCGGAAATGCCGCTGGCGCTCCGCCACTCGCCCGGCCTGCAGCAGGTCGGCCGCGACCTGCGCCATTGGCTTGCCGGCAGCGCCCTTCTGGCGCAATCAGCCGGAAGCCGCACGCAGGATCCGCTGAGCCTGCGTGCCGTTCCGCAGATCCACGGCGCCGTGCGCGATGCCTTGGTGCATGTCGCAGACGTCGTCGATCGTGAACTGGCGAGCGTCACCGACAACCCGGTCGTCGCCGGTTCGCCGGAGGCGCCCGAAGTGCATTCGCAGGCCCATGCCGTGGGGGCCGCCCTCGGCCTTGCCATGGATAGCCTTGCACCCGCTGCCGCAGAACTCGCAGCAATTTCGGAGCGGCGGATCGACCGGCTGGTCAATCCGCTGGTCAGCGGCCTGCCGGCATTTCTGGCGTCCGGGAGCGGCGTCGCCTCCGGCTTTATGATCATCCAGTATACGGCCGCCGCACTCGTCGCTGAAAACCGGCGGCTTGCCGCGCCCGCAAGCCTCGATGGCGGCATCACCTCGGGTTTGCAGGAGGATATCCTGACCCATGCGACGCCGGCCGCCGACAAGGCACTGGCGATCCTCGGCAATCTTCAGACCATTCTGGCCATCGAAATCATGGCGGCAGCGCAGGCCTATGACTTGCAAGCCGGCTCGGCGGGCAAGGCGGCGCGCACTGCGGCACTTTATGGCAAGGTCCGTGAGACGGTCCCTTTCTACCGCGACGACCGGCCGCTCAATGGAGAGGTCGCCAAGGTTCGTGCGATGATCGCCGCCATGCCTGTTTCACAGGAAGGGAACGTTTGATGAAAACGCTTCTGCGCAATGCTCGGCTGGCGACCATGGCGCCGACGCTGTCTGGCCTCGGCATCATCGAGAACGGGGTGATCCTGATCGAAAACGGTCGGATAGCCTATGTCGGCGATGAAAAGGGCTTGCCGGCGACCATTGGTGCCACGGTCATCGACTGCGAAGGCCGGTGGATCACGCCGGGCCTGATCGATTGCCACACGCATCTCGTCCATGCCGGCAATCGTGCGCGCGAATTCGAGATGCGGCTGGCCGGCGCAACGTATGAGGAAATCGCCCGGGCCGGCGGCGGCATCGTCTCGTCCGTGCGCCAGGTTCGTGACGCAAGCGAAGCCGATCTGGTTGCCCAGACCCTGCCGCGCCTCGATGCCTTGATGGCGGAAGGCGTGACGACGGTCGAGGTGAAGTCCGGCTATGGCCTGACGGTCGAGGACGAATTGAAGATGCTGCGGGCGGCGCGGAGCCTGGCGTCGCAGCGTCCGGTCAACCTGACGACCACCTATCTCGGCGCTCACGCGACACCGGCCGACTACAAGGGCCGCAACGGCGATTTCATTCGCGACGTGGTCCTGCCCGGTCTGGAAGCAGCCCATGCGCAAGGTCTGGTCGACGCCGTCGATGGCTTCTGCGAGGGCATCGCCTTCTCGGTTGACGAGATGCGCGTGGTTTTCGATGCAGCCAAGGCCCTGGGCCTGCCGGTCAAGCTGCATGCCGACCAGTTGTCCAACCTGCATGGCGCAATGCTTGCAGCAGACTATGGTGCGCTCTCGGCCGATCATCTGGAATATACCGATGATGAAGGCGCGGCGGCCATGACGAGGGCCGGCACGGTCGCGGTGTTGCTGCCTGGCGCTTACTATTTCATCCGCGAAACCAGGAAGCCGCCGGTCGAACTGTTCCGCAAGCATGCAACCAAGATGGCGCTCGCCACCGACTGCAATCCCGGCACCTCGCCGCTGACGTCGCTGCTCTTGACCATGAACATGGGTGCGACGTTGTTTCACCTCACGGTCGAGGAATGTCTGGCGGGGGTCACCCGTGAGGCGGCACGGGCGATCGGACGCCTGGACACGATCGGCACGATCGAGACCGGCAAGCAGGCGGATCTCGCCATCTGGACCATCGAGAGCCCGGCCGAGCTGGTCTATCGCATCGGTTTCAATCCGCTGCATCAGCGGATCTGGAACGGGAAAATTACCGGAGGACATCACCCATGACCATCACGCTTCATCCCGGCAGCGTCTCGCTGGCCGAGCTCGCCGATATCTACTGGAACAGCGAAAGCGTCGTACTCGATCGCAGCTTCGATGCCGGTATCGAACGCGCGGCCGCCCGCATTGCCGAAATCGCCGCTGGCAACGAAGCCGTCTACGGCATCAATACCGGCTTCGGCAAGCTCGCCTCGATCAAGATCGACGCGGCCGACACGGCAACGCTGCAGCGCAATTTGATCCTGTCGCATTGCTGCGGCGTCGGGCAACCGATGCCGGACGCGATCGTCCGCCTGATCATGGCGCTGAAGTTGATCTCCCTTGGCCGCGGCGCGTCCGGCGTGCGGCTCGAACTGGTGCGCCTGATCGAAGGCATGCTGGACAAGGGCGTCACCCCACTGATCCCGGAAAAGGGCTCGGTCGGCGCATCGGGCGATCTGGCGCCACTGGCTCACATGGCCGCTGTGATGATGGGCGAGGCGGAAGCCTTCTTTGAGGGTGAGCGTCTACCCGGCCTTGTGGCGCTTGAACGTGCCGGCCTGACCCCGGTCGTGCTGGCCGCCAAGGAAGGGCTGGCGCTGATCAATGGCACGCAGGCCTCGACGGCACTGGCACTCGCGGGCCTTTTCCGCGCTCATCGCGCAGCGCAGGCGGCCCTGATCACCGGCGCGTTGTCGACCGACGCGGCGATGGGCTCTTCCGCGCCTTTCACCGCCGATATTCATACGCTGCGCGGTCACAAGGGCCAGATCGACACCGCTGCTTCCCTCCGCGGCCTGCTGGTAGGATCTGTGATCCGCGAAAGCCATCTGCAGGGCGATGAACGTGTGCAGGACCCCTACTGCATCCGCTGCCAGCCACAGGTCGATGGCGCCTGCCTCGATCTCCTACGCATGGCTGGCCGCACGCTGGAAATCGAAGCCAATGCGGTGACCGACAATCCGCTGGTCCTCTCCGACAACAGCGTTGTGTCCGGCGGTAATTTCCACGCCGAACCTGTCGCCTTTGCCGCCGACCAGATCGCCATCGCCGTCTGCGAGATCGGCGCGATTGCACAGCGTCGCGTCGCGCTTCTGGTCGATCCGGCTCTGTCCTATGGCCTACCGGCGTTTCTCGCCAAGAAGCCGGGCCTGAACTCGGGCCTGATGATCGCCGAAGTCACCTCGGCTGCGCTGATGAGCGAAAACAAGCAGATGTCGCATCCGGCTTCGGTCGATTCGACCCCGACATCGGCCAATCAGGAAGACCATGTGTCTATGGCCTGCCATGGCGCGCGCCGCCTGCTGCAGATGACGGAGAACCTGTTCTCGATCATCGGCATCGAGGCTCTGACGGCAGCGCAGGGCATCGACTTCCGCGCGCCGCTGACGACCAGCCCGGAACTGCAGAAGGCGATCGCCACGCTGCGCACCGTTGTCGCGACGCTCGACGAGGATCGCTTCATGGCGCCGGATCTCGCTGCGGCCAGTGCTTTGGTGGCGGATGGATCGCTGGTGGCAAGCGTCTCGGATGCCTTGCTGCCGGGATTGGAGGGATGAGCGTGAATGTGTTTGGTTTCTGGCAGATGGTGGAGTCGCGGATATGAAATTTGAAGTCGCCCAGGGCAATTCGCCCGTCATTCTCGCATTTCCGCACACTGGAACAGAGGTGCCGCCCGATATCTGGGCCCGCCTGAACGACAACGGCCGCATGCTGGCCGATACCGACTGGCATATCCATCAACTCTATGCCGGTCTCCTTCCCAATGTCACGACGGTGCGCGCCACCTTCCATCGTTATGTCATCGACGCCAATCGCGATCCGGCCGGAACCAGCCTATACCCCGGTCAGAATACCACCGGACTTGTGCCGGGGACGGATTTCGACGGGGCGCCGATTTGGGCCGAAGGCGAAGAGCCGTCAGCATCCGATGTGGAGCATCGGTTGAAAACCTTCCACGCGCCCTATCACGCTGCCCTGTCGGCCGAGATCGAACGGGTCAAGGCGATCCATGGCGTGGTTGTTCTCTACGACTGCCACTCGATCCGCTCGCATATACCCTTCCTCTTCGAAGGTCGTTTGCCGGACTTGAATATCGGCACGGACATGGGCCGCACCTGCGATCCTCGCATCGAGGCTGCCGCAGTGGATTTTGCGCGTGCAGCCAAAGACTACACGGCGATCCTCAACGGTCGCTTCAAGGGCGGCTGGACCGTCCGCCACTACGGGCAGCCGCTCGATGGCATTCATGCGATCCAGATGGAGCTATCGCAAACATCACACCTCGCCACCGAAGAACCGCCCTTTGCCTATGACGAAGAGAAGGCGGGACGGCTGCGCATTCACCTGAGCCAGATCCTGGCACGCATCGAAGCCGTTGCGGATCAACTGAAGACCAAGGGGAACTGAGATGACCAATCCACGCCACAACATCCGCGATGTGCGTTCGCCGCGCGGAACCGAGCTCAACGCGAAGAGCTGGATGACCGAAGCGCCTCTGCGCATGCTGATGAACAATCTCGATCCCGATGTCGCGGAAAATCCGCATGAACTGGTGGTCTATGGCGGCATCGGCCGTGCCGCCCGCACCTGGGAGGATTTCGACCGCATCGTCGCGACGCTGAAGACACTGACCGAGGAAGAGACCCTCGTCGTGCAGTCCGGCAAGCCGGTCGGCGTGTTTCGCACCCACAAGGATGCGCCGCGTGTTCTGATCGCCAATTCCAACCTCGTGCCGCATTGGGCGACCTGGGACCATTTCAACGAACTGGATAAGAAGGGTCTCGCCATGTACGGGCAGATGACCGCCGGTTCGTGGATCTATATCGGCACCCAGGGCATCGTGCAGGGCACCTATGAGACCTTCGTCGAAGCGGGTCGCCAGCACTATAATGGCAACCTCACGGGCAAGTGGATCCTGACCGGTGGCCTTGGCGGCATGGGCGGCGCCCAGCCGCTTGCCGCCGTCATGGCCGGCGCCTGCTGCCTCGCCGTCGAAAGTGACGAGACCCGCATCGATTTCCGCCTGCGCACCCGTTACGTCGATGAAAAGGCCCAGACGCTCGATGAAGCGCTTGAAATGATCGACAGGTGGACCAAGGCCGGTGAAGCCAAGTCGGTCGGCCTGCTCGGCAATGCCGCAGAGGTCTTCCCGGAACTGGTCAAGCGCATGAAGGCCGGCGGCCCGCGTCCCGACATCGTCACCGACCAGACCTCTGCCCATGATCCGCTCAACGGTTATCTGCCGATCGGCTGGACGGTTGCCGAGCACAAGGCCAAGCGCGAAAGCGATCCGAAGGCCGTCGAGGCTGCCGCGCGCGCCTCGATGAAGCGCCATGTCGAAGCCATGGTCGCCTTCTGGGATGCCGGCGTGCCGACGCTCGACTATGGCAACAATATCCGCCAGGTCGCCAAGGAAGAAGGTCTCGAAAATGCCTTTGCCTTCCCGGGCTTTGTGCCGGCCTATATCCGCCCGCTGTTTTGCCGCGGCATCGGCCCGTTCCGCTGGGCGGCGCTGTCCGGCGATCCGGAAGACATCTACAAGACAGATGCCAAGGTCAAGGAACTGACGCCCGGCAACACGCATCTGCACAACTGGCTGGACATGGCGCGCGAGCGCATCGCCTTCCAGGGCCTGCCGGCGCGCATCTGCTGGGTCGGTCTCGGCGATCGCCATCGTCTGGCGCTCGCCTTCAACGAGATGGTCAAGAGTGGTGAACTGAGCGCCCCGGTCGTCATCGGTCGTGACCATTTGGATTCGGGCTCGGTTGCCTCGCCGAACCGCGAGACGGAAGCGATGAAGGACGGTTCTGATGCCGTCTCCGACTGGCCGCTGCTGAACGCCCTGCTGAACACGGCCTCGGGCGCCACCTGGGTATCGCTGCATCACGGCGGCGGCGTCGGCATGGGCTTTTCCCAGCATTCCGGCGTGGTCATCTGCGCTGATGGCTCCGACGATGCCGCCAAGCGGTTGGAGCGGGTGCTGTGGAACGACCCGGCGACCGGTGTCATGCGCCACGCCGATGCGGGCTACGAGATCGCACTCGATTGCGCCAAGGAAAAGGGCCTGCGGCTGCCGGGCATCCTCGGCAATTGAGTGAATGAATAGTGGCGCCGCAACGGCGGCGCCATCTCCATCCGAGAGGAATCGCAATGCCGTCACCCGTCCTGCTGAAACCGTCCGACTATCGCCGCATGCCATGGAAAAACGGTCTGGGTGAAACGATCGAGATCGCCGTTTTTCCGCCAGATGCCGGCATCGGCGATTTCGACTGGCGGATCAGCATGGCGACCGTTGCGACCGATGGCCCGTTCTCGCTGTTTCCGGGGATCGAGCGCACGTTGTCGGTTCTGTCGGGCGACGGGCTCACCCTGCACCGTGCCGACGGCACCAAGCAGGAGCTGTTGGTCGACAGCACGCCCTACGCTTTTCCGGCTGACGAACAGGTCAGCGCGACATTGGTCGACAGCGCGATTACCGATCTCAATGTCATGACCCGGCGCGGCCGGTTCGATCACGGCGTCGAAAGGCTTCACCTCGACGGCAGCGTGGCAATGCCGGCCAGGGAGAATCCCGTCATTGTTTTCTGCCTGACAGGACAAGCCAGTCTGGGGGAGGGTGCAGGATCGATAGCGCTCGGCACAGGCGAGAGCCTATTGGTCGGCGATGCCATGCCGTCCAGCTTTCTCACCGGACATGGCATCTTCTTCATCATCGAAATCATCGCGAGCCGCAGCGCCTGATCCGCAGGTGGATCCGGCGCATAGCCGCTTTGCTCAGTTTGCTGCGGCGTTGGCACCAGCAAATGCTGCGAATGCCGCGACAAAATCCGCCAGCCGCTTGGCGATCGACGCGTCGATCAGCTGGCCGTCTCCGTCAAACACGCTGCCCGCCTTTGGCACCATCAGGCGTTTTTCGGAAAAGGTGCGCGCGCCGAGCGTATGCAGCACGGTGAGCCAGGCATTCTGGCTGAGTTGGGTGCCGAAATTGCCAGGCGAGGCGCCGGCAATGGCGAAGGGCCTGCCGCCGAACACTTTGGCGATGTCGTTCGAGGGGCGCGACAGCCAGTCGATCGCATTCTTGAACACGCCGGGAATCGAGTTGTTGTATTCGGGGGTAAACAGGATGACGCCGTCGGCCGATGCGATCAGGGTCTTCAAGTCCTCGACCGCTGCCGGAATACCCTCTGAGGCCTCCAGATCGCCGTCATAGAGGGGAATGCCGCGAATGCTGCCCGCCACAAGGCTGTAGCCTTCGCCCTGATTGGCAATTGCCGCATTCAGGAGCGCAGTGTTGAACGAACCTCGACGAAGGCTGCCGGATATTCCAACCAGTTTGACCACGGGTCTCTCCCTGTCTGTTTCGATCATTTGCGACGAAGCTAGAAGAAGTGAAAGCCCGCGGCAAGGAGCGCGGCCATGGGTGGTGAGATCCGCGCTCGTGCGTCGATCATACCATGTGGACCAGAGAGTGGTCGGCGATACTTGTGCAGGGAATGAAGCCTTGTCCTCGCGGACATGGGCATCAGGCGCCGGATGGGATCCGGAAAATCAGCCGTTGAGGCATCTGGCGTCAGGCGATGCCTGCCGCCCGCCAAGATGCCAAACAATTTTTTGGCATCTCTGTTTTCATCATTTCAATGACTGCGATCAGGCGCAGTCGGCTTTAGCGCTTGAACGCGCCAGGAAAAGTAGCGGGCTCGATACCGAGCGTGCGCAGATCGCGGTCATGCGGGCGGCGGTGGCCTTCGACGGCAGCGGCGGCGGCAGAGGCAGCGCCGAGCATAGCAAAAGCGCGACCGAAGAAATTCGAATGCTTGCTGTTGCGGATGGACATGGGAGTAACTCTCTTTCTCGTTCATTAGACAGGCATAAAGTGGTCCCTCGGTCCTTGTTTTGCAATGCACAATAGATCAGGTCAGCTATGCAAAACAATGAGGCCGGACTTGCGTCCGGCCTCATCACTGTTCAAAATTTGCATAGGTTTTAGCTTAGTCTTCGTTGGCCGCCAGCTGTGCAAGAACCTGACCGCGACCGCGTGCCCGCAGCACCAGCGGCACGATCAGGGCCGCTGCGGCAATCGCCAGTAGGACGGCGGCAATCGGCGAAGTGACCAGCACTGTCCAATCACCCTGGCTGATGGCCAGAGCCCGGCGCAGCTGCTGCTCGGCCAGCGGTCCAAGGATCAGACCGACCACGACCGGCGCGATCGGATAGCCGAACACCCGCATGATATAGCCCATGACGCCGAAGGCCAGCAGCATGCCGAGCTCGAAGACCGACGGGTTGGCGCCGATCGTGCCGAGCGTGGCAAACAGCAGGATTCCGGCATAGAGCCAGGGCTTGGGGATCGTCAGCAGGCGAACCCAGAGGCCGATCAGCGGCAGATTGAGCACCAGCAGCATGAAATTGGCGATCAACAGGCTGGCGATAAGGCCCCAGACCAGCTGTGGATTGGTAACGAAGAGCAGGGGCCCGGGCTGCAGGCCATACTGCTGGAAGCCGGCGAGCATGATCGCGGCCGTGGCCGTTGTCGGCAGGCCGAGCGTCAGCAGCGGGACCAGCGTACCGGCAGCCGATGCATTGTTGGCAGCCTCGGGACCGGCCACACCTTCGATGGCACCGTTGCCGAACTCTTCCGGATGTTTGGTCAGGCGCTTTTCGGCCGCGTAGGACAGGAATGTGCCGATCTCTGCGCCGCCGGCGGGCATGGCACCGATCGGAAAGCCGATAAAGGTACCACGAAGCCACGGCTTCCACGAGCGTGCCCAGTCGGCCTTGGTCATCCAAAGCGAGCCTTTGACGGCCTCGATCGTTTCGGGTCCGCGGTTGCCTTGTGCTGCGATGAAGAGCGTCTCGCCGATGGCGAACATGGCAACGGCGAGCGTCGTGACCTCGATGCCGTCGAGCAGGTCGGGAACGCCGAAGCTGAGGCGGGTCTGGCCGGTCAACTGGTCGATGCCGATCATCGCAAGCGCAAAGCCGATGAACAGCGACGTCAGGCCGCGCAGGGTGCTGTCGCCGAAGGCCGACGAGACGGTGATGAAGGCGAGCACCATCAGTGCGAAATATTCGCGGGGTCCGAAAACCAGCGCCAGCTTGACGATATAGGGCGCGATGAAGGCAAGGCCGATGGTGGCGATCAGGCCGGCAACGAACGAGCCTATGGCGGCTGTCGCCAGCGCCGGCCCGCCGCGCCCGGCGCGCGCCATCTTGTTGCCCTCGAGCGCCGTCACGATCGAGGCGCTTTCGCCCGGCGTGTTGAGCAGGATCGAGGTCGTCGAACCGCCATACATGCCGCCGTAGTAGATGCCGGCAAACATGATCAGCGAGCCAGCGGGGTCGAGCTTGTAGGTCACCGGCAGCAGCAACGCGACGGTGAGGGCAGGGCCGATGCCTGGAAGCACGCCGACCGCAGTGCCGAGCGTCACGCCGATCAGGGCATAGAACAGGTTGATCGGCTGAAACGCGATCACCAGTCCCTGCAGGAGGAATTCAAAGGTGCTCATGGCAGTCGACCCTCAGAGAAACAGGCGTTCGATCGGTCCGGCCGGCAGCGAGAGCTGCAGCAGCCGGGCGAAGATCAGCCAGACGAAAAAGGACAGCACGATACCGACGGGTATCGAAACCCAGAGCTTGCGCCGCCCGAAGGCATAGGCGGTGGCGGCAAACAGCAGTCCCGTTGCGATCGAGAACCCGGCTGTCTTGAGCAGCAACATCTGCGCCGCCAATCCACCGATGATCCAAATGACCGGGCCGATTTCCTGGTGTTCGCGTTCGGGAAAGTCCCGACGCAGCGCGGCAAAGACCGTCCAGACGGCAAGCCCGAGCAGGCCGAAGGCGACGACATAGGGAACCGTGGCTGGTCCGACCGGCGAATAGGCGGTCAGCGCTGCCAGATGCGCGGCATCCCAAAGGATAACGCCCGCGATTACCGCCAGAACGGCTGCCACGCCAAGCGCCGCCCCATCGGGGCGGCGCGGCGAGGTTTCGGGGAGGTTGCTCCCGCTCATTTCACCAATCCGATGTCTTTCAGGACGGTTTCCGTGGCGGCAACATCCTTGGCCAGCTGTTCATCAAAGGCGGAGCCTGCCAGGTAGGTGTCCTGCCAGCCCTTGGTCTTCAGCGTCTCCTGCCAGCCGGCCGACTTGACCAGCTTTTCGATGTCGGCCGAAACAGCTGCCTTCTGTTCTTCCGAAAGACCCGGAGCCGCGGCAATCATGCGCCAGTTTTCAACCACGACGTCGAGGCCGGATTCTTTCAGGGTCGGACCGTCGACATTCGGCAGGCGCTCGGCGCTGGAGATGGCAAGCAGGCGCAGCGTGCCGGACTTCACCTGGGATTCGAACTCGCCGTAACCGGAAATGCCAGCCGAAACCTGGCTGCCGAGAATGGCCGCAAGCGCTTCGCCGCCGCCGGAAAACGCGATGTAGTTGATCTTGGTCGGATCAACGCCGGCCGCCTTGGCGATCAGGCCAACAGCGATGTGATCCGTGCCGCCGGCCGAGCCGCCGCCCCAGGAAACCGCACCCGGATCCTTTTTCAATGCTTCGACGAGGTCGCCCATGGTCTGGAAGGGGGAGGAAGCCGGAACGACGATCGCCTCGTATTCGCCGGTCAGGCGCGCGATCGGGGTGACGTCCTTCAGGGTGACGGGCGACTTGTTGGTCAGGATGGCGCCGACCATGACATAGCCGCCGACGATCAGGGAGTTCGGATTGCCGGCCGCCTGGCTGGCAAACTGGGCTAGACCGATCGTGCCGCCGGCGCCAGGAACGTTCTGGACCTGCACGTTGCCGGAAATGCCTTCCTGCTGCATCACGGTCTGGATGGAGCGGGCCGTCTGGTCCCAGCCGCCGCCGGGATTGGCGGGTGCGATGATGGTGTAGTCGGCAGCGAATGCCGGCAGCGACATGGCGCCGGCGATCAGCGATGCGAGAAACAGTTTCTTCAAGGTGGTGTCCTCCGTTGTCGCGTCTTTGACGCGTTTAAAACTCATCGGGAGAGACTGGGGCAACACGCAGCAATCGCCGTCAAAGGCTGTGCGTGTGTAAAGGGGTTCCTCCCGAACCGTTCCACTCATCCGCCTCCACGGATGATGGTGAACACTATGCACCACATGAAGCTGTCAGCAACCTGTCATGGCCGCGCAAGGGTGGAAATCGTCACTCGGAGGACATCCGTCTTCAAATTGCAAAAGGACGCGCCTGGGCGCGTCCCTCCGTCACTGTTTCGCTGTGATGCTAGAGCCGGCGCGCCTGGCCGGCGCGACTGTCAGCGGTGGCCAGGCAGTCGCGGCAGCAGGATGGTCAGCAGGCCCAGAAGCGGCAGGTAGGAGCAGATCCGATAGACGAATTCGATGCCCTCGCGATCGGCAAAGACGCCGAGCACGGCGGCCCCGATGCCGCCGAAACCGAAGGCAAAACCGAAGAACATCCCGGCAATCAGGCCGACACGGCCGGGCACCAGTTCCTGGGCAAAGACCACGATGGCCGAGAAGGCGGACGAGAAGATGAAGCCGATCAGCACAACCAGCACCGAGGTCCAGAACAGGTTGGCATAGGGCAGCAGCAGGGCGAAGGGGATGACGCCGAGGATCGAGAACCAGATCACGATACGCGCGCCGAACCGGTCGCCGATCGGACCACCGAGAAAGACGCCAGCCGCCGAGGCGCCGAGGAACAGGAACAGCAGCAACTGGGCATCCTGAACCGAGACGCCGAATTTCTCGATGGTGAAGAAGGTGAAATAGCTCGACAGGCTGGCGAGATAGGCATTCTTCGTGGCCGTCAGCACAACAAGGACGACAAGCGTCATCAAGACCTTGTTGCGCGGCAGCGGCAAGGCGCGGCTGGCGGGCGCGCGGCCGGCCGTGCTGCGGCGATGACGCGTGTACCAGACGCTGACCCAGGACAGCACGGCAAAGCCGACGAGCGCGATTACGGTAAACCCGCTGAGGCTCGTCTGTCCGCGCGGAATGACGATGAAGGCAGCCAAAAGAGGCCCGATTGCCGTTCCCGTATTGCCGCCAACCTGAAACAGCGACTGGGCAAAGCCATGCCGGCCGCCGGACGCGAGGCGTGCGACGCGCGAGGCTTCGGGATGGAAGATCGCCGAGCCGATCCCGATCAGGCATGCGCCGATGATCAGCACGTAGAATTCATGCGCATAGGCGAGGGTGAACAGGCCGGCGCAGGTCGACAACATGGCGGCCGGGAGCGAAAACGGCATGGGCCAGCGATCGGTCACCACGCCGACGGCCGGCTGCAGCAGCGATGCCGTCACCTGAAACGCGAAGGTCAGCAGGCCGATCTGCACGAAATCGAGGGCATAGTTGGCCTTGAGCAAAGGATAGAGCGAGGTCAGCAGCGACTGCATGATGTCGTTCAGCATGTGGCAGAAACTGGCAGCGACAATGATGGAATAGGCGGTTCGTTGCGCGTCATGTCCGCCGGTTGCCGTTACGCTTGCCATATCCATTCCTCTTGGTCGCCGGGTCAGCCGGGTCAGTTGGGCATTGCCAGGGCCGTGTGTTACAGAGATTGCCTCTGGCCTGCTTTTGTGCTGTGGTCTTGTTCTTTCGAGAGTGGGCCAAATGCGTCGTACTGATCTCAGCGATGTCTCGACTATACTGGATAATGAGCACGCGCAGAGCCTTGATCTGATCGACGATGCGGCGGAACCTGTTGTGGCGCTCGGCAGGCTGTATCCTGCTGGTTTTCGCGTCCCCCTGCATTCTCACACGAAAACCCAGCTCTGGTGCGCCCGCCGTGGTGTCGTCCTGGTCAACACCACCGATGGACGGTGGATGATCCCACCGGGACACGGCCTGATCATCCCTGCGGGCCTCGAGCATGCAACGGAAATGTTCAGCGAAGTCGACATGCATTCCATCTATGTCGATCCTTCCGTTGCCGGGGCAAGCGGGCCTAAGGTGGTCGAAATCACCGGTCTCGCGAAAAGCCTGATGGAAGAACTGGTGATGGGCAATCTGAGACCGCATTCGACACGGCGGCAACGTCTGATCATGGACCTGCTTCTGGACGAGATAAGCCATTTGCCAGAGCGGCCTCTCGGCTTGCCTTTCCCAGACGATCCGCGATTGGCAAGGCTTTGCCGTCGTTTTCTCAAAGCGCCTGCCGCCAACGCCGGTATTGATGATTGGGCCGCTGACATGAGCATGAGCCGGCGTTCGTTCACCCGCCTGTTTCGGTCTCAAACCGGTGTCAGTTTCGTCACCTGGCGGCAGCAGGCCTGCCTGTTTGCATCCCTGCCGAAGCTCGCTGCTGGGGAGCCTGTTACCAATGTCGCCCTCGATGCCGGCTATGAAAACATCGCAGCCTTCACCACCATGTTTCGGCGCATGCTGGGACATTCTCCCAGCACATATCTCAGGACGCGGTCATCGTGACACGGTGGTGCACAGGATCTCGCTGAGAAGGTGGAACCGGTTGAAATTGCTACTTCAGGTTTGGAAAAAGGCGGCCACCTGCTAGGATGAATTGACAATCCACAAGAGCACAGGCTCGTCGGTGCGTGAAGCCATCGACGATCTTCTCCTCCGTGCTAGAGATTGCGATCAATTTCCATAGTTGGATGTGCAGTTCATGTTTGCAGATATGGTTTCGATGCGGACGGTCAATGCCCTGGTAAGACGGCGACTGCCCACGGCCTATCCCTATATTCTGGCTATCCTCGCGGTCGCCCTGGCCTTCGCGATCCGACTGGCGCTGGAGGGGGTGCTTGACGACAATGCGCCATTCATAATTTTCATTCCGGCAATCCTGCTGGTCGCCGCTGTGGGCGGTCTCAAGCCCACCCTGCTTGCGCTTGTACTGTCCTCGCTCGCTGCGGCCTCGATAATTGGCCATACAGCCATGACCGCCCTTGTGCCTCTGTCGATCTTCGTCTTTGTCGGCATTGCGATCGGTATTGTCGGGGAAATGCTGCAATCGGTGCGCCGGGTCATCCGGGCAGCGGAGGCGACTTTGGCCTCACGCGAGGCCCATCTTCGCTCGATCCTCGACACGGTCCTAGACGCGACGGTTGTCAGTACACGTGATGGCACGATCGTCTCCTTCAATGCCGCTGCGGTCCGGCAATTCGGCTATTCGGAAGACGAGGTTGTCGGGCAAAATCTCAGGATACTGATGCCCGAACCGTACCGACGCGAACATGATGGCTATATCGCCCGCTATCTCGATACAGGAGAAAAGCGGATCATTGGCGTCGATCGCGTGGTTGTCGGGCGTCGCAAGGACGGTTCGACATTTCCGATGAAGCTTGCGGTTGGCGAAATGCATTCCGGCGGGCAGACATTCTTTACTGGCTTCATTCGCGATTTGACCGAACGCGAAGAGACAGCCGCGCGGCTGCACGAGACCCAGGGTGAACTGGCCCGGCTCGCCCGGTTGAATGAAATGGGTGAAATGGCGTCCACCCTCGCGCATGAACTGAACCAGCCACTATCGGCAATCGCGAACTATGTGCATGGCTGTATCCGGTTGCTGCAGGATGCCGGCGATCCGAAGACCGTGATGGTGCGGGAAGCTCTGGAGGCGACTGCCGAACAGTCACTTCGGGCAGGCCAGATCATCAAACACTTGCGCGAATTCGTTACCAAGGGCGAGACGGACAAGACACCGGAGAACATTCGCCAGGTGATCGAGGAATCCGGTAAACTGGCACTTGCAGGCTCGAAGGAGAAAGGCGTGAGGACCGTCTTCGACTTTGGCTCCGGCGCCGACGTGGCGATGATCGACCGCATCCAGATCCAGCAGATCCTGATCAACCTGATGCGAAACGCAATCGAGGCGATGCGGGATTCCCCTTATCGCGAGTTGACCGTTCGAACGCGCCTGGAGAGCGAGAGCGAAATTGCCGTGGAAGTAAACGATACAGGCCCCGGAATCTCCGACGAGATCGCCCAGGACCTGTTCAAGCCGTTTGTCACGACAAAGGCCGGCGGCATGGGTATTGGCCTGTCGATCTCAAAACGTATCGTTGAAGCGCATGGTGGGGAGATGACCGTGTCGAAAAATGCTTCAGGAGGCGCAAGTTTCCGCTTCACGCTCCCGTCTTTTAATGAGGGCATTGCCAATGCAGATCGCTGACTTCACCGTCCATATCGTCGATGACGAGGAACCTGTTCGCAAGTCGCTGGCATTCCTGCTCACGATGAACGGTTTCGCTGTCCGCATTCATGAGACGGCGGCAGCCTTTGCGGAATTTGCACCCAATGCCCGCAACGCGGTTTTGATCACTGATCTCAGAATGCCGGAAATGAGCGGTATCGATCTCGTGCGCCGGCTCGCAGCGATGAAATTGAAGGTCCCCTCCATCGTCATCACCGGACATGGTGACATCCCCATGGCCGTTGAGGCGATGAAGGCCGGTGCCTCAGATTTCATTGAAAAGCCTTTCGAGGATACGGTCATTATCGACGCGATCAAGCGTGCAGCGATCCAGCTCGCCGGTAGTGCGGATGATGGCGAGACGATCGACGAGATCCGCGACCGCGTCGTTACCCTGAGCGAGCGCGAAAGGCAGGTGCTGTCGGCGGTTGTCGCCGGACTGCCCAACAAGACCATTGCCTATGATCTCGATATCAGTCCGCGCACGGTGGAGGTTCATCGGGCGAATGTCATGACCAAGATGAAGGCAAAGAGCCTGCCGCAACTGGTGCGCATGGCGATGTCGGCCGGTTTCGGCCCACAGTGATTGTGAAGGTGATTGCGAAACTCTTGATCTGGCGCAAGGTGCAATGGCAGCAAGTGCTCTAGCCATGCAGCATGGCGGATTGTCCGTCGGGATGTGAGAGACCACCTTGCCTGCCTCAAAACCCATTGCCATCCTGTCTGCCGACGATGCCTTGGGGCAGTCACTGGCTTTTGCCCTGGCAGCGGAGGGTTTCCCGTCGGAGAACTTTTCTGACCAGGATTGGCATCGGGCGGCGCAGGACAATCAACGCTTTCTTTGCTTCATCATCGATGAGCAGGCGCTGCCGATGGCCTCAAAGGAGATCATGCAGCTTGCGTGCCGATCATTCTGCTGGCGGACGGGCTTGGCTCCCAGCTCGACGTTGCGGGCGCCCGGGTGATCTACAAGCCGTCGCAAGGCAGCGACGTCTTGGCACTGGTTCAGGCCCTTTGTTTGCCCGCTCCCGCCCAGGGTCATCTGGAAATGAATGGCGCTAAGTAAAAACCCGTAGTGTCATAACCGAATTTCCACCGGACCTCGGCTGCTGCATTGTCCATGCACTGAACCGAGGAGAACTGAGATGCACGCCAGTTTCAACGCCGCAACCATTGCTCTTTCCGCACCGAAATTCGGTTCGCAATTTCCCGCAGCCGTCACTGGTTTTGCCAAGCCGCAGTTGATCATCAATTTTGCCGCTGACGAAGAAATCTATGGCCCCGGAGACAAGGCCGGCACCTTCTACAAGGTCGCCTACGGAGCGGTGCGTATCTGTCGGCTGCTGACCGATGGTCGTCGCCAGATCATCGCGTTTCATCTGGCCGGCGAGACGTTTGGCTTTGAGCCGGGTTTGACGCATGGCTTTTTCGCTGAAGCGATCACAGAAACCGGGCTTCGCGCCTTCAATCAATACGAAAGTGCCGAAACATCGCATGAGTTGCTGTCGTTGGCGCTCAATGAAATGGTCCGTGCCCAGGAGCATCTGCTCGTCGTCGGCCGCCAGACCGCGTTTGAGCGCATCATCAGCTTCCTGCTCGATATCTCCAGCCGTCAGGGTGATCTGGAGCATACCGAGCTTCCGATGTCGCGCATCGATATCGCCGACTACCTCGGAATGACGATCGAGACCGTTTCGAGGGCCTTCGCCAAGCTGCGCCAGGACGGCTACATCAACCTTCCCAATGCCCGGACCGTCGAGATCAGGCGCGGACATGCGCTGCGCGATCTCTGCGAATAGGCATGGTCGAGATGCGCTGCAGACTACGGTAGCCAGTCTTCCATGGCGGTCCAGTTGCTGGTGAGATGTCGGTCACCAAGTGTGAAGGCAAAGAGATTGCCGCCACCGCCAGGTTGGTCGGAATTTCGGGCAATCGGCAGCCCGGAGAAATGGCATTTCAGCAGCGTTCCGACGCCGCCATGGCCGACAAAGGCGATAGGCTGGCGCGGGTCGTGATCGGCAAGGATCATGGAGACGGCTTCGACGATCCGCCGCTGGGCATCGATGGCGCGCTCCCAGCCACGAAAACTCTCCTCGGGATGGGCAAAGAACCAGTCGGCAGCGGCTTCGAAAGCGGCCGGCTGCAGAAAGCCGGTCGCCGATCGATCGTTTTCGTGCATGGCTTTGACGCGCTCGACGCCGGTTCCCGCCGCGGAGGCCAGAATCTCTGCCGTCTCGACCGCCTTCACTTCATTGCTGGAAATGATGCGTTTCAGGCTGCGGACCCAGGGGCGCTGTGCCGTTTGCTCGGCCCTCTGGCGCCCAAGATCCGACAGCCCCCATTGCGGAACGGGGACCAAGGGATCGATCTTCACCTGCGGATGGGTGATATAGAGCCCGAACACCGGCCTCAGCCCCGGCGGTAGATCCAGAGCTGTGCGGGCGGGATATTGCGCACGATGAAATCGAAATGCTGGATGTGATAGCTGTGCGGCTTGGCGACGATCGGCGACATCGGGCCGTAGGAGATCTGCACGACCGGTCGCCCCGCCGGGATGCGATCGAGCAGGTCTTCCAGCAGGCGAATGCGTGTCTCCATCGGGAAGTTCAAGAGCGGCACGGCAGACACCACACTGTCGAATGTCTGGTCGGCCAGTTCGCCGAGTGTCGTTTTCAGGTCAAAAGCGTCGCCCTGAACGAAATTCACCCCCGGATAGCCTTGAACCAGGTGATGGTAGAAGTCTTCGGAATATTCGACGGAGACAAGCTTCTCCGGCGGCACGCCGCGCGCAAGGATCGCCTTGGTGATGACACCGGTGCCGGGGCCGAGTTCCAACACCGGCAGTCCGGAATGCGGGTTGACGATGCTGGCCATCTTGCGGGCCGTGACGGACGAGGTCGGCACGATGGCGCCAACCTGCTTAGGCCCCTGCATCATGCCCTTGAAGAAACGAATCTCTTCGTCGAATTTCTTCTCGAACCGCTGCTTCAAACGCAAAGCCATCGCCGTATCCCTGTTTTCAAATTTGCATCATGCAAATCGCTTGGAACAATTTCGGACCAAATTGTCGCAATTACAAGGTCAGATGCCGCGCTCAGGCAAAATTCGCAAGGTCTGGTTAAACGCGCATCGGCATCAGCACATACAATGCGTCGCCGGCAGCTGTATCGCGGATCAGGGTTGGCGAACCGGCATCCGCCAACAGGAAGATCGCATCGTCGCCGGACAATTGCGCAGTGATATCGAGCAGATATTTGGCGTTGAAGCCGATCTCCATCGCGTCATTGTCATAACCGACGGCGACTTCCTCCGTCGCGCTGCCGGAATCCGGATTGTTGACGGTCAACAAAAGCTGCCCGTCGGAAAGCGCCAGCTTCACGGCGCGGCCGCGCTCGGACGAAATCGTCGAAACACGGTCGACGGCCTGGGCAAAGCTCTGGCAATCGATGCGCATTTCCTTGTCGTTCGCCGTCGGAATGACGCGCTGGTAATCGGGAAACGTGCCATCGATCAGCTTCGAAGTCAGCACGATCGAGCCGATCGTCAGGCGGATCTTCGAATCCGAGATCTCCATCGTGATGATCAGTTCCGGATTATCCATCAGCTTCTGCAGTTCGCCGACCGTCTTGCGGGGAATGATGATGCCCGGCATGCCTTCGGAACCCGAGGGAGCATCGACATCGGCCCGCGCCAGGCGGTGGCCATCGGTCGCAACGGCACGCAGCTTCAAGGCGCCGCCGGCTTCGATCGTGTGCAGGAAGATGCCGTTCAGGTAATAACGGGTCTCTTCGGTCGAGATTGCAAACTGGGTGCGGTCGATCAGCATCTTGAAGTCGGATGCCTTGATCTTGAACGAATGGCTGAAACTGCCGGCCGTCAGATCCGGGAAATCCGATTGCGGCAGGCACTGCAGCGAGAACTTCGAGCGGCCGGAGGCAACCGTCATGGTCGAGCCATCCGGATTGGTCGCCAAGAGGACCTCGGACCCATCCGGCAGCTTGCGGACGATGTCATAGAGCAGATGTGCCGGGACCGTGGTCGCTCCAGCCTGCTCGACCATCGCCGGCGTGCCTTCGGTGATCTCGAGGTCAAGGTCGGTCGCCTTCATGTCGAGGGTAGCACCCTCGGCCTTCAGGAGAACGTTCGACAGGATCGGGATCGTATTGCGACGCTCAACCACGCGATGCACATGGTTCAGCGATTTCAGGAGATTAGACCGTTCAAGTGTAATACGCATGGACGCTACCGCTTTCGACATGTCGTCATCCGGTTGCCCGGATCGAATTGAGGCCGGCCTGTCCCCGGGCCGGGCGATGTGGACGGGCAAAATGGCAGGAAAAGAAGCACAAAAGCAAGAGGCTTGGCAGTTTTCCACTTGGGCAACGGCAAACGAAATGCTGGAATGGTTTATTGCCGTCGGCCTTGCTCCCGCCCTTGCTCCGAAAGCGCGGCTGGAGGATAAAGGCGCAATGACAAGCCATGACATTTCTGCCGCCCCGATCACGTCCACCAAGCGCTACCGCGTCAACGATACGCTGGTGAACGCGCGGCCGCTCGAGCCCGCACTTTACCTGGTCGCAACCCCGATCGGAAACCTGAGCGACATTACCCTGCGGGCGCTTGAAACGCTCGCCGGTGCCGACGTCCTGGCCTGCGAGGACACCCGCGTCACGCGGGTCCTGTTGGATCGCTACGGCATCGAAAATCGCCCTTATGCCTATCACGAATACAATGCCGATGAAGCGGGCGCCCGTCTTCTGGCAGCGCTTGAAGCCGGAAAATCCGTGGCACTGGTCTCGGATGCCGGCACGCCGTTGGTCTCAGACCCGGGCTACCGCCTTGGCCAGCTGGCCATCGATGCCGGTCACCGGGTCGTGCCGATTCCCGGCGCATCCGCACCGCTGGCCGCATTGGTGGGGTCCGGTCTTCCCAATGATGCTTTCCTTTTTGCCGGCTTCCTGCCGACCAAGGACAAGGCGCGCCGCGACCGACTGAATGCGCTCGCCAAGATCCCGGCAACGCTGATCTTCTTCGAATCCCCCCATCGCATCGCGGACACGCTGGCGGCGGCGGCCGAAGAGCTTGGTGAGGTGCGGCCGGCCTCGGTCTGCCGCGAACTGACCAAGACCTTCGAGGAATTCCGTAGGGCGCCTCTCGGCGAACTGGCAAAAGAGTTTGCCGAGCGCACGGTCAAGGGCGAAATCGTCCTGGTCATCGGTCCGCCAGCACCGGATGCCGCGCCCGATGCGGCCGACGTGGACAGCCTGCTCACGGAGCTTTCGGCCACCATGCCGACCGCCAAGGCCGCGACCGAGGCCGCCAAGCTGACCGGCCTTCCGCGCAAGGAACTGTACCAGCGTTTGCTCGAGCTTCGGGGGGCGGCGTGAAATCCGGCCGCGGAGACGCCAGCCGGATCCGCGCCGAACGGCATGGCCGTTTCTCCGAATATCTCGCTGCCCTGTTTCTGCTGACCCGCGGCTATCGGCTGATGGCATTCCGATATCGCACCAAGGTCGGTGAGGTCGATATCGTCGCAAGGCGGGGCGACCTTGTTGCCTTTGTCGAGGTGAAGGCGCGCCGCGAGCTGATGGCCGGTGTAGACGCAGTCGGGTTCACAAGCCAAAGCCGAATTCGTGCGGCGGGCGATCAATGGCTGCGGCACCAGCCGGACGCGGCAAACCTGTCATATCGATATGATATCATCGTGGTCCAGCCATGGCGCTGGCCCCGTCATTTTCCGGATTCGTTTTAGCTTCGTTTTGCTTTCGACATGGGAAGAGCGAAACCCATTGATTGTGACAGCACTGTCACGAAAGCTTCAAGGGCGTGTCATGCAGCGCGCCTAATGCAGGCCTCACCCCAATCAACCGGTGGAGAGGATCTGACACATGATCAAGAAGATTTGCCTGGCCGCACTGGCCGTATCCATGTCCGCATCGACGACGCTTGCCGCTACCGATATTACCTGGTGGCACGGTATGGGCGGTCGCAACGGCGAAGTGATCAACGAGCTTGCCCAAAAGTTCAACGCAGCCCAGGCCGAATGCGCCATCACGCCCGTATCGAAGGGTTCGTACGAGGAAGCCCTGGCATCCGGCATCGCCGCTTTCCGCTCTGGCGAGCAGCCGAACATCCTGCAGGTCTTCGACGCCGGCGCTGCCACCATCATCAATGCCAAGGGCGCAACGATCCCGGCTGAAGACCTCCTCAAGGACAACGGCTTTGCCTTTGATCGCGAAGCCTTCATCGAGGGTGTCCGTTACTTCTACGCTGACTCGGACGGCAAGTTCGTCGGCATGCCTTTCAACTCCTCGGCGCCGATCATGTACATCAACGACGAAGCCCTGAAAAAGGCCGGCGTCGAAGCCCCGAAGACCTGGGAAGAGTTCGAAACGATCGCTCCGAAGCTCAAGGAAGCCGGCTACCTGCCGCTCGTCCAGTCGCAGCTGACCTGGCAGTTCACCGAGAACTTCTTCTCGCGCAACAACATCCAGTTCGCCTCGAACAACAACGGCTATGACAGCGTGGTCGACACGACGATCAACGTCACCGACGAGCGCCATGTCATGATGTATGACAAGCTCAAGGCCTGGTACGATCAGGGCCTGTTCGGCTATTACGGCGCTGCCTGGAACGACAACCAGAAGGTCTTCGAAGAAGGCAAGGCCGCTCTCTGGATCGGCTCCTCGGGCTCCTTTGGCGGCCTGCAGAAGACGGCCACCATGCCCTTCTCGGCAACCTTCCTGCCTTACTGGAACTCGATCGAGGGTGCGGGCGTACATTCCTTCATCGGCGGCGCTGCCCTCTTCGCGATGGCCGGCAAGTCGGCTGAAGAGAACAAGTGCACAGCTTCTTTCTTCAACTTCCTGACCTCGACCGATGTCCAGAAGTTCTACCACCAGGCCACCGGCTACGTCGCCATCACCAAGGCAGCCTACGAGCTTGCCAAGTCTGAAGGCTACTACAAGGAAAAGCCGGCTGCCGAAGTTGGTATCCAGCAGCTGTCGCTGCCGGGCGCCGAGTGGGACAAGGGCTATCGCCTCGGTTTCTACCCGCAGATCCGCTCGGTGATGGAGCGCGAATACAACCGCATCTTCGCTGGCGAAACCACGCCGAAGGACGCGATGGAAACCATCAAGAAGGAAGCCGACGAACTGCTCGCCCGCTTCGCCAAGACGGCCGGCTGATCATCACTGTCGCATGAATGAGCCCGGGGGCGATGAGCCCCCGGGACTTGCGTTGAAAGGGCTCCGATGAAGCGCGTCCAGTTTAACTCCCGCTATCTGCCGTATCTCTTGTTGCTGCCGCAGTTCGTGATCATTGCCATCTTCTTCTACTGGCCTTCGGCCCAGGCAATCACCTCGTCCTTTTATATCGAGGATCCCTTCGGCTTCGGTTCGAGCTTTGTCGGCCTGTCGAACTATACCGATGCGTTGTCCTCGCCCGAATATCAGAAGATCGCCCGCTTCACGGTCGCCTACAGCCTGATCGTCACGTTTCTCGCCCTGTCCTTCGGCATGCTGCTGGCGCTGAAGGCCGATGCCGTGATCCGCGGCCAATCGTCCTACAAGACGCTGCTGATTGCCGTCTATGCGATCGCCCCGCCGGTTGCCGGCCTGATCGGCATGATGATGTTCGACCAGCACATTGGCCCATTCGTGCGTTTGGTTGCCTTTTTCGGCTGGGACATGAAGGTCGGCATCAATTATTACGACACAGCGTTTGCCATGATCATGGTCGCCGTCTGGAACCAGATCCCCTATAATTTCATCTTTTTCCTCTCCGGCCTGCAGGGCATCCCGGCCTCGATCCGCGAGGCGGCTGCCATCGATTGTAAGTCCGGCACGCGCCGCTTCTGGACAGTCATCCTGCCGCTGCTGACGCCGACGGCCTTCTTCCTGCTGGTCATCAACATGACCTATTCGCTGTTCGACACCTTCGGCATCATCGATGTCATCGTGAAGGACAAGCCGGCCAACAATCCGATCACCCTGGTCTACAAGGTCTATCTCGATGGCTTCCGCGGCAACGACCTCGGCTCGTCCTCGGCCCAGTCGGTCATCCTGATGATCATCGTCCTTGTCCTGACGCTGATCCAGTTCCGCTTCATCGAACGTCGCGTTCACTACGGTTGAGGATCACGTCATGTATCGCACCAGGTTCTTCGATCACCTCATTCTCATCTGCGGCGTGATCTTCATGCTCGGGCCGCTGGTCGTCGCTTTCACCACCTCGACCCATTCGGCCGTGGAGATCCATTCCAACGGCCTGATGCTCAACATCGGCGATGATTTCACCACGACCTATGACAAGGTGCTCTTCAAGAGCGGCGGCTTTACCGGTCAGGTGACCGGCCTGACCATGGCGATGAACTCGCTGATCCTCGGCTTGGGCTTTGCCATCGGCAAGATCGTGCTGTCGATGCTGGCCGCCTATGCCATTGTCTATTTCCGCTTCCGCTTTGCCACGTTTGCCTTCTGGCTGATCTTCACCACGCTGCTGCTGCCGCTCGAAGTCCGCATCATGCCGTCCTACAAGGTGATGAGCGATCTCGGCCTGCTCAACAGCTATCAGGGCCTGATCCTGCCGCTTCTGGCGTCGGCCACCGGCACCTTCTTCTTCCGCCAGTTCTTCAAGTCTGTGCCCGATGAATTGCTGGAGGCAGCCCGCATCGACGGTGCCGGACCGGTGAAATTTTTCATCGACGTTCTGGTGCCGCTGTCGCGCACCATGATCGCCGCCGTCTTCATCATCATGTTCGTCTATGGCTGGAACCAGTATCTCTGGCCGATGCTGATGACCACCGATGAGGGCTTCTACACCCTGATGCGTGGCATCAAGCAGATCTTGCAGGTCTGGGTCGGCTCGCAGATTCCCGATTACAACGAAGCCTTTGCAATGGCCGTGCTCGCCATGCTGCCTCCCGTGTTCGTGGTGGTGGTGTTCCAGAGCTGGTTCATCAAGGGCCTCACCGAAACAGACAAGTAAGAGAGGATTGCCCAATGGCTTCCATCGATATCAACCAGGTCTCGAAAATCTACGACGGCGGCGCCAAGGCTGTGAACGGCGTCGACATCCAGATTGAGGACGGCGAATTCATCGTGCTCGTCGGCCCCTCCGGCTGCGGCAAATCCACGCTGCTGCGCATGGTCGCCGGCCTTGAGGAGATCTCGGAAGGAACGGTCTCGATCGGCGACCGCGTCGTCAACCAGGTCGAGCCGGCTGACCGCGACATCGCCATGGTCTTCCAGAACTATGCGCTTTACCCGCATATGACTGTCTACGACAACCTCGCCTACGGCCTGAAGAACCGTGGCACGCCAAAGGCGGAGATCGCCGCCCGCGTGGCGGAGGCAGCCCGCATGCTGGAGATTGAACCCTATCTGACCCGCAAGCCGCGTGCGCTGTCGGGTGGCCAGCGTCAGCGCGTCGCCATGGGCCGCGCCATCGTCCGCAAGCCCGCCGTCTTCCTCTTCGACGAGCCCTTGTCCAACCTCGACGCCAAGCTGCGCGTCTCGATGCGCGGCGAAATCCGCAAGCTGCAGCGCCGGCTGAAAACCACGGCGATCTACGTGACCCACGACCAGCTCGAAGCGATGACCCTGGCCGACCGTCTCGTTGTGCTGAATGGTGGCATGATCGAGCAGATCGGCACGCCGCTGGAGGTCTACAACCGCCCGGCCTCGACCTTTGTCGCCAGTTTCATCGGCTCACCCGCGATGAACCTCGTCGACGGCATGATCGAAGGCGGACGCCTGCGTATCGGCGACGTGGATCTGCCGACCGAGCCCCAGGGGATCGCCGATGGTCCTGTGCGGATCGGCATGCGCGCGGAAGACCTGATCGAAGCAGGGGAAGGTGACGCAACGCTGACGCTCGTCGTCGACTATGTCGAGGAACTGGGCGCGCAGCGGCTTGTGCATGGTCTGGTCGGTGGACAGCCGCTGACCGCAGTCGTTGCCTCGCACGCACTGATGAGCGACCGCCTGCCTTTGAAGATCGCACCGTCCAAGCTGCATTTCTTCTCGGCTGAAAACGGCAAGCGCCTGGCGGCGGCACCAGCGATTGCCGAACAACATGCGGATCGTTCTGTCGCGGAACCGGCCCTGGCTTGACCTGAAATTCGCCGGGTCGTTAAAAGTCTAGCGATCCGGCGAACCCAATCTTAGAGACGCCTGCATTAAGCTCCCGTCGAATTTGTTGGGGGATTACAATGCCTTTAAAGCTCATGGTCGCCGGAATGGCCGCCGTTATGCTCGCCGCACCGCGCCGTCAGTCCGACGAGGCGCCGCCGGTCGTGGCCGCAAGTGGCGACCAGGTCGAACTGAACCTGTCGCCGATCAATCCGGACTGGATCATCGAAGGTACGCCCGTTGCTCGTGTCGGCCAGCATTCGACCAGTGCCGACGAGGCAAGTTCGACGGCTGTCTGGGACTGCACCGCCGGCGAATTCCGCTGGTTTTTCAGCTGGGACGAGACGGTGGTGATCCAGGAAGGCGAGGTGCATGTCACCGGTGCGGACGGATCGGGCCGCACCCTCAGGGCCGGCGATATCGCCTATTTCCGCGGCGGCACCTGGGCAACCTGGCGCATTGACAGCTATGTGCGCAAGATCGCCTTCCTGCGTAAGCCTTTCCCCGAGCCACTGGCAATCCTGTACCGGATGCGCAATGCGCTGCGATCCGGCAAATACTGGGCTCTGTAAACTGATCCGACGTTGAGCAGAATTCAAGCGTTGCGCCGTTGCCATCATGCCCGGCGCAGCCTAAATCTGCCATGCTTTTCAACGGGGATGCAGTCATGGCAAAAATCACCAATGTCGCGGTCCAGATGGACCATGTTTCCGGGATCGGTATCGCGGGCGACTCGACCTTTGCCATGAGTCTCGAGGCGCAGGCCCGTGGCTACAAGCTCTTTCACTATACGCCAGATCGGCTCAGCATGCGCGACGGCAAGATCTTCGCCACCGTCGAGCCGATGGAACTGCGCGATGTCAAGGGCGATCACTACACCCTCGGCGCACCGGAGCGCGTGGATCTGTCGAGCATGGACGTGGTGCTGCTGCGCCAGGATCCGCCCTTCGATATGGCCTATATCACCGCGACGCACTTGCTCGAGCGCATCCATCCGAAGACGCTCGTCGTCAACGATCCGGCCTGGGTGCGCAATTCGCCGGAAAAGATCTTCGTCACCGAATTCGCCGATCTGATGCCGCCGACCCTGATCACCCGTGACCCGGAGGAGATCGCCCGCTTCCGTGCCGAGATGGGCGATATCATTCTGAAGCCGCTCTATGGCAATGGTGGTGCCGGCGTCTTCCACTCGACCCGCGACGACCGCAATTTCTCCTCGCTGATGGAAATGTTCGGCCAGATGTTCCGCGAGCCCTTTATCGCCCAGGGCTATCTGCCGGCCGTGCGCAAGGGCGACAAGCGCATCATCCTCGTCGATGGCGAGCCTGTTGGCGCAATCAATCGCGTTCCGGCCGAACACGATGCCCGTTCCAACATGCATGCCGGCGGCAAGCCGGAGCCGACGGAGCTGACCGCGCGCGAACGGGAAATCTGCGCACGCATCGGTCCCGCCCTGCGCGAACGTGGTTTCCTTCTGGTCGGGATCGATGTGATCGGCGACTACATGACCGAAATCAACGTCACGTCGCCGACCGGTATTCGCGAGGTCAAGCGTTTCGGCGGTGCCGATATCGCGGCGCTGCTGTGGGATGCGATCGAGAAGAAGCGCGCCTAAGCCTCTGGAATCGCGCCAGGAGTTCACAATTCGTTCTCGTCACTCAACCGGCTGCAACCGGGCGCCTACCTATGCGCGCTGATGTTCTACAAATGTTCTTGTGTTTTGCCACCCCTTATGCGAGATTGTTCCCGTCGGTACACGCAATATGAAGTTGTGTTTGTATTGGCCGGGATAAATCGGAACGGCGAGGGCGGGCAATGGTGGCGCGTGTCAGTACGGTTGCATTTCATGGCATAGAAGGCGTGCCCGTCGATGTTCAGGTGATGGTGGCGCCTGGAAAGATGGGCATGCAGATTGTCGGCCTGCCAGACAAGGCTGTTGCCGAAAGCAGGGAGCGGGTTCAGGCGGCACTGCATGCCTCCGGCCTCGCGCTGCCGCCGAAGAAGGTGACGGTCAATCTGGCGCCCGCCGATCTGCCCAAGGAGGGCTCGCATTTCGACCTGCCCATTGCGCTTGGCCTGATGGCGGCGCTGGGGGCGATCCCGGGCGATGCCCTTTCGGGTTATCTCGTCATTGGCGAACTCAACCTCGACGGCACGATTGCTCCGATTGCCGGCGCCCTGCCGGCGGCAATCAGCGCCAACGCGCTTGGAAAAGGGCTGATCTGCCCGTCCGAAAGCGGCGGAGAGGCCGCCTGGGCCGGCAGCGAGATCGACATTCTTGCGCCGCGCAGCCTGATCGCCCTTGCCAATCATTTTCGCGGCAACCAGATCCTCACACGGCCGGAACCTGCCATCCGCAGCCTGCCGGCCAATCTGCCGGATCTCGCCGATATCAAGGGACAGGAAAGCGCCAAGCGTGCGCTCGAGGTCGCCGCCGCCGGCGGGCACAATCTTCTTATGTTAAGTTGCATATAACTCGCTGAGAAATAAAGAGGACGCCACGTAAAACACGCCATGCCTGACACAGCCGGTAAGTGATAATCCTGTGTTCAACTTCCTTACCGGCCGCCCTGCTAGAGAGATTTGAAGCTCCTGCGCAGTTACCCAAAAAGCCAAGGAAACAGGGCTCGCGGCACCGTCCTGGGGGGGATGGTGTACCAAGTTTATGGACCAAATTCTTATGGCTGATCGGCATAATATGTCAACAATTGCGTTCTCATGCGGAGGTGAACTAGCCCAGCACCCCATACATAAGCATTTCTATATACACTCATTTGGTGTTCAAAACACATATATGTTGACTGCACGATGTGTGTGAAGTACACATAATATGAAGTTGGTATGGAGGTGAATATGACAAACATTAGGACGTTGAGAGAAGAACGCGGCTTATCGCAACAACAACTGGCCGACGAGCTTGGTACCACCCAGCAAACTATCGGACGGTGGGAAACCGGTAGAGTCGATCCGCCAATTGCCGCTCTTGTGCGGCTCGCCGCCTTCTTCGAAACTACGGTGGATGATGTGCTAGGTGTGGTCACCCGAAACCCGCCATGGAGTGTCGATGAGCTTACTCTTGCGCTCGACTTCTATCTTGCCAACTCGGCCTCACCACCCGGGAAGGGTAGCGTTGAGGTGGCAGAACTTTCGGCAACTCTTAACCAGCTCGCAGCTTGGTTGGGTACGGAACGGGCGGCGACGTTTAGAAACCCGAACGGCGTCTATATGAAAATGATGAATTTCCGCCGCTTCGATCCTCAATTTGCTGCCGAGGGAAAGGTTGGCTTGTCCAGAGGCAACCATTTAGAAGAGGTCGTATGGAATCTCTACTTTGCTGATCGAGAGCGGATGTCGGTAGTTGCAGAGGCGATCAAGGCTGCCGTGAGGCTGCCTCTGGGCGCTGACATGACTGAGGATATCGATTCGGAAGTCGCAGAGGCTCAGGAAGGTCGCGTTCTAACGCGTCTCCATCGAGCACGCGAACGGAGCCGCAAGCTTGCGGAACAAAAGAAAGCCCAGGCGCTGAAAGCTGGCCGTGGAATCCGATGTGAAGTCTGCGACTTTGACTATGAGGAGAAGTACGGCGAGCGAGGCATGGGGTACATGGAGGTACACCATCTCAAACCGCTACATACGCTGGCTGCGGATACAACGACCAAACTAGACGACCTGGCGCTCGTCTGCGCCGACTGCCACCGCATGATCCACGCAAAAAGGCCATGGCTGACACTTGAGGAGCTTCGCGGAATAATTCTTGAAAACCGTTGAGGTTCGCCAAGGATGACATAGGCGGGAAAGGGTCAGTGGGCGATGTTGAAGAAGGCAGAAATCGCGCTCTCAACAGGTCCCAAGTGTTCGGTCTGGGACTTGCCTGCCCCCATGGGGTGGGCAACAGTGGGCCGCGCCCGACTTTGATGGTCCACTGGGTTGGTGTGAGCAGACGCACGCATTGGTGGTGCGTTTCATGAAGCTCTGATTCCTAGCGCAAGGTAGTTTCAGCCCAGTTATAACTGACGCACAATGAACCCTCATTTTCACAACAACTCAAGTGAAGAAAAAATTCCAAGTTTACGATGGTCTAGAAACGATAATAGTCAGCAGCGCTAATTAAACGAGCCTTAAAAATATCGACAATCTCAGATTGATTTCCTGACGTTATCTCGGCTAAATCCATCCACGATTGTCATGGAATTTTAGAGCGTAAACGGCATGGTTCTTTTTTTGAAAGAGGAAGAGATTGAAAGTTGGCTTTTTGAACTCATCCTCCGACGGGAAATTTTAGGATTCTACGAGGCCGAAGTGCGTGAGTTGGCTCGCTTATGCAAAAATCAGTCGGAATTTTCGTTGCTCAATCACATTCTTGAGAAAGTTGTCATTGTGAACGAAACCCAGCTTCAGCTAGCTGTAGACCGAATGGCGGATGGAATTAAGTCGCAGCTTAAGGACGACCAAAAAGCTGCGATTGTTGCAATGGCATGGGACGATAGTCCCGACAGCTCTCAGCAATTGCTCCAGAGATTGAAAGTAAACTTTTATAATTGGAAAAATATTAGATTCTTCAATCGAGTTCCTTCATATGTAAAGCCGTCAGTTATGGAAGAATTCCCTACTTTCATATTGATTGACGATTTTACAGGAACTGGCGGCACTGTATTGACGAGAATGAATTACGTTATGAAGGCCGGAAAAGCGTCTGGATTTGAGCTAGATGGTAGGATTAATCTGCTTTTCGGCATCAATGAAGCGCTGACTAACATAAAAAATTCCTACACTAGCTTAGCTTGCGTTTACAATTTGCCCAAGGGATTGAGTGGACACTTTACTGGTGCTCAGTTAACCGAGAATATTATTCACATGAGGCGTCTTGAAGAAGAGCTAGCAGCGGAAATTGATGGAAATCAACTGCCGAGTTTAGGGTATGGGGGTGCAGAAGCGCTTTTTTGTATAAGAAACGCCAACGCTCCAAACTCGAATTTTCCAATCCTGTGGTGGCCTCAAGGTGCAAAATTGGAAGAACGGTTACCCATGTTTAGGAGAGCGGGGTTTTGATAAATTTACGTCTCACTCCGGTCGATCTGATGCTGCTGAGAGAATGCCTCTCCAAGTTTGAAGGACTTTCAATAGGAAGTATTACATCGACCTTGGGCGTCGCGATAAAGGATGCTGTCGAATCTTTCCGGCGGTTGAGCCAGCTAGAACTTCTAAGCCAAAAAGAGGGCATGATCGTTTTAACTGAAAATGGAAGGAATTGGGTCAACGCAAATCAGCGACTGTTTGCTTTCACCGGGGAGAGGTCTTGGAGGTCCGTCCCAGATGAATATAGGGGGAACCAAATTTCCGCATTCAGCCCGTATGTTCCGCGATTATCAAAAATTCCTCGGTCTTTTTTTGCTGCAAATAAGGGATCGAAATGATAGGTGTCCCTCAGGAATGGTTGTCATTAGCGCTAAGAAGTGGATTCGCTTCTGCGGTTGAGGTTCGCGATAACCTATCGTCTACTCGATTTTTAGAGAGTTCTAAAAAGTCGAGTAGACGAAATGCGCTCTCCGAGCGCATCGGCACGATTGTCACAGAAACTAGGATTTTCTTAGAAAATCCGAGTTCTGTGCCACTCCTGCCGCAGCGATGCTTTGCATCGAAATGATTACGTAATGGCAACCATTCCTTTCCAGCGCGAGCACCTTTCTAGATGGAAAGCGTATCTTTCCGACATCGGGGTCCGAGATGATCTCAAGGCAATCTATCTTTACCACGTAAAGAAAAGCCTTGAAAAAGGTGTGCCGCCTATTTTCGAACACGAGCAACTAGCGCTCTTGCTCGGTGTTGACGTCGAGCATTTGATGCGAATGTTATTCGGCCAACAAAGTTTTTATCGCGAATTCAGACTGAAAAAGAGATCAGGTGGGTACCGCACCATACGCGCGCCTCTTCCTACCCTTCTAAAATGCCAGAGGTGGATCAATTCCAATGTACTGTCAGCTGCGCAGCTGGCTCAGCCTGCAATGGGATTTCGCGAGGGGCATTCGATAGTTGATAATGCGCGAATTCATTGTGGCCGGGAGGAGATTTACAAAATTGACTTGAAAGATTTCTTTCCTTCGATTGGCTTCAGGCGCGTCATGGGTGCTTTCGTTTCTTTCAACTACCCACAGCATGTCGCGTTTTTTTTAAGTAAAATATGCACAATTGATGATGAATTACCCCAAGGGGCCGCGACTAGTCCCGCACTTAGCAACATAATATGTAACAGGCTCGATTTGAGATTGCGCGCAATATCCAGAAAAAGAAATTTGCGATACACGCGATATGCCGACGACATTACTATCTCAGGAAGAAAAATAACCGACGAGTTGAAGTGGATTATTCACAAAATCGTCGAGGATGAAGGGTTTGTAATTAATCTGGAAAAAATTAGACATGTTTTCAATGGCGAAAGGAAAATTGTTACGGGGCTAGATATAACTTCTGGCGTGGTCCGTATTCCAAGACAATACCGCCGTGAAGTTATGAAAGACGTATACTTTGTTTGGTCTTCCGGACTGTCCAATCACATGGCGAAGAATAGAGCGTTTGAGCCAAACTACATCGCGCAACTCGCTGGGCGAATTCAGTTCTGGAAACATGTGGAACCCGAAAATCCGCAAATGCTAAAATGCTTAAAAAGATTCCAAAGCGTAATGCAGTCGTATCAAGAATAACACGTTTGCTTTTTGCTTGCGGCAAATTATCCAATTGTTAGGATTTAATGACGTCTTGGATTTTGAGCTAAACGCTAAAATTGGGGCCGATCTTTCATCGTGCTGATCGCCTCAAAAAGGTCATAGCTAGAGAAGCAGGCAGCATTTCTTGTGAAGTGCATCGATGGGCGGCGACCCGGCGTTCCAGGACGTTGATATCGGCGGGTTGCAAAAGCCACAGACTAAACGCACGAGCGTTTGGAGAAGGCCTTCAGAAACCTGATCTATTTCTCACCTGGAAATGGCACTGCTACCACTTCCGTCGGTGATGGTGGCGTGGGTGTCGCTTCTCGTTTCTTGCATATAGCTCAGCGATGCTCCTTTCAGGAGGATCGCCATGCATCAGTTCACGCCAGCTCAAAAAAACAAAATCAAAAAACAGCAAGAACGTCGCCGACGCAAACGACGGCAGCGCGAGGATGAGTACCGCCGCCGCATCGAGCGCTTGCGCCGTCAGATCGAAGAAGCGAGACGCCGCCGCCAACGGCTTCTTCTGATGCTCTTGCTGGCGATCCTCGCTGTCCAGGAATCGATTTTGGCAGCATTTCAGCGCTCATATGTCTACTGGCCCGATCCCGATCCAGAACCAAAGGATTGGACACCTGACCCGGCAAACGATTTCGCGCCAAAGCACGGCCACGACGACTACTGCGACGGCTATAGTCGCGAGCAGTGGGACAGGATGTTGGATGAGCGCGGGATCAAGCTAAGTCGCAAGGCCGAGATGAAAGCGGCATGGGAAGTCGATCCAGAACGCGAGCTTTTCCCGGAACGGTATCAACTGTGGGGGCATCGCCCATACATCGGCCAAATCATGGCCGAGCTAACGGCCCCATACTGGCGAGCAGATGCCTTCGCAGCGCTCAAGCTTCTAACGCCGACCGAAGTCCACACATATCTGGACGAAGGTTATACCGCTGGCTCGACGTTCCGGCAGTGCCTCGCAGATCGTGATGCAAGCATCATAAATAACCTCCGAAATCACGCCATTTTGTGGGAGGAGCGCAAGCAGCGCGAGGCAGAAGAGGCGCGGAAGTCAAAAAACGACAAAAAATTGGATGACGATGAAAAAAAGTTTGATCCTTGAGAACTCCTTTGTGACGCAATTTTAAATCGTCAAAAATTGTGCGCGCGATTTAAAATTACCCGTCCAAAGGAATTATTTTTAACGGAAGTAATGTTGACATTTATCCGATAAAAATCAAACACATACACGGCATTTACATGCACGATTTTGTGTGGTTGCTTCCGGGAACCCGAAGATGGAGGCAATAGATGACGAAGAGAATAAGATACTTGGGTGACTGGCAGCGTCGGATTTACAGCGAAGGGGAAGACCGGGAGGTCAATGTTCCTGGCACACTGTTCGGGGCAAACCTCGCGGTCGAGAAGATTAACTGGGGCGGATATCTCCATGTTGTGGAATTGCTCGAATTTGATGAGACAGGCAAATTCAAAGAAAGACCGCCTATCGCCGGGATAGAGACGACTGTGCGGAAAGCAAGATTAGCTGCCGAGCGGGCCTTGCGGCGAATAATCACGGCAAAAGTCGAGCTTGTAAGGTGATCGCGATGAAGCTTTTCCATTTTACATCCCTCGCGCACTTGAATGGTATCCATCGGCATGGCCTGACGGTCGGTGACGTCCCGACTTGTCTCGAACGCCAGACGGGGAAAATCGGCGTGTGGCTGACCACGAACCCAGCGCCCGACGGACACGGCCTGGAAGGAAGCGCCGTCGATAAAAAGGCGGTTCGCTTGACCGTTGAAGTCCCCACTGGTGCGCCCCTCTGGCAGTGGGACGACTGGGCTGAAGGCCGAGTGACCGCTTTCACACGACATCGGCTCGAACAGGCGGGAGGCGACGCGGCGAGAACATGGTACATATTCTTTGGGTGGATAAAGCCCGAGGCGATTACCGAAGCAGTTTTGATGCGCTCCGGCGAACCAATAGCAGCTTGGGGAACGTATTATCCTGACGAAGACAGCTTGCCTGGCGTGCCGTACTGGCGACGAGAAGCGTGGCAAAAGCAAATGCTAAAGAAAGTACGCCAGGCTATAAATGGCCGTTAGGTCTTTTGAAGATGCAGGGGACGGCTCCCTTCGTCCCCTGCACCATTGCGCTCTGAGCCACAGAGCGTTTCAGGAAATAGTTATCGACAACATCAAGTCCGAGTAAGCGCCGTCCTTTTGCGCTCGTATGGTGGCGCTGTAATTTCCTGCGACCGCTGCGAGACCGGCGATTTTGCCGGTATTTTGATCGAGCGTCAGGCCGGGCGGCAATGGCTGTCTCAGCGCGAAGGAATAGCCTGTTACAGCGCCTGAGGGCAAAACATTAACGACAGAACCGGCAGCAACGTGGATCGGCTCATAATGGATACCGGATGCAGCAGGCTCCTCCGGTTCCGTTTGCATCGAGGAATCCGAGACATGAGGGAGGACACCGGCAACCGGTGACCGCCACACAATTTGGCCAGCGGCGGCGTCAGTTGCAAGCAGGATGGCGATGAGTAAGAGTGCTCTCATCATTACGATTTTTCCTTTTTCTTGAAATCCGGTTTAAGTACGAGCGTCGGGGCGGGTGACGGTTCCGGCGCGGACTGATCAACAGGTGAAAGCATGGATCGGAAACGGTCACGTTCAATGCCTGCCCGGAATGCCTCATCCTTCGCCGCGCGGGCTTGCTGCTCAGCCTCATAAAGCTTGCGCTCGACTTCCAACCGCTTGCGCTCGGCTTCCTTTGCAGTATCGCGCCAACGGTCGATTTCCCCGGTCAATTCGGCGCGAATTCTCTCAGCAAGTTTTGATTTCCGTAGATTGTCCCATATCGACCGCAGGCGACCGGCCCACCCGCTGTACCTGGCTGCATCGGCCAGTGCGGCGCGTGCATGCTCTTGATCGTCCCGAGCGCGATCTCGCAAAGCGAGAGCGGCAGCGGTGGACTTCTGAGCCGCTTCCTGCATTGTGGCAGCATCGGCGGCGATCTTTGCAGCGTCCGCTTTCGTGCGACCGATAAAAGCCTCACCGTCCGATTTTACCTTCCGGGCGCGCTGGACGACCTGTTGCAGGGCTTTGGCTTGGACTTGCTCACGCTGCCATTCGTCACGTGAGAGGCGGCGGCGCTGCGGGCCGAGGCGCGTAAGGCCACAGGGTACAGCGACCGCCTCGTGATAAGAGTCCTGCCATTGCCGCATGGCCTGCTTGTAAGCGGCATCGGCTCGCTTGGACAAAGCTTTCTTGTCTTCGTGATCTTTCCCGCCGTCCATGATGGCGCGCTTAGCCATGGTACCCGGATGATATTTGAGTGCTGACATGCCCGGTTCATCCACCGGCACGACATATGCGTGGATATGATAATATTCCTCGTCCTCATGACGGATGACGGTCTTTAAGTCGTCACCATACTGCGACCGTAACCATATGACGGTTCGCCGCTCCCATTCTTCCGCTTCCTTCCGCTTGACTGGATCGCTGCGAATTTCATCCATCGTTGCCGGATAAGACGCGACAACCGTGTGCAAAGTTTTTTTGTCTTTTGCGAGCTTCCGAGTATGACCGCCCTTGACGGCGATGGTCGCAGCAGCGGCGGCAGTGTTATGAATTTCCTGCACCGTCGCCACATCGACCCCGTACACTACGACTGGCGGCGAAGGATGTTCGACATGGATCGATGCTTCGGGCTGACGACGGGCTTCTGCAAAAACGAAATCCGTGCCGCGTCCTTTGGCGTCAGGCTTGCGTGCAAAGGATTCCAAATGGACAAATTGGTAGCCCAATTACCAATCACTTGCCTGAAGTAAGCCGTGTTCAAGGAGATCGCCACGAACGTACCTCAGGGTTGAGGATTTTACGTCGTAAGCTACAAACTCTTCGCGAGTATATTGATCCATAGGCTCACAACTTGCTTTGAATTCATTGTATGCTTCGGCTGACTCCTCGTCGATTTTTGCTATCTTTTCGTTGAAGTATTTGAGCAACTGCCTGCTCGTGAAAACCTTTCGTCGCTGGTCGATAGCTGGGTCTAGAGTAAAATCAATGCCTCGCACAAAAGATGCGACTAGCTGAACTCTGCTCAAAAACTCCTCGTCGGTCATATGGCTGTGACCGCCGTTGAGATCGGTACGATCCTGCGAGAGCGTCGCGTACCGGTCCTTGTTTTCCCAAACCACAGCGTACCAGGATGTTGGTAGCCGGATGACCTTCAGCGTGGCTTTGGTGGGTAGACCATGATTGAGAATTGTGACGGGTCGTTCGTATTCCTGCATCGCTTCGCTCCAGGATAGGAAATCACTCCTGAAATTCTGAGTGCGAAAACAGTGGGCGCAAAGCGCTTTTTAGGAACCTGAATCAAATCGGTAGTGACCGACTACTGACATCAAGATGCCTCATCGGCCCTTCGGGGAGACCTTCAGTCGGACCCGCCAGGGGGCCTCTTTCCAGAGCGGACAATTCCATTGAGAACCTGCTGGTGGCCCCCTTCATCGCCGGGGTTGCGATCTGTTTCTTTGAAGCTGGACTGGCGCTTGATGGTCAAATTTGCGCTATGCCGCCTGTGGGCGGATCGCTGCTACCTCGGCATCCGACAACCAACGCCCTTCGCATACGCGGCCAAAAGCTTTTCGAATGTCGAAATATCTTTGGCTTTGCCTGAGTACCGTCCGCCTGCCGCCTGTCGCTCACCGACCGTCTTCATGTCGTTAATGACGCCGAGCAGCTTGCCCCGGTTCACGGCCTTGCCTTCCAGCTTCGCCGGGTCAAAATGCGAGGCCAAATAGTCCGCAACCTTTGCCGTGACATAGCTGACGCCATCTTCAGACAAGCCGCTATGCTTCGCGAACTCTGCAAGCGCCTCATGCAAATGATCGGAAAGAACAGCCCTGCTGCCCTGCACTCGTTTATCTGCGCTGAAATGCCATTCGGCCAAAAGTCTTTGGCCCGCCGTGCGCAGGGCGTCAAAAACTTGGTTTGACTGCGTAAGGCCGAGACGAGATTGCACGGCTGCCGCCTTCCGAACCAAAACGGCGCGGCCGATCCCGGTATCGACATATTCCGCATACTCCGAGAGCGTCGGCCAGATATCGGCGTTCGGTGTCAATGTAAGCCAAAATGGCGAAGTGGGACATTTCATCCGGCCCGTCATCGTTGGCGCAGCGGGGTCAGCGCCAATGTCTATAAGAGCCGCAGCAAGCCCACGAGCAACAGCGTCAAAGAGCCGGATAGGCTGTCGGCGGCACCGCTTGTCCTCGCTTCGCCACACAGCTGCACCCTGGGGCAGCATCCAGATAAGATGGGGCCTCAAGAATTGGCCATTGTCGAGCAGTGTCGCCAACAACGATATGCGGTAGGCATGGTATGTGCCCGTCACGAACTGCCTCAGCGAGAAGATAAAGGCACGCGTCAGGAGTTTGAAAAACTCCATCGCAGTCGACTCTTAGTGCCGCCAGAAATTCGCGGTTCAGTTCAATGTAAGGGTAATCGAGCGTCAACAGCTTCGAGTTGCATTGGACTGCCAAATTTGCCTTGTCCTCAGATGCGCGTGCTTTGCCGCCTTTCGGTACAAGCGTAACGAAATACTTTAGTACGGCGTCATCCTCAGATCGCAGTCCAATTTCCTTGAACGGTTGACGAATACGTCCGCCAATTTCTCGCTCAAATGGATGTTCAAACCCTTCTTCCAGGCGTTTGCGAACGAGTTTTTTCTGCTCACTTTGCGCCAATGCAAATTCGTTGAACTTGCCATCGCTAACCGCCCGCGTTTCACGAGCCTCATACTTGCGACTTTGCGCCGCCTCATAGCGACTTCGAAATCCTATCATGCCGTTGGAACGGTCAGCCGACAGATGTTCGGCCCTCCAGGGCGCTGGAGGCGGCAGATTAATGTCAACATTTCTTCTTGGAAAATCGTCTGTCTGTCTGTTATGGGCTGGGCTATGTGCCAGCCCGGCTCTCACTTAATCGTCAATGGGAGCTTTACAGAAAACATTAGATCGTTCATCTTTATCGAACAGTGTTAGAAAGACGCCGGAGGGGTTCCCGCCCCGGAGATAGCGTCTTTTTCATGATCGGAGCAGGCGAAGCCGACTTCAAGCAGACAATTTCCAGTCATGCGTCCAAAATTGCGTATGGGATCAGAGCCACTTCACTTAGAAGCGGCCGATTGTTCGACGCAAGATTAAGACGTTGGTTAGTTGCGGCGCGATGCACGAAATGCCGCGACAGCGGGAAGGCGGAATCCCGCTGTAACAAATTCCCCCGCAGCATTATGGAGGGGTCAGAACAAACTCGGCAAATTTCCGCTGTGTCTCGCTTCTGGCCCGCGCCCGCTCGTGAAAATTAACGACCTCTGTCCAAAGCTCGGCGGGGTTGCCAGTGTACAAATGCATATGTTTCTGTCCGAGTGCTGCTGCCACGCGGTTATCGGTTGCGGAAGGCTGATATCCGCCTCCCGCAAAGCTCAGTTCGGTGCGACCGTCTGCGTTCAGTGCCGAGACAAATAGCCTCTGCACGTCTCGCGGAACCGTTCCGTCCATACTGACAAAGCTTGGAGTGAACTCCCCGCATCGCTCTCTAAGGACCAATGATTTGATGATGGCGATCATGCGCCAATCCATTGTCCTGAAGTCGCGCATAGCACCTACTTGTGAATGTTCATCAGTCCCCAGGTAGATGAAGCCCCTGCAATTTGAAAAGGCGGATTTAAAATTGTTGATGGCCTGCATGAGCATCGTGGGATCGATAAACCCCTTGGACAGCGTTGGCTTGATGCTCAAATAGCCGCCCTCGGTCGCAAAGAATTTAGTGAGATGCTGATCGGCTATTCTAGCAGCCTCGGCGGCCTCTTGGGCTTTCTTGCGCTTCGCGGCCTCGTCTTGTGCTTGCTTCTCCGCAAGTTCTTTGTCCCGCCTATCGCATGCATCCCGCCAGGCCCTGAGATTTTCTTCAACTTCAAAGGCGTGCAGATAAGCTCTAAAGGACCCGTCGGTCTTTATCTGCTTCTCCACAAAGGCTCGAAAGCCCCCAAGGTTTGAGACCGATGCTGATGACGATGCCAGAGCCAGGCGTTTGACTAGTTCTCGCCCAATCTCGGTTGCATTCAACTTTTCATTGTCGACAGCTTTGAGGGCATCAATGATCACATCATAAACGGTTGTATTGAAAATTGCGAGAAAGTCTCTTTCGTTTAATGTCGAACTAGCTGACAGATTTGCGGTTGTTACGACCTTTTTATTTTGTTCGCTAACTCTGCTGGTTCTGCTTAAGAGTTGCAACTTGTCATGAAGCTCTTTTATATTCGCCCATCCTATCGAACGTAAGTAATGATCTTCTCGCAAAAAATCTTCAGCCTGGGTATTATATCTCAAGTATTCTAAAATGCCCTTATCTCTAATTGCGCGGCGTTGTTCGCGTTTTTTAGGGCCGCTCAACATGGCGAGTGTTGTCGAATTAAGGGAGAATCTGCGATACAGTTCTTCTCTGTTATTAATGTACGAGAGGTATCCATTGGAAACGCTCGCTTTAGTTTTATTGACAAGCTCCTTGTCGGCGTTCGAAAGCTGACCCAAAACAGTTTCAGTAAAAAATCCCATAGAGGTCTCCGATGGCGTGTGCTGTAAACAATATCCAAACCGAAGTATTTTTCTAGTCGATACCGTCGACAAAGGGGAGAAATAATCTACGGTTCATCCGTCTATTTGGTAGAAGTTGGTCGGGTCCGGGCCGTAATATTAGCTTCGCCCTTTTAAATATCGGGAAAGCTCAGGTTTGATCGTCGACAGAGGTTAACAGCCTGCGAAATGCAAAGTTTATTGCTGCACAATTTATAGGGACAGTCGGAGTAAGCGTAAATGCTCATATACAGGCTTATGTATCATGATGATCGCCTGACGCCTTGCTTCACGCAGGTGGCCAGTCCGCAATCGAATGACATGTGGAGGGGCCTGCGTCAAAAAGCTCAGCGGAATCATATCCGCATAGCGGCTCAAATATACGACAGAGCGGCGCTCATGATAACGACCAAGGATCGGGGTCCGTAACGAAATAATTCTTCGTCCGGTATTTATATTGTGTTCCTCTCGGCAGTTATTTGGATCACATTCGAAGTGTTCAGTGCAAAGTTTACGGCCGAACATGCCCGACAATGTAAATTATATCGAGAATACGTAGCGCAATCGGCACGTATGCTCGTGCTAAGGGTGTCGGCGAACTGCGCTTATTTTATTCGAGGCGGGCTGTTGCGTCCTAAGCTAATTTATTTACTTGTACTTCCATACGTCGTCGGCATCCGTGACCTCGTCGGATAAGGACGATGAATAGGTCGCAGTGGAAGAACCGGATATTCTGTCAGAGAATGTTGAAGGACGCGTCTCGACGCTGCCCCCAGACAGAAAGTCACCTATACCAGCCTTCTTAACAGCCTTTGCCTCCCCGAAGATGCGGTCGCCGAAATCAGCTTCGTGAATAGGTTTCTTATCGAACATGTTAATTCCTCTTCTTTGCAGCGAAAGATAATCATACACATTTTTCCCCGTCAATATTTTCTTGGTGAGAAGATTCCCGTCCTTGCGTGCAAGCTCTCAGGTCCTAATCATGTCGGGCTAGCCCCCTTCATCGCCGGGGTTGCGATCTGTTTTCTTCATGCTGACCTGGCAAATGATTGTCAGATTGGAGCTATGCGGCCATCGGGCGGATCGCTGCTACCTCGGCATCTGACAACCAACGCCCTTCGCATATCTGTTCAATGGCCCGCATGACATCCGTTGCCGCATTGGCAGCTCGTAGCGCCTCGGCTTGCGCCAGTGTGACACCGTACATCGCTGCCAGCTCGTCGATCACAGGCTTGATCGTCTGCTTCTGCCCGAATGTCCTCGCATGACGACGTATGCGTTCACCCGCAATCAATGCTATGTTCGCCTTGGTTGCTTTCAGCGCCCATTTGTCTGCATTGCCAATTGGTCCGACTTCCTGACGGTTTCCCTTTGTTTGGTTTGCTGCCTGATATTGTGATCTGGTTTCGTTCACTGGATTGGCAGCAATCACCGGGTATTCAGCGGGGGCCGGGAGGCGCGCTACCTTTTTATCTATACACCTATTTTCACACCCCTCTCGATTGCATGCTTCTGAGGTCGCAATCTCAGCCCATCGACTGATGACTGTACGGCGAGATATCCCGCTTGCCTTCGCTAGAGCGGTTTGTGTGATCGGTGTACCGCTGCCCCGAAGCTGTCGGTAGGCGGCCAAAAGCTTTTCGAATGTCGAAACACCTTTCGCCTTGCCTGAGTACCGTCCGCCTGCCGCCTGTCGTTCAGTGACCGTCTTCAGGTCGCTCACAACGTCGAGCAGCTTCCCACGGTTCACGGCCCTGCCTTCCAGCTTCGCCGGATCAAAATGCGAGGCCAAAAAGTCCGCGACCTTTGCCGTGACATAGCTGACGCCCTCTTCGTAGGAGCCGCTATGCTTCGCGAACTCGGCAAGTGCCTCATGCAAATGATCTGCAAGAACGGCCTTGCCGCCCCGCATCCGATTGTCTCCGCTGAAATACCATTCAGCCAACAGCCGCTGGCCTTCACTGCGCAGAGCGTCAAAAATCCGGTTGGAAGGTGTAAGGCCGAGACGAGATTGCACGGCTGCCGCCTTCCGAACCAGAACGGAGCGGCTAATTCCGGTGTCGACATATTCAGCGTACTCCGAAAGCGTGGGCCAGATTTCGGAGTTAGGCGTGATGGTGTGCCAGAAAGGTGATATCGGATTTTTCATGCGTCCGGTCATCGTAGGTGCACAAGGGTCCGCTCCGATGTCGAGGAGAGCCGCTGCAAGCCCACGAGCAACCGCGTCAAAGAACCGAATGGGCTGTTGGCGGGAGCGCTTATCATCGCTGCGCCAGACAGCCGCCCCCTGAGGCAGCATCCAGATAAAATGCGGTTTGGCGAACTGCCCGTTGTCGAGAAGATCACCGACAACAATGTGCGGCAGGCATGGAATACGACCATCGCGGACGGCTTCCGTGAGAAGAAAAGGACAAGCCTCCGGCGTATGGAAAATGCCATCGCAGTCCACTCTAAGCGCCGCCAGGAATTCGCGGTTGAGTTCGATGTACGGGTAATCCAGTGTCAGCAGCTTCGATCTGCACTGGACGGCCAGGTTCGCCTTGTCGTCAGACGCTCGCGCCCTACCGCCTTTCGGTACCAAGGTGACGAAATATTTTAGTACGGCGTCATCCTCAGATCGAAGTCCCATTTCCTTGAATGGCTGACGGACACGACCGCCAATTTCCCGTTCAAATGAATGTTGGAAGCCTTCTTCCAGCCGCTTCCTGACGAGATGTTTCTGCTCACTTGCTGCCAACGCAAATTCATCGAATTCGCGGTTATCGAGCGGGCGCTTTCCCTGTGCCTCGCGTTTACGGCGCTGGGCTTCCTCATATCGACTTTCAAATCCCGACATTCCGTTTGAGCGGTCAACAGAACGCGAGCCTGTACTCGGCGTACCAAGCGACCCCGGGTTAATGTCAACATTTGTTTTCGGAAAATGGGAGGACTGGAGGTTCTGGGCTGGGCTATTTGCCAGCCCGCCGGTCACTCAGTCGTCAAATGGAGCTTTACAACAAACATGATATCGTTCATCTTTATCGAACAGTGGTTGAAAGACGCCGGAGGGGTTCCCGCCCCAAAGATGGCGTCTTTTTTCATGGTCATGGCAGGCGGAGCTGCCGTCAAGCAGGCAGCTCAATCAATTGACATAATCATTCGATTGATAATCCTTAGCTTATGCTCAGCCCGGCGAATTTCGGACGTATAGCGGCTAGCATCGGCAACGGTTCCCAGGTCAGGAGCCAATGTTTCACGCACCCTTGCCAGCCCACGGATTGCGGCGGCTCGCTGCGCTTGAACATCCAGCCTTGCCGAGTTCAGGTTGCGTTCCTCGATGCTCAGAACTTCGATCTCGTCTCTAAGGTCTTCATCGTAGTGAGCCAACTCGTCACGTTGATCTAGCAGCAGAATGTAACTCTCCGGAAACTCTCGTTTGAAATCTACGGCTGGATCGCGTTCGATCTCAGACATCTTCTGCCCGAGATCGAGAAGCCGCTGCACGTAAAGGGCGCATTCGGACTTGCAGATTTCGATGCGCTCCTGGCGATTAGGTTTGCGACATAGTTCGTTCATCGCATAGCCCTTTTCAGCGTCCAAAGATCACGCATTTTGGCCCTGCACTGTTCCAAAGCCTGTTGACACAACTGGGCATTGGTAACCTCGTACCCAATCCCATCGAATACCCGACCGATGTCAAAACGTATGCTGGCCGATCCGACCTTGGCGGCGTTCAAATTATCGGTTTCAAGCGATTTCGCGACGGAGATCAGCAAGCCTGCTCGGTCGAGGCATTTGCCAAATTCGTGGTTGATGCGCTCACCTGTTTTGCACAGTTCAGTCAGTCGAGCGTCGAGTTCGTCGATTGTGCCAAGGAAACTTTGATCCTGCTTCATGGCTTGATCCCCATCTTCTCAAGGACTGCGCCGACCTCATGGAGTGCCCATGCCATCTGGTAGGCCTCCTCATAATCCTCTGCGAAGGCTTGCATTGCATCCACCGAAGACCGCTTGGCGAGCACCGCGACAGCCTCCACAAGCGAAGCCCTCATTTCGATTTCGATCATATATCGATCTTCCGTCGCCCGTTCGATGTGCTCGCGAAAAGCACGGTCCTCGTCCGTCTCAGCTTCTTGGCGCAGCTTCTTCTCAGCCAGGTCGCGTTCCAGCCAGTCGGCGAATTTTGACTCGGGGCGGAAATGCACCACTGTGCGTTTCTGGACTTCGTCCAACATCGACCATGCGGACTCATCCGTGAAGGTCGTGTTGTTGAGGCAGATACCCGCAATCAGGCCGGTCGCGGCGCGGACCGTGGTCGATCCTGCGATGTCCTCGGGCGCGGCTCCGGAGGCCAGTTGCACAAGTTTGGACGCTATCTGCCGGTGCATGGGTTCCAAACGATAGTCTCTCATGTCAGTCCTTTCCAAGTTTTGGCAAAGCTTCGCCCCTTCCGTGGGAGCGGAAGCAATTGATGATGGTTGTTGGAAGTGGGAGCGCACGAATGCGCTCCCTGACTCTGCGTATGCAGAGAAAGGCCACTGTCGATGACAGAAGCGGGACATCCCTGCTGACGCAGGGAATAGAAGAGCCGCCTATTCGGCGGTACAACGCGACCTATTCAAGGCCGCATTTGCCTTCAGAGCCACCTACACGGCGGTGAACGTCAGTTCGTTTCAATCCACGCCTCGTTTGGACGGAGGCGATAGAGAAGGACGATCAAGCTTGCAGACCCGCAGATAGGCAGAGGTGTACCTCTCCGTCTCTTATAGGGTAGCAACATTTGCTTGATCGGCTTCCCTGCAAACAAATTTGGAGCAGTTGCTGCAGAAGTGCAAGATGCAGAAGGAATATTTTTTCGACCAAGAAAAGCAAAATGCAATTTGCACTTTGCATTTTACTCTGGGATGGAAAAATCATCTCAACATCGCCGAAGAAACCGACCTCCACAGAAAATCCCGTTTCCGCATCGATAGACCACATAGAAGGAAATGATATTTCTACAAGTGCCAGCGAAAATAATGTCGCCACCATGCAAAACGGCTCATTTCAGAGCGAGAAATATCGCCAGATCGTCAAAAAACCGGCAGCGGTAGCCTCGCTCCTTTCCACGTCGATTTTTACTAGTCCTTCGGATCGAGCCGCATGTCTCGATCCGATCCGCGTTGCGGACCGGGAAAAAATAGACATGGAACCTTTTCGCTCAGTGACAGCAGGAGGGGCGGCTCTTCTGCCCTTCGGGCACCGCCATGTCCGATTCTGGCCAAGGCGGAACAGGAGCCTATGCCACCTCTCCCACTGTCAACCCTGCCTACCGCCGAAATCAAGGCAATCGCTCCGCAAAAGTCGTTAGAATCCAACCAATTCGGTTAATGAACGCTATTCCAAAGCCGACATCTTTCCGGACCGAAGGATTCTCAAGAATCCCGATTTCTGTTATATTTTCCTCAATAAATTCAAAGAGAAAGCTGATATTTCAATGCGCCAGACAATCACGAAAATCAAAGGGCTGACGGTTAATATCGAGGTTGTCGAGGTCTGCCAGACGGACCAAAACGGCGGCCTCCTCTGCTACGTCGCGGCGATCTACATTCAAGCACACGGAAGCGCAGACAAGAGGCTCGTCCGCAAATCGCGGCTGCCCGGAGCGGCGGCGGCATTGAAGGCCGAAATCAAACGGGATGGATTGCAGGTGTTCGACCGGATGGTTGTTAATCCTGACCATCGACGGCCTCAATCTCTTCAGCGGTGAAGAACCGTGCGGGCAACTGTATTTTTCGACCTGTAGTAGGCGGCACGGTCTCTTCACCCAATGCTTGGGCGATAGATTTAAGGACGGTGGCGTCAGTTGGCATCGGCTTTTCCGAGAAACCACCGCCGCCAACGCGGATGTATTCTACCGCATCTGGTGAGACGCGGATTTCCTTGAATAGGGCACGAACAGAGTTGGCCGCTCGTGTTCGAAGTTGAACATCTTCCGGCACCTTTAAAAGCTGCCGTGCCAATTCTCCAACCTCCTGTCGGCCTTGCCTGTATCTAGCGGCGTAGGAGATTTTTTGCGACATAAGTTGATTGCGGCTTATGTCGGATTTTAAACTCTTTCTTTGTTGCTCCAGTTTTTTCACGCGACGTTCCAAAATATCGCTCATTCCAGCACGTTCGATTGCGTCTGCTATTTTCTCGATTCGATCTTCCACATCTGCAAGCTGTTCTCTCAAGCTGGAATTAAGCGTCGCGTGTTCATCATCATTTAGTCCCTTCGTGCCACTTGTCGAAATGATAGCGTGGCTCTGCAAAATCTCGTAAATGTACTTTTCGGTGTGCTGACATCCGCCATCCAGCAAGGAATTTCCACACCGCAAGAAGGGTTTTCCGCCTTTCCTGCCTTTATCGATGTAATGCATCCCGCCGCCACAGATGTTACATTTCACCAAGCCAGACAGGATATTTCTATGCTTTCCGGCAGGTGCGCGGACATTGCTCGTCGCACGAGACGAGACGACCGCACGCGCTTTGTAAAAGGTTTCACGATCAACAATTTCAGGGAAATAGTCTTCTATGGTTTCGGAAGCCGTTTCATCAGAGCCACCCGCTCTTTTGCTCCGTGGCGTGTACTCCCCGTAAACCGAAGGATTTTCCAAAATCTTCTTGATGTAAGAATCGTGCCAGATTGAGCGTTTACCTTTTTTGGACGTCCAAGTTTGGATGCCGGATTGGTTCAGCCGCTTGGCGATCACACGTGTCCCAAGGCCATCAATCGCCCAAGTGAAAATGTCCTGCACGACTTTCGCCCGCTCCTCGACCGCTGTGTAACTCTGCCCCGATTTAAGCAACCATGCAGGACAAATTTTGGTCATAGCGACTTGGTTAGTTTCAGCGAGCCGTCGCTTTTTTTCCCATGCCTCACTAATACGCTTGGATTTGGTTGCTGACTCGTCGTGAGACCTCATCATTAAGGCTATGCTCACGATCAATTCGGTCGGATTTTCCGCGATTGAAGTATCAGAATAAATTTTGTTATCGGACAAAGTGACAATAACAATGCCGTGCTCAATGAGCGTGAGGAACAACCTCAGGGCGACATGGACCTCTTGCCGCGAAAGGCGATCAAGATTTTCAACGATCAGATAAGAACCTTTTGGAACCGATCCATTTTCTACCTTTGCTAGAAACGCGCCGAGGCTTCCCTTATTTTTGTTATTTCCATGGTAAGCTGATATGCCTTCATCTTTGAGAGATTCATCCAGAGCCAGTCCGTGCTCTTTGGCGAATTTCCGTGCGTTTTCAAGTTGTCGGCGAAGACTGTCGCCCTTCGCCTGTTCAGGCGTTGAAAAGCGAATGTATGAATAAGCTATTGTCATAATCACAACCATAAAAACAAAAGGTTACGAGCAACATAACAGGCTGATGGTCGGTCCGCCCGGTTCCGGCAAATCCATGCTGGCAGCGCGTCTGCCCTCGATCCTGCCGCGGCTGTCGGCCGCGGAACTGCTGGAAGTCTCGATGATCCATTCGATCGCCGGCCAGCTTTCCGGCGGCAAGCTGTCGGACCGCCGGCCTTTCCGCACGCCGCATCATTCCGCCACCATGGCAGCCCTGGTCGGCGGCGGGATGCGTGCGCGTCCGGGTGAGGCCTCGCTTGCCCATCATGGCGTGCTTTTTCTGGATGAACTGCCGGAGTTTACCCCGCCCGTCCTCGATGCCCTGCGCCAGCCGCTGGAGACCGGCGAGTGCATCATCGCCCGTGCCAATCACCGGGTGACCTATCCGTCTGATTTCCAGCTGGTCGCGGCGATGAACCCGTGCCGCTGCGGCATGGCGGGCGAACCCGGTCACACTTGCGCTCGGGGTCCGCGCTGCCAGAGTGATTATCAGGGCCGCATTTCCGGCCCCCTGATGGACCGCATCGATATCCGCATCGACGTGCCGGCTGTGGCTGCCACCGACCTCATTCGCCCACGTCCGGCCGAAAGCAGTGCCGATGTGGCGAAACGTGTGGCCGCTGCGAGGGATCGCCAGCGGCAACGTTTCGGGGATCTTGGCCTGCCGACCAGCACAAACGCCCGTTGTTCGACAGCCTTGATCGAAACGCTGGCCGAACCGGATCCGGCCGCCCTGCAATTGCTACGGGATGCGGCCGACAAGTTCCGCTTTTCGGCCCGCGGCTATCACCGGGTCTTGAAAGTGGCGCGTACGCTGGCCGACCTCGATGGCGCAACCATGCTCGGCCGCATCCATCTCGCCGAGGCGATTTCCTATCGCATCGCGTCGGAGAGACTGGCGTCGTCGGCGGCAGCCTAGAAGGGTGGCGGCGGTGGGCGCGTTGTCCCGGCGCCTGATTGGGGCGCCGAGATATCAGGTCGCCATCACTCGCCGAGGCCGGCAAACAGTGCGGTGGAGAGGTAACGTTCTGCGAAAGACGGGATGATCACCACGATCGTCTTTCCGGCATTTTCCGCACGGCTGCCGACCTTGATCGCAGCGGCCAATGCGGCGCCGGATGAAATGCCGACCGGAACGCCCTCGAGGCGTGCGACAAGACGGGCAGTCTCAAAGGACTCGTCATTGGTGATGGTGACGATCTCGTCGTAGATCGTGGTGTCGAGGATGGCGGGTGCGAAGCCGGCGCCGATGCCCTGGATCTTGTGCGGGCCGGGCGCGCCGCCGGATAGCACGGGGCTGTCGGCCGGTTCGACCGCGATGACCTTCACGCCTGGCTTCCTTGCCTTCAGCACCTGGCCGGTGCCGGTGATCGTGCCGCCGGTGCCAATACCCGAAACCAAGATGTCGATGGTGCCATCGGTGTCGTTCCAGATTTCCTCGGCGGTGGTCTTGCGGTGGATCTCCGGATTGGCCGGGTTTTCAAACTGTTGCGGAATGATCGAATCGGGCGTGGCCTCGGCCAGTTCCTGCGCCTTGGCGATGGCGCCCTTCATGCCCTTCGGCCCTTCGGTCAGGACCAGTTCGGCACCAAGCAGTGCCAGCATCTTGCGGCGTTCGATCGACATGGTCTCGGGCATGGTCAGGATCAGCCGATAACCCTTGGCGGCGGCGGCAAAGGCCAGCGCAATGCCGGTATTGCCAGACGTCGGCTCGATCAGGGTCGTCTTGCCGGGCGTGATCTTGCCTTGGGCTTCAAGGCTCTCGATCATCGCGACGCCGATGCGGTCCTTGACCGAGGCGATCGGGTTGAAGAATTCCAGTTTGGCCAGCAAATTGGCCTTCACGCCCTTCTCCCGGGCGAGCTTGTCGAGGCGGACGATCGGCGTGTCGCCGATCGTGTCGGTGATCGAATTGTAGATACGGCCGCGGCCGGGCTTCTTGGCATTCGTCATGTGTCGCTCCCTGCAGAAAATGCTTGTTGGAGAGAACGATAGGCCGAAACACGCAGAACTGCCAGAACCTCCGGTCTAAGTCTCGATCGATGTTGGAAAAAATGACCTGCCGCGGTTGCTGTTGCGCAATCCCCGTTTTAGGCGCTGCGCGTGGCGATGTAAGCGGCTGTACCGGCGAGAATGCCTGCCGCCGAGCGGTTGAGTGTCTTCAGCGCCGAGGGCCGCTTAAGCAGCGTGCGCGCCTGGGATGCGAGCATGATATAGGGAATGAGAACGGCCATCAGCACGACGAAGGTCAGGCCGACCAGCAACGCGTAATCCGCGATCCCGATAGCAGCAAGCGGGAGCAGCGTCGGCACCAGGGCAATGTAGAACAGCATGGTTTTTGGGTTTCCGAGGGTGACCAGCAGCCCGGACAGGAAGGAGAGGCCAACATGGGTCGAGCGCTGTGCCTCGATGGACTGGGGCAGCAGACCCGCAGTCCAGAGCTTCCACGCGATATAGACCAGATACATCGCGCCTGCGATCTTGATCACCAGAAATGCCGTGGCAAAGGTCTTGGCGACCAGAGCGAGGCCGAGGATCACGGCGGTCAGATAGACCAGATCGCCGAGGATCAGGCCGAGACCCATGAAAAAGGTCGGGCGAAAACCGGAGCCCAGCGCCCGCGCGACGATGGCGGTCATGCCAGGTCCAGGAATGGCTGCAGCGATAAACAGCGCGCCACAATAAGCCAGAACGGTCGTCAGCGTCATGGGCAGTCCTCCGTATTTTCAATCCTCCGCGCGGAGCAAATTATACAATTCGCGGCGAGGCCGTACCAAGCGGCCCGAACGTCGACCCAGACCTATACCTGATCCATGCCGCTGCTCGGCCAGAATCTACATTTTTGCTTCCCGAAGCTGCACCGGTTCCGAATGCATAAAACGGACCACTAGCGCTACCGATCGAGACTTGCAACGGTGACACGATGCCCCGTTGCCGTGTCGGCGCAACCGGGCCTATATCGAAAACGATGATCACGGAGCCGCATCATGCCGACTTTGCCGACGCTTCTTGCCTTCGCCTTGATCTGCCTCGGCATGGTGCTGACGCCAGGCCCGAACATGATTTACTTGGTGTCGCGCTCGATCTGCCAGGGGCCGGCAGCCGGTCTTGTCTCCCTCGGCGGCGTGGCGCTTGGTTTCCTGTTCTACATGCTGATGTCGGCGCTCGGCATCACCGTCCTCGTGATGGCCATTCCGTTTGCCTATGACGCGCTGAAACTGGCAGGCGCCGCCTATCTGGTCTGGATGGCCTGGCAGGCCGTGCGCCCCGGCGGCCGGTCGCCATTCCAGGTGCGCGACCTGCCGAAGGATGGACCGCGCAAGCTGTTTGCCATGGGGCTCGTCACCAGCCTGCTCAATCCGAAGGTGGCTGTGCTGTATCTGTCCTTGCTGCCGCAGTTTATCGATCCGTCCCTTGGCAGCGTCTTTCTGCAGTCGGTCATGCTGGGCGCGACCCAGATCGTTATCAGCGTCTCGGTTAATGCGATGATCGCGGTGATGGCCGGTTCCATCGCCCTGTTTCTCGCCGGCCGTCCGCTCTGGATGATCGCCCAGCGCTGGCTGATGGGCACGGTGCTGGCCGGGCTCGCCATCCGCATGGCGACCGAAGCGCAGCGGTGATCATCAAGCCATTGTCGGCCTGAAGCATTTGCCAGCGTATGGGGCGCCATGCATGTCGTCGACCTGGGCAGTTCTCATGTCCCGTTCATGCCGACGACGCGCTGCCGCAGCGCCATCTTTCGCCAATTCTTGGGTAGGTTTCAGAAGTCGGCCATCGGCGACAGCATCGCCGGCTGCGGAAACGTGGAAGGTTCGAACCCTTTGATCATCAGGGCGCAGGAGCCTTCATAGATTTGCGGTTCACCCTTCCAGTTCAGGCGATCGGGTGGAAACAAGATTGCGATTCCTTCCGCCGGAAGGCCGAGCGCGGCCGTGATCTCGACAAGCGGCGGGATGTGCCGGGCGCCGATGTCGAGCAGCTGTAAAGTGTTGTCATCGGTCATTTTCCAGGCGATGACCGCGTTCAAGGCAGGCAGGAAACTGAGGCGGATGCCGGGGTCGAAGCAGGCATTCAGCAGAAACATCTCGGATTGCCGGGCAACCGCGAAAAGGTTTGAAACAGGTTGCCGTCCGCAGAGTATGCGCTGGACGAGCGCCAGATCCTCGGGCCGTGTCAGGTCGAGCTCGCGGGCGTCGGTGCGCGCTATGTCGGACGTCGGCACTTTGCCGCAAAACTGGAATTGCGGCACGACGTGAAAACCATAAGGTGCGTAGAGGTCCGGCTTGTCCGTCAACAGGATGCCCGCCTCAAATCCCGCTGCATCGGCCCAGGAAAATGCCCGGCGCATCAGGTCTCGGTACAGGCCTTGTCCCCGAAAGTCTGGCCGAACGGCACCCGATTGGTAGCCAGCCGCTTTGACGGTGCGCCCGCCGATGACCAGCGGCATGGAAAAGGCGGAAAAATTGGCGACACAACGGTCCGGGCCATCGAAATAGCCGAACGGCATGGAGGATGGATCAGGGCCGCCAAGACGGTTCTGCAATCCGATGTCGATACCGAAAATGTCCTGCAGCAGAGCGACCAGTCCGCGGAAAGCGACCGGATCGCCGAAATAATCCTGCCGGAATGTGAGAGTGCCCGGCACGGTCTTGTCCTCAAACGCCGGTCGAGCCGAAGCCGCCGGTGCCACGCTGGGTGCCGGATGTCTCGCTGACTTCGGCAATCCGTGCCTGCGTGACCGGCGCAATCACCATCTGCGCAATGCGCATGCCGCGGCTGATGGTGAAATCCTCGTCGCCGAGATTGATCAGCAGCACCTTCACTTCGCCGCGATAATCGCTGTCGATCGTGCCGGGCGTGTTGAGGCAGGTGATGCCGTTCTTGAAGGCAAGGCCGGAGCGCGGGCGGATTTGCGCCTCGTAACCGTCCGGGATTTCGAAGATGAGGCCTGTGGGCACCAGGGCCCGCTTGCCGGGTGAAAGCACCATCGGCGCGTCATCTGCAACGGCTGCACGCAGATCCATGCCGGCGGCGCCGCGTGTCTCATAGGCTGGCAGGTCGATGCCCTCCGCATGGGGCAGACGAAGCAGATTGAGCGTCGGGCGGATGTCGTGATGTGCTGTCATGCCCCACTAGTTTCCCCTAGCCGGGCCGAGGTCAATTGCAATGCGGGGGTTTAGACGCTAGATAGCGCCCAACTCCACAGGATTCACACCATGGCCGAAACGCTCGCAGAGGCGGTCTCCCGCCGCCGCACATTCGCGATTATCGCTCACCCGGACGCAGGTAAGACCACGCTCACCGAAAAGCTGCTGCTGTTCGGCGGCGCCATCCAGCTTGCGGGCGAGGTCAAGGCGAAGAAGGATCGTATCCAGACCCGATCGGACTGGATGAAGATCGAGCGCGAGCGCGGCATCTCGGTCGTGACCTCGGTGATGACCTTCGAATACAATGACAAGGTTTTCAACATTCTCGATACGCCGGGTCACGAAGACTTTGCCGACGATACCTATCGCACGCTGACCGCCGTCGACGCCGCCGTCATGGTCATCGACGCCGCCAAGGGCATCGAGCCGCGCACGCTGAAGCTGTTCGAGGTCTGCCGCATGCGCGACATCCCGATCATCACCTTCATCAACAAGATGGACCGAGAGAGCCGCGACCCCTTCGAGATCCTCGATGAGGTCGAGGAAAAGCTGGCGCTCGACACAGCACCGATCACCTGGCCTGTCGGCCGCTCCAAGACGTTCAGCGGTTCCTACAATCTGGTGGAAAACACCTTCCGCGGGTCCGACAAACAGGTTGAAGGCCTGCCGGTCAACAGCCCGGCCAATGTTGCCGAGCAACTCCCGGAAAACGAGCGCGCCGCCTTCATCGAAGAATTGGAGCTTGCCCAGGAAGCCTGCCGCCCGTTCGACAGGCAGGCCTTCCTCGAGGGCCACATGACCCCGGTCTTCTTCGGCTCGGCGCTGAAGAATTTCGGCGTGCGCGACCTGATCAATGCGCTCGGCGATTTCGCCCCGCCGCCGCGCGACCAGGTGGCTGACATACGCACCGTGCATGCCGCCGAAGACAAGATGACGGCCTTCGTCTTCAAGATTCAGGCCAATATGGATCCGAACCACCGCGACCGTATCGCTTTTGCCCGTATCTGCTCCGGCAAGCTCGAGCGTGGCATGAAGGCGCGGCTGGCCCGCACCGGCAAGCAGATGGGCCTGACGGCGCCGCAGTTCTTCTTCGCCTCGCAGCGCCAGCTCGCCGACACGGCCTATGCCGGCGACGTGGTCGGCATTCCGAACCACGGGACCTTGCGCATCGGCGACACGCTGACCGAAGGCGAGAACCTTGTCTTCCAGGGCGTGCCGAATTTTTCGCCGGAAATCCTGCGCCGCGTGCGCCTCGAAGATGCGATGAAGGCGAAGAAGCTGAAGGAAGCCCTGCAGCAGATGGCCGAAGAAGGCGTCGTGCAGCTGTTTTCCCCGGAAGACGGCTCGCCCGCGATCGTCGGTGTCGTCGGCGCTCTACAGCTCGACGTTCTGAAGGAGCGACTGGCTGGCGAATACACGCTGCCGGTCTCCTTCGAGATGTCGCGTTTCTCGGTCTGCCGCTGGATTTCCTCCGATCAGCCTGCCGAACTCGACAAGTTCATGACCCAGCGCCGTGGCGATATCTGCCGCGACCTGGACGGAGATCCGGTCTTCATGGCGCAGGACGCGTTTTCGCTGCGCTACGAAGCTGAGCGTTATCCGGCGATCAAGATGGTCGCGATCAAGGAATATCACGTCGCCAAGGCGGCGTGATATTCCGTGAACTTCGGCGCGGGGCGCTTCCAGGCTTCCCGCTGATGCGCCCCGTCAGCCCGCCCGCACGATCTGCATGCCGCCATCGGCGTCGACATGGACCCGCACGTTTTCGTAGCTGGCCAGGCTCGGATGCCTTGTTTCCATGGCATGACTGTGGGTCGCTGTGACCACCATGACATCTGACCCCGCAGCCTCGCCCGCCAAGACGCCGGCCATGACATCTTCAAACACCAGGCAGCGGGCAGGATCGACGCCGAGATGGCTTGCGCCGAGCAGATAGCCGGCGGGATTGGGCTTGCCGATCTTGACATCCTCGGCGGTGACGATCGTCGGCGGTTGCGGCAGGCCGGCGGCCTCGATGCGTGCCCGGGCCAGAAGGGCCGGGGCAGATGTGACGATCGCCCAGCGCGCAGGAGGCAGGCCGTTGAGGAAGTCGATTGCACCGGGGATGGCCACAACGCCTTCGACATCCTCGATTTCGCCGCGCTCAATTTCCAGGGCTTCCGCGACCGCATCGACACCGGGCAGGGCGAGCCCGCGGATCGTGTCGATGCCGCGCTTGCCATGCATTGTCGGCAGGAAGGCCGCAACGTCGAGCCCGTGCCGTGCCGCCCATTTCCCCCAGACTCGTTCGGCGGCCGCAATGGAGTTGAGCAACGTCCCGTCCATGTCGAACAGGAAGCCGTTGTAACGTTTGTCGAAGACGGTGTTCTGGGCGGAGGTCAATCGCGAAATCCTTGAGGTGTGGGAACAGGCAGATTAAGCACCTAGCTATTTTTGACTGTTGCCGCAAATGGTTCGGTGCGCTTCGCGGGGCATCCGGCGTTTCACATGACAGCAGCACGGCTTTGGTCTAGAACATCGTAATTGAGAGACAGGGGCGTTCGTCGAGAGATGGACTGAGAAGCACCCTTTGAACCTGAACCAGATAATGCTGGCGGAGGGAGTTGCTCGGGACGATTTCAGGATTGACTTCGCGATCCGTCCCACCAACTGCCCCGCTTAAAAAGGGGTGTCCGTGAAAACCAGTTCCACTTTTATCGCAAACGTCCTGTCGATTGCCGGATCCGATCCGTCGGGAGGTGCCGGCATCCAGGCCGACCTGAAGACATTTTCGGCGCGTGGCTGTTACGGCATGGCGGCGATCACGGCGTTGACGGCACAAAACACCCAAGGGGTTTCGGCTGTGCAGGCGCTGGATCCCGGTTTTGTCGCCGAGCAGATCCGGATGGTTTTTGCCGATGTCCGGGTCGATGCGGTGAAAATCGGCATGATTGCCAACGCGGGCATTGCCAGTGCAATTGCGGGCGCGCTCAGGCCGCATCGCGGAATTCCTGTCGTGCTGGACCCGGTGATGATCGCCAAGGGCGGCGCCTTACTGCTGGACCCAGAGGCTGTTGCGGTATTGCGGGATGAGCTTTTGCCGCTGGCAACGCTGCTCACTCCCAATCTGCCGGAAGCGGCGGCTTTGCTCGGTGAAGCCGAGGCCGAGAACCGCCGCGTGATGGAATCGCAGGCAGCGCGGCTGGCTGTGTGTGGCGCGGCAGCTGTGCTGTTGAAGGGTGGACATCTTGCCGCCGCCGACAGCCCCGATCTCCTGGTCCTGGGTGAGAGCGTCCACTGGTTCGAAGCGCCGCGCATTGAAACGAAGAACACCCACGGTACAGGCTGCTCGCTGTCGAGCGCGATTGCTGCCGAACTTGCCAAGGGGCTCTCGCCGTATGATGCCGTCGCGGTCGCTAAGGAGTGGCTGGCTGAAGCTGTCCGTTTGTCGGGGACGTTGTCGGTCGGTTCTGGCCATGGCCCGGTTCACCACTTTCACGCGCTCTGGCAATAGCGCGATTGGCCTATTCCCCGGATGATGCGGGAATATCGCGGATGTCGCTCACCCATTGCAAAGCCGATCCTGTCCAGCTCTGATGGTTGGGAGTCAACGCCTGACGTTGATCGACCGTGCCGAGACGAATGGCGATACTGCTGCCGGTAGCGTCGACCCGCCAGAGGGGTGAGCCACAGGTATCGCAGAAAAACTGGTCGCTCGGCCTGCCGCTATCCGCGACCTTGCGATACCGCCGTGCGGTACCGGCAAGGACGCGGAAATTATCCGGTTCGACGCCGACGCTGACCCGGTAGGCACCACCCGTCAGCCGCTGGCAATCGACGCAGTGACAGATGCCGACCTCTTGAGGATCGACGTCGGCTTCGTAGCGGATGGCGCCGCAGTGGCAACTGCCGGTGATGAGCATCGTCCATCTCCCACAAAAAGAAAACCCGGCGGAGGGGGCCGCCGGGCAAGGGGAACTTGACTACCTAAGCCTTGCGGCTGCGTTATTAATGATCGACCTTGATAAAAGTTCCATTCTGCAATTCCTGCATGGCCTGCATCAATTCCTCGCGCGTGTTCATCACGATCGGACCGTGCCAGGCGACAGGCTCCTTGATCGGCTTGCCGGTGACCAGAAGGAATCGGATGCCCTGTTCCCCGGCCTGGACCGTAATTTCGTCGCCGGTGTCGAACACCACCAATGTGCGATTGCCCGAGAGGTCTCTGATATTGAGCTCCTCGCCCATGTATTCCTTCTCGACCTTCACGCCGAATGGCTTGGATGCATCGCGGAAGCTGCCGGAGCCTGTGAAAATATAGGCAAAAGCGGAGCGATAGGTGTCGACCGGAATGGTCTTGCGTTTGCCGGGCGGCACTGAAATGTCGAGATAGACCGGCTCGGCTGCAATCCCGTCGACGGGACCGGCCTTGCCCCAGAAGTCGCCGGAGATCACCCGGACCGCGGTGCCATCATCATCGACCACGACGGGAATGTCGGCAGACTTGATGTCCTGGTAGCGTGGCGCGGTCATCTTCAGCGACGAGGGCAGATTGGCCCAGAGCTGGAAGCCGTGCATGCGGCCGGCAAAATCGCCCTTGGGCATTTCCTGGTGCATGATGCCGCTGCCGGCGGTCATCCACTGCAGATCGCCCGCGCCGAGCAGGCCGCGATTGCCGAGGCTGTCACCATGTTCGACCGTACCGGCCAGCACATAGGTGATGGTTTCAATGCCGCGATGCGGGTGCCAGGGGAAGCCACGAATATAGTCGGACGGGCTATCGTTGCGGAAATCGTCCATCATCAAGAAGGGGTCGGTCATCGACGGATCGCCGAAGCCGAAGACGCGGTGCAACTTTACCCCGGCACCTTCCATGGTGGGCGTGGCGCGGCTTTCATGCTTGACAGGTCGGATCGACATCGGATGCTCCTTTGAGCGCGTACGCGGTTGCCGCCAATATAGCCGAACTTCGCCAAAGCCGAAGGCGGGCACCGGGAACGCAGTGTTCACAATATTCGCCGCGGTTCGAAAAACAGGCGGCCGGTCACAAAACTCGATTGTGCAGTGCAGAAAGTGATTGCGACAATCGTCAAAATTCTGTCATCAATGTCGGGACGTTTACAAATCATTAGCCAATCGGTTGAACACTGACGGAAAGCGCGCCGACACCGGATCGGCAGCTTGCAGGAGTTGTGAAAACGCATGTGTCGTTGGGCAGCCTATCGCGGCGAAGCGATCTACCTTGAAGAGCTGGTCACGTCACCGGCGCATTCGTTGATTGAGCAATCCCACTGCGCCACCCGCGCCAAGACAGCCACCAATGCCGATGGTTTCGGCATCGCCTGGTACGGCGACCGCCCGGAACCTGGCCGTTTCCGCGATGTGCTTCCCGCCTGGTCCGATTGCAACCTGAAGAGCCTTGCCAGCCAGATCCGGTCGCCGCTGTTTCTGGCGCATGTGCGCGCAGCCACCCACGGCACGACCCGCCGCGACAACTGTCATCCCTTTGTCAACGGCAACTGGTCCTTCATGCACAACGGCCAGATCGATCATTTCGATCGTATCCGCCGGCCTATGGAAACCATGCTCGACGACGAACATTTCCATGCCCGTGTTGGCACCACCGATTCCGAGCTTCTTTTTCTGCTTGCCCTGCAGTTCGGCCTGAAAGAAAGGCCGATTGCCGCCATGAGCGAGGCCGTGGGCTTTGTCGAGCGCATCAGCATGCACATGACCGGCGAAGCGCGTGTACGCTTCACGGCGGCCTTCTCCGACGGCCGGACACTCTATGCCGTGCGTTATTCGACCGATGCTTTCGCGCCGACGCTCTATGCAGCCCCGATGGGCGACAAGGGCGGTTACTGTCTCGTCTCCGAGCCGCTCACCGACGAGACCGACAAATGGGTCGAGATCCCGGCCAGCAGCGCGGTGATCCTCAGCGAGAAAGGTCTCGATGCGGTCGAGTTCCGCCCGTCCGCCGACGACGCGCGTTTGCCTGAACCGGCAAGGGAGCCGGCAATGGCGCTCTGACAGCGCCTCGAAAACAAAATCGCCAGTTAAAGGGGAATACCCAACTCGATGCGCAGCTTGCGTGTCAGGCCCGCACTGACCAGGCCATAGGAACGACGCAGATATTCTGCGGCCTCCTCTGCGGTCAAAGCCGATACGGGTGAAACAGAGACCCATTTGCGCTTGGCGAAATAGGGGGCCTGCTGGATTCCTTCCAGCGCAGTCAGGATCTCGAAGCTCTCTTCGGTGACTTTGAGCGTCAGCCGGTTTTCCGCATCGGTGAGCAGGCCGAATACCTTGTCTCCCACCTTCACGACGGACGATTCCCACTGATCGATCAGGGAGGTTCCGGGCAGGGTGTCGACGAATTGCCGAAATCCGGTGCGGCTGAAAAGGCTCATGGTTTTGCTCCGGTCAACTGCGTCACGATCCACAGTGCGAGCCGCTCCGCGACCTCGTCCTTCGACAGGTCCGGCCAGGCCTCGACGCCGGTCTTCGAGATCAGCCGCACGCGGTTGCGATCTCCACCCATAATGCCGGTTTCAGGCGAGACATCGTTGGCGACAATCAGATCGGCACCCTTGCGCTCAAGCTTGGCGCGACCGTTTTCCTCCACGTTCTGGGTTTCGGCCGCGAAACCGACCACCAGTTGCGGTCTCTGCGCGTGATGGCCGATCGTCTTGAGGATATCCGGGTTTTCGGCAAGCTGCAGGGGAGGCGGCGCCTCTCCAGACTGCTTCTTGATTTTCTGGCCGGAGGAACTCACGACGCGCCAGTCGGCGACGGCGGCGACCATGACGGCGATGTCGGCGGGAAGACTTGCCAGCACGGCGTCACGCATTTCCTCGGCCCGCTCGACATGTTGGGTATTTACGCCAGCTGGGTCGGGAATGCTTACCGGTCCGGAGACGAGGGTGACATCCGCGCCGAGTCTCGCAAGGGCCGCCGCGATCGCATGACCCTGTTTGCCGGAAGAGCGATTGGCAATGTAGCGCACCGGATCGATCGGCTCATGCGTCGGGCCGGATGTCACCACCGCCTTCCGGCCCGCGAGTGGCTTCGGTCGCGACAGAAGGTTTTCGACGGCAGCGACAATATCGAGCGGTTCGGCCATACGGCCAAGGCCACGCTCGCCGCTTTCCGCCATTTCGCCTTCGAGCGGACCGACCACATGCATGCCGTCATTTTTGAGCACTGCCAGATTGCGCTGGGTGGCGGCTGCGGCCCACATTTTAGGGTTCATTGCCGGTGCGATCAGGATTGGGCGGTCGCTGGCCAGGAGCACGGTCGACGCGAGATCGTCGGCCATACCATGCGCCATCTTGGCCATCAGGTCGGCGGTCGCAGGTGCGACGAGCACAAGATCGCAGTCCCGCGCCAGTCGGATATGGCCGACATCCTGTTCGTCTTCTCGGGAAAACAGCTCCGTATAGACATGGCCGGACGAGAGTGCGCCGACAGCCAGTGGCGTGACGAACTCCTGGGCGGCTCGGGTCATGACCGGCCGCACCACCGCGCCGCGTTCGCGCAGCCTGCGGATGAGATCCAGGCTCTTGTAGGCAGCAATGCCGCCGGCAATGATCAGGAGAATGCGCGTGCCGTCCAGGGTCATGCAAAGGGTCCCGTTTCTGTCGGCGCGACCCTATCGCAATTCACCGACGAGGCAAATGTCGGCAGATTATTGTGGTAAATACCGCGAGGATCAGCTCGTCGGATCCAGTTGAAGCGGCACCTCGGCCACCGTGCCTGTCACACCGTCCAGATAGTGCAGGCCGGCACCTAGTGTCGATGCCATGGACTTGACGATCCGGCTGCCGAGCCCGGTACCTGTGGGCGCGCTGGCTGGATCGATGCCAATTCCGTCATCTTCAACCCGCAGCATCGCCTCCGTGTTGGACAGCCGTTTCAGATGCACGCGGATGTCGCCACCACCGCCATGAGGATAGGCATATTTGAAGGCATTGGTGACAAGTTCCGTGACGATCATGCCGACCGAGACAGCCTTGTCCGCCGTCAGCGAAATCGGGTCGGCATCGAGCAGCAGCCGGACGGGTTTCTCAAGGCTATGCAGCGTGTTGAACAATTCGGCCGTCAGGCGGCCGAGGTATCGGTCGAGTTCGACCCGGCTGACGTCCTCGGAGGTGTAAAGGCTGCGATGCATGCCGGCGATTGCGGAGATTCGGGCCTGGGTTTCCGCTAGTTCCGCCTTCACCTCCTCGCTCTTGGCACTGGAAATCTGCAGCCGGAGCAGGCTTGCGACCAGCGCCAGGGAGTTTGCCACGCGATGGTTGACCTCCGCGAGCAGGGCCTCTGCCCGCTCCTTGCCGAGCCGGATTTCCTCATCGGCACGTTCCTTTGCTGCGCGCAACTGGGCATTCGACACCGATTGCTCGATGGCGCTGGCAAGCAGCGGCAGGAAATCGTCGCTGACCGACTTGATGACATAGTCGGCGGCGCCCGCCTTGATCGCCTCGATGGCGATCTGCGCCTCGTTCGATCCGGTCACATAGACGACCGGCATATGGAAGCCCTGTGCGCGCAAATGCGCCATGACCTCGTGGCCGGTGGTCTGGCGCAGATAGTGGTCGAGCACGATGGCGTCGAAATTGCCGTCTTGGAGCAGGTTCAGCGCGTCATCAGCCGTTTCGGCATGGGCCACTTCATGACCCAAGCGACCAAGCGACTTCTGCACCAGCCGGACGATGGCTGCGTCGTCGTCGATATAGAGGACGCGGAAGCTCATCGTCACAACACCAGGTTCAAGGGATCTGCATGACCGAGAAGAAAAGTCCGAGCTGACGGATGGCGTTGGCGAAATTGTCGTAATCGACAGGTTTGGTGATATAGACATTGGCCCCAAGGTCGTAGCACCGCTGTATTTCGCGTTCGTCATCCGTCGTGGTGAGGATGACAACGGGCAACCGTCGCGTATGCGGATTGGATTTCACTTTTTCCAGAATGTCTGTGCCGGACATATCAGGCAGGTTGAGGTCGAGAAGGATCAGCAGGTAACGGTCTTCCGAAACCTTGCCGCTACGATCTTTTCCCAGAATGAAATCAAGGGCATCGGTGCCATTGGTAAACGGCACGATGTCGTTGTTCACCCCGGCCCGTCGCACATTCTTTTCGATCAGACGGGCGTGACCCTCGTCATCTTCGACCATCACGATCGTGACTTCTTTACCCACCGCTTTCATCGTCAACTCCGTACCAAGCGTGAAAGATCAGATGGCAGTCGCAGAACAAAAGTCGACCCTTCACCCAGGCGCGAAGAAACAGTGATTTCCCCGCCAAGGTTCCGGGCCAGAGACCGGACATGGGCAAGACCGATACCTTCGCCGGTCTTGTCCTGCTGGCCCGCGCGACGAAAAAGCTCGAACACACGTTCCTGATCCTGCTCTGCAATGCCGCGGCCGTTATCCTGAACCTCGATCCGCACCATATGCCTGCCTTCCGGCGCGGTACGGACCGCAAGTTCAAGCGGCCGCTCCGGATGCTTATACTTGATGGCATTGTCGAAAAGGTTACCAAGGATCTGCTCGACAGACAGGCGGTCGGTCACCAGGTTTGCCGCTTTGACGTCAAGGGACACCTGCCCGTCGCCCTCGCTGATCTGGTGGTGAAGACTTGCCGCAATGGTTTCCAGCATGGTCTTCAGTTCGACTGGCTCCGGCTTCAACTGCCGCCGACCATCGCGCGAAATCTTCAGGATCGCATTGATCAGTCCGTCCATCTTCTTGGTCGACGAACGAATGAAGCCGATTGCCTCCGGCAGATCCTCCGAGGCGGCCAGACGCGCATCGCGGATCATTTCCTCCGACACCGATGTTCCGTCGGCGAGCACATAGGCTTGCAGCGATTTGAGCGACGTATCCAGTTCGGCCGTGAAGCCCATAATGTTGACCAGAGGCGCCCTGAGGTCATGGGTGACAATATAGGCAAAGCGCTGGATTTCCTGGTTTGCCTGCATCAGGTCCTCGGTGCGCTCGGAAACGCGGGCCTCCAGACCGGCATTCAGGTGCTCAACTTCGCGCCGAGCTTTCAGAAGTTCGCGTACGTGCTGGTAGACGATCACCATTGCACCGCCCATCACGGCGAGAATGGCGATGCCACCACCCACGGTAATCCATTGCAACTGCGTTGTCGCTTCAACCTGATCGCGAACGCCCTGATCGACATTGCTGTCCGACTTCTGCTTGAATTCGTCAACAATGGCACGGATCTGGTCCATCACTTCTCGACCGACTTCCGTCTGCACCAGCCGGATGGCTGCATCACGCTGGCCTGACTTGACGAGCTCGATGGTCCGCGCCATTTCGCTGAGCTTGCTCTGCACCAGCCGTTCCAGTTCCGGCATTTGCTCCTGCTTGATAGGACGCCCGCGAACCCGTTGCGACAACAGTTCGAGATTACTGTTCATCCCGCTCAAAGCCTGGTCGTAGGGTGCAAGAAAGCTCTCGTCCTGCGTCAGGATATAGCCGCGCTGGCCGGTTTCAGCATCGATCAGGTTCTGAATCAAATCGGCTGATGTCCGCCGGATATCGCGTTCGACAATAATGTAGTCGAACGTCGCGCTGGTTTTTTCAACCAAACCGAACGTGGCAAAAACGATGCCGAGAAGGATGCCGGTGCCGATCAGCATGAAAAGAACGGTGGACCGGACGAATCCGGCGTGAGTGGCGGACATGAAACTCCTGAGGAAACAAATGGGCATAATTATCGACTAAACGCGAAGCCCTGCCTCTTGTTCCACCGATTAAACAAAAAAACTTGATGGATCTATAAATGCCTCAGGAGAGCTGCACCGCAATGGCCACAAGCGATACCGCGATGACCCACAAGGCTAGCCGCCCGTAGCGCGTGTGCCGTGCCTCCGCTTTGCCGATCGCCTCTGCAGTCTGCGGATCAAAGCGCAGGCCTTCCTCACTCATGCGCATGATTTCGGCGTGGAATTTCTCGGTCTTCGTCGCAATCTCGGGCAGCGCTTCGGCCAGTCGCATGGCCGCCTTGGCGCCATCCTTAAGGTCGGTTGCAATGCGTTTCGGGCCAAGGTTGTCTCGAATCCACTGTGAAACCACCGGGTCTGCCGCCTTCCACATATTGAACTGCGGATTGAGGATGCGGGCCACACCTTCGACCACCACCATGGTTTTCTGCAGCATCACCAGTTCGGGGCGCGTTTCCATGTCGAAGATTTCGGTGATCTCGAACAGCAGCGTCAAAAGCTTGCCCATCGAAATGGTCTCGGCAGGCTGCCCGTGGATCGGCTCGCCGATCGCCCGGATCGCCTGGGCAAAGCTTGCGACATTGTGATGGGAGGGCACATAGCCCGCCTCGAAATGCACCTCAGCCACGCGCAAGTAGTCGCGGGTGATGAAGCCGTAGAGGATTTCGGCGAGAAAACGCCTTTCCTTCTTTCCAAGCCGTCCGGCGATGCCCATGTCGACGGCGACAATCATCCCGTCCGCGTCGACGAACAGATTGCCGGGATGCATGTCGGCGTGGAAGAAGCCGTCGCGCAGTGTGTGGCGCAGGAAGGACTGGATCAGCGTATCGGCGAGAAGATTGAGGTCGAGCCCCGACGCCTGCAGCGCCGCCACGTCCGACATCTTGATGCCGTCGATCCACTCCATGGTGACGACGTCGCGACCGGTCCGTTCCCAATCGACCTTTGGTACGCGGAAGCCCGGATCTTTCTGGGTGTTTTCGGCAATTTCAGACAGCGCCGCCGCTTCAAGCCTCAGGTCCATTTCGACCTTGGTCGTCTGTTCCAGCGTGCGGGTCACCTCGACCGGGCGAAGACGCCTCGTATGGGGTAGAAACTGCTCCTGCAGACGGGCAACGAGATACATGGCCTCGAGATCGTCCGCGAAGCGCTTGCGTACGCCAGGCCGGATGACTTTCACGGCTACCTTGCGGGGCCCGTCTGGCGTCATGACCTCGGCTGGGTGCACCTGCGCGATCGAGGCGGCTGCGATCGGCTCACCGAAGCGGATGTAGAGATCCCCGATAGTGCGACCGAGAGCCCCCTGGATCGTCGATTTGGCATCCGCGGTCGGAAAGAATTCCATCCGATCCTGCAGACCTGACAGATCCTCTGCAAACTCGGCCCCGACGACATCCGGTCGGGTCGCTAGAAACTGGCCGATCTTCACATAGGATGGTCCGAGACGTGCGACAGCGCGGGCAAGCCTGTCGGAGCGCTCTGCCTGTTTGGCACGCCTCCGGGCAAGCGGCCCCAGCAGCGCCTTGCCGAAGCTGACGAGTGGAGGCAGTCCTTCAGACGGAAGGGCGGCAACGACCCCCTCCCGAACAAGCACCCAGCCAACCCGCGCGAGGCGGAAATATGCGCCGATCGTGCTCATGAATGTCAGATTTTCCAGCCGGAATGCAGGGCGGCGATGCCGCCGGTGTAATTGGTGAACTTGACGTTCGAGAAGCCTGCCGTGCTGACCATCTTGGCGAAATCATTCTGGTTCGGGAACTTGCGGATCGACTCCACGAGATACTGATAGGGTTCCGCGTCTCCGGTGATCATCTTGCCGAATTTCGGGATCGCATTGAACGACCACGCATCATAGACCCGGTCGAGCAGCGGCAGGTCCACTTCGGAAAATTCCAGCACCAGCAGCCGTCCGCCGCGCTTCAGTACGCGGAAGGCTTCCGACAGGGCAACGTCGATGCGCGGAACATTGCGGATGCCGAATGCGATCGTATAGGCGTCGAACGTATTGTCGTCGAAAGGCAAGCTTTCGGCATTGGCCTCGACGAAGGTGAGATTGTCGGAAAGCCCCTTCTTTTCAGCGCGTTCCGCGCCGACACCAAGCATCGAACCGTTGATGTCGAGCACAGTCGCATGCGCCAGCCGTTTCGATGCCTCGACGATGCGAAATGCGATATCGCCCGTGCCGCCGGCAACATCGAGCACCTTGTAGTCGGGATCCTTACGCGGATTGAGTGCTGCAATCATCGCGTCTTTCCAGACGCGGTGCAGCCCGGCCGACATCACATCGTTCATGATGTCGTAGCGCTTGGCAACCTTGTGGAACACATCATTGACCAGGCCCTGCTTTTCCTGTTCGTCGACCTGGCGGAAACCATAGGAGGTTTCCATGCCACCATCGGCGGAAATGCGGCTTGCAGTCATCGGTTCACTCCACTTGGCGACAGGTCGCTGGACCATAGCGAAAACGGCCGGCACGCGCTATCTGCGCTATATCAGCCCCATAGGCTGGTCTATAGACCTTAAAGAATGCGGTTCAAACAGAAAGATGGGCGTTAATGCCGGAATTGCCAGAGGTAGAGACAGTCAGGCGTGGATTGAGCCCGACCATGGAAGGCGCGGTATTACAGCGCCTTGAGCTCAGAAGAGCCGATCTGCGCTTCCCCTTGCCGCGTGATTTCGCCGCAAGGGTCGAGGGCCGCCGTATTACCGCTCTGTCCCGCCGGGCGAAATATCTTCTGATCGACCTGGAGGACGGTACGACCGTGATCGCTCACCTCGGCATGTCGGGATCGTTCCGCATCGAAACGGCGGTTGCTGAAGAGATGCCCGGCGACTTTCACCATCAAAGAAGCAAGGATGAAAAGCACGATCATGTCATCTTTCATTTGCAGCGGCCGGAGGGGACCGTGCGCGTCATCTATAATGACCCACGCCGGTTCGGCTTCATGGATCTCGCGTCCCGGGCGGAGCTGGATGTTTATCCGGCTTTTCGCGACCTCGGTCCCGAGCCGGTCGGCAATCTTCTGTCTGCCGACTATCTGACCAGCCGTTTCAATGGTCGCAGCCAGCCGCTGAAGAGCGCGCTGCTCGACCAGAAGGTGATCGCAGGTCTGGGAAACATTTATGTCTGCGAAGCTCTGTGGCGCTCTCACCTGTCACCAACCCGCAAAGTGTCCACACTGGTCACCAAGACGGGCAGGCCGAAGCCGGAACTCGGCCTTCTGGCCGACAGTATCCGCGAGGTCATCGCCGACGCCATCCTGGCTGGCGGGTCGTCCTTGCGTGACCATATCCAGACGGACGGCACGCTTGGCTATTTCCAGCACAGCTTCCGTGCATACGACCGCGAAGGCCATACCTGCCTCACGGACGGCTGCGGCGGTACCGTCGAAAGGATAGTACAATCCGGCCGCTCGACCTTCTATTGTCAGCGCTGCCAGAAATAACACCACAGAACATCATCAAGGGAGTGAGGAATGTCCTTCGAGACCATTTTGATCGAGCGGCGCGACCGCGTGGCGATCGTCACGTTGAACCGGCCGCAGGCACTGAATGCGCTCAACTCGACCGTGGCGCGCGAACTGCGGCAGGTCTTTGAGCAATTGCAGGCCGATGCCGAGATCGGTGCCGTCGTCTTGACCGGCTCCGAAAAGGCGTTTGCTGCCGGTGCCGATATCAAGGAGATGCAGTCACTCTCGTTCGTTGATGCCTACACGGGCGACTTCATCGGCACGTGGGACGATATTGCCGGCTTTCGCAAGCCGCTGATCGCGGCCGTCTCCGGCTTCGCTCTCGGCGGCGGCTGCGAGCTCGCCATGATGTGCGACTTCATCATCGCCTCGAAGACGGCGAAGTTCGGCCAGCCCGAAATTACGCTCGGCATCATCCCGGGCATGGGCGGCTCCCAGCGCCTGACCCGTGCTGTTGGAAAGGCCAAGGCGATGGACCTTTGCCTGACGGGTCGCATGATGGATGCGGTGGAAGCGGAGAGTGCCGGTCTTGTTGCCCGTGTCGTTGAGCCCGAGCGGCTCCTGGACGAGGCGATCGAGGCAGCTGCCAGGATTGCCTCCTTCTCGCTGCCGGCGGTCCTGATGGCTAAAGAGGCGGTCAATCGGGCTTTCGAACAGACCCTTGGCGAGGGATTGCGCTTTGAGCGACGCCTGTTTCATTCGCTCTTCGCCACCGAAGACCAGAAGGAAGGCATGGCCGCATTCGTCGAGAAGCGCAAACCGGGGTTCCGGAATCGCTAACAAGATGAAGGGCAGGCGCGATTCATTCAGAATCCGCGTTGACGCAATCGCGCTTTCCCGCTATATGCCCGCCCACGGTTGGGAAAGCCGCTGGGCTTTTCCGAAATAGCTCCCCATTTGCTGAATTGGCAGGTCGCAATGACCCGACGCGGCGAGGGTGGGGTTTGGTTTGAATTCGAAGAGAGGCATCATGGCCAATACAACTTCGGCGAAGAAGGCGACCCGCAAGATCGCTCGCCAAACTGCAGTCAACAAGGCTCGCCGTTCGCGGGTCCGTGGTTTCATCCGCAAGGTTGAAGAAGCGATCGCATCCGGCGACGCAACTCTGGCCAAGGATGCCCTTCAGGCGGCTCAGCCGGAACTGCAGCGCGCAGCCACCAAGGGCGTTGTTCACGCCAATACCGCATCGCGCAAGATCTCGCGTCTTGCCTCGCGTGTGAAGGCCCTGTCGGCCTAATTTAAGACATAGTTTCGACGAATTTCGAAGAGCCTGGCATTGCGCCGGGCTTTTTGTGTTTTCCCGTTGCGGCTACGGCGTCATTTGATTTAGCGAATGCTGTTTGACGGGAGTGTATCAGTCGGGTGACAGAAAAAAAATAATAATTTCAAATGCTTACTGGAGGTGCCTTGTTGAGGCGACGCTTTACCCAAGGGCAGGTTCGGCTCAATCTGAGTCAAGCGAATTTTTATTTTTCCGCTCGTCAAACGCTCAAACGCACAGCCATTTTCGAATCCCCTTGATTCAAAAGCGATTCTTTTGCGGGGGAATGTGACGCAAAAACGATGGACGCAGAGTCAATGGCCGACGAGCATTTTTGCGGAAAATTCACGGTTGATATTGCCATTTGATCCTGCCTTAATGAGGTCAAGCAAGGGGCTTGGGACGAGCCCGGAAGGGCGATCTGAACGGCAAAAGCTGTGATGATTTACCAGCCCTTGCTGGAGCGGGATGGATCTATTCCGTTATCCCATAAACTGATCGGTATTGCATCGGAAACGACATCGTTTCCGCGCCCTACCTTATTGCGTCTTGAGTGGCTTCGGGACGAGCGAATGCGGGCGGGCTTTTCATGTCGAGGATGGAAAGCAAGCCTGGAAACTGAAAACGCTGTTTGAGGGGGCGGCGTTTTGTCGGAGCACGGCCATTGGCTGAGTTTCCGGCTCGATCATGGGGATTGCCGAGACGATTGCGTCTTGGCGCGAGATAAAGCGGCTGCCGGGCGGAGATAAGACGCCCGACACCTGAAATGATTTTGGAAGGCGGCAAAATGCATATTAATTCAATGACGGCCGGTGCGTTGGTAAATGGGGACCACGCACATTCGGCGCTGAGTGCCGCGTGCTCCGATGGAGCAGGAGAGAATGCCGAAATGAAGCACAATGCTCTTTTCGAGCGTTTCAGCCTCCGCCTCAAGGCACAGGTTGGACCTGACGTCTACGCGAGCTGGTTTGGGCGCCTCAAACTCCATTCTGCATCGAAAAGCGTCGTGCGGTTGACCGTGCCGACAACATTTCTAAAGTCCTGGATCAACAACCGATATCTCGATCTGATCAGCTCGATCTTCCAGGCTGAAGATCCTAACATTCTCAAGGTGGAGATCATGGTGCGCAGCGCAAGTCGCGCTGTCCGTGGTCCGATCGTCGATGAACGTCAGGTTCCCGCTGATAACACCCAACCGGCGACAGGCCGCAAATCCGGCCCCCAGACCGCTGGTCAGATTGCCGCAGCGCAGGCCCCGGCGACCAATTCGGCGCGCTCCAGCACCGCAACGCCGCTGTTCGGCTCGCCGCTCGATGCGCGATATACCTTTGACGGCTTTGTCGAAGGTGCGTCGAACCGCGTCGCGCTTGCCGCAGCCAAGACGATTGCCGAAGCTGGCGCTGGCGCCGTGCGCTTCAACCCGCTCTTCATTCATTCCTCCGTTGGTCTCGGCAAGACACATCTGCTGCAGGCGATTGCCAATGCCGCCGTGCACAGTCCGCGTGCCCCGCGCGTCGTCTATCTGACCGCCGAGTATTTCATGTGGCGTTTCGCAACCGCCATCCGCGACAACGATGCCCTGACGCTGAAGGACTCGCTGCGCAACATCGATCTCCTGATCATCGACGACATGCAGTTCCTGCAGGGCAAAATGATCCAGCACGAATTCTGCCACCTGCTCAACATGCTGCTCGACAGCGCCAAGCAGGTCGTCGTGGCGGCAGACCGTGCACCATGGGAACTGGAATCGCTCGACCCGCGCGTGCGTTCGCGCCTTCAGGGTGGCGTCGCCATCGAGATGGAAGCGCCCGACTACGACATGCGCCTGGACATGCTGAAGAGCCGTCTGGACGCAGCCCGCAAGGATGATGGCGCGCTTGAAATTCCGGCAGACCTTCTGGAACATGTTGCCCGCAACATCACCAGCAGCGGCCGCGATCTGGAAGGCGCCTTCAACCAGCTGGTGTTCCGCCGTTCCTTCGAGCCGAACCTGTCCATTGAACGTGTCGATGAACTGCTGGCCCATCTTGTGGGTGCCGGCGAGCAGAAGCGCGTCCGCATCGAAGACATTCAGCGCATTGTCGCGCGCCATTACAATGTTTCGCGTCAGGAACTGGTGTCGAACCGCCGCACGCGTGTCATCGTCAAGCCGCGCCAGATCGCCATGTATCTGTCGAAGACCCTGACGCCGCGGTCCTTCCCGGAGATCGGCCGTCGCTTCGGTGGTCGCGATCACACGACGGTGTTGCATGCCGTGCGCAAGATCGAGGATCTGGTCAGCGAGGATACCAAGCTGAGCCACGAGATCGAGCTGCTCAAGCGGCTCATCAATGAGAATAATGCATGAGGAACCAAGGCCGGCGCAAATGCCGGCCTCTTTTTTTGGCGGCTGTCAGCGGCTGGGAGTGAAGAATTTCAGCACTACAGAGGGAATGCAGACCGATCCCCGGATTGCATTGTCTCGCCTGCAATCAACAGGCTAGATCAGCCACCACGGCATCGAGGATCAGCATGCCCGGCGGTGTGCAGCGCAGCCGCGAATTGCCGAGCCGTTCGATAAAGCCTTGTTCCAGTAAAAACTGCTCGCGTGCCGGATCGGGATCGCGGCCGGAGAGTTGCTGCCAGCGGGCGAGATCCACCCCTTCACGCAGACGCAGTCCCATCAGCAGAAGCTCGTCCGCCTGGGCCTCGTTGTCCAGCAGCTCCTGGTCGATCATGCCATGGCCCCGCTGCTCGACGGCCGTGAGCCAGGTTTCCGGATGTTTTTCGGTCGCCGTTGCAATCTTGGACCGTCCACGGGTCAAGCGGCCATGCGCGCCGGGGCCAATGCCGGCATAGTCGCCGTAGCGCCAATAGGTCAGGTTGTGGCGGCTTTCAGCGCCCGGACGGGCATGGTTCGACACTTCATAGGCGGGCATGCCTTCGCGTTCCGTGATCTCCTGCGTCGCCTCATAGAGGACGGCCGCATGTTCCTCGTCCGGAACGATCAGCTTGCCAGCCTTGTGCAGGCCGAAAAAGGCAGTGCCTTCCTCAATGGTCAACTGGTAGAGCGACAGGTGATCGACGGCATAGGACATCGCTTCCTTCAACTCGCGTTCCCAGGCCTCGACCGTCTGCTTCGGACGGGCATAGATCAGGTCGAACGACATGCGCGGGAAGATCTCGCGCGCCAGACGAATGGCGCGCAGCGCATCCTCGACGTCATGCAGGCGGCCAAGGAACTTCAGGTCTGCATCATTGAGCGCCTGGACGCCGAGAGACACGCGATTGACGCCGGCCGCGCGATAACCGCGGAAACGTGTCGCTTCGACGCTGGATGGATTGGCTTCCATCGTCACTTCGATGCCGTTGGGCACATGCCAGGCGCCGGCAATGCCATCCAGGATCGCCGCAACCGTCGATGGCTCCATCAGCGACGGCGTGCCGCCACCCATGAAGATGCTGGTCACGGTCTTGGGGCCTGATAGCTCGCGCATCGCCTTCATTTCCCGCAGGAACGCAGAGACGAAACGGGCCTGATCCACCGGCTGATGCCGGACATGACTGTTGAAGTCGCAATAAGGGCATTTGGCCGCGCAGAACGGCCAGTGCACATAGATGCCGAAGCCCGGTTCGCCGGTATCGGGCAGAAGCGTGAAGGCTTCGGTCATGAGCGGGTCAGGCCTCCAGGCAGGTTTCGACAAAAAGCTTGAAGGCGCGCGCACGATGCGACAGCGCCTGCGGATCGCCGGGCTTCCAGCCGTGTTTCTCGTCAGCCGACATTTCGCCGAAGGTCCGCGTGTGACCTTCCGGCTGGAAGATCGGATCATAGCCGAAACCGGCGCTGCCGCGCGGTGGCCAGGCAATGACGCCCTCGATCTCGCCGCGGAAGAATTCGGTATGGCCATCGGGCCAGGCAAGGCAAAGCACGGAGACGAAGCGGGCGCTTCGCTGGGACGGCTCAGTGGCGCCACGTTCCGCAAGCGCGGTTTCGACCTTCTGCATAGCCATAGCAAAATCGCGGCTACCGTCCTCGCGCTCGGCCCAGTTGGCGGTGTAAACGCCGGGTGCCCCATCAAGCGCGTCGATGATAAGGCCGCTGTCGTCCGACAGCGACGGCAGGCCGGAAGCCTTGGCTGAGGCCAGCGCCTTGATCGCGGCATTTTCCTCGAACGTCGTGCCGGTTTCGTCGGGTTCTGCAAATTTCAGTTCGGCCGCAGATTGGGCGGAAAAGCCGAAGGGGCCGATCAGATCGGCGATTTCCGCGATCTTGCCGGCATTGTGGCTGGCCACGACGATGGTGCGGGTGTCGAGCTTGCGCATAAATGATCAGTCCAGATTCCAGAGTTTCGGTTCGGCGCATTCCAGGCTATTGCCCGCAGGATCGCGGAAATAGATGGAACGGGCGCCACTTGGCCAGCGAAAATCGGATTCGATCTTAACGCCGGCCTGCTGCAATCGCGCCAAAACGACAGCAATATCTTCCCCGGGCACTTTGAAGCACAGGTGGCCTGCGCCCGTTGCGCCATGGCTCGGCACAGGCAAGGTGCCCGCAGGCGCTGGCTGGACCGTTTCCGTCGGGTTGAAGATCAGCAATACCGTTTGGCCACAGCGGAAGAAGATGTGGCGGTTGCCCTGGCGCGCGATTTTTTCGAGCCCCAGGATTGTTTCGTAGAAATGCTCGGCAGCGTCGAGGTCGCTGGCATAAAGCGCCGCTTCCAGCACGCCTTGCAAGGATTGAGACACCTGCCGAACCTTTCATGTCTTGTGGTTTAAGCGAGCGCCTGCTTCTGCAGCGCGACCAGTTCATCGATACCATTGCGGGCGAGGCCGAGCAGGGTGAGGAATTCGTCCTGGCTGAACGGCTTGCCTTCAGCCGTGCCCTGGATTTCGACGATACCGCCGGAACCGGTCATGACGAAGTTCGCATCCGTTTCGGCCGCCGAATCTTCCAGATAATCGAGATCGATCACCGGCTGGCTGGCAAAGATCCCGCATGAAATCGCCGCGATATGGTCCTTCAGCACCTTCTCGACCTTGATCATGTTGCGGGTTTCCATCCACTTCAGGCAGTCGTGGAGCGCGATAAAGGCACCGGTGATCGATGCGGTGCGTGTGCCGCCGTCAGCTTGGATGACATCACAGTCGATCGAGATCTGACGTTCGCCCAGCGCTTCGAGATCGACGATGGCGCGCAGCGAGCGACCGATCAGGCGCTGGATTTCCTGTGTGCGGCCACTTTGCTTTCCAGAGGCGGCTTCGCGCTTCATCCGGTCACCGGTGGCGCGCGGCAGCATGCCGTATTCGGCAGTCACCCAGCCCTTGCCGGAGTTGCGCAGCCATGGCGGCGTCTTTTCTTCAAGGCTTGCCGTGCACAGCACATGGGTGTCGCCGAACTTGACGAGGCAGGAGCCTTCCGCATGCTTGGAAAAATTGCGCTCGAACGAAACCTTGCGCATTTGGTCGGTTTTTCTGCCTGATGGCCGCATTGCGATCTCCTAGATTGTCTGACGCCTTCTAGAGCTTTTCCCGATCAAATGGAAACAGTTCTGTCGTCCGGCATGTGGCGCAATCAGCTTTTGCAATGAAAAGCCTGGATCTCGCGGAAAAGCCGTATCCTCTTTCGGATTTGGCCTTTGTGATCGTTGTCATAGTGACTATATTTCGTTTCATGAAACACAGCAGACAGTGCTTGCTCTGAGAATGGGTGCACCGACGAATACAATCACCGACATGTCTGCCTCGCTGGACGATCGTTCCAGAGAGGTTTTTCGGCGTATTGTCGAAACCTATCTGGATTCCGGCGATCCGCTCGGATCGCGCAATTTGTCACGCCTGCTGCCCATGTCCCTCTCCCCGGCCTCGGTGCGCAACGTGATGAGCGATCTGGAGGGGCTTGGCCTGATTTATGCGCCGCATATCAGCGCAGGACGCCTGCCGACCCAGCTCGGATTGCGTTTCTTTGTCGATGCGTTCATGCAGGTTGGCGACCTGTCTGATGAAGAGCGTGGAACCATCGAGCGTCAGATCAGGCCACCCAGCGCCGATCAGCCGATGGAAAGCATGCTGACAGAGGCCAGCCGTATGCTTTCCGGACTGTCGCGTGGCGCCGGCTTGGTGATCTCATCCAAGAACGATCCGATCCTCAAGCATGTCGAATTCATCCGGTTGGAGCCGACCAAGGCGTTGGCTGTCCTGGTGGGTGAACACAATCAGGTTGAAAACCGCATCATTGAGCTTCCTGCGGGCATTACCGCATCCCAACTCACCGAAGCGGCCAATTTTCTGAATGCCAACCTTGCCGGCCAAACGCTGACAGAATTGCGCGGTCAACTGGAAAAACTGAAGACGCAGGTTGCCGGCGAACTGGATGCCCTGTCTCAGGATCTGGTCGAGCGTGGTCTGGCCGTCTGGTCGGGGGGGCTTGGCGACCAGAAGCCGACACGCTTGATCGTGCGCGGGCGTGCCAATCTGCTGGAAGGTCTTGCAGGATCCGAAGATGTCGATCGTCTTCGTCTGCTTTTTGATGATCTGGAACGCAAGGAAAGCCTGATCGAGATTCTCGACCTGGCCGAAACCGGACCGGGCGTGCGCATTTTCATCGGCTCGGAGAACAAGCTGTTCTCCCTGTCCGGTTCTTCGCTGATCGTTGCGCCCTACCGGGATGGCGAAGACCGGATTGTCGGGGCGGTTGGCGTAATTGGCCCAACGCGACTGAACTATTCCCGCATCGTGCCGATGGTGGACTACACCGCCCAACTCATGGCGCGCCTGGCACGTTCTGGCCGATAAGCGCTTCTTTCCCTTCCACGCCTTGATTTTTTCACGACAAACCCTGATATCGGGCTCAACTTCGAAACCCAGAATTCGAACAAACACAATAATTCGGAGATCGTCATGACCGATGAGACCAACAAGAACGGACCTGACACAGTGGCTGAAGCATCCATGCCGGAGTCAGCGGAAGAGGAGATCGTGGTCGAAAACGAAGCGGAGGTAGATCCTCAGGATGCTCTGAAAGCAGAAAATGCGGATCTGCGGGATCGCTTCCTGCGGTTGGCTGCTGAAATGGACAATCTTCGCCGCAGAACGGACCGCGAAATCAAGGACGCCAAGTCCTACGCTGTGACGGGCTTTGCCCGCGACATGCTGTCGGTCTCCGACAACCTGCGCCGCGCGATCGAAGCCCTGCCGGAAGAAGCGCGCACGACGGCGGACGCCGGTCTTGCTGCCTTGATCGAGGGTGTGGAAATGACCGAGCGTGGCATGCTGGCGACGATGGAGCGTCACGGCATTCGCAAGATCGAGCCGGTCGGTCAGAAATTCGACCCCAATTTCCATCAGGCGATGTTTGAAGTGCCGAACCCGGATGTGCCCAACAGCACCGTGGTCCAGGTCGTCCAGGCCGGTTACGCCATCGGTGATCGCGTGCTGCGCCCGGCCATGGTTGGTGTCGCCAAGGGCGGCCCAAAGATCGACGCGACGGCAGACGCTGCCGGCAAGGCCTGAGCCTCAAGCCATGCATGAAACAAAAAAAAGCGCCCATCGCGGGCGCTTTTTTTTATGTCTGTGACTCATTGCTTCAAGCGGCGTTTGACGCATGTTCCTGATTGAGGAAGGTGAAGATCGCCGACGCGGAATCGGTCGCGCGCAACTTTGCCACCAGATCCTGATCGCGCAGGACGCGGGCAATGCGTGACAAAGCCTTGAGATGGTCTGCACCGGCACCTTCCGGGGCGAGCAGAAGAAACACCAGATCGACCGGCTGGTCATCCAGCGCCTCGAAATCCACCGGCGTGTCAAGCCGAGCGAAGACGCCGGTGATCTGCGTGATGCGGTTGAGCTTTCCGTGCGGAATGGCGATGCCATTTCCAACCCCGGTAGAGCCGAGGCGCTCTCGCTGCAAGATGACGTCGAATATTTCCCGTTCGGGAATATCGGTCAACTTCGAGGCTTTTGCCGCAAGTTCCTGAAGCAGTTGCTTCTTCGAGTTCACCCTGAGGGCGGGTACGACAGCATCCTGTTGCAGCAAATCTGCCAAGGCCATATCAACTTCCTTCATGCTGGAGATACGAGACGGCGGGCGAGTGCCTCACTGGCAAACCGCCCGCCGCTGTGCTTCTTCAGCCTTTGATGTTGGCGGAATCGATCCACCCAATATTACCATCATTGCGACGGTATACGATGTTTACTTCTGCGGTTCCCGGACTTCTGAACAGGAGAACTGGTTCGTCGGTCATGTCCAGCGCCATAACTGCCGAGGCGACCGACATGGTCCTCAGCTTCTTGGTGCTTTCGGCTACGATCGTGGGTGCATAATCTTCCGGCACCTCGTCTTCGTGATCGTCCGGAACCGAATCCATGACGGTGTATGCGACTTCGATGGACGTGCCCGCAACGCCGACGGCATGGTGATCCTTCAGCCTGCGCTTGTAGCGTCGCAGGCGCTTTTCAATACGCTCGAAAGCCGTATCGAAAGCCAACTGAGGATCGTTCGCCTCGCCTGCGGCATGAAGGTTGGCGCCCGCGTCGAGATGAACGAGGCAATCTGCGGCATACCGCGATTGCGACTTCGTCACGACGATCTGGCTTGAATAGCCTCCGTCGAAGTATTTGGTCACCGCATCTTCAATCCGCTCTTCGATCCGCTGACGGAACGACTCGCCGATTTCCATTTGCTTGCCGGATACACGCACACTCATGGAGTTTCCCTTCTTATCGTTGGTTTGCAAACCTATCGTTGGTTTGCGAAGACCATTTTACGCCAAGCCACGTCCGCGTCCAAGCTTTTCGAACGATCCGATGAATCTGTGCCACGTTCGATGGGCGTGTGCTGGTGATAAGTTTCAAGCAAGAGTATGCGCTACCGATTGCGGCGGGCTTCTAGCTTCCATCCCGTCGAAAGTCAATGCACCGTTAAGATTCAGGTAACTTTCGCCTTGTGAAACCCCTAGATTGCGGGGATTTTTGCCATTGCGCGCTTCTCTCTGCGTCGCTGCACGGAGGATGGGATATTCATGGACTCGCGATATTTTGCCACCGTTCTTCGGGCAAGATCGACACCGCTCTTTTTCAACGTGTGCACAATATCGTCATCGGACAGGACGGCCTCCGTGCTTTCCTGTGCGATCATCATGCGAATGCGATGGCGAACCGCTTCGGCAGAGTGGGTGTCGCCGCCCTCGGCGGATGCAATCGATACGCTGAAGAAATATTTCAGCTCGAAGAGCCCACGCGGCGTCATCATGTATTTGTTGGTCGTGACGCGGCTCACCGTCGATTCATGCATCTTGATCGCATCGGCCACGATCTTCAGGTTGAGCGGCCTGAGGTGGTCGACGCCTTGCTCGAGGAAGGCCGACTGCTGCCTGACGATCTCGACCGCCACCTTCATGATGGTTTTCGCGCGCTGGTCGAGGCTGCGTGTCAGCCAGTTGGCGCTCTGCATGCATTCGGACATGAAGGCATGGTCGCCGCTCTCCTTGTTGCCAGTCTGTCGTCCCACGGCTGCCATGTAGTTCTGGTTGACCAAGACGCGGGGCAGGGCGTCGGGATTGAGTTCGACCTTCCAGCCACCAAGCGGATCGGGTCGCACCACGATATCAGGGGTCACCGATTCCGTCGCGCTATGCTCGAAATTGCTGCCCGGCTTCGGATTGAGTTTGCGGATCTCGGCCAGCATGTCGATGAGATCTTCCTCGTCGACGCCACAGATTTTTTTCAGTGTGCTGAAATCCCGTTTGGCCAGAAGTTCGAGATTTTCGACCAAGCCCGCCATTGCCGGGTCGTACCGATCCCGCTGGCGCAACTGTATGGCGAGGCATTCGCTGAGGGTCCGGGCGAACACACCGGCCGGCTCCAATGTCTGCAGTGTCTCCAGCACCTGTCCGATCGCATGCAGGTCGCGTCCCAATCGCGACGCCACATCAGTGAGGTCAGCGCGCAGATAGCCGGCTTCATCCAGATGATCGACCAGAACGGCGGCAACGAGGCGGTCGGCATCGTTGTTCAGTGCAAAGGGAATCTGCTGGTTGAGATGGTCGCGCAGACTGATCTGACCGGCCACGAAGTCGTCAAGGTCGAAGCCCTCGCCGGTCTCGCCGGAATTGCCGGGCATCGACTTCCACTGGCTGAGCAGTTCCGGCGCATCGGGCCTGACAGCCGAGCCTTCGTCGGAATAGGCATTGTCGAAATTGGCATCGAGCCGATCGTTCAGGCTGGCATTGCCATTCTCCTCATACCAGTCGCTATCGAGGGACGGGGTGGCGGGCGCGTCGTCATGGGTATGATTGTTGTCTGCGGAGACCAGCGGGCGGTCTGTCGGATCGGCACTATCGCCGCCCAAATCGCCATCATCTGCCACCATTTCAAGCAGGGGGTTGCGCTCGATTTCCTGGGAGATGAACTGCATCAGTTCGATATGCGTCATTTGCAGCAGTTGGATGGACTGCATCAACTGCGGTGTCATCACCAGAGACTGGCTCTGTCGCAGGAAAAGATTGGCGGATAAGGCCATGGTCGACGCTAAACTCCCTACATCCCCCGATAATTCCCGTCTTTCATGACGGGCAAAATCCACTTGGCCCAAAAATTGCTTTTTATTTTAGTTTGGTCAAGTCGCGGGAGGGGATGCGGAGGAGTTTTATTGGATCTGGGCCTTAGAGGCTGAACTTGTCGCCCAGGTAAAGGCGACGGACATCGGCATTGTTGACGATATCGTTTGCCCGCCCATGGGTCAAAACCTCGCCAGCATGGATGATATAGGCCCGATCAATCAGTCCGAGCGTTTCGCGCACATTATGGTCCGTAATCAGAACGCCAATGCCGCGTGCCGTCAAGTGCCGGACAAGATTTTGAATGTCTGAGACCGAAATCGGATCGACGCCGGCAAACGGCTCGTCGAGCAGCATAAAGGTTGGGTCAGTTGCCAGAGCGCGCGCAATTTCGAGGCGACGCCGTTCGCCACCGGAAAGGGCGACGGCTGCTGATTTGCGCAGCTTCTCGATATGGAATTCGTGCAGCAGTTCGTCGAGTTTCGCCTCGCGCTTGCGGCGATCGCTTTCATGCACTTCAAGCACGGCCCGGATATTGTCCTCGACCGACAAGCCGCGAAAAATCGAGGCTTCCTGGGGAAGATAGCCGACACCCAGCCGCGCGCGTCGATACATAGGCATCGACGTGACGTCATTGCCATTGATCGTGATCGTGCCGGCATCAACCGGCACTAGCCCGGTAATCATGTAGAAACAGGTAGTCTTGCCGGCACCGTTGGGTCCGAGCAGGCCGACAGCCTCGCCCCGGCGCACCACAAGGGATGCACCGTTCACGACGCGTCGGGTATTGTATGTCTTGGTCAGGCCGTGGGCGATCAGTGTGCCCTCGTAGCGTGACTTGTCGCCCTTCAGTACAGGGCTACCCGGCGCAGCTTCCGCGGAACCGCCGGCTTTCTTGGAGAAAAATGGGATTTGCACGTTCAGACCGATCCCGTCACTGCTTTTTCTGCGATTTAGGGTCGAGCTGGATCTGTACACGTCCACCGCAGCTGTCGAGCTTGGCCTGGCCGGACGTCATCTGCACGGTCAGCTTGCAGCCCACGAATACATTCTGGCCTTCCGACAGGACCACGCGGTCGCCCTCAAGCACGAACACTTGCTTCGTCATGTCGAAGAAGCCCTTGTCTGCCGTGGCCTGCTGCGTGCCGGACGACAGGAAGACCTTTTCCATGACATCGATCTTTTCGATGTCGGCATTGCCCTGGGTGACACTTGCACCTTCGCCGCGATAAAAAACCGTCATCGCGCCAGCCTGCAAGGTCGTTGCGCCCTGCACGACTTTGACATTGCCGGTGAAGAACGCCTTCTTCTCCTGCTCGCGGATTTCCAGCGCATCGCTTTCGATCTGGATCGGCTGATCGTTGGAAAGCTTCATGCCATCCATCTGGCTGCTCGTCGCCTGGCCGAAGGCGGAGGTCGATGCGCAGGACATGAGGCCCAGCAGCATCAGATGGCCAGCGATGGAAAGCTTCGGGGAGCGGCTAGAAATCATGGTTTGGCGGCTTCCATTGACCCGTTGTTTCGAAGCGCTGACGGCTCGATATTGACCCGCACATCGCCAGCGAATGTGATTGTTCGCCCCTTATCCGTTATATTGAGCGACTTCGCAACAATCGAAGCGCCCTTGGTCTGGATTGCAACGGGATCGGACGTTTGCATCGTGCCGCCTTTGATATCGAGGCGTGCCGATTGGAACTGGGCATCGAGGCCGCTGTTGAGATTGAGTGTGAATGGTTTGTCGAGATTGAGAAACTCGGATCCACGGTCAAAAATACCACCGATTGCCTGAACGCGTGCAATGATCTTGTCATTGACCGGCACGGCAGCGGCGATCGTTTCAAGAGCAATGATGTTCGGATTCTTGATGTCCTGCAGTGCCCGCTCGGCGCGCATGGAATAACTGACGCCATCGGCGTTGCGCCCGGAAATTGCCGGTTTCTCCATCACGACCTTGCCATTCTCGATCTTGGCAGAGGCAATCTCGATATTTTCCGGCAGATAGGCGCGAACAATGGATACACCGATGAAGATGAAGGAGATGAGGGCCGCTCCGACGGGCAGCAGTATCTTCAGTCTGCGCACTCTTCCGGAGTGGCTGACCGCGTTGCGATAGGCTTTCGCACCAGGCGAGTGCCCGGAGGCCTGCGCACTATCGTCTGTCCGTTGCAACATGAAGAAAACCCGTGTGATAGAGCGTACATCGCGTCGATGACTTCGCCCGAAGCCGACGTTTCGCATTTAAATCCGTGATTGCCAATATGGGTTTTCGCACGCCAAATACAAGTTTGCATGGTGATGGGGCCAATTTGCGACCGCAAGAGGTCGAAGCCAAAATTGGCGGTAGCGGTTTGGCCGCATATGTGATTTCTGTCATAGCCTTCGCGATTGCTGCCATGTGCGGTTAAGTTGTTCCTTGACTAGGCTTTTTTGGTTTGGCAACGTTAGCGGCGATCAGAGCATTTGAGAAATTCAGGGGGAGCGCGCGTGATTAAATCGGAACTTGTGCAGATTGTCGCGGCCCGCAATCCGCATCTCTATCACCGGGATGTCGAAAATATCGTCAATGCCGTGCTGGATGAGATCACAGACGCGCTGGCAGGCGGCAACCGCGTTGAACTCCGCGGCTTTGGTGCATTTTCCGTCAAAAACCGTCCCTCGCGTTCCGGCCGCAACCCGCGCACGGGCGAAACTGTTTTTGTCGAGGAAAAATGGGTGCCTTTCTTCAAGACTGGCAAGGAGCTGCGCGAGCGCCTGAACCCCGGAATGGGCGACGAAGACGACGATTGATCATGTTGCCGGATTGAAAACGCCGGCCCGGTGATTAACTTGGGTGGCTTAGCGCCGTGTCCTGACACGGCGAACAAATCGCAGGGAGTGCCGCCATGATCCGGAAGCTGTTCAGTCTAGTGGTCTTCATCCCGCTTGGCATTCTGTTGATCGTTCTGGCCGTTGCCAACCGCCAGTCGGTCAGCCTGGCGCTGAACCCGTTCAATCCGGCAGATCAGGCGCTTTCCCTGTCTGCGCCCCTTTTTATGTTGCTGATCCTGGCTGTCATTTTCGGCGTCGTGATCGGTGCCGTCGTCACGTGGTTCTCGCAGGGCAAATATCGCAAGCGCGCCCGCAACGAGAGCCGGTCTGCGCAGCGCTGGCAGGCGGAAGCCGATCGCCACAAGACGCGCGCCGAGCAGATTGCCGGCAGTTCCTTGCCGTCAATCGCATCGAAGTAGGCGTTTCACGGCCAACTTCGCCCATTTCTCGGCAAAATCGCTTTCCGCTCCTCTGGTGGAATGATATGGGCAGCGCCACAAGAGCACGCACCCACGGATAGATGACGTGAAGAACAAGGAACGCCGCCCCGGTGGCAAACCGCCGTCAGGCACCAATCGCAAAGCCGATCAGGGACAGAGCGCCAAACTGGGCGCCAAATCGAGCGCCAAGCCGGGTGTCAGGTCGAGCAGTCGACCTTTCAAGACGCAGCCGTCAGCTGCTGACGCCGTTCGCCAACCGCCGCGCGAGGAACACCGACCGGGCACGGCAAAACCGTCATCTCAGGCACATGGCGGACACAAGGCCCGCGATGCACAGGTCGAAACCGTTGCGACTGAACCGGCGCGCCCGTTGATGGTGCGCAGCGGTGACCGCCCTGCTGAACGCGTGCCGCTGATCCTGGAATCGGCTGGTGCCGGCGATTTTCATCTGATCGACAGCGGCGATGGCCTGAAGCTAGAGCAGTATGGCCCCTATCGCATCGTCCGCCCGGAAGCCCAGGCACTTTGGCCAAAGACGCTGCCTGCCCATGTCTGGGACAATGCAAACGCAATCTTCACCGGGGATACGGACGAAGACGGTATGGGCCGCTGGCGGTTTCCGAGCGATGCCCTGGGTGAAACCTGGCCAATGGCGCTGCTGGATGTCGATTTCCATGGCCGGTTCACCGCTTTCCGCCATGTCGGTGTCTTTCCCGAGCAGATTGCCCATTGGGCCTGGATGAAGAGCCAGGTCGAGCAGGCTGGACGTCCATTGAAGGTACTCAACCTGTTTGGCTATACCGGCGTTGCCTCGCTTGTCGCCGCGGCAGCCGGCGCCGAAGTCACCCATGTCGACGCATCGAAGAAGGCAATCGGCTGGGCGCGGGAAAACCAGTCACTCAGCCGTCTCGACAAGGCGCCGATCCGCTGGATCTGCGAGGATGCGATGAAGTTCATCCTGCGCGAGGAGCGTCGGGGCAACCAATATGACATCATCTTGACCGACCCGCCGAAGTTTGGCCGCGGGCCGAATGGCGAAGTCTGGCAGTTGTTCGAGCATTTGCCTGTCATGCTCGATATCTGCCGCGAGCTCCTGTCGCCGAAGGCGCATGGCCTCGTGCTGACCGCCTACTCGATCCGTGCCAGCTTCTATTCGATCCACGAATTGATGCGCGAGACCATGCGCGGCAAACGTGGCTTGGTGGAATCCGGCGAACTGGTCATCCGCGAAGGCGGCCTTGACGGCAAGACCCCGGGGCGCGCGCTTTCAACCTCACTCTTTAGTCGCTGGGTGCCGAAATGACCGATGATTTCAGACAGGAAGGCGTGCGCCGCGTCGGCCAGGTGAAGGAAGTTACAAGCCTTGCCAATCCGATCGTCAAGGACATCAAGGCACTGTCGCAGAAGAAGAGCCGCGACGAGAGCCGGACGTTCCTGGCTGAGGGCCTGAAGCTGGTCATCGATGCGCTAGAACTCGGTTGGACGATCCGCACCCTGGTCTATGCCAAGGCCGGCAAGGGCAAGCCACTGGTTGAGAAGGTTGCGGCCCGTACGGTCGCTTCCGGCGGCCTTGTACTCGAAGTCAGCGAAAAGGTCATGTCGGCGATCACCCGGCGCGACAATCCGCAGATGGTATCGGCGGTCTTCGAGCAGCGTTGGGCCTCTCTGAGAGACGTTTCGCCTTCGGATGGCCAGACCTGGGTTGCCCTCGACCGTGTCAGAGATCCCGGCAATCTCGGGACGATCATCCGCACCGCCGATGCCGCCGGCGCTTCCGGCGTCATCCTCGTTGGCGATTGCACCGATCCCTTTTCGCTGGAAACCGTTCGCGCCACCATGGGCTCGCTGTTCGCAGTGCCGCTGATCAAGGCGACGCCGGCGGAATTTCTCAAATGGAAAAAGGGTTCCGGCGCCCGCCTCGTCGCCACCCACCTCGCTGGCGCCGTCGATTATCGCACGATCGATTATCGCTCGAAGCCGGTCATCCTGATGATGGGCAACGAACAATCGGGCCTGCCGGACGAGCTCGCCGAGGCCGCCGATGCGCTGGCCCGTATCCCGCAGGTCGGCATGGCGGATTCGCTCAATCTGGCGGTTGCCACCGGCGTCATGCTGTTTGAGGTCCGCCGTCACCTGCTCAAGCTCGATGGGGCCAAATAAGCAATGCTGGCTGTATTCAATCGACCGCTACCGGTTGCGATTTTCATTGTCGTCGCTCTGATTCTCGACCAGGCGATCAAATATGCGGTCGAGATCTATCTGCCGATGCATGAGCTGGTGCCGGTCGTCCCTTATCTCGGGCTCTATCGTACCCACAATCTCGGTGTCGCCTTCTCCATGCTGTCGGACGCCGACGGCTGGTTCATCGTCGGGCTGCGCCTGCTGATCGTTGCCTTCGTGCTCTGGCTTTGGCGCAAGACCGGCCCCGATCAGCATTTCGCCCATCTCGGTTTTGCCATGATCATCGCTGGTGCGCTTGGCAATCTGGTCGATCGTTTCGTCTATGGCCACGTCGTTGACTACATCCTTTTCTACACCCAGACTTGGTCCTTCGCGGTCTTCAATCTGGCCGACAGCTTCATCACGCTTGGTGCACTTTGCATCGTGGTCGACGAGATCATGACCCACCGCAGAGGCAAGCCAAGTCAGTCTTGAACGGGTCCGGTTGGCCTGCGGACCTGTCACTTTCCTGTCGCAGATTCGTGGTTTATGACGCGGGAAAAGAAGCCGGATTTTATCGCGATGAGCGTAGAACTAATCGATCACGGATCACTGCTTGAGCCGCAACGCGCGCCCGCCACTGGTCTGGCTACGCTGAATACTGGGCTCCTTGGGCGTATTGGTTCCCTGGAAACCCGCCTTGCGCGCTCAGAGCGTGAGATCGATGCGGCTCAGGCCGTCCGCTACCGTGTCTTTGTTGAGGAAATGAAGGCCCAGGTTAGTCCGGAAGGTGCGCGTAGAGGTCGCGAGATCGATGCGTGGGATGCGCTTTGCGATCACCTGCTGGTCCTGGACCGGTCGATCGAAGGCGATGCCGAGGATCAGATTGTCGGCACCTACCGTCTGTTACGCCATGAGGTGGCGCACGCACACGGCGGCTTCTATTCCGGAGCCGAATTTGCCGTCGGCGCATTGCTCGACCGCCATCCGGAAAAGCGCTTCATGGAGTTGGGTCGCTCCTGCGTACTCCCCGAGTACCGTACCAAGCGCACGGTTGAACTTCTATGGCAGGGCTGCTGGGCCTACGCACTGCAGCACCGGGTTGACGGAATGTTCGGTTGCGGGTCTTTCCCCGGCATCCGTCCGGAAGAACACGCGCTGGCTTTGTCCTTCCTGCATCAGAATGCGGTCGCCAAGGGTGAATGGGCGGTCAGCGCCCGTCCCGAGCTTTACCGCGAAATGGACCTCATGCCGTCCGAGGCCATCAATGCACGGCGCGCGCTCTCCGCTATGCCGCCCCTCATCAAAGGTTATCTTCGCCTGGGTGCCATGGTCAGCAACGGTGCCGTTGTCGACCACGCGTTCAACACCACGGACGTGCTGATCATCCTGCCCATCGCCAGCATATCCGGCCGCTACGTCAATTATTACGGTGCCGACGCCGGCCGTTTCGCCAGCTAGACATTGTGCGTCATCGCAGCTTAATTGCCTCTGTTGGAGGCGGCTCTGCTCTGCTCTGCTTTTCGTGTTGTCCGGCGGCGAGATCTCGGGTGGAATTGGCAGATCGGCCAGTTCCCTCTCATGCATGGCGATGACTTGCGGATGACCCAGTGGATTGTGGCGCCAAGGCGAACCGACTGGCGGCTGCGATCGCGCTCTCCGATTCCAGAAAAACTTGAACATCATATCGCCTTTCTGACCGAGCGTCAGGCCGTGAGAAAGTCTCAGTCCTTAATTTCCGCAAGGTGGCGCTGTTTTCAATTGAGATTTCGAGCGTTCGGCTCTAGATTTTCTATATGAAAAATCTCAATCAGGTTCACCTGAACGGTCTGCGCGCGGTGGAAGCTGTCAGCCGGTTGGCTCTCTGCAGTCTGCGGCTCAGGAGCTTGGCGTTTCAATCGGTGCCGTCAGCCAGCAGGTGATCAAGACCGAACAGCAATTGGGGCGCCAGCTGTTCGAGCGCACACACCGCGGTATGGTGGCATTCGACACGGCCTCCGACATCCTTGCGCGCCTTTCAGAGGGATTGCGCCATCTGTCTGGTGCCGTGGCGCTGGCGCAGCGCAGCGATGACAAGGTTTTGACGATTTCAGTCGCGCCGGTCTTTGCCGCCCGATGGCTGGTTCACCGCATCAGTGACTTTTCCGAACGTTTTCCCGATATCAGCCTCAGGATCGATGCGACGGATCGTTTGAAAGACCCGACATTCTCCGATGTCGATCTCTGTATCCGGGTGGGAAAAGGCAACTGGGTCGGCTGCCGCTCTGAGCTCATTCTGGAGCAGCGCATCTTTCCGGTCTGCACACCGGCCATGGCCGAAGGGCTGCTGACGCCCGCCGATCTGCTGGCGCGGCCGAAGATCATCGATGGCCGAGCCATGTTTACCTGGGACGTCTGGCTGTCTGCGGTGGGCCTTGCGGGATCGGAAGTTCATGCCCGTCATGTCTACAGCGAGGCCTCCTTGTGCCTTGACGCAGCAATGGCCGGGCAAGGCGTCATGCTGGCATGGCAGACGCTGGCCTCTCACCAACTACAGCATGGACAACTGGTCGCGCCATTCGGTCCCCCGGTCAAAACCGGGTTTGCCCATTATTTCGTCGTCGCGGAAACGGCGCGCCGCAGCGATAAGGTGGACAAGTTCAAGCGCTGGATGCGCGCGGAGTTGGATGAGGACATGGAGCGGCTGGAAGAGGCCGCTCCCGTTCTCGCTCAGGCGTCCGCATTGTAGGCGGCGATCGCCGCCATGTTGACAATGTCGCTGTCCTTTGCGCCGATCTGTGCGATCTGCACCGATTTCTCCAGCCCGACCAGCAGCGGACCCATCACGGTCAGGCCGCCCAGTTCCTGCAGCATCTTGGTTGAGATCGCCGCCGAATGAATGGCGGGCATCACCAGCACGTTCGCCGTGCCCGACAGGCGGCAGAACGGATACTGTTCCATCCTGTGGCTGTTGAGCGCCACGTCTGCGCCCATCTCGCCGTCGTATTCGAAGTCGACATGGCGGTTGTCGAGGATCTTGACCGCTTCGCGCAGGCGTTCGGAACGTTCGCCGGTCGGATGACCGAAGGTCGAATAGGCCAGCAGTGCAACGCGTGGCTCAAGCCCCAGGCGCCGGGCAACACCGGCAGCCTCTTCGGCGATATCGGCCAGTTCCTCGGCGGTCGGCATGTCATGCACGGCCGTGTCGGCAACCAGGATGGTACGGCCCCGCGCCAAAGCCAGCGAAACACCGATAACCCTGTGGCCGGGCGCCGTATCGATGCAGCGGCGCACGTCTTCGAGCGCGGTCGAATAATTGCGCGTCGTCCCCGTAACCATCGCATCGGCGTCGCCAAGGGCCACCATGCAGGCGGCGAAGTGATTGCGGTCTGTGTTGATCAGGCGCTGGGCATCGCGGTGCAGATATCCCTTTCGCTGCAGGCGGGCATAGAGATATTCGGTATAGGCATCGACCCTTGTCGAGACGCGGGCATTGACCAGTTCGATGCCAGGACGGTCGAGATCGATGCCGGCCCGCTCGGCCGTTGCCTTCAGCGGTTCGTCGCGGCCGAGCAGGATGGCGGTCCCAAGCCCCTGGTTGGCAAAGGCGATGGCCGCGCGCATCACCTGTTCTTCCTCGCCCTCGGCAAAGACGACGCGCTTGGGATGGCTGCGCACATGCTCGTAGATCCGCTGAGTGGCGGCCGCGATCGGATCACGGCGGGCAGACAGCTCATGCGCATAGGCGCCAAGATCCTCGATCGCCTTGCGGGCAACCCCGGTTTCCATGGCAGCCCGCGCGACGGCAACCGGGATGGCCGAAATCAGCCGCGGATCAAAGGGCACTGGAATGATGTATTGCGGCCCAAATCGCGGTCGCTGCCCCTGATAGGCGGCGGCCACGTCGTCCGGCACATCCTCGCGCGCCAGATCGGCAAGCGCCCGAACGGCTGCGATCTTCATCGCATCGTTGATCTGGCTGGCGCGCACGTCGAGCGCCCCGCGGAAGATATAGGGAAAGCCGAGAACATTGTTCACCTGGTTCGGATAGTCCGACCGGCCGGTTGCCATGATTGCATCGTCGCGGATTTCGGCGACCTCTTCCGGTGTGATTTCCGGGTCAGGATTGGCCATGGCGAAGATGATCGGGTTCGGCGCCATCGAGGCGATCATGTCTGACGAGAAGGCGCCTTTCTGCGAAAGGCCGAGAACGACGTCGGCACCTTCCATCGCTTCCCTCAGTGTCCGGCGATCGGTCCTGACCGCATGCGCCGATTTCCACTGGTTCATGCCTTCGACACGGCCCTGATAGATCACGCCCTTGGTGTCGCAGAGGATGATGTTGTCGCCGTTGAAACCCATCGCCTTGATCAGTTCGATGCAGGCGATGGCAGCAGCGCCTGCGCCATTGCAGACCAGTTTGGTGGTCTTGAAGTCGCGGCCGGTTAGCTCCAGCGCGTTGATCAGGCCGGCGGCTGCGATGATTGCCGTTCCGTGCTGGTCGTCATGGAAGACGGGAATGTCCATCAGTTCGCGCAGCCGGCTTTCGATGATAAAGCAATCGGGCGCCTTGATGTCTTCGAGATTGATGCCGCCGAACGACGGGCCGAGATAACGCACGCAGTTGATGAACTCGTCGACATTCTCGGTATCGACCTCAAGATCGATACTGTCCACATCGGCGAAGCGCTTGAACAGCACGGCCTTGCCTTCCATCACCGGCTTGGAAGCCAGCGCCCCAAGATTGCCGAGCCCGAGAATGGCGGTGCCGTTCGAAATGACGGCGACCATGTTGCCACGCGTCGTATAATCATAGGCCGTCGCCGGATCTGCCGCGATCGCCTTGACCGGCACGGCAACGCCGGGGGAATAGGCCAGCGACAGGTCGCGCTGCGTGGCCATCGCCTTTGTCGGCGTGATTTCCAGCTTGCCGGGGCGGCCCTGCGAATGGAAATCGAGCGCTTCCTGTTCGGTGACCGAGACGCGCGTGCGAACTGTTTTCTTGTCGATCGGCATGTTTCCCCTCAGCTTGTTGTGGGCAGCTTCGTTGTCGTCGGCCCATCATGTTGTTTTTCTGGAGCGCAGGTCGTTAGTGTTGCACGACTTTATCATCAAGAAAACATTGGCCAGTGACGATCCATTCATCCACCCACAACGAGGTCCTGAACGTGGCAACGCTTGCCTCTGAGGAAAGCCGCGCGTCCGCCACGCCGATGATGGAGCAATATATCGAGATCAAGGCCGCCAATCCGGGCAGTCTGCTGTTCTATCGCATGGGCGATTTCTACGAGCTGTTCTTCGAGGATGCCGTCGACGCCTCCCGCGCACTCGGCATCACGCTGACCAAGCGCGGCCAGCATCTCGGCCATGACATTCCGATGTGCGGTGTGCCGGTTCATGCGGCCGATGATTATCTGCAGAAGCTGATCATGCTTGGCTTCCGGGTTGCCGTCTGTGAGCAGATCGAGGATCCGGCCGAAGCCAAGAAGCGCGGCTCGAAATCCGTCGTCAAGCGCGATGTCGTGCGTCTGGTGACCCCCGGAACGATTACCGAAGAAAAGCTGCTGTCGCCGTTCGAATCCAACTATCTGATGGCCCTTGCCCGCATTCGAGGTGGATCGGCTCCCCAGCTTGCGCTCGCCTGGATTGATATCTCGACCGGTATCTTTCGCTTGGCGGAAACGACGGAGACGCGTCTTCTCGCCGATATCCTGCGCATTGAGCCGCGCGAGTTGATCGTGCCGGATACGCTGTTTCATGACGAGGAGCTGAAGCCCGCATTCGACGTGCTCGGACGTGTCGTCGTGCCGCAACCCGGCGTGCTGTTCGACAGCGCCGGTGCCGAGGGGCGGATCGCCCGCTATTTCGGTGTAAGCACACTGGATGGCTTCGGCAGCTTCTCCCGCGCGGAGATTGCTGCTGCCGCCGCAGCCGTCGCCTATGTCGAAAAGACCCAGATTGCCGAGCGTCCGCCGCTCGGCCTGCCCGAACGGCAGAACGCCGCCTCGACCCTGTTCATCGATCCGGCCACCCGCGCCAATCTCGAGCTGGTGAAGACGCTGTCGGGCGAGCGCAACGGTTCGCTGCTGAAGGCGATTGATCGCACGGTGACCGGCGGCGGCGCTCGTCTGCTGGCCGAACGGCTGATGTCGCCGCTGACCGATCCCGAGGCGATTGCCGCACGGCAGGATTCGGTCACTTTCCTTCTGACCGAAAACCTGTTGATCGATCGCCTGCGCGATGCGCTGAAACGTGTGCCCGACATGCCGCGTGCCCTGTCTCGCCTGGCGCTCGACCGCGGCGGTCCGCGCGATCTCGGCGGCATTGTCAACGGTCTGGCTGCAGCGAGCGACGTTGCGGCCCTGCTGGCTCCGGCGCGCCTGCCGAAGGAATTGGCCGGCGCGATGGCCGATCTCAATGCATTGCCGCAAGGTCTCGGCAAATCGCTGTCGGCCCTTCTCGCCGATGAGCTGCCGCTGCTCAAGCGCGACGGAGGCTTCCTCCGCGAGGGGGCTGTTGCGGAACTCGACGAGATCCGTGCGCTGCGCGACCAGTCGCGCCGCGTCATTGCCGGCCTGCAGCTGCAATATGCCGAGGAAACCGGCATCAAGTCGCTGAAGATCAAGCACAACAATGTGCTCGGCTACTTCATTGAGGTCACCGCCGGCAATGCCGGTCCGATGACCGATAACGATGAGGGCAAAGCCCGCTTCATCCATCGCCAGACCATGGCAAATGCCATGCGCTTCACGACGACGGAACTCGCCGATCTCGAAAGCCGCATCGCCAATGCGGCCGGCCAGGCGCTGGCGATTGAACTTGAAGCTTTCGGCCGCATGGTTGCCGATGTCGTGGCCGCTGCCGAGCCGATCAAGGCCGCCGCCCGCGCACTCGCCATCATCGATGTCGCGGCCGGCCTCGCATCCTTGGCCGAGGAGCAGGGCTATTGCCGCCCGATCGTCGATGACAGCCGCATGTTCCAGATCACCGCGGGTCGCCATCCGGTCGTCGAGCAGGCACTGCGCCGCCAGGCCGCCAGTCCCTTCATCGCCAATGATTGTGATCTTTCGCCGGAAAAATCCGGTGGCAACGGCGCAATCTGGTTGCTCACCGGCCCCAATATGGGCGGTAAATCGACCTTCCTGCGTCAGAATGCGCTGATTGCCATCATGGCCCAGATGGGCTCCTTCGTGCCAGCCGGGGCTGCCCATATCGGCGTGGTCGATCGGCTGTTCTCGCGGGTCGGCGCATCCGACGATCTCGCCCGCGGCCGCTCGACCTTCATGGTCGAAATGGTCGAGACGGCGGCGATCCTCAACCAGGCGACCGATCGCTCCCTGGTGATTCTCGACGAGATCGGTCGCGGCACGGCAACCTTCGATGGTCTCTCGATCGCCTGGGCGGCAGTCGAGCACCTGCATGAGGTCAATCTCTGCCGCTCGCTGTTTGCCACCCATTTCCATGAGCTGACGGCCCTGTCGGAAAAGCTGGCGCGTATGTCGAACGTGACGATGCGGGTCAAGGAATGGGACGGCGATGTCATTTTCCTGCATGAGGTCGGTCCCGGTGCCGCAGACCGCTCCTACGGCATTCAGGTCGCGCGTCTTGCCGGTCTTCCGGCAGCCGTTGTCGCCCGCGCCCGCGACGTGCTGGCCAAGCTCGAGGACACCGATCGCAAGAACCCGGCAGCCCAGCTGATAGACGACCTGCCGCTGTTTCAGGTGGCCGTGCGCCGCGAGGATGCCCGCAAGTCCGGTCCCTCCAAGGTAGAAGAAGCCTTGAAGTCACTCGATCTTGACGACCTCACACCTCGTCAGGCGCTGGATGCGCTCTATGATCTCAAGAAACAACTTGGCAAGTCTTGAGAGGTAAGGTGCCTGTCAAACACGCCGGAAAGGCGTTATAGCGCCATCCGAACCGGAGCGATGATCCGGACAGCCAGAAAGCATGCCCGACACATGGCAAAAGCTGAAATTGCATTTGAAGATCTGCTCGACGTCAACGCCCTGATCGCGTCCTGTGAAGCTGTTGCCCGCTCGCATTCCGGAAATCTGCTCGAGGTCCGCGCTAAGTTGCTGCCGATCCTGAAAAAGGCAAACGCCGACGCACGCGAAGTGGCACGGCTCCAGCTATTTGCTGATGGCAGCGGCATGAAATGCGCCAACAACATTTCCTGGATCCAGGACCAGTTGATCTCGGTGATTTTCAGGATCGCTGCGACCCATGTCTATCCCAAGGATACGGATGGCGTCGCTGTTGCGGCTGTCGGCGGCTATGGCCGGGGCACACTGGCGCCGGGCTCCGATATCGATCTGCTGTTCCTGATGCCGGCCAAGACGACGCCGGCGATGCACAAGGCGGTCGAGTTCGTCCTCTATCTGCTCTGGGACATCGGCTTCAAGGTTGGCCATGCGACCCGTACGGTTGAAGAGAGCATCCGGCTGTCGAAGACCGACATGACCATCCGGACGGCCATCCTCGAAACCCGCTTCGTCTGCGGCAACGAGGCACTGGTCACGGAACTGCAGCAACGCTTCGACCAGGAGGTGACCACCAACACCGCCCCCGAATTCATCGCGGCCAAACTCGCCGAACGCGACGAACGCCACCGCAAGGCCGGCGACAGTCGTTACCTGGTCGAGCCGAACGTCAAGGAAGGCAAGGGCGGCCTTCGTGATCTCCAGACACTCTTCTGGATTGCCAAATACAATTATCATGTGCGCGATACCGGCGAACTCGTCCGTCTCGGCGTCCTGTCGCGCCACGAATGGCGCCTCTTCGAGAAGGCGGATGATTTCCTCTGGGCCGTGCGCTGCCATATGCACTATCTGACCGGCAAGCCGGAGGAGCGTCTCTATTTCGATATTCAGCCGGAGATCGCAAAAAGCCTGGGCTATCAAGCCCGGCCCGGCCTGTCTGCCGTCGAACGCTTCATGAAACACTACTTCCTGGTCGCCAAGGATGTCGGCGATCTGACGCGGATCTTCTCTGCAGCCCTTGAGGATCAGCAGGCCAAGGCCGTGCCCGGCATCGGCGGCATGATCGGCCGTTTTGCCAACCGCCCGCGCAAGATCGCCGGGGCCGCCGAGTTCATCGATGATCGCGGCCGCATCGCGCTTGCCGATCCGGACGTGTTCAAGCGCGATCCGATGTCGATCATGCGCCTCTTCCACGTGGCGGATATCAATGGTCTTGAATTCCATCCGGATGCCTTGAAGGCAGTGACCCGGTCGCTGTCGATGATCGACAATGAATTCCGCGAGAGCGAAGAGTCCAACCGGTTGTTTCTGGCGATACTGACGTCGCGTCGCGATCCGGGCTTCATCCTGCGCCGGATGAACGAGGCCGGCGTGCTTGGCCGCTTCATTCCGGAATTCGGCAAGATCGTCTCGATGATGCAGTTCAACATGTATCATCACTACACCGTCGACGAACATCTGATCCGCACGCTGGAAGTCCTGTCGGAGATCGACAAGGGCAAGGCCGAGGAGATCCATCCGCTGGCCAACAAGCTGATGCCGGAGATCGAGGACCGCCAGACCCTCTATGTCGCGGTGCTTTTGCACGACATTGCCAAGGGTCGTCAGGAAGATCATTCCGTGGCCGGCGCCAAGGTGGCGCGCAAGCTCTGCCCGCGTCTCGGTCTGTCGCCCAAGCAGACCGAAATGGTCGCCTGGCTGATCGACCAGCATCTGCTGATGTCGATGGTCGCCCAGACGCGCGACTTGCACGACCGCAAGACCATCACCGACTTTGCCGAAAAGGTGCAGTCGCTCGACCGCCTGAAAATGCTGCTGGTGCTGACCATCTGCGATATCCGCGCCGTCGGCCCGGGCGTCTGGAACGGTTGGAAGGGCCAGCTGCTGCGCACGCTCTATTACGAGACCGAGTTGCTGCTGTCCGGTGGTTTCAGCCAGGTCTCGCGCAAGGAGCGCGCCAAGCACGCCGCCGAACAGCTGACCAAGGCGCTGGAAGGCTGGAGCCAGAAGGACCAGAAGACCTACACCAAACTCCACTACGAGCCTTATCTTCTGTCAGTGGATCTGGAGGACCAGGTTCGCCACACCCGCTTCATCCGCCAGGCGGACAAGGCGGGGCAGGCGCTCTCGACGATGGTACGGACCCATTCTTTCCATGCCATCACCGAAATTACCGTGCTGTCGCCCGACCATCCGCGTTTGCTGTCGATCATCGCTGGCGCCTGCGCGGCGGCCGGCGCCAACATTGCCGACGCGCAGATCTTCACGACGTCAGACGGCCGTGCGCTGGATACGATCCTGATCAACCGGGAATTCCCGATCGACGAGGATGAAATGCGCCGCGCCGCAACAATCGGCAAGATGATCGAGGACGTGCTGTCGGGACGCAAGCGCCTGCCGGAAGTCATTGCCACCCGCTCGAAGGGCAAGAAGAAGAACAAGACCTTCCCGGTCCAACCGGATGTGCGCATCTCCAACAGCCTGTCGAACAAGTTTACCGTCATCGAAGTCGAATGCCTCGACCGCATCGGCTTCCTGGCGGAAATCACGGCAGCACTTGCGGATCTTTCGTTGGATATTCATTCGGCGCGCATCACCACCTTCGGTGAGAAGGTCATCGACACGTTCTATGTGATGGATCTGGTTGGCCAGAAGGTGACCAACGAAAATCGTCAGGCCAATATCGTCAACCGTTTGAAGACGGTGATGGTGGAAGGCGCCGAGGAGCCGCGTGACAAGGAAGCGCCACAGTCTTCGGCCAACGCTGCGCCGGCACAACGTAGCCCTGTGATCCAGAAGAAAGCCCGGGCCTGAATGAGCCTCGTCAAGAAATTCATGACCGTCGGCGGCGCGACGCTGGGAAGCCGTATCTTCGGTTTTGCCCGTGAAACGCTGATGGCGGCGGCGCTCGGGACCGGCCCGATCGCCGACGTTTTCTACGCCGCCTTCCGCTTTCCCAATCTTTTTCGTCGCCTCTTTGCCGAGGGCGCCTTCAACGCTGCCTTCGTGCCGCTGTTTGCCAAGGAGATCGAGGCAAACGGCATCGATGGCGCCAAGCGCTTCTCGGAAGAGGTGTTCGGCGTTCTGTTTTCGGTTCTGCTGGTCATCACCATCGGCATGCAACTGTCGATGCCGCTCTTGGTCGAATGGGTGATTGCGCCCGGCTTTGTCGACGACACCGAAAAATTCTCGCTGACGGTGCGTCTGGCGATCGTCATGTTCCCCTACCTCATGTGCATGTCGCTGACCGCCATGATGAGCGGCATGCTCAATTCGCTGCACCATTTCTTTGCAGCCGCCATCGCGCCGATCTTTCTCAACATCCTGATGATGGGAGCCCTTGGCTGGGCGCTCTGGACGGGGTCCGATCCGTCGCTGACGGCCTGGTATTTGTCCTGGTCCGTGCTGGCCGCAGGCCTCCTGCAGCTTGCTGTGGTCTATCTCGGTGTCCGTCATGCCGGGATCAAGATCGGCTTTCGCCGGCCGCGTTATACACCAAACGTCAAGCGCCTCCTGGTTCTGGCCATTCCGGCCGCCGTCACGGGCGGCATTACCCAGATCAACCAGTTGATCGGCCAGGCGATCGCCTCGGGCAAGGAAGGCGCGATTTCCGCCCTGCAATATGCCGACCGCATCTACCAGTTGCCGCTGGGGGTTGTAGGCGTTGCCGTGGGCATCGTGCTGCTGCCGGAACTTGCGCGTGCGCTCAAAGGTGGCTTCATGAAAGAGGCCGGCAACCTGCAGAACCGCTCGATCGAATTCGTTCTCTTCCTGACGCTGCCGGCCGCTGCCGCGATCTGGGTCCTGTCCGACGAAATCATCCGCGTGCTCTACGAGCGCGGCGCCTTCACCGAGCAGAACACCGCGGTCGTCGCTGGCATCCTTGCCATCTATGGCATAGGCCTGCCGGGTTTCGTGCTGATCAAGGCGCTGCAGCCGGGTTATTATGCCCGCGAGGATACGAAGACACCGATGCGCTTCACCATGATCTCGGTGGCGCTGAATACCGGCCTTGCCATCACGCTTTTCCCCCTTTTCGAGGAAAGTGGCATTGCGATTGCCGAAGCGGCTGCGGGCTGGACCAATACGGTCCTGCTGTTTTCGGTTCTGCTGTGGCGCGGCCATCTGGTCTTCGAATGGGCGTTGATCACGCGTACGCTGCGCCTGATCCTGGCGTCCGCTGTCATGGCAGGGGCGTTGGTTTACCTATCGGATCGCTGGAGTAGTTCACTGATGCCGTCCAGTTCGCTGGTCGAGCAGGTCTCGACCTTGGCCTTGCTGATTGTCATCGCAATGCCGGTCTATTTCGCCACAGCCTTCCTGATCGGGGGCGCGGACTTCGGCATGATCCGGCGCAACATCAAGCGCAAGCCCAAGGCTTGAAATCTTGGTCCAGCTCTAGCAGTGCACCCATCGGCGTTTTGGGCCGATATCCACATGCACCATGCCATTGCAGTAACGCCCGATGCCGCCAATGCCGGGTGCGCTTGCGGCCGCCGCCAGTATTTTGCGCTCCGGCACGCCAGGCACACGGATATCGGCGGCATAGCAGCGACTGTGTTGAGATCGGCCCGACCGCGGCCGGTGCCCGGATGTGACCATGGGCTGCCCCCCGGTCTGTCTGGCGATATGGGCAAGGATAGCCCGCAGCTTGGTCGGAAAACAGCTCGCGCGGACGCTGATGCGTTGCAGAGTGTAAGTATTGCTATAGTCATTCTTCGGCATGAAGAAGTGCCGTTTTTTGGCGTCTACTGCACTTGCCGTTGAATGCAGAGTGAACGTCAAAAAACAGCCAAAAACGAGGCAAGGAAACACGCGCATGATGACTCTCCGGAAAATAAGTTTCAAGTAAGACTATCAAGACTGTGCCGCTTGGTTTTTTATTTCTAAAATTGTGTCAAATTTGAAGCGCATTTGCCTTTACATGGTCGAAGCGGTGATTCGCCTGGGAGGCGAGATCTTGCGTTGAAGGCGCCGGCCAGCCTAAGACGGTTTGCGCATCTGAGCCGAGGAGTAGCCATGACCGCCCGTTCCCTGTTTTTGATCTCGCTTCTGGTTGATGACTACGACCGGGCGAAGGGCTTCTATTGCGACGGTCTCGGTTTTGACTGCGTGGAAGATAGCCTGCAGCCGGAAGGCAAGCGCTGGCTCGTGGTCAAGCCGCCCGGCGGCGACGGGGCCGGCATTCTGTTGGCCAAGGCGGAGGGCGAGGCTCAGAAAGCGGCGATCGGCAATCAGGTCGGTGGCCGTGTCGGTTTCTTTCTGAGAACCGATGATTTTGCCCGCGACCATTCCCGCATGCTGGCGCATGGCGTTGAGTTCCGCGAGGAGCCGCGTCATGAGGACTATGGCACGGTTGCGGTCTTTGCAGATCTCTACGGCAATCTCTGGGATCTGATCGAGCCCACCCCGCAAAAGTGAGAGCTTGCCCGCAAAAGTGAGAGCTTGATTGCCGGCCATCTGCCGTGCATAAGCCGATCAAACACGCGATCGAAAGATCGGGCCCTCCACCAGCCTGTTGAGGACAATCATGGGTGAGTTCAAGCCGCTGGTATTTTCCGGCGTACAGCCGACCGGCAATCTCCATCTCGGCAACTATCTCGGCGCGATCCGCAAGTTCGTGGCGCTGCAGGAAAACAACGACTGCATGTACTGCGTCGTCGACCTGCATGCGCTGACCGCGCAGCTTGTGCATGATGACATGCCGGCTCAGATCCGTTCGATCACCGCAGCCTTCCTGGCCGCCGGTATCGACCCGAAACAGCATATCGTCTTCAACCAGTCGCAGGTGCCGCAGCATGCTGAACTGGCCTGGATCTTCAATTGCGTCGCCCGCCTCGGCTGGATGAACCGCATGACCCAGTTCAAGGACAAGGCCGGCAAGGATCGCGAGCAGGCCTCGCTTGGTCTCTATGCCTATCCGAGCCTGATGGCGGCCGACATTCTCGTCTACCGCGCCACCCATGTGCCTGTCGGCGAAGACCAGAAGCAACATCTGGAACTGACCCGCGACATCGCCATGAAGTTCAACATCGACTTCATGGACAAGATCCGCCCGACCGGCCTCGGCATCGACATCACCGTCGGCGAAGAGCCGGTACATGCCTATTTCCCCATGGTCGAGCCGCTGATCGATGGTCCGGCGCCGCGCGTCATGAGCCTTAAGGACGGCACCAAGAAGATGTCGAAGTCCGATCCGTCGGACCTGTCACGCATCAATCTGATGGATGATGCGGACGCGATTTCGCGCAAGATCCGCAAGGCCAAGACCGATCCGGATGCGCTTCCGAGCGAAGTCGACGGCCTGAAGGGCCGCCCGGAAGCCGACAACCTGGTTGGCATATTTGCAGCCCTCGCCGACAAGACCAAGGCCGAGGTTCTCGGCGAATTCGGCGGCCAGCAGTTCTCGGTGTTCAAACCGGCCCTGGTCGACCTCTCGATTGAGGTTCTGGCGCCGATCAATGCCGAAATGCGTCGTCTGATGGCGGATCCTTCCTATATCGATTCGGTGCTGCGCGACGGCGGAGCACGGGCGCGAGAGCGTGCCGAAAAGACGATGAACGAAGTCCGCGACATCATCGGATTCGTGCGTTAAGGTCTGACGGAATTTCGGCTGGGTCGTCCGGAACCAGCCGTCATGTCCTTGAATGTTCATGATCCGGAGGCGGGGTTCTTTATGGTATCAACGCGCCTGTCACGTCTTGAAGGTCACCGCCGCAAGTTCCTGGCGGTGATTGATAATACCCCGGAATGCTCCCGCGCAGTCCATTATGCCGGAAGGCGCGCCAAAAATTCCAACGGCGGGCTTGTGCTGATCTATGTGATCCCGGAAGGCGATTTCCAGCAATGGCTGGGCGTCGAGGAAATCATGCGGGCAGAGGCTCGCGAAGAGGCCGAATCGATCATGGCCAAGTCGGCCCAGACGGTGCGCGAGACGATCGGCATCGAGCCGGAAATCGTCATTCGCGAAGGCGGTTCCTATACCGAGATCAACAGTCTGATCGATGAGGACCGCGATATCGCCATTCTCGTGCTGGCTGCGGGCTCGACGAAGGAAGGCCCCGGACCGCTGGTATCGATGATTGCAGGGCGCGGTGCCGCATTTCCGATCCCGGTCACGGTCCTGCCCGATTCGCTGACCGATGAAGAAATCGACGCATTATGCTGATCTGACGTTGCCCTTGCCACTTGAATGGTGCGGGCAATGCGCTTATTTTCTTTTGAAGAATTCTAAACTTTAGCGGTGGTCGCACCGCGTGGAGACCATCATGTTCATCCAGACCGAAGCCACTCCCAATCCTGCAACGCTGAAGTTTTTGCCGGGCAAGGTTGTCATGGAAAGCGGTACGGCCGAGTTCCGCGATGCCGACAGCGCCGGCGTTTCGCCGCTTGCTGCCCGCATTTTCCAGATACCGGGCGTGACCGGCGTCTTCTTCGGCTACGACTTCGTCACCGTCAGCAAGGAAGGACCGGAATGGCAGCACCTGAAGCCAGCGATCCTCGGCACCATCATGGAGCATTTCATGAGCGGCGCGCCGGTCATGGGTTCGGCCGCCGTTGCCAATGATGCCGATGGCGACGAAGAGTTCTTTGAAGCCGGTGATGAAACAATTGTCGCGACCATCAAGGAACTGCTCGAAACCCGTGTGCGTCCCGCGGTTGCCCAGGACGGTGGCGACATCACGTTCCGCGGCTTCAAGAACGGTACCGTGTTCCTCAACATGAAGGGTTCCTGTGCCGGGTGCCCATCGTCCACGGCGACCCTGAAGCATGGCGTCCAGAACCTTCTGCGTCACTTCGTGCCGGAAGTGCAGGAAGTCGAGGCGGTCTGAGCCGCCTGTCCGGAGTGAGCATGATTGTTCTGGCGATCGATACGGCAGGCGTGGATTGCGCGGTCGCTGTCTATGATGGTGCCACAGGCCGCGTGCTTGGCAGCGTTTCCGAGACGATCGGGCGCGGCCATGCCGAACGCCTGATCGCGATGATCGACGAGGCGCTGAACAAAGCCGGTCTGACGCTTCCCGAAATTGAGCGTGTTGCGGTCACGGTTGGGCCGGGCTCTTTTACCGGAATTCGCGTTGGCGTCGCCGCCGCCCGCGGTCTGGCGCTGGCGCTTGGCATCGAATGTGTCGGTGTGTCTACGCTGTCGGTCCTTGGCAATCTGCCAGCATTGAAAGCTTCATCGAAATCTTCCCGGACAGTACTGGCCGCGATGAACGCGCATAGGGAAGAAGTCTACGCGCAGACATTCGAAAATGGCGAACCCTGCGATGAGCCCCGCGTGCTTGCGCTTGATGATTTTCTGGCTCAGGCGACACGCGACACGGTGACGGTGGTCGGTTCTGCGATGGCCCTGCTGGCTGACAGAGCGGCTCAAACCGAACCGGACCACTTTCCGATCGAGATCGTGGCAGCGCTCGGCGCAAGGGCGAAAGCTCAGGGCAAGCCGAAGCCGCTTTATTTGCGCGGACCCGATGCCAAGCCGCAGACCGGTTTTGCGGTCTCCAGAGCCTGACGCATATTGCCCGCACGAGGGTGACGGTCTGCGGATATGCATCGGTACAACGAACATGGGTGCTCAGCATGAACGTGTTCATGTTGGTATGCCTCACAATGCAGAGCCTCGAGAATGCGCGATACACTGTTTTACCGTCAGCCTGAATTCGAACTCGTGCCCATGGCGTCCGAGCATTGCGCGGCAGTGGCGGCGCTGCATTCTCAGCGCTTTGCAAGGGCTTGGGGAGACGGCGAATTCCTGAGCCTGCTGCTCCAGCCGAACTCCTTCGGCTTCGTGGCCTGGCAGACAAATACGCTGATTTTCAAGGCGCCGCTGGCAGGTTTCGTACTGGCGCGCGAAGTGGCTGGGGAAGCCGAGATCCTGACGATAGCCGTTAATGACAAGATGGCGCGGTTCGGCCTGGGCTGGCGTCTGATGCAGGCCGCCATGCGCGAAGCCCGCAATCGCGGTGGCGAGGCCATGTTTCTCGAGGTCGATGACGGCAATGCTGCGGCGCTTGGCCTTTACCGCAAGCTCGGCTTTGAAAAGGCCGGCGAACGGCCGGCATACTACACAGATGAATTCGGCCGTCGGTCCTCCGCGCTTGTCATGCGTCGCGATCTTCGGTAGTCCGTCGGATAGACCAACCGAACTTGCGGATATCCTGGGCTCATGACCGACGCCATCAAATCGCTGGAAGCGCTTTGTGCCGAACGTGGCATGCGCATGACCGAACAGCGTCGCGTGATTGCCCGGATCCTTGAGGAATCGGACGATCATCCGGACGTTGAGGAATTGTATCGTCGCTCCTCCAAGGTGGATGCCAAGATCTCCATCTCGACGGTTTATCGCACGGTCAAGCTGTTCGAGGATGCCGGCATTATCGAACGCCATGATTTCCGTGACGGCCGTTCGCGCTACGAAACCGTGCCGGACGAGCATCACGATCACCTGATCGACTTGAAGACAGGTGTGGTGGTCGAGTTTCATTCGCCGGAAATCGAGGCCCTGCAGGAGCGTATTGCCCGTGAACACGGCTTTCGCCTCGTCGGCCATCGTCTGGAGCTCTACGGCATTCCGCTCGCGCAGGACGAGAAATAGGCCCATGCCCTCAGGCGAAATGTGGCTCGCATGATAAACTGGCTGCGTATCATCCTGGCATTCATCGTGCTGATTGCGGCCTCGTTGCTGGTGATACCGATCCAGCTTCTGGCACTTCGTTTCAAATGGCGATTGCGCCGCAGCCTGCCAGGGTTCTGGCACAGGGCAACATTGCGCGCGCTGGGCATTCGCGTTCATGTCCATGGGCAGCTCGATCCGAACCGGCCGCTGATGATCGCCGCCAATCATGCGTCCTGGAAAGACATTCTCGTACTCGGCTCACTCGCCGACGTCACCTTCATCGCAAAGACGGAGGTCGCCTCCTGGCCGCTCTTCGGCGCCCTGGCAAGGCTACAGAACACGATCTTCATCGCGCGCGAGGAAAAGCGACGCACCGGCGATCAGGTCAACGAAATCGCCGGGCGCATGGCCGATGGCGAGATCGTTGTCTTGTTTCCCGAGGGCACGACGTCCGACGGCAATCGCGTTCTCAACGTGAAATCCTCGCTGTTTGGTGCAGCCGCCGCCGCCTTGCCCGAACAAGGGGAGGGCGGGGTTCATGTGCAGCCAGTGGCCATCGCCTATACGCGTGTTCAGGGCATGCCGATGGGCCGCTATCACCGCCCGATCGCCGGTTGGCCCGGCGATACGGGTCTTAGAGAATCGCTTCTCGGCGTCCTGAAAGCCGGCGCAATCGATGTCGATGTAACTTTTGGAGAGAGCGTGAAATTCGCCAGGGGCGATAGCCGCAAGCATCTCGCCGCGCAGATCGAGACGCGTCTGCGCGCCATGTTGCTTGCTCATCTGCGTGGCCGCCACAAGCGCTGACGGGGTATTTTGATTTTTCGGTTTAATCGCGCCGCGAAAACCACTAAATAGCGGCCATGACCCAGGACACAGCGATCATTCCCGCAAACCAGCAGCCCGGCGCCAATGCGCGCAAGGTCTTCATCAAGACCTATGGCTGTCAGATGAATGTCTATGACAGCGGACGCATGGCCGACGCGCTTGCAGCCGACGGCTATGTCTCGACCGAGGTTATGGAAGACGCCGATCTCGTTCTGCTCAATACCTGTCATATCCGTGAAAAGGCAGCGGAAAAGGTCTATTCGGCCCTGGGTCGTCTGCGCGAAACGAAGAAGGCGCGTGCGGCCGAAGGTCGTGAATTCATGATCGGCGTGGCCGGTTGCGTCGCCCAGGCCGAGGGCGAGGAGATCTCCCGTCGCGAGCCGTCCGTCGATGTCGTCATCGGCCCGCAAACCTACCACCGCCTGCCGCAGGCTCTGCACCGCGCCCGCGCCGGTGAGCGTGTGGTCGATACGGAATATGCGCTGGAGGACAAGTTTGAACACCTGCCGGCTCCCGTTAAAGTGCCCGGCAAGCCGCGCAATGTGACGGCATTTCTGACCGTGCAGGAAGGCTGCGACAAGTTCTGTACCTTCTGTGTCGTGCCGTATACGCGCGGCTCTGAGGTCTCACGCCCACTTGCCCAGCTTCTCACCGAGGCCCGCAAGCTTGTCGATACCGGCGTGCGCGAACTGACCCTGCTTGGCCAGAACGTCAATGCCTGGCATGGCGAAGATGAACACGGCAGGGCAATCGGCCTCGGTGATCTGCTGTACCGTCTGGCCGAAACCCCGGGTCTTGCGCGGCTGCGCTACACCACCAGCCATCCGCGCGACATGGATGATCGGCTGATCGATGCCCATCGCGACCTGCGCATGCTGATGCCCTATCTGCATCTGCCGGTCCAGGCGGGTTCAGACAGGATCCTGAAGGCGATGAACCGTCGCCACAAGGCGTCGGAATACATTGCGCTGATCGAGCGCATTCGCGCGGTGCGACCCGATATTGCCCTGTCGGGCGATTTCATCGTCGGCTTTCCAGGCGAGACGGATCAGGATTTCGAAGACACGATGAACCTGGTACGGCAGGTGAATTATGCCCAGGCCTATTCGTTCAAGTATTCGACGCGGCCGGGCACGCCCGGTGCCGATTTACCGGATCATGTCCCGGAAGACGTCAAGACGGAACGCCTCGCTCGGCTGCAGGAATTGCTGCTCGAACAGCAGCAGGCCTTTTCCCGATCGATGATCGGGCGTACCATGGATCTGCTGCTGGAAAAGCCGGGGCGCATGCCCGGACAATTAATCGGTCGCTCGCCATGGCTGCAGTCTGTGAATGTTGATGCAATGTCTTCGAAAATCGGTGACATTATACAGGTACGAATCACCGCAGCCGGCCCAAACAGCTTGTTTGCCGAGGTGGCAGAGGGTTAGAGTGAGGGCCTGAACCTGATCGACACAGGAGCCTGAACGCTTGAACGCAACAGAAGTGATTTCCTCACCCTCGCGCAATGTCCGTACTACTGCGACCGACGCCAATCACTTCATCTTGACGTTCGAGAACAACCGGCTTGCGAGTGAGCTCTTTGGTCAATTCGACCAGCATCTCAAACTTCTCGAACAGCGTCTGCAGATCGAAGCTCGTGCCCGAGGCAATTCAGTTTCGATTTCCGGTGACCTGCTTGCCACCAATCAGGCCCGCCGGGCGCTCGATTTCCTCTATGCCCGTCTGCAGAGCGGCGGCTCGGTCGAATTGTCCGACGTCGAAGGCGCCATCCGCATGGCGGTTGCCGCTGACGATCAGTTGAGCCTGCCGACACTGGAGCGCAAGGCCAAGCTGTCGATGGCGCAGATTTCGACACGCAAGAAGACCATCGCTGCCCGAACGCCAACCCAGGACGCCTATATGCGGGCGCTGGATCGCTCTGAAATGGTCTTCGGCGTCGGCCCGGCCGGCACCGGCAAGACCTATCTGGCTGTGGCGCATGCGGCCCAATTGCTTGAGCGCGGTCTCGTTGATCGCATTGTCCTCACCCGTCCGGCCGTCGAAGCCGGCGAACGCCTCGGTTTCCTCCCCGGCGATCTGAAGGACAAGGTCGATCCCTATCTGCGGCCCCTCTACGATGCGCTGTACGACATGATCCCCGGCGACAAGGTTGAGCGCGCCATCACCGCTGGCGTCATCGAAATCGCCCCCCTTGCCTTCATGCGCGGCCGTACGCTTGCCAATGCCGCCATCATCCTCGATGAGGCGCAGAACACCACATCGATGCAGATGAAGATGTTCCTCACCCGCCTTGGTGAGAACGGACGTATGATCATCACCGGTGATCCGAGCCAGATCGACTTGCCGCGCGGCGTGACCTCGGGCCTGGTCGAAGCCTTGCAGATCCTCAAGGAAGTCGAGGGTGTCTCGATCGTTCGCTTCAAGGATACCGACGTCGTCCGCCATCCCCTGGTTGGCCGGATTGTTCGAGCCTATGACGCGAAGTATGTTGTTGCAGAAGAAAGCGAGTAGACCGGCCATTGAGGTCTGCCACACGGACGATGCAGCAATTGGATATACAGATCGCCATTGAGGCGGAGGGTTGGGCTGAAGAGGACGCGCTGGAGGCATTGGCCATGCGCGTTCTCGGGCTCGCAGGCACCTATCTTCGCGACAAGGAAGGCCAGCCCTTTCCGCCGCAGCCAGCCGAGCTTTCGCTCGTGTTCGGTGATGACGCGATGATCCGCGAGATCAATGCAGAATGGCGCGGCAAGGACAAGCCGACGAATGTCCTGTCCTTTCCCGCTTTTCCGGTCACGCCGGGCAAATTGCCGGGCCCGATGCTGGGCGATATCATTATCGCCCGCGAGACCGTCGAGCGCGAAGCGGTTGACCTGGAGAAGAGCTTCGAGGATCATTTGACCCATCTGATGGTCCACGGATTCCTGCACCTCTTCGGCTACGATCACATCGAGACGAAAGACGCCGAACAAATGGAAGCGCTTGAGACTCGTATTTTGAACGAACTTGGCCTATCTGACCCCTATGCGGGACAAGACCCGATCTGATAGTTTGGAACAATGAGCGATTTTGCGACGAGAACGGCCCCAGAGGCCAATGAGGGTTCGGAGGGTTCTTCCTCCGATGACGGCAGTAGTCCTTCGCGAGCGGAAAGCTCGCCCCGACAATCCACCTCTTTTTGGACACGTATTGCCCGGCTGCTGAGGCCGTCGACTTCGACAAGCCTGCGCGAGGACCTGACCGACGCGCTGAAGGCAGATGCGACGCTGGGGGAAGCGTTCACCGCTGAAGAACGCGCGATGCTGCACAACATCCTCCGCTTCCGCGAGGTACGTGTCGAAGATATCATGGTGCCGCGCGTCGACATCGAGGCGGTGGACCACAATGTCACCATTGGCGAGCTGATGACCATCTTCGAGGTTTCAGGTCGGTCGCGTATGCCGGTTTATGCCGACACGCTCGACGATCCTCGAGGCATGATCCACATCCGCGATCTGCTGTCCTACGTCACCAAGCAGGCGAGGAACCGTCGCCGCATTGCGGCTGCCCGCACGGCTGCGGGAAATACCGACAAGGCGGAAAAGGCTGATGGCAGAAGCGACAAGGCAAAGCCGAAGGTCGATTTCGACTTGGCGCGTATCGATCTCAGCAAGACGGTTGCCGAAGCAGGAATCATCCGGTCGATCCTGTTCGTGCCGCCCTCGATGCTTGCCTCCGACCTGATGAGCCGTATGCAGGCGGCCCGCACCCAGATGGCGCTGGTCATCGACGAGTATGGTGGCACGGACGGCCTGGTCAGCCATGAGGACATTGTCGAAATGGTGATCGGCGACGTCGAGGACGAACACGACGATGAAGAAGTCATGTTCACCCGTATTTCCGACGACGTGCTGGTGACCGACGCCCGTGTCGAGCTGGAAGAGATCGCAGAGGCGATCGGGCCGGATTTTGATATTCGGGACCGGCTGGAAGACGTTGACACACTGGGTGGCCTCATATTTTCGGCCCTGGGGCGCATTCCGGCGCGCGGTGAAGTTGTTCAGGCCCTTGCCGGTTTCGAGTTCCATATTCTCGATGCCGATCCGCGCCGGATCAAGCGTGTACGCATCGTCCGCAAGCGTGCCGCCGCACGCCGCCGCACGGCCAAGGGTGAGGGGGAATCCGCTGTCGAGCCGAAGTCGGCGCGCGGCAGAAAGCCGGCAGACAATGCCGAACGCCCCGTCGCGGACAATAGCGCAGCGCCCTGATCACGCGCCGATCCGCGAAGGCCAAACTATGTCCCGCGGAATGCGGGACATTCCCTCCGAATTTTGGAACACTGCGCGACAATGATTCGCTCAGAGGGGATGCGCATGGAACGGCTAGCGGGTGGAGTCTTACTCCTGTGGGGCGTAAGGCGCGCGGCACTTGCTGTCCTTGCCGGTGCGATTGCCGCACTGGCTCTTCCGCCGATCGGCTTCTTTGCTGCGATGTTCGTGTCTTTCACGCTGCTGGTCTGGTTGATCGACGGCACCACCGGCAATCCGGAGCGCAACAATTCGCTGGGCCTGCGCTCCGCTTTCACGCTCGGCTGGCTATTCGGTTTCGGCTATTTTGTCGCCGGCCTCTGGTGGCTTGGCAATGCGCTGCTTCTGGAGGCGGATGAGTTCGCCTGGGCTCTGCCTCTGGCGATCTTCGGCCTGCCGGCGGTGCTGGCGATCTTCTACGGTCTCGCGACCGTAATCGCACGTCTTCTCTGGTCCGATGGGGTCGGCCGCATTGCGGCCCTTGCAGCCGGCTTCGGCTTTGCCGAATGGCTGCGGAGCGTCGTTGCCACCGGCTTTCCCTGGAATGCCATCGGCTACGGTGCCATGCCAAACCCCTTGATGATGCAATCGGTCCATGTACTTGGCACATTTGGCGTGTCGGCGCTTGCTGTCTTTGTCTTTGCCACACCCGCGCTGCTGGGAACGCGCAAGGGCCTTGTGCCCGGCATCGTTCTGGCTGTTGGCCTTGTCGGCGCGCATCTAGGGTTCGGGGCCTATCGTCTTTATCTGGCGCCGTCGCTGCCACTGATGTACAAGCCGGTGACAGTGCGCCTTGTGCAGCCGGCGATCGACCAGTCACAGAAACTCGAAAACACCGATCGGGTTGAGATCTTCGAAAAACACCTGGCCCTCACTGCCGCCCCGCCCGCGGAGGGAAAGCCGCGGCCGGATGTGATCGTCTGGCCGGAGACCTCCGTGCCGTTCATCCTGACGGAGAATCCCGACGCCCTGGTGCGCATCGCCGATGTGTTGCAGGAGGGGCAGGTGCTGCTGGCCGGAGCCGTGCGCTCCGAAGTCCAGGGCGCAGGCCTGCCGCCGCGCTATTATAACTCGGTCTACATGATCGATGATAAGGGCCAGATCCTCGGTGCATCCGACAAGGTGCATCTGACACCGTTCGGAGAATACGTTCCGTTCGAGACATTGTTGCGTCAGTTCGGCATCGAGGAATTGATCAGCCTACCCGGCGGCTTCTCGCCAGCCGTCAGCCGCACGGTTCTGACTTTGCCCTCCGGGCTCGGGCTCTATCCGCTGATCTGCTACGAGATCATTTTCCCTGGCGAGATCGCGCCGGGACTGGGGGGTGCCAAGGCGATATTGAACATCACCAATGATGCCTGGTTCGGAAAGACGCCGGGCCCCTATCAGCACTTTCTCCAGGCGCGAATCCGCGCGGTGGAAATGGGCGTTTCTGTGGTCCGTGACGCCAACAACGGCATTTCAGCCATCATCGACCCCTTTGGGCGGATCGTTGACGGTCTTTCTCTCGGTGCCGAAGGTGCCGTTGATGCAACCCTGAGTGTGGACAATGTGCCGATATCGGCATCGTGGCGCCACAACCTAAACTTTTGGTTGGTTTTCGGATCTCTTGCTTTGTGGGCCCTGATTTCTCGCATGGGTTTTATTAGGGGAAAGAATTGACCAAAAACCCCTAAAATTGCATAGTAGTCGTGACCGTAAGTCTGCAAGTATGCTGAAAGCTCCTGGACGGCGAGTGCAACGTATCGTTTTGGGTACTTGGGGGTATGGGAATATGGTCGGATCGCCAACAATTGTCAGGACCACACTATGATCGAGAACAAGAAGAAGCCGAACCCGATCGACATCCATGTAGGAAGTCGGATCCGTCTTCGTCGAACGATGCTGGGTATGAGCCAGGAGAAGCTGGGTGAAAGCCTCGGCATCACTTTTCAGCAGATCCAGAAGTACGAAAAGGGCACCAATCGTGTTGGCGCCAGCCGTCTCCAGAACATCTCAAACATACTGAATGTGCCGGTTTCCTTCTTCTTCGAAGACGCACCGGGCGAAAACAGTGTGACTGCATCCGGCATGGCAGAGGCCTCCAGCTCGAATTATGTTGTCGATTTCCTCTCTTCGTCGGAAGGGCTGCAGCTTAACCGCGCTTTCGTGAAAATTGGCGACCCCAAGGTCCGTCGTAAGATCGTCGATCTGGTCAAGGCACTGGCGGCGGAAGCCGATACGGAGTGAACAGTCTGATTTCAGTCAAAGAGAGCGGCCGAGGGGCCGCTTTTTTTTGCCCAGATTTAAAGAAAATTATGCCCACATAAAGATATATTTATGTGGTTGTGTTCTTGTTTTTGGAACTTGAACTAAGTAACGATGCCACCATCCATTCTTTGAGGGGAATCCCGATGCGCGCCAATTATCTCTTTACCAGCGAATCCGTATCCGAAGGTCATCCGGACAAGGTCTGTGACCGCATCTCTGACGAAATCGTCGATCTCGTATATCGGGAAGCGGCAAAGACGGGCGTCGATCCCTGGTCGGTGCGCATCGCCTGCGAAACGCTGGCGACCACCAATCGTGTTGTCATCGCCGGTGAAGTTCGCCTGCCGGACAGCCTGCTGAAGAAGGACAAGGACGGCAACATCGCCAAGGATGCCTATGGCGACCCGGCCGTGAATCCGTCGAAGTTCAAGAGTGCTGCGCGCAAGGCCATCAAGGACATTGGCTACGAGCAGGACCGTTTCCACTGGAAAAATGTCAAGATCGACGTGCTGCTCCATGCACAGTCGGCCGACATTGCCCAGGGCGTTGACAAGGCTGCCGACCAGCAGGGTGCCGAAGGCGCCGGCGACCAGGGCATCATGTTCGGCTATGCCTGCAAGGAAACACCGGATCTCATGCCGGCTCCGATCTATTATTCGCACAAGATCCTGCAGCTCCTCGCAACCGCCCGCAAGAAGGGCGAAGGCGATGCCGGCAAGCTTGGCCCGGACGCCAAGAGCCAGGTCACTGTTCGCTACGTCGACGGCAAGCCTTCGGAAGCCGTGTCGATCGTCCTGTCCACCCAGCATCTCGACGAGAGCTGGGATTCGAAGAAGGTTCGCGAGGTTGTCGAGCCTTACATCCGCGAAGCGCTCGGCGAACTGAAGATCGCGGACGATTGCAACTGGTACATCAACCCGACCGGCAAGTTCGTCATCGGTGGACCGGACGGTGACGCAGGCCTCACTGGGCGCAAGATCATTGTCGACACCTACGGCGGCGCGGCGCCTCATGGCGGCGGCGCTTTCTCCGGCAAGGACACGACCAAGGTTGACCGTTCTGCAGCTTATGCCGCTCGCTATCTCGCCAAGAACGTCGTTGCTGCCGACATCGCCGACAACTGCACGATCCAGATCTCCTACGCGATCGGCGTTGCCCAGCCGCTGTCGATCTATGTCGACCTGCATGGCACCGGCAAGGATGTCACCGAGGATCAGGTGGAAGCCGCGATCCGCAAGGTCATGGATCTTTCGCCGACCGGCATCCGCCGTCACCTTGACCTGAACAAGCCTGTTTATGCTAAGACGTCCGCCTATGGCCATTTCGGCCGCAAGGCTGGCCGCGATGGTTCCTTCTCCTGGGAGAAGCTCGATCTGGTCAAGCCGCTCAAGGATGCTCTTAAGGCTTGATTGAATGACGGATGCGGAACGCAAGACACGGTCGACCGAGGCTTTCTTCGGTCGACGCAAAGGCAAACCTCTGCGCGACCAGCAGGTCGAGCGCATGGGGACTCTCCTGCCGGCGCTGAAGGTCGATCTCGCATCCGTGGCGCCAGCCGATATCAAGTCCCTGTTCCCGCTTGCCGTCGACAGGGTTCGCCTTGAGATCGGTTTCGGCGGAGGCGAACATCTGGTTCACCGGGCGCGGACCAATCCAACGACCGGCTTCATCGGCGTCGAACCGTTCGTCAACTCCATGGCCAAGTTGTTGGCCGTGGTCGAAGCCGAAGACTTGAACAACATTCGCGTCCACGATGACGATGCGACCCAGTTGCTCGACTGGATGCCGGCGGAATGCGTCGACCAGATCGATCTGCTCTATCCCGACCCATGGCCGAAGAAGAAGCACTGGAAGCGGCGTTTCGTATCAGAGGTCAACCTGCAGCGTTTTCACAAGGTGCTGAAGCCGGGCGCAACGTTCTGCTTTGCCTCCGACATCGACACCTATGTCAACTGGACGCTGCAGCACTGCAAGGCGCATGGCGGCTTCGAGTGGACCGCACGCAATGCCACGGACTGGCTGACGCCTTATGATGGCTGGCCGGGAACGCGTTACGAGGCCAAAGCTCGCCGTGAAGGCCGCTCTTCGGCCTATCTGACCTTCAGGAAGATTTGAGCGCGTAGCGCTCGATTGGCATTTCCATGGGGCCGACGCATCTGCTCGCGTCGGCGTCTCTGGGTCGCGCTGGTTTTGCCGTGCCGCAGACCAGCGTGTCAGTGCAGCGAAACGGTCTTTAGATCGTCTTCTGCCGCCTTGAAAAACGTGCTGGAACGATTGTCGGTGAGCAGGATCGGCGTACCGTCTGCAGCAAAGAGTGCCCAGAGGTCAAGCGTAGGGTCGATGTCGGGGGCTTCTGGAAAGCAGCGCGAAACCTCGTCGGATTTCATCTTTCGGATATAACCCACTTCGCCAGCACCCAGATGGGCGAATTCTGACATGGTGATCCGGGCGTTGGCTTCTTTCAGTAACATTCCGAGGCTCCACGAATGAGGGAGATGCGGCAAATCAGGCCGATACCTCATAGTGATGCTGAAATGTTAATTTTTCTCACCACCTGCGCCGCCGCCGGCCGGATGAATTCAATCGAAAGAAGCCCGTTGCGAAGGCTTGCCCCGGTCACCTCCAACCCGTCGTCAAGGGCAAAGATCCGCTGGAATTGTCGGGCTGCTATGCCTCGGAAAAGGTAGGATGGCTCGTTTCGATCGGTCTGCTTGCCGCGCACGATCAACTGCTTTGCTTCGACGCTGACGTCCAGTTCTTCTTCGGAAAAACCGGCAACGGCCAGCGTAATTCGCAAGCGCTCAGGTCCGGATGCGGCCTGCAACCGCTCGATATCATAGGGAGGATAGCTGTCGCCGCCGCGAGGACGCCGCGCGAATCCGGCTTCGCTGAGGTCGAAGCTGACGATGAAACCTTCGCCCGGTAGCCTGCTCCTTGACATTCCATCCTCGATTGCGCTTTCGGCCGGGCGACCGGGCCCGGTATGACAGACATATGGGTGGCTCGGTGCGTCATCGCAAGGCGACCGGCGCTTGACAAAACCGGACAGCGGTTCCATCGCTCGGGCAGTCGCTATCAGGATTGCTTTTATATGAATCACCCCCGCAAGATCATCATCGATACTGACCCAGGTCAGGACGATGCCGCTGCCCTCATGCTCGCCTTTGCCAGCCCAGCCGAACTTGATGTGCTTGGCATCACCACGGTCGCCGGAAACGTGCCGCTGACCTTAACCAGCCGCAATGCCCGGATCGTCTGTGAACTCTGTGGTCGCCCGGATATGTCCGTCTTTGCCGGCGCCGACCGACCAATGGTGCGCAAGCTGGTGACGGCAGAGCATGTGCACGGCAAGACGGGCCTGGACGGCGCGGATTTGCCGGAGCCGACCATGCCGCTACAGGACCAGCACGCCGTCGACTTCATTATTGAGACGCTGCGCCGCGAAGAGGCCGGCACCGTGACGCTCTGTACCCTGGGCGCGCTGACCAATATCGGTCTGGCTCTGCAGAAGGCGCCGGACATAGCCCCGCGCATCCGCGAGCTTGTCATGATGGGCGGCGGCTTCTTTGAAGGTGGCAACATCACTCCGGCTGCTGAGTTCAATATCTATGTTGATCCCCATGCGGCGGCGGCCGTGTTTGCAGCCGGGATCCCCCTTGTGATGATGCCGCTTGATGTCACCCACCAACTCCTGACCAGGAAGACCCGTGTGGCCCGAATTGCAGAGATCGGCACGCCGGTTGCCAAGGCCATGGTTGGCTGGCTGGAATTCTTCGAACGTTTCGACGAGGAGAAATATGGGTCGGACGGCGGCCCGCTGCATGATCCGACGGTGATTGCCTATCTGCTCAAGCCGGACCTGTTCGGTGGTCGTCATTGCAATGTCGAGATCGAGCTCGGTTCCGAGCTCACCATGGGCATGACCGTGGTTGATTGGTGGGGTGTGTCGGGGCGCGCAGCCAATGCCCAGGTTATGCGCGATGTCGACGCGGACGGTTTCTTCGATCTGCTTGTCGAACGTTTTGCCCGCCTCTGAGCGGTTGCTACCCATGAAAAAAAGAGGCCGCCGGGATACCGGCGGCCTTCGTTACATCTTGTCCTAGAGCACGTCCGTTGAACGCAGAATCGCGTTGGCGATTCCTTTTGCTGCCGATTTCTGATTCCATCGCTCCGACTGGTGATTTGGTTGGAGGTAATATGACCCGAGCTTTCAGCGATGATCTGCG